>Ga0209050_1000144_pt1 | contig 168793 bp, 129 predicted proteins | sample Araplavi_mTSA_r2_FD_184276 | JGI IMG/M metagenome (GOLD analysis project Ga0209050, IMG submission 184276) | Arabidopsis root microbial communities from North Carolina, USA - plate scrape MF_Cvi_mTSA_r2 (SPAdes) (version 2) | ecosystem: Host-associated > Plants > Roots > Endosphere | place... | reverse complement strand
CGGGCTTCGCCGGGTGGTTCGATGGCTCTTTGCATGAGCGTCAGATTGCGCTCGGAATTGATCATCACGCCCTCTGCTTCGGCCCACACGGCACCGGGGAGCAGGACATCGGCGTAACGCGACGTCTCGGTCGGGTGATAGACATCCTGCACGATGACCAGCTCGGCAGTTTTGAGGGCATCGATAACGCCCGCCCGCCGCGGCATGGTGGCCACGGGATTGGTCCCGATGATCCAGACGGCTTTAACCTCGCCGGTCTGCATCTTTTTGAAAAGGTGGACCGCGTCGAGACCGGGTGCGGGTTTGATCGTGCCGGGAGCGACGCCCCAGATCTTTTCAATGAAGGCCCGATCATCCGCATCTGTAACGACGCGTTGTCCGGGCAACCCCTGGCTGAGGTAGCCGACTTCACGGCCGCCCATCGCATTCGGCTGGCCGGTGAGGGAAAAAGGGCCGCTGCCGGGGCGGCAGATTTTGCCGGTGGCGAGGTGCAGATTGCAGATCGCGTTCGTATTCCAGGTGCCGTGGGTGCTTTGGTTCAGCCCCATCGTCCAAAGGCTCATTAGCTCGCGCGCGTCCCCCATCCACTTCGCAGCGGTGCGGATATCTTCCTCGCGCAGACCGGTGAGTTCAGAAACACGCTCGGGCGTGTAGTCCTTGAGGAAGTCCGGCATCACGTCCCAGCCCTGCGTGTACCGGGCGATGAAATCGGCATCGATGTGGCCGTTGGCGAGGAGCAGGTGAAGCAGCCCGTTGAGCAGCGCGAGGTCAGTACCCGGTTCGATGGCCAGATGCAGATCGGCTTTGGTCGCCGTGGGCGTTTTGCGTGGGTCGACGACGATCAGCTTCGCATGCCGCTTCTTCTTCGCATCGCACATCCGGAGGAAGAGGATCGGATGGCACTCGGCCATGTTGGCCCCGATGACGAAAAAGCAGTCGGCGTTTTCGAAATCGCGATAGGAGCCGGGTGGGCCATCGGCGCCGAGCGAAAGTTTGTATCCGCTCGCCGCGCTAGACATGCACAGGCGGGAATTCGAATCGATGTTGTTGGTGCCGATGAAGCCCTTCGCGATCTTGTTGGTGAGGTATTGAGCCTCCAGCGAAAGCTGCCCGGAAACATAAAGAGCCACGGCGTCGGGCCCGTGCAGATCGATGATCGAGCGCAGTCGGGCCGCGGTGGTCTGGATGGCTTGGTCCAGCGGTACGGCTTGTGGTGCTTCCTCCCGCAGAGAACGCGTGTAGGCCCGGTCGAGGCGGTCTTTCGAAGGAACGGTGACCGCGCAGTTCGCGCCTTTGGTGCAGAGCTTGCCGAAGTTCGCCGGATGGCTCCGGTCGCCCTCCACTTTCACGATCTTGCCCTTCTCCGTGTAGAGCAACATCCCGCACCCGACGCCACAGTACGGGCAAACGGTCGAAACGATGTTGGAATACCTGGGCTCGGCCATGCGGAAATGCCCGCTGCACAAGCGGGTCGCGCCCTTTAGCAGCCGCAATGCCGGGCCTTGAAGTCTTGTGAAAACCGAGGAAAACGGGCCCTTTTTGGGCTTTCGTTATTTCAAAAAGGAAATAACGAACACCCGGGCTGTAGCGATTTCCCCAGAACGCGCAAAAAGCCTCAGCGCACCCGGCTGATTCGTCTTCTCCGGTCAGGCCCTCCGGCCGCGCTCCTATCGATGGTAGGCCGACGCGTTTCTTACGGGATTGTAGATACCGCGGGCGTTGCGTTTGGGCGCGTAGACGAAGCCGTAGCGGTCCTTTTTCACGTCCACTTCCTCGAGCAGCATGTGGTTGATGTGAGCTTGCGTGTTGTACTCGATGAGGACCCGGGCTGTGCCGTTGAGTCCCCACATCTTGAAGCCCGTCCCGAAGATGCCGCCATTGGGGAAGAGCTTTTCCAGACCGGCGATGGCGTGGAAGCAGTTGATCGCGACCTGATCCTTCCGGTACAGCCGGTCGTCGGCACGATACTTGATCTTGCCCTGGTCGAGCAGATGTTCGCGGGCCACAGCCACGGCGAATCCTTCCTTGGTGATTTCATACGGCCCCCACATGGCCACGGCGTTTTTGACATTTGCGGCCAGCTTGAGCGTCTCCACGAGAGTGAAACTTTTCCCGGGGGAGATGGGGCACTGATTCCAGGTGGGAAAGAGGCGGGCGCCGAATCCGTGGAAAACGCAGAGGTCCGGATTCTTGTCAAAATCGTTCGGGAGCCAGCTGATGGTGAAGGCTTCGAAGTTGCGGTTCTTGTACCGGCCCGTTTTGAGTCCGTGGGGCAATTTGATGTATTTGGGCTGCTCCTTGTCTCCGAACACGCGGATCACGGTCATGAACGAGTGCGAGTACTCCGGATCGTTCCCGTCGTTTTCGTAAGCGAAGGGGATGATGAAATAACGATCGCGCAGGTTCGGCCCGTCGCCCAGGCGGGCGGAGACTTTGGCTTTGATGCGATCGACGACCTGATCGTACAGGGAAACGTCGTAGTTCGAAAAATCGACGTCCGGTTTGAGCCAGCCGGCTTGGGCCACCACCGCGCTAACCATCAGAAGGAGGAGGGTTCTAAGGAGCATGCCGAACGATTACCAGAAACGTGCCCGAGGTGTCGAAAGCGAAAGCGAAGGGGGAAACTGCGATGGTTTCTTCGCGGATTTTTCGCCGGTCGAGGATCCCTCTGCCGATGGTCGTCGTTTGCTCACGGTAGCGGGCGCTTTCGGGTTCATGGAACTTGGAATGAAGAAGGTACATTTCAATTTGCCGGTGCGTTTTTAGCGGCGGAGGGGCTAGCTCGATTCGCGGGTGAATCGGGGGGTACAGGCGGCTCCGCCAGAGGCCGAGTCGTTCCTTTAGGTGGGAGTGGGTTGGCTGTTGAATCTCCAAAGATAGAGATACCTGGTGGGCGGAATATCTCGAAACTCGGGAAGGATATAGAGCGGGCGCGGTCTGCGATTTCAGGCTTTAAGAACCTGAGGGAGCAGTTCCGTTCCGGTTCGCGTGGCGCGCGGTCTGGCGGCGACGAAGCTGGCGCTAGCGCAGCCCCTAGTGGCGTAAAAGCCGCAGGGGGGGAGGAGTACCTCACGTACTATCATGGCACTAATTCGAGGGGAGCAGCTTCCGTTCGCAAGGCTGGGATCGATCTCTCTTTTTCTGGTCCTCGCAACGACTTTGGTCGTGGATTTTATCTGACAGACAACTATGATGTAGCGTTAACTCGTGCCACTCAGCAATGGGGAGGAGATGCAGTCGTGTTAGAATATCGCGTGCCAAAATCTCAGTTTGAGGATTTGTTCCATCTTCGCTACGATGGGCCTACGGAACAATGGGCCAATTCCGTTCGGACGCAAAGAACCCAACTTTTGGATAACGGGACGCCTTACGACGTGATATCCGGACCAATGTGGAAATCGGTCAAACCTGGCGGGTTTGGTGCTGATGGGTTAACTGTGGAACACTGGCCATGGCCAGCAGAACCGCAGATCAGTATACATTCAGATCGTGCTATTAAATTATTTAACGGTGGGTTGCAATAAATTATAATATATGAACTGGCGCACCGATATGGGATTCGATGCCGATGTTATTCGGCTGATTGAAGTTAGTAGCTACTTAATGAAAAACTATTTATCATGTGATGATCCGGATGGGCTTATAGATTCTTATTTTGATGTCCGAAGGGGGCGGTTAATTGAAGATGTAGAGTATGATCTTTATCGCCGAATGCCTTGGGGGGTGGCGTGTGCGATCTATTATACTCAAGTGCTGGGTGGTGATCTTACTTTTGTTGGAAAATGGGAGACTGAAAATGGTCTTTCCCGGCCACCTGAAGAAGTCATTAAATACATAAATAAGCACTGGTTTCGGATATCCGAAGATTAACTTTGGTTTTCCTTTGCTACGCCTACGCTGACCATGAAAAACTCGAGTTTGTTTGGAAGTCTGGAACCCCTCGAGCCCCGGATCGCCCCTGCGGTTTTTAACGTTGTGGTGGGCAAGACCGGCGTTCGGATCGTGGAGGAATTTGATCCTTACGAGGACAATTTTTCCAATGGCCTCGATCTGACGGTGGACTCGATCGGGATGTTGCACATCGATCCCGATTCAAAAAGTAAGGTCCGATTTGAGGGGGAACTTTGGGGCAAGGGCAAGGAGGTCGTGGTGCCGTGGTTCGTCGGTTCGCTGACGGTGAAATCGTATCAGGTTGGCGACCAGGTCACCTTACACGGCGCTTTCCCCGGGTCCGTCAGCATGAATCTCGGCTCCGGTCCCGACCAAGTGGTGGTGGATTCAGCCAGCATCGCAGGGAATCTGACGGTGACTGGGGGGAAACCGACCGAGGCCGGTGGTGTGCTTGCGACGACCATTAAGGACGCGACCATCCACGGTGCTCTGAAGATCACGGGTGTGTCCGCCTACCACGAGGTGAATTTTGCTGGAGACATCACGGTCGACGGCAATGTCGACATCTCCCTCGGGGCGCTCGATGACGAAGTGAATGGTCCGTTTGGAAGTTTTTCCGTGGGCGGCAATTTCGCGGTCCGGGGCGGCGGGGGTGACGATGACCTGGAGTTGAACGGCGGGATTTTACACGTCGCCGGAAACCTGAGCATGTTGACCGGTTCCGGCTCTGACGGCGCCGGAATCGACGTGGGCCAATTCACGGTGGAGAAAAACTTCGTGATTCGGAGCGTGGGAGACAAGGGCCACGCGGTGTCTCAGGGAGTCTCCGCGACCGACATTTCCGTCGGTGGCAATGTCCTGCTGCAGTCCACGAGCTACAGCGCTTACCAGCAACTCAGTGCCAGCGGCGATATCACCATCGGCGGGGACGCAAAATTTCTGACCGGTAAGACCAATATTCTGAGTCTCACCGACGAAAACACGACGGTCGTGGAAGCGCGTGACGAGTTGCACATCTCCGGGAAAGTATCTGTCCTCAGCGCAAGCTTCATTTCGGAGTTCACGATGAGCTCCCCCAACGGATCGATTGGCGGAGGCATCAAGACCAGCAAGACCATGGTGGAGCTTGATATGGCGGGGACGATCGGCGGCAATATCGATATGTTTGGAGCTGGCTTTGTTTGGATCGGTCTGCGGGTGAACGAACCAAGTTCGGTCTTGTCGGTGGGGAAAATTACCTCGACCGGCAATTCGCTTTTGTTTTTCTTCCTCTACAATGTTTCCAGTAGCGGAGCGCTGAAAGTCATTGGCGGCGGAGATAAGGACGAGGTCCATCTCGAGAATACGACCTTCGCTGCACCCGGGTTGGTGGATCTCGGGGGCGGAGACGACAAGTTCTTCATCGAGACCGATGCGTATAGTCTCGGGAAGACCGAAGTGAATGCCCCGCTGACCCTGCGCGGCGGCTCTGGAAAAGATGTCTTTACGCTCAGTGGTAGCGAGCCGGCGAACCCGCTCAAAGCGACCGCTCACATCGTCCTCGACGGAGGCACGGGGAGCGATCGGGTGGTGCTCGGCAGTACAGGGGACTATCAAAGCCAGGTGGTGCGAAAAAATATCTGAGTTGGCGGAAGTGACTCACCCGAATTGCGGCTCGACGCCTCTATTCCAGCTGGGGGTGGAAGGAATCCGATCCCGGACTGAGGGCAAGCGCGGCCGCCGTTACAGACGGGTCGAGGTGGGAGTTTGCTGGATGATGCGTGCCGGAGGTTGACCGTTTCGATCTTTCCGAAAGAGAAGTGCTTTCGAAGGGGCGGGCTTGGGCGCTCCCGGCGGGGGAGTGAGGACGCGCATCTGCCAAAAAGCGACAGCAATCACGCGTTGGCGTGGTTCGTGATGCTCGTCCCATTGGCGGCAAAAATACTCAGCAGTACTTCCTCTCGCAAAGATACACTTCTGTTGCCAAAGGCTCATCATCAGACGCTGTCATTTCTCATCATAAAAGACGTCCGCGTGGGAACGCGGATAGTCCCACGAGAGAGAAGCTCCGTCGCGAACCAAATCCACCGTGGTCCCATCGGCGAGAGTGGCGGCGATGATCGGCCATCCGCCAATGTTAGTGGGCCGAGGAGCGAACATGGTCCACTCTTGTTCGAGCCTGAGAGCGGCGGCGAGAGGGTTTAAAGTGCGCGGGAAAATTTGCGCCCAGCGTTTGAAATCGACCGAGCGAAGGTTCCAGAGGAGAACGTAGGTGATAAGCAGGGCACAACTACCCTCAAGGGCCCAGCGGAGTGCCACTCTGCCTCGATAATTCGGTGCTTCTGGAGCTTTTTCGAGTGGCTCCGGGACAGCCGGTTCGGTGGAATGAGGAGCGTCGGCTCCGAGGAAGCGTGTTGCGATGAGGCCAGCGATGTTCGTGAGACGTTCCCGAAAGGGAAACTTCGCTTCCAGCCAGTCCCAAAATGGACCTGGAAGAAAGATCAGCCAGGCATTGGCCATGACGAAAGGGAAGGTCGCCAACCGAAGAGTGGCGGCGAGCGTGAAGTGAAAGAGAAAAAATGCCAGCACTGCAACCAAGCGAAGGATTCCCCTTGGTGACGGGATAAAGAGCAGGAATGGGCCAAGTACTTCCCACCAGTATGCCGTATGGGTTAAAGCGGCGGAGAGGTCCTGGTGTTGAGAAACCCATGAGCCGAGCGGGGTGGAGAACTGGTAGAGGCTAAGCGCTTGATAGACTGCCGTTCCTTGCGAGTGCCACGCAGGGTCGCTCTTTAGCCACGCACCGAACCAATAGATGGCAGATAGCTGCACCGCGAAAGCAATCGGAGGTATTCTCAGTGATTGCGGTGGTTTCCGCCCGAAACGCTGGTCCCACGACCAAGCCGCGCCCAACGGTAAAAACGTGCTCCAAAATAAAAGAATGCGGAGCGCATTGTCGCCTCCGTGCAGGAGGAGGGGATTGCGAGCGTGAAGGGAGCTGAGGAGGACCCAGGAAACGAAAGATGCGAGCGATGTGCGGTAACCGGTAACCAGGGCGATCGCGGCGGCGGCCTGGAGTAACAGCATCCCATAAACGAAGGTGAGGCCGCCGCTGGCAAAATGAAACGACCATCCCGCCGACGGCGATGTATAGTGAGAAAGAAGAACCGATCTGGGGAGAACGCCCGCGTCCGAAAAAAAAGCCCGAGCATTCACTGCGGCCAACAAAACATTAAAGAGAAGGATCAATCCGACGCCGATTCGATAGGCGGCGAGGCTGCGTGGGTCTAATTTCAAAAAGTTGCTCAAAATGCGAGGGAGCCGTCTTTGGCGCATCAGGGCTGTTGTCGAGGGGGGCGCTGTCGTTGGATACTCTTTTGCCGCGTAAGTGATAAGTGATGAGTTGAGAGAAGGCGAGGGATGGAGGAGTTGAGGAAGTCCCGATGATAGCGGAGCAGGCACCGCATGATCGCGATGATCGCTGCCTTCCTTTTTTGTCACGGGCCAGCAGCCTCTCGTGACTGCAGGTGCAAGGAGCTGGCTTGCCCGAGCCCGGCCAGTTCCCGGAAAGTCGATGAAGTCCGCGCTGTGAACTGCATCGGCACTCAATTTCCGCGAACGGGCATCGGCAGCAACTGCCTGGAGTTCCGCCAGCGAGGACGTTTTCGCGGACCGGGCGCGCGCGTTTGACTCCCTTGAGTGAGGCGATCCGGCAGGGCGGTAGTGAGTCGGTCGTCGATGGCGTGCTGAAACATGGTGCGGATGCACTCCAAGTGCAGATCGTACGATGCCGCTCCGGTCCGGTACGACGCGAGCCAAGCTAGGATGTGGTCCAGCGCAGACGGCCGACGGCTTCGCTGCGGAAAGATCAATCCGAGAAAGATCGGCTTGGAGGTTGGCGAGCTTTCGCATAGCCAGAGCGCGATCAGTCGTCGGCAGACTTTTGTGAAACTCCTTGCCGGTTTTTTCGAGCCTCGCATAGTAGGGGCCGGTGGGCCTGTCGCGATACAGGCCCTCGTCAGTCCTGCGGGCAGTTAGCTCAGCGGTAGAGCGTCTCGTTTACACCGAGTTGGTCGGGGGTTCGAATCCCTCACTGCCCAGGGCGGCGTTTTTCAAGTGAGGCGCAGGTCGTAGGTGAGCAGGCCGTCGCGCAGTTTGCGGCAGGGTGCGGTGTGAGCGGGAGCTTCGCTGGCGGGGGCTTCGGTGAAGTGGCGGCGGGAGGCGTCGAGCCGCCAGACTTCGGGCTGACCGGTAGCCGGTTGCACTTCCAGATAAAGGGGGAGCATCACGGGGATACCGGGGTGCAGGCAGGGGTAGAGCGCCGAGCGGCGGTAGCGGAGGCCGGCGCGGTGCTGCCCATCGGGACCCGCAGTGAGGGGAAGTTCGCGGCCCTGGGCGAAGACGCGGACGCCGGCGGGCGCGGTGATTTCGAGGCGCTCGATGGAGGTATCGACGAAGCGGCTGGTACTGCCGCCTTCGAGCGGGGTTTCGCAAAGCAACGGCCAGCTTTCGAGCGCTTTGCGCACGGTGAGCCCGCCGGGACTTTGCAGCATGACGGGGCAGCGCCAGTCGATGATCGCGGTGAAAACGTCGCGCGGGAGATCGAAGCCGGACGCGCGCAGATCGGCGAGCACGGTATCGAAATCGGCGATCAAACCGCTGGGCAGGAAATAGCGGTCGTGGAGTGCTTCGCCGTGTTCGACGAGCGGTTCGGTGAAGGGTTGATTGAGCAGCCGCGCGGCCAGGGCCCGCCAGAGCAGCGCGATGGCCGACATCCATTCGGCGTGAGGGAAACTCTCGATGGCGCGGAATTCGATCAAGCCGCGGCAGCCGCCGTCGAAGTTCACGTTCCAGAATTTGTCGAAGCTGATCTCGCTGCGATGGGTGTTGCCGCCGCCATCGGTGTGCAAGTGGCGGAGGGTTTCGCTGATCAGGTAACGGTGATCGCCGGGCGGCAATTCCTCGAGGAAACGGTACGCCATCTCGAGGTCGTAGAGTTCCATGGCGCCTTCGTCCGGGCGCGGGGCCTGGCTGGAAGCGCCGACGTATTGGCCAGTGAAGAGGTAGCTGAGGGAGGGGTGATGCTGCCAGTAGCGGAGCAGGGAGGTTACCCATTTCGGACGCGGGAAAAGCGGGTGGGTGTCGAGGCTCGGCCCACCGAAGAGGAGGTGGTTGCCTCCGCCTGTGCCGAGCACTTCGTCGGCGGAAATCTGTTTCCATGAGCGCAGGCCAGTGGCCGCCGCGGCTTTTTCGAGGATCGCGAGCCAGTCGCGGTATTCCGTCCAGGTAAAGCACGGGGGGAGATTGATCTCGAGCACGCCCGGATCGGAGGCGACCGCCAGCTTGGTCCAGCGGTCGGCTTCATCGCTCGGGAGATAACTGGCGTAGCGGGCCGGGCCGAGGCCGGTTTCGCGCAGGGTGGCGGTGCAGGCCTCGAGGATGGCGAGGAAACCGGGCTGCAGCAGCGGCGGGAGGAAGAGGTGAACGGCGTCCTCGCACAGTTCCACGGTGAGGGCGCGGCGATTGGCTGCGGGCGCGAGTTCGTGGAGAGGCAGACGAAGGCCGGCCGGGCCGTCGGTGCGGAGGAGCGTGAGTTCCAGGCCGAGATCCCAGTCTTCGGTGACAAATCCCGTGTCGCCATGGTCCAGCGGTAGCACCCAGATCCCGCGATCTTCTTCAAAGGGATCGATGGCCCGGAGCCAGCCGCCGGTCAGGCCGAGCCGCTTGAGCAGGTTGGTGCGGAAGATCGCGGCGGTCTCGGGGTTGAGCTTGGTTGCCCCTGCCGGCTCAGCGAGCGAAGGGACCAGCGGCGAACCGTCGCGATTCCAGACCAGGGTGATGGCCCAGCGCGGATTCACTTCCCCTGGGTACGATTTGCCCGGGCAGTAAAAGTCGACCGCTGTTTTCAGCGCCTGCGCCTGGAGGGTGGCAGACAGGGCGTAAGCGTAGCGAAGTTTGGTCGGCCCCAAGGCGGTGATCGTCCACTCCGGCCCTTCTGGATGATCGGGGACGTAGGTGGGTTCGCCGCCCAGGGTGAGGATGGCCTGGTGGCGGGCGAAGACCGTCTCGACGCGTTCGGCGACGATGGAAAAAGGATCGGTAGACATGGAAATGGAAGGGGAGGGGAAAGGTCCGCGGGAACGGCCGATGGAAAAAGAACGGTGCCGGCAGCCGGCGATCAGTGTGGATTGAGGATCTCCACTGTGGCGGTCATTTGCTGCGTAACCGGAGTATCGTGGTAGTAGCTGCCGACGACGGGATCGACATCCACGGTGCTCGCGCCGACGGCCGCGGTCAGGTGGTGATGATCGCAGAGGGTACCGTTGGTGGGATCGAACCCGACCCAGCCCGCGCCAGGCAGGTAGACTTCCACCCAGGCATGGAGGGCGCCTTCCGCGCGTTTTTCTGAGGTGCCAAATTCGCAGAGGTAGCCGCTGGCGTGGCGGGCGGCCAGACCGATCCCGCGCAGGGTATCGACCATCACCACAGCAATATCACGACAGGCGCCGCGACCTAGCGCAAGGGTTTCGGTGGTGGGGCGAGCGGGGCCTTCTTCGCGGCGTTCGTAGGTGATGTGCTGCTGGAGAGCGCTGTTGAGCTGCACCAGGGCCTGGACGGTCGGGTGGGGGGTAAAGGGTGGCTGCCAAAAAGGCAGTTTCGGTCCCGGCGCAGGATTCAGGTACGGAGTGAGGACGCGGATCTCCTGCGGTTGGTAGGCAAAAGGCAGGTGCAGCGCGTGGCTGGCGAGCAGGAAGCCGAAGGCGTTTTTTGGTTCCAGCTCGAGGTTGAGCTTCAGCTTGATGTCGAGGTTCGGCGAGGCCTTCGGGTAGAAAACCGAGGCGACTTCATTGTCGAAAAGATCGCGCCGCCAATGGACCACCGAGTTGGCATTCGTCCGGAAATCGAACTGCCGGAGCTTGAGCGCCCGGTCTACTTTAGGGATGAGCCGAAAGAGATGGGGCGAGAAGGTAACCCGTTCGGAGTAAGAGTAGCGGGCTTGATAACGGATCTCGACCTTCATCGGACGCTGGTTTCCAGGCTCCGGGGGGCGTTGGGATTGGTGGTGGCGGAAGGGGATTTACGGGCGTTGCGCCGCTTCATCTGCACGCGCACGCGCATGACCTGGCCGCCGCTGCCTTTGAAGGTGCCGCGCAGAGGGGTGGCATCACTGAAGTCGCGGCCGCAGGAAACGAAAACGTAGCGTTCATCGATCCATTGCCGGTTGGTCGGATCGATGGCCACCCAGGCCATACCGGGAACCAGCACCTCGATCCACGCGTGGGTTGCGACGGCGCCGACCAGACGGCGCCGCTTTTCCTCGGGCTCGGCCTTGGGCGGATCGGTCTCGATGTACCCGCAGACATAGCGGGCCGGTACCCCGGCGGTGCGCAGGATACTCAGGCCGATGTGGGCGAAATCCTGGCAGACCCCGCGGCGCTGCTTCCAGACCGTGGCGAGTGGAGTGGAGTTTTCCGTGGAGCCGGATTCGTAAACGAATTCCCGGTGAATCGCCTCGTTGAGTTCTTCGAGCGAGGAGCCCAGGGGCCGGTCGCCACGGAGATATTTCCGCGCCCAAGCCACGGCTTCCCGGCCGGTGCCGACGACACCAGTCGGTTGCAGGTAGTCGAAGATATCGGTGAGCGCGGAGCTGAGAATCTGCCGGCACTCTTGAATGCTCAGGTCCAGCGCCTCCTGCGGCCGGGGCACGGGATGAGTGCGGACGATCATCTGGTTGCTGATCGTCAGCCGGCGGTGGCGGAAGGGGAGGGAGAAAAAATCGACCCGATTGCCGAAGTGGTCGTCATACGAGGAGACGCGCACTTCCGGATCGATGACGAGCTTGTGGCTCACGACCGTCTGGGACGGGAGGTCACGCGGGGTCAGCCGGGCCTCGCCGTACGCTTCGGCGGCGGGCTGAGTATATCGGTAAGCTGTGGTGTGCGTGACTTCGAATTCCATCAATCAAGCGGCCCCATGGTTGATGGGCCGGTGCCCCTGCAAATTCGTGCAGTCGCGACCAGGAATCTCCTTCTATGCGGCAAAAACCGGGGCGGACCAAGTCCGAAAATGCCGCGGGCTCATTCCCCGATGATTTTTACCAGCACCCGCTTGCGCCGTTTGCCGTCGAATTCGCCGTAAAAGATCTGTTCCCAAGGCCCGAAGTCCAGCTGGCCGGCCGTGACCGCCACGACGACTTCGCGGCCCATGATCGTGCGTTTGAGGTGGGCGTCGGCGTTGTCTTCGCCGGTGCGATTGTGATCGTACTGGCTGTGCGGCTTCTCCGGGGCGAGTTTTTCCAGCCAGCGTTCGAAGTCCGCGTGGAGGCCGCGTTCATCGTCATTGATAAAGACGCTGGCCGAGATGTGCATGGCATTGACGAGGCAGAGCCCTTCCCGGATGCCGCTCTCTCGCAGGCAAGCCTCGACCTGTGGGGTGATGTTCAGCAACTGCCGGCGCTGGGCGATGTCGAACCAAAGTTCTTTGCGGAAGGATTTCATTCGTCCGGCTTATGGTCTTTGCGCGAGCGATTCGAATTTTCTTTTGCGCGAAGGGCAATTTGCAGAGAAGAACCGGCAGGTGGCACAAAAGCGCGGAAGGAAAGTGACGTTCTTAGGAAAATTTTTGTTGGCAAACAGATGGGGCGGGTGTTGTATGCACATCGTCCATACGACAACCCCAGCACTCCCCTGAAACATGTGCCCTCCTGTTCATTCGTCCCGACGCTCGGCTTTTAGCTTGGTCGAAGTGGCTTTGGCCATCGCCGTCGTCAGTTTTGCCGTCATTGGCATCATGAGTCTCATGTCCTCGGGCTTGGGGACCTACCGCCAGGTGATGGATACGACCATCTGCTCGCAGATCGCGCAGCGTATTATCAACGACGCCGAGCAAGCCGATTTCAAGGTCCTGATCGACAGCGAAAACCTGGCGAATACCGACACCAGCGGTTCCACCCAGCTTTTCAGCTTCCGCGCTCCGCAGATCAATTCGCCGTCGCTGCGGTATTTCAATGAGCAGGGCCAGGAGATCGTCCCGGAAAAGGCGGATGGCACCCTGTCTGCGAAACAGAGGAACGAGGCGGTGTACGCCGTGAATGTCCGGGTCACTCCGCGGTCCCGGGTTCCGCGGGATGATGGTAAAGACACCGATCTGGCGCAGCTCACGGTGGAAATCGCTTCGAATCCGACCGGACTCGACCTGAGCGATAAATTCGTGAGGCAGAACAACAGTCCCCGGCGGAACCTTTTCGAGGCTCCGGCGGGCATCAAGATTTTGACTTATTCCGCGTACGTCGGTCGTAACGAATAATCTTTCCCTCCATGAAGCTTCGAGCTTTCTCCCTCCAGTTGGCCTTCACCTTGATCGAGGTGTTGGTGTCCACCGTGATTGTCGTCATCCTCGCCGGTATTTTGATCAGTGCGACGGATATGACGGCGAAGAGCTTTTCGCGCACGTCGGCGAAAATTGAGCAATTTTCCGAAGCGCGCCGCGGTTTTGAAACTGTGACCCGCCGCCTGACGGAGGCGACGCTGAATACCTACTTCGACTACTACGACACGACCGGGGTTCCGCGCCCGACGTTGGATTCCGGCCCGGGCGGAGCCAATGCGAAGGCGCTGAAAGATTTCATTCCTTCGACCTACGGCCGGCAATCCGAGCTGCGCTTTACCTCGGGGCCGATGACGAAGCTGTCCCCGGCCAGTACGGCGGACCGGCCGACGCATGGGGTTTTCTTCCAGGCTCCGGTGGGTGAGGTGAGCGATCGCGAAAAGCTCGGGATGCTCGATCATACGCTCAATTCCTGGGGATACTTTATCGAGGTCGACAAGGACGAGGAGTTCATCCCGGTCCCGTTGAAAACGATTGTGCAGCCGCGCCGCCGCAGCCGTTTGCTGGAGTTCCGGCAGCCGACGGAAGTGAACCCCATTTACTTCCCGCCGTACGCGGGTGACGCCGGGCTGCAGAGTGCGGTCTCCCGGAATTGGTGGTTCATCGACAGCATTGACAAGACGGAAGACCGGCCGGTGCGCGTCGTGTCGGAGAATATCATCGCGCTGATCGTCGTGCCACGGCTCTCCCGCAACGATGAGCTCAATCGGCAGAAGCAGATCAATGTTTCGGCCAGCTCCGACAAGGGTGTCCTCTGCCCGGACTATTTTTATGATTCCGCTTTGAAGAGCAATCATACTCCGGCCCTCACCTCCCGGGCCGATCGTCCGGAGGATGTGAACCCGAAGAATCAGCTTCCGCCGGTGGTCCAGGTGGTCATGGTCGCTCTCGACGAAGCTTCGGCTTCCCGCCTGGATGCGGCGACCGTGGGGCAGGGGGGCTTCGGTCTGATGCTGGAGAATATTTTCAAGAAGAGTGTCGATCTGGAAGACAACCCCGATTCGCCGGAGCCTTCCGATGGCGAATTGCATGATCTCGAAAGGATCCTGATCAACTCGAAACTGACGTATCGCATCTTTAACACCACGGTCATCATCCGCGGCGCCAAGTGGAGCCGCGCGCAAAGCTAACAACCCCCACTCCCGCCATGAACGAAATATCCAATCCGCTGCCCATGCCGGCGCGTCCGCGCCGGGGTATCGCCCTTGTTATTACCCTGCTCTTGCTTGTGCTTTTGTCGGCCTTTGCCGTCGCGTTTTTCACGCGCATGAGTGTGGAGCAGGTCTCCGCGGCTAGTTACGCCGATGGCATCTCTACCCGCCAGCTGGCAGATTCTGCAGTGGGCGTGGTGATGAGCCAGATTCGTGAAGCCACCACGGTAGTCAATGGAGCCTGGGCGAGCCAGCCCGGGATGATCCGTGTATTTGGTGGCAAAACGAGCGGGAACGACCAAAGCGATCCCTACGGCTACTACAAATTGTACTCGGCGAAGAGTATGACCGAGACGGCGAATCTGGGCAGCTTCGACGCTGCGAACGAGATCGATTCCACCTGGTACAACAAATCGGCTCTGTGGACGGATTTGAACGAGCCGGTGGAAGTCACCTACATGGATTCGGCCGGCAACGACCAAAAAGTGAAACGGTATCCCATTCTGGATCCGTCGCTCGCTTACATCGGTACCGGTGGCGGAAGCCCGCACGATAGCAACAAGCATACGATCGAAGGATTTTCGATCGATAACAAACTGGATGAGTATAAAGCCAATCCCGAAGGCCGTATGCCGGTGCGTTGGATTTATGTACTCCGCGACGGAACGCTGACCAGCCCAGATGGGGAAGCTGATGGGGGCAAAACGGCCACCTGGGATGAAGGTACGGGTCAGGAAACCCGCCGGGTGCCGTCGAAAGCCAACCCGATTGTGGGCCGCGTCGCTTTCTGGGCGGACGACGACACGAGCAAGGTGAATATCAATACCGCCGGTGGGTTCACCGTGCAGGATATTGGTCAGTATACGCCGCAGAACTATGCCGGTTCCTTCTGGGATACCCCCCGTTTCTTCACGGTGTTTGAGCGCGGTGGGATTCTGGATAGCGCGCATTTGGGGGCGATCAGCCCAGGGGAGGGCAGCCTGGCCCTTTGCCAGCCGCCGGCGAATGAATTCCAACGCTATCCGGGGCACCCTGCGACGACCTCTCTGGGCCTGGTGTTTTCAAAACCAAATCTCACCAAGGGCAAACTGGAAATCGAAGCGCGTTTGAGTTCAGAGCAGTTGTACCGTTTGCTGCCCCGGGTGCGCCCCGGTGGATCCCGCGGTGGAACGGATCGGCTGATCGCCAGCACGAGCTATTATTCGCGGGCATATACGGGGACCGATGACACGGGGATTCAGCAGCTCCGGGACTCGACCCTGCCGCTGAAAGCCGAACGGCTCTACTCTTCGGTGGATGAATTCTTCTTCGCCGCCCGACAGAAGAATGGCCAGCGCGAGACGATCAATGATTTCCTGCAGCAGCCGGAGACGATCGACAATTTTACGACGGTGGCCAAGCTGAACAGCGATCTGGTGGAGCCGGAGCAGCTGGAAGGCTATCGCTTTTTCCTGACCGCGCATAACCGGTCGTCTGATTTGAATTTGTTTGGTCGGCCGCGGGTTGCGATCTGGCCGGTTTGGGCTTCCGGAGTTACCGATTCTTCCACCGGGAAGGATTACTCCGAGAAGAATTCGGCGCTCGATAAGCTCATTAGCTTTTGCTCGACGGCGGGGCCGGCTAAAACCCGGGTCAGCGACACCGACCGGATGTTTATTTTCCAGCGGTACGACCCATACAGCAAGAGTGCCGACTCGAACATCGCCCGGAATGGGGCTTTGCTCAGATACTTGGGGGACCGCATCGATGGTCTAACCAGTCAGGTGGTTCCGGGCTTTGCGGGTACCTTTGCCGCCAAATACCCCAACGGCGACCGCGACCAGATCCTGGCGGAGATCTTTGACTATGTACGCGTCTGCAACTTGAAGGACACGACCCGCTTCAAGGAAGATCCCGCGAACCGGGTGACCGCGGACAACATGGCTACCTATGTGAATAAGGTGCAGCCCTATATGTACGCGCCGCGGGGTATTGTGGTCCCGTCGACCGTCCGGATCAATCCCACCAGCCAGGAAGCGGTCGGTTTCGGGCGGTTCCCCACGGTTTCGGAAGTATCTCTCATCTTCTACCATGCCGGCTACGTGAAACGGGTGCAGGGAGAAGGCGGAGCGATGCAGGAACGGTATTTCTTCGATCCCACCAGGAAGAACGACGGCTTCGATTTCAATCTGATGCGTGCCTTCATGGTGGTGGAGGGCTTCAACCCGATGCAGGGTTTTGCTCCGACTTCGAGCTTCACCAGCACCGAAGTATTGCAGCAGAAGAAAATCGTTCATGAGGTGATCTGGGAGGATCGGCCGTTTGCTTCTTTCCTCGACGAAAATGGCACCATGCAACACTACCCGCTGGATTTTCCGGCCTCGCGGAAAAACGATGTAACGGTGGCTTCGGGTTCCTACTGGGGTGGCCGGAATAATGTGGGGATGGAAGGCTTCTGCCACGCGTTCATGGACTACCGCGGCCTCTCCAGTTTGAAGATTCTGGATCCGGCTGCGCCGGCCATGATTCCGGTGATGCCCGTCGGCTTCAACTACCCGAGCAATCCCCAGCTGTACCCGTTCCAAACCGGGAATCCGCTTAAGATTCCGGTCAATGCAGCCCGGCCTGGCCCGGAAGGCACTCCGGGGCCCAATGGCACTTTCATCCCGGAAACCTTCCTGTTCAGCAATGAAAACGGAGGCTCGGTCTCGGCGCGGGTGAAAGTCTATTTTGGCTTGGACCAAGTTCAGGAGTTCAAGATGACCTTCCCGGCCGCCAATTTCCCCATGCCCTCGGATGCCTATTGGTATCGCACCGATGTCTCGACCCAGGCGTTGGGAACGGAGGGTGGTGGGTTTGCTTGGGATAATACCCAATTTAACTTCCCGATGCAGGGCTCGATGGGGTCGGTCAGCAAAGGCAAGCCGGAGTGGGCGAAGAGCCTGGCGACCCGCCTCTATTGGCTCTTCTGCGCGATTCCGCCGAGCAGCTCGGGTGGCAGCTACGCTCCGCTGGCTGCCCGGGATGGCGGGGGCAACGCTATCAATGGCGATTACGGTGGTTTGAACTTCGCCAACCGCTGGCGGAATATCATCCAACCGGGTGACACCGTGCGCAGTCTGGTCATCGGGGATCCCGCGAAGACCGATATCCGGTCGCAGGCGCTGGTGCGCAGCCCCGATGTCGTGGAGCTGAAGCCACTCGGTGGGTACTCGAGACCGGATATTCGCCACGTGCAGATGATCCCGACCAATCTTACCTCATCGGCGCAGCTGGCCTCCTTCACCCCGGAAATGAGCCAGACCCTGCGTGGTGGCGACGGAAATCCGTATGTGACAGGTACTGCGGTGGAGCCCATCCGCTCGCTGAACGGAACCGAAATCGTGTACGGCTGGACCTTGCGGCGTTATCAGCCGAAATTCGGCAACGTCGCAAAGATCAATACGCCCAATCCGATTGGTGCTTACGGCACCCGGGCTGCGGAACTTCCGGGGCGTTTTGGTAGCGCACTCGTCAATGGGGTGATGCGTTCCGATAACCAGCCGGGTGACTTTGACTCCGGCCTCGGCAACCTGCCTGACGGCAGCTTCTGCAACAAGCCGGATGAAGGCAACGTGATCTGGCGCTACCCGGACGATACGAACAAGAAGTGGTCGTATGAGTATCCGTATTTCACGGATAAGAATACGGAAACGCACGACACCTTCTTCTCGCCGAACCGGCAGATTCCGTCGGCCGTCATGTTTGGATCGCTCCTGGCTGGCCGGAGGGCCAACTGGCAGACGCTCTGCTTCTGCCCGAATCCGGCTGGCGACAACCATCCCGGCAACCGGGCGGGCGTGCCGAAGGATCATCTGCTCCTCGATCTCTTCACGATGCCGGTCGTCGAGCCGTACGCCATCAGCGAACCGTTCTCCACGGCGGGCCGCGTCAACCTGAACTGCGAGTTGATGCCGTTCTCCTACATCCGCCGGACGACAGCCTTGCGTGCCGCTTTGCACCCGCTGCGCCTCGGGGCCGTGAACGAGTCGTACGTAGGCACCTATAAGTCCGGGCAGACGGTGAATAGTGTGGTGGTCTCGCTCCCGGTCAATTTCCGGCTGCGGCTCAATCGCGATGAAACCATCAAGAGCATTACCTCGCTCTTCGAAGATACCACGGTGTCGGCGGACAAACGGTTCTATCGCTCGGCGACGCAAATCTGTGAACGCTACCTTTACCCAGCGGAAGTCAACTCGGCCGGGTCGAGCAGCACTCCTCCGGTGTGGGTTCAGAACGACTCGCAGATCAAAAACTTCTGGTCCAATAACACCCTCGAAGGCGACAATGTGCGCGAGAAGCCGTACGCGGATCTTTATCCCCGGGTCACGACCAAATCGAACACCTTCACCGTCCACATGCGGGTGCAGAAGCTGCGGATGCCGCAAGGCTCGAAGCCCGAAGACTACCGCAAGTGGGTGGAGCGTGAAAACGCGATCGCGGCGGAATACCGCGGGGAAAGCCAGATCGAACGGTATATTGATCCGCAGGATCGCCGTTTCGATCCGAATGATTCGACGATCCCGTCCAGCGAGAAGATCAACGTGGATGCGCGGAAATTCGTTGCGGGCAATCCGCAGACTCGTTCGCTCGAGTTCGCATATCGCTTCCGCGTTCTGCATACCAAGCGGTTCTCTCCGGATCGGTAAACCTTCCGCGAATTGACTTCCCAGCGGCGAACTCTCGGGCACCAGCTCGGGGTTCGCCGCTCGGCTTTTCTAGTAAGTCGGTTTATTTCCAGGAAAAGCGACCGGGGCGCGCTTTTCCTCGGCGACATGGGAAAGGAGCTTCCCACGCGGGCAGGCACTCGTGCTAAGGTTTCTTCCTGTCGCCATGAACATGCTCGGGCTGCTCTGTGAGCTGAATCGATCGCTACTGCGGACTATTGCCGGTTTTTACCTCGCATGATTCTTTCCGCCTGTTTCTTTCTGGTTGGGTGGATGATTGCGGTGTTGCTTACTCCGTGGGCGATCCGGTGGTCGCGCCGTGGGTTCGGCCTGGATACCCCAAACGAGACCCGCAAGCAGCAGACCGAAGCGATTCCGCGCATCGGCGGGCTGCCGATCATCCTCGCCTCGCTGGCAGGCCTGGCGATCAGCACCTGGGTGGAACCGAAGCCGATGGCCGGTTGGGCGCCGATTTTGGTGGGCAGCGTGCTGATGTTTGGGCTGGGCTTTTGGGACGACCTGAGCGCTCTCGGCGCGCGCAAGAAGCTGCTCGGCCAGATCCTCATCGCTTCCCTCGTTTATTGGATGGGGCTAAGTATCGACAAGGTCACCTACCCTGGGGCGCGCTGGAGTGTGCAACTGGGTGAGATGAGCTATTTTGCTACCGTTTTCTGGCTCATCGCAGTGCCGAATATCGTCAATCTGATCGACGGTTTCGATGGCCTGGCAGGAGGGCTGGGGCTTTTTCTTTCCGCCACGCTCGGGGTGGTGGCGATCTACAACGAGCAGCTCCAGGTGGCCTGGTACGCCTTCACGATTGCGGGGGCGCTGGTGGGTTTCCTGGTCTTCAATTTTCCGCCGGCTCGCATTTACCTGGGCGATGGGGGAGCGTACCTCATCGGGTTTACCATCGCCGCGCTTTCGCTGAGCAGTTCGAACAAGGCCTCCGTGGCGGCCGTTCTCCTCGTCACGGTCGTCGCGCTGGGCATCCCGATTCTCGATACGACTTTTGCGCTGATGCGCCGCGCCATTCGCGGGTATCCGATTTTTCATGCGGACGACGAGCACTTCCACCACCGGCTCGAGCGGCTGGGTCTGGATAAACACCGCATCCTGCTCGCGTTTTATATCATCGCGGTCGTCTTCAGTTTGCTCGGGCTGAGCATCATCTGGAGCCAGGGGCGTTCCCTGCCCATCGCCATTGGCGCCGTCTGCGCTCTCGCGGTCTTCGCCTTCCGCTACTTTCACGACATTACGGATTGGACGGACCTTCGGCAGAAAGCCGAGCGCACCATCCGGCGCCGCCGGCATGTGCGGTATGCCTTGCTCCAGGCGCAACTGCTCGATCTCGAGCTCGAGCGCTGCAAATCGGCCCAGGAGTTCTGGGCCATTTTCGAACACACCCTCCGCCGGGTGGGATTCACGGATCCGGGTGAGGTGGAGGACGAAGCGACGATCGAAGTGCGTTATAACGGGACAGTGCCGTGGGAATTGCACGCTCCGAAAGCCAACGGCACCACGCGGGAGTGGCAGCGGGTCGCGGAATGTTTCCGCCCAGTTTACACCAAGGCCAAACAAAAATGGGAGACCCGCTAGACTCCCGATCCTCCCGGAGGCGGCGAAGCGGGAGCAGTTCGCGCAGCAGTAGCAGCGAAGCGGGGACTTCGCCGCTGCACGTCGCCGCTTTGGCGATCTTCGCCTTGATCGTGACTTCGGGGCCGCTCGCCTTTGGGGCGGTGGATCGGGTGGTACAAATCGCCCTGACTGGCTTGCTCGGCCTCGGCATGTTGCTGGTCCCGCCCCGTGCGCCCGGGTTGCCGTTTTGGCTGACCCGGCTGCTCATCGCGCTGGCCGCGATTTTGGTGCTCAAAGAATTGCTGCCGGCGAGCTGGTTCGGACAGGTGCTCTGGCGGCCGACTTTGGTGCAGTCGTACGACCTTGCATTGCCCGCGACGCATCACCCCGAGCTCGGCCGGGCGGTGGATGGCTGGTTGGCCGCTTTGGTGGGATTGGGCTGGTTGGCGTGGGTTCGCACGCTGGGGATGGAAAGGGACGATCGCACGCGGATGGCGTGGATCATGTTCGTCGGTGCAGTGATCATCGCCGTCATTTCGCTCGCCACGGCCAAGCTCAGCACGACGATGATTTTTGGCCTGCGGCCGACGGCGGGCTGGCTCGGCTTCGGGCCGTTCCCCAATCGCAATCATACCGCCTGTTTTTTTGCCATGGCCATCGTGATCGGGGCGGGTTGCCTCGCGCGGGCGGGGGAGCGGAAACGGTTTGCGTTGGTCGTGGTGGCGGCGCTGTTCCTCGTCGGTCTGTTGGTCGCGCTGCTCCGCACGCAATCGCGGGGGGGATTGCTCGCTTTGGGCGCCGGACTGGCGGTTTTTCTCGGGGTGGTTTTGCTGCGGTTGCGCAGCCGGCAGGCCCTGGCGGTGTCGATCGCCTGTGCGCTGCTCGTCGGTGGATTGGCGCTGCTCGCCGGGGGGAAGACCCTGCAGCGGTTTGCCGGAACCGGGCTCCCGTCCGACGATTCCGCCGCCACCCGCGTGGCCGTATGGCACAACGCCGTGGGGATGTGGCGCGACGCGCCGCTTTTCGGGCATGGGTGGGGCTCTTTTGCTTCCGTGTTCCCGATGTATCAGCAGATCAGCATGGAGGAGGTGATGGTCAAACATCCCGAAAGCAGCTGGCTGCAATGGCTGACCGAACTCGGGTTCATTCCAGTGGTGATGATCGTCATCGCAGGGTTGGTTTTTGCGGCGCCGCACCTCGGCGCGTTGTTCGAGCGGCAGCCCAGCTTTTTCGTCCGCGCGGCGGGTTTTGGGGTCGTGGCGACGATCCTGGCGCATTCCTTTTTCGATGTGCCGGCGCATCGCTGGGGCACGGCGGGGTTTGCGCTCGCGGCTTTCGCGCTGGCGTGTCCCTCTCGTTCCGAAAGCCGCTCGCGGTCTTCCCGGGCGATTGGCTTGATCCCGCTGGGGGTAGCTGGCTTTTGGTTGCTCCCCTTGAAGTTTGAATGGCCGATGTGGTCGACCTTCCAGCTGGATCGATTGCTCGCTGCAGAAGCGGTGCCGCCGGGGTTGCCGCTGCGGGAGCTCGACGACGCCCTGCGTTGCTTCCCCCTGAATGCGCAACTCCACCTCTCGCGAGGCGAACGGCTGCTGCGCACCGGAGCGCTGCCGCCCACGCGCTGGCAGCACGAGTTTCGTCTCGCCGTGCGGTTGGTGCCGAATTCCTGGCAGATCTGTGCGCGCGTCGCGCGGCAATGCCGGACGGCGCAGCCGTCGCTGGCGTTGCACTATTGGCAAATGGCCGTCGAGCGGGCGACCCGCCAGCGGGTGGAAGTCTTCAGCATGTCGTTGCAGGAAACCGCCGGACTGCCCGGCGCCGACGCCGTCTGGTCCTCCTACGGCGAGGCCAATGCGGATCTCGGTTTGCTGCTCGGGGAACGCCTGCCCGGCGACGAAGGTCGCCGCTACTACGACCACTGGTGGGAACAGCGTGGCAGCGTCTTGAATCAAGTGCCCGATGCTGAGTCGGCGACTTTCCTGCGGCTCGCGCCGCGTTGGGGCACCCCGGAGCAGTTGCTCACCTGGATGCAGCGTCATCCCGAACGGCTGGAGACCGATTACCGCCAGTGGGTGGCCTTGCTCAATGGCTGGCACGAGGAGGAAAAAGCGTGGGGCATTCTTCAGCGGGAGATCAAGGAGCCGGAATTCCCGCCTGCTTCCACCCGGCTGCAGCGCGCCGATCTCGATTTCCGCTGGCGTCACACGCCCGACGATATCGTGAATGCGCGCAACTACGCCCAGTTGCTCGCGCAGGCCGGTGATACGGAGGCGAGCAATCAAGTCATCCTCGCCGTGGCCCAGCGTCCCGATGGGCCAAAGTGGTTTCTGGAAAAGGCGGCGTTTGTGCTCGCGCGGGAACGGCGTTTTGGGGAAGCGGTGCAAATTGCGCTGCGGGTTCCGAAGACGCTCCCGGCCGATGCCGCCGCGTCGACCCCGACGCCGGCCCCTCGGTAAACACCCGGTAGAACGTTTGACACTGCGAGGGTGGATTTTATCGTCCCCTTCATGGACGAAGGTGTACGCCAGCGCATTTACGATTATTTTGCCCACAAAGGGATGCGGCGGACCGTGCAGCGGGACGCCATTATCCAGGCCGCCTTCGATACCACGGAGCACTACACCGCCGAGGAGCTTCTCGAGATGGCGCGCAAGGTCGAGCGGAGCGTTTCGCGCGCGACCGTTTACCGCACGCTGCCGTTGCTCGTGGAGTGCGGCGTGTTGAAGGAACTCGACTTTGGCAAGGACTACAAATTTTACGATCCGAACTACATCGAGCATCCCGGGCATAATCACCTGATTTGCCTCGATTGTAGCAAGGTGGTGGAGTTCGAGGATCGCAATATCGACACCCTGGAGGACTGCATTTCCAAGCGTCTTGGGTTTTCGCCCGCGACCAAAATCCTGCGCATCGAGGCCAATTGCGACGAACTCAAACGCAAGGGCGTGTGCAGCATTCGCAAGGGCTGATCGCGCGCCGGGCCGCGACCCCGCGCCGGGGACTTGCGCTCCGCCCGGAGAACTGAGAACTGACAAAAATCAAACCATGTGGCACGGCCGCTTTTCCACACCCACCGCCGACCTTCTTCTCCGCTATAGCGAATCGATCAGTTTCGATTGGCGCCTCTGGCGTCACGATATCGAGGGATCGATCGCGCATTCCGCTGCCTTGGAGGCCGCGGGGCTGATCACTTCCGACGAACGCGCCCGTATCGTTTTTGGGCTGCGCGAAATCGGCGAAGACATCGAAGCCGGACGCTTCGAGTTCAAGACCGAGCTCGAAGACATCCACATGAATATTGAGCGGGAGCTCACGCGCCGCATTGGCGATGCCGGGGCGAAACTCCACACGGCTCGTTCGCGCAATGATCAGGTGGCCCTCGATATCCGGCTGTATCTCCGCGCGGAGACGGATGTACTCATCGCTTTGGTCAAGGATTTGCAAGCCGCGCTGGTGAGCCTGGCGTCGGCGAACCGGGAGATCATCATCCCCGGGTACACGCACCTGCAGCGGGCTCAGCCGGTTTTCTTTGCGCACCATCTGCTCGCGTATGTGGAGATGCTTGCGCGCGATGCCGAGCGGCTCGCCGATGCCCGCAAGCGGCTGAATGTGCTGCCGCTGGGTTCCGGCGCGATTGCGGGCTCGACCATTCCGCTGGATCGCGAGCTGGTGGCCACCATCCTGGGCTTCCCGGCGGTGACGCAGAACTCCATGGACGCGGTCAGCGATCGCGATTTCGCAGTCGAATTGGTGGCGCACCTCGCCTTGATCGCCGTGCACCTTTCCCGCCTCAGCGAAGACGTGATCCTCTGGTGCTCGAGCGAGTTTGGCTTCCTGCATTTGAGCGACGCCTACACCACCGGTTCGTCGCTCATGCCGCAGAAGAAAAACCCGGATGCGGCCGAACTCACCCGCGGCAAAGCGGGCCGGGTGATCGGCTCGCTCATGTCGTTGCTCACCACGATCAAGGGCCTGCCGCTGACCTACAATCGTGATATGCAGGAAGACAAGGAGCCGGTCTTCGATGCGGTCGACACGGTGAAAGCGGCGCTCGAAGTCTTTGCCGGCATGCTGCGCGAAGCGCGGGTGAACGCCGCGGCCTGCGCCGCAGCGGTGAGCGATCCGATGCTGCTGGCGACTGACCTGGCCGACTATCTGGTTCGCGCGGGTGTGCCGTTCCGTTCGGCCCACGAGCACGTTGGCAAAGCTGTGGCGCTCTGCACCGAGCGGCGCTGCTCGTTGCCGGAGCTGACCCTGGCCGACTACCAGGGCATTTCGGCGGCCTTCGGCGAGGATCTCTTTGGCGTCTTCGATTTGCAGCGAGCCATGGCCGCCCGCAAAGCGATCGGAGCGCCTTCACCGGAAAACGTCGCGGCGCAATTGGCTCGCTGGCAGGGGCAACTCGAAATCGCCTGAGCTGGCCATGAGCCGCTCTTTCGACCCCGCACTGCGCGAATGGCTCGACGAAGCTGCTGCGCCTTCGGTGGAAGTGGCCGGCGCGCTCGATGACCTGGCGGCGATCAACCGCAGTTTTGGCGGGCATCGACTCCTCCGTTATTTCCTCGCGCGCTGGCTGAATGCGGGGCGGTGTTACCGCATTCTCGATCTTTGCTGCGGGGCGGGGGACCTGCCCCGGGCGATGGTCGCGTGGGCACGGGAGCGGGAGATCACGCTGCGGATCGATGCGGTCGATGCGAATCCCGTGATCCTCCAATATGCCCGGGAACGCAGCGTCGATTTTCCGGAGATTCACTATCATCAAGGCGATGCCCTGCGCGAAGCTCCGGGGGAGGGGTACGACCTCGCGCACTGCTCGCTCGCACTCCACCATTTTTCCGATGAGGACGCCGCGCGGCTTTTGGTTCGCTGCCGGGAATGGTCGAATCGGTGGGCTTTGGTGAGCGATCTCGAGCGCCACCCCCTGACCCGGCTGGGCGTGCAGGCGGCGGTCGCTCTCTTCAGCCGGAACCGGTTGGTTCGCCACGATGGCCCGCTTTCGGCCAATCGCGCATTTTCCTTCGCGGAGATGCGCGAACTCGCCGAGGCCGCCGACTGGGGCAGCTTTGGCCATGCGCGGTTCCTTTTCTGCCGCCAGGCAGTGTGGCTGGAAAACCGGGATGCCGGGGATATTCCGCTGACGGCGGCGGAGATGCCGGGGCTCGCTTAGCGGGTCTGCTATTGCCCGATAGGGTTGAAGCCACCCCGGCGGGAATTCGCCGGTTTCAAGGGAGCGACTTGAATGGGAGTGGGGGTCATCCGGCCCTTCTTCTCGCTCTCAAAACGGTTCAGGCTTTCGCGCCGCCGGGCTTCATCGGAAGGCTTGGGCGCATTCGGTTCGGGGCGTTTGGGCGAGGCCGGCTCTTCGTGGGGAATGGGGGTGGCGATCGGGATCGCTCCGGGCGGCGCCGGCATGGTGGCCTCGCCGCCGGCCGGCGTGATTGCCGTGGTGGGAGCAGGCTCGAAGGGAGTCAGCAACGGCGACGGGGTCGATGGTGCCGGAGTGACTTCCGGGGCGGGCACGACCACTCTTGGCGTCGGTGAAGCTGGCGTCGGTGTGGAAAATGTAACGGTCGGGGCGCTGGTATGCACCGAGGGCTCGGCCGAGATGTCGCCGGGCGATGCTGCGGGCGCCAACGGGGTGGCTGCCGTTGCCGCGGCGGTTTCCCGGGAGTGGGCGTCGTGCTGATTTCTCCAGACCAAGGCCCCCACAGCCGCCACGAAGAGCACCAGCATGGTGACCAGCACCGGGGAAGATTTTTTGGCAGACGCCGTAGTCGGGGTGATCGGCGAAGGTTCCGCTGACGGCAGAGCTGCCGTCGCGGGTGGAGGGGTGTGGAAGAAATCCGCGGTGATGTGGGACGTGTTTCGTCGCAGGCGTTCAGCGGCGAGGCTGTGAGCCATCTGGCTGAGGTTCGCGGGCGTCACGTGATCACCTGAGTGCGACAGGTGCGGGACCAATTGATCGACCACTCCTTCGGCAAACAAGCCGCGCTGGGCTGCGGCGCGGATCAGCGCGTCGCGGGCCTGGTCGAGCGTGAAGGGCAGGAGGCGCAGTTCGCTGCGCCGCAGGGTCGGAAAGAGTGCCCGGCGGGCGATCAAACGCGGGACCATTTCCTCGCGAATCACGACCAGGATTCGCACCGGCACGGTGCCGAAATTGAAGGCTTCGTCCTTTTCGGTCTGGTCTTCGAGCCGGGAAGCGACGCGGGGTGGCGGTCGGTTGGCGGCGAGTTGCGAGAGTTCCTCGAGAAAGCGGTCCCGATGCCGGCGCAGCGTGGCATTGGCGACCCCCGCCATGAAGGCCTGCTCAAAGTGATCGAGCACGAGCAGGGGCATGATGACCCGCTGCCGGGCGCTCCACCACCGCGCGCCGGTGCGGTGAAATGCTTCCCACAAGCTGTCGCCTGGCGTGGGCCGGGGAACGTCGAGCCCCTGGGTGCGTGCCGCGGTTTCCAGCGCATCGAGCACTTGCTGGCTCAGTGGCCGCTGATCGGTCGCGGCCGACCAATCGATGGTGATCAGCACCGGCAACCAATCCGCCTGCAACGACGGGAACAAACCGGCCCGCAGCAGCGAGGTTTTGCCGGTGCCGGTCGGGCCGGTCAGGAGTGTGAGGGTGTCCCGCTGGAGGAGCCGCCGGAGTTCCTCCAGTTCGCGCCGTCGACCATGGAAAAAAGCGCGGTCCTGCTCCGTGTAAGGCTCCGGGCCGCGCCAGGGCTGGTCAGCGGAAAGAGCGGCGGAGGTGAGCGTTTCGGTGCCGGGCATGACTGAGTAGTTTACCGCTGACGTTCGGCTCGCGCCAGCCGTACCGCTTCGACGCACGCATGGACGAATTCCGGAGTCGGCTGACCGCCGGGAGCCTGGTGCAAAGGATGGCCCTGTAGCGGGGTGGGGAGGGTCGAAGACGTCGCGTCATCGCCGATCCAGAGCGGTAGCACGAGGCGGTTTTCTCCGAGGAGACTGGCTTCCCGTTCGAGCGCCCATTGCCACTCCTTTTGGAAAAAGGAACCCGAGGCCGAATTCGTCGTGGTCGAAAGGAGCGGTACGAAGAGATCGCACTGCTGGAGATGATGCCGGATGCGGCGTTCGTAGCGCGGCCCTTCCTGCAAATCGTTGCGATCGTACCAGGCTTCGAGCCCGGCTTCATCGAGCAAGGCGGCGAGCCGTTCAGCCGCGGCACGATCCGCCCGGGCGGCGCTGAGGTAGACGGCGCCGGGCACGATGTCCGCCGGTTCCGCCGGCACCGCGCGTCCATCGACCGTGGTGGACCAGCCTTCCTCCTGCGAGCCCTGCCAGCGCTTGTGGAGCTCACGCACAAAGTCCGCGCCGTCGCCCTCTTCGTAGACCCAGACGCGGCGTCCATTTTGCCGCAGAAAGGTGACCAACGCCCGGTCGCCCGGTACACTTTCGCCGGCGAGGACCAGGGTCTGGCTGGTATCTTCAGAAAGTCGCGAACCGTGCAGCGCGCGCAGGAGCAGGCGCATGGCCCAGTCTGGCAGGCGCAAACCGATGAGCAGGAGATGCCGGGTGCGCAATTCGTCGAAGAGCTGCTCCGGCCGGTGCGCCTCGCTTTGCAGGCGATGCAGAAACTCGAGCAGATCTTCTTCGGTCAACGCGTAGTCCGGCACCGCGTTGATCCGGCCGAACAGGTGAAACAGCGTGGGCCGCGGCCCCTGCTCCCAATTGCGCGGCAGATCGGTCAAGCCGGTGAGCGTGTTTACCAGGGTGCCGGGATCGCGTTCCCGGGTGACGCGGAAACTTGCCGCGAGCAGGGCATCCGGTGTGGCGCTGATCAGCAAGGGAAAGTCCCGGATATCGGCGATGAGCCGCAGTGATTCCGGCAGCTTCGCGACGGTGAGTTCGCGGAGTAGCTCGCGATGCACGTGGCTGAGTTCGCGGCTGATTTGTACCGGGTGACGCCCCTTGGCGGCGAGCTGGGCGGCCAATTGGCTGAAGGTGGTCGTCGATTCGATGGGCACCCCGTTTTTTTCGGCCACCCGCTGGGCGGCATAAGTCTCGAAGGTGACACCTTTGGCCGCCGGCAACGTCGACAGCTCCGGTCCAATGATCGGAACCGTGCGTTGATCGTTGGCGATCAGCTCGAGCAACTCATCCCATGGAAATTGCGCTTCGGCCATGGTGCAAGGTTCTTGGCGCAGGTCGGGCGCCTTGGCGAGGAAGAAAAAATGGGCCGCGCCAGCCCGCGGTCAGGTGCGCCCCGACCTCAACGCGTGAGCCCCTGCTGCCAGGTGGCCAGCGCGGTTTGGAACTCGGGCACCGATTGATACCGCTCGCCGGGATCGAGGCTCAGGGCCTTCATCGCGATGGCGACGAGTTGGCCGGGGTAACGCCCGTTCGGGCAGTGCGGGTGCGGTTCCTTGCTGAATTGCGCCGGTTTGCGGATATCGCCGTGGACGATCGCGTCGCGCAGCATCATCTCGTCTTCGAAAGCGATCGGCCGATGCAGGGTGATCATCCGGTACAGCACCGCACCGAGCGAATAGACATCCGCGCGGGAATCGACGGCCGCCCAATTTTCTGCGGCCACTTCCGGGGCCGTGAAGGACGAAAGTGGGGGAATGGCCTCGCTCGGAACCGCGGCCACGGGCCGGAGCAGTTCGCGCCCGGCGGGATCGACGTGGAGCAGGCGGGCAAAACACCAATTGATGACCAGCACTTCGCCGAAGGCGCCGTAGCTGATCGTCTCCGGACGGATCGCCGCGTGGACGATGCCGTGGGCGTGCGCGTAAGCCAGGGTATCGCAGGCCTTCTGCAGACCGACGAGTAGGGAAGCGAGATTGTGCTGCGCGAGGGTCTCCGGATCATTCGCGGCGATGGAATCGAGCACCTGAGCCAGGGGCAGACCTTCGACGAACCGTGTGGTGGAGTAGAGCTGGTTGCGATCGTTCAAACCCAGCTCGTACACCGTAAGAATCCCGGGGTGCTGGAGCTGGCTGGTGATCTGGGCTTCGCGAATGAACCGCAGCACGTGGCTGACCTGCACCTGGCTTTCAGGGCGCAGGACTTTGATCGCGACGTCGCGCCCGAGGGTCGTGTCGTAGGCGCTGAAAATGGTGCTCGTGCTGCCTTCCACCACGGGCTCGCCGAGATTGTAGCGATTCTCCCGCAGGAAACCTTCCGGCAGGAAACGAAAGACGGCGGCAGGAAGTCCGGCGCGTTGAAAATCCAGCGTGCAAAGGCCGAGCGAAATACGGGTTCCGGGTTCGACTACAGTCAGACCTTCGATGGTGTGGTCGCCCACGCGCGTGCCATTGGCGCTGCCCAGGTCTTCGACAAAAATCTCTTCCTCGCTGACTACGGTGAGGCGGGCGTGCCGGCCCGAGACGGAGCCTTCGTCGATGACGATTTCATTCTTCCGCTCGTGGCCGAGGATGTAGCGGCCACGGCGAATGAGACAGCGCGCCAATTGGCGGCCATCGGAATCACGAATCACAGCTTCAAGCGGACGACGGGAAGAAGGCAACATCTAGGGGGTTGAGACCAGCAAAGTGCGAACCAACAGGGACAAAAATTTACGGCTTTGCTGTGACGAAAAAGGCAGGGAAATCCTTACTGAATTTCCGCGATGTAAGCCCCTGGGCCAAGCTGAATTGGCTCACCGGAGGAGAGGGGGATAATCGCATTTCGGGGTACCTCTTGATTATTCACGAAAATCGTACCAGGCGGCGCGGTAAACGAGGTCAGCCAAAACTGGCCGCGGTAGAAGAGAAAACTCGCCTGCGACAAGGGAGAGCCAGCTTCGGACCAAGTGACGTCACCCCGGGAGGAAATGGCGAAATCCAGCCGCGAGAAAATCCACGCGGCCTGGCGAAGCATGGGTTGATTGCGTTTCGGGTAAAAAACCACGGCGCCTTGCAAGGCGGGCGCGGTGGGGCCGGGGCCGGGCCAGGCCTCTTCGTTTTCGATCTGCCAGCCGAGATCGGTGCTGCCCAGGAGGGGGGCGATTTCGAGTTCGTAGTTGCGGTAGAGGGAAAGCAGGCCGCGCTTTTCCACCGGGGTCGGCTTTTCCGGAGAGAGCATGTGCTCTTCGAAAGCGGAGCCATTCACGCTGCCCTGCTCGCCATTGCCATCGCGCAACGTGATCTGGCTGCCGCGCAACTCGGCCAGCACGTGCACGCGGCCGATTTCCTTCGTGAGCTTTTCGTTTTCCGCCGTCTCCGGCAGCACCCGGGTGATGAAGTCGGAGTGGTAAAGCGAGCGTCCGATGCGGAAGGAAGGCCGGGCGATGAGATGGATCGGCGTGAAGCTGATGTCGCGCGGGGTGAGCCGGAGAATGGTGCCCGGCTGGAGATTGCCGACGAACCGCTCCGGGATGCGCAGGATGTGGCGCTTCGGAAGCGGAGGCGGCACGGCCATCGGAGGTCCGGCCGGAGCGGGAGCCGACGAGGGCGGGGGAGTCGGGATCGGGTGCGAGGCGATCGGCGGCGGAATGGGAGGAGCCGCCTTGGCTGGAATTCCTGAAGGGGTGTTGGCCGCCTGTGCCTGCACCTGGGGTGGTGCCGAGGCGAAGATGGGTGGCGGCGGAGGCGAGGGGAGCACGGGCTTGCGCGGCTGGGGGTGCAGGCCGGTGGCTTCGAGGAAGTCTTTCCAAAACCCTGTGCAAAGCTTGGGCGGAGTACCGCCTTCGATGACCCGGCGGAGCATGGTGTTCCCAGCTTCGTTCAAGGTGCCGAGCGGCACGTAGCGCCGCGAGCGATCCGACCGGCGCGGCGCGCCGAGCAGTTGGTAAATCGCTTCCGCAAAAGCGGCTGAAGGGCTGAGCATCGGACCGGCTTGCGCCATCAGCGGCCCGACGATGGTGCTCATCGTTTCCTCGGGCGAAAGCGGCAGCACCTGGCTGAGGCTCATCGGGCTGAGCTTGATGACGAAGTTTTGCCATTCCGTCACGGGTACCCCGCGGAGGCGGACCAGCTCGTCGGCAGGCAGTTTACGATCCCAGCTCACAAACAGCCGGGTCAGTAAATCGCCGGTCGGAGCGAGATCGGCGGCGACCGCGGCATCGATGGTCTCGGGGACTTCGTGCAGCAGCGTGATGACCTCCTGCGCGGGCAATTCCCGGCGGCGCCGGAGCAGATCGATCAACGGAAAACCGTGAATCCATTCCCGCACGAGAAACCCCTGATCGAGGGCGAGTAGATCGTAGCGGATGAGCCGTGGATTCGGGCACGCCTTCGAGGCCTTGTAGAAATGCTCCAGATCGTAGCGCTCGGGGGCATTCGGCCCCAGCTCCCGCTTCAGGACCTTGAGGGCGACGAATTCACCGGTCTGCGTATCGCGTGCTTCAAATAGCCGCCCCGCCGCGCCGGGAGGCGCCTCGTGCAGCAATTCGTAGCGACCGGCAAAGAGGTCTGGGTTCATGAATGGGAAAACCAAGTAACAGAAAAACTCGAAACCCGAAATCCGAAACTCGAAAACGTCAGCCGCTCCGCGGATTACGACGATGGGTGCGCAATCGATCAGTCCACTACGCCCGGATGGCGCCACGCGTTTTCGAACCTGGAGCTTACCTAAAGGTGAATGGGGCCGTCGCCGTCCGCGCGATTGAAGTGAATCGTGGGCAGCGCCTTTTCCAAGGGGCCGAGGGTTTCTGCGAGCGTCGGCGAGGCGGCGAAGATGAAATTCGAGGGGCCGTGGAGAAAACCATTGGCCGCGAGCGCATCAAGCCAGGCGGCGTGTGATTGATTCGTCACCACGAGATCGGCACCGAGGCTGCGCAGGTGTTGGGTGGCCAGTGCGGCGATTGCGCCTTCCTCGCCCGGGATGGCGAGGGCATCGATCAACGAACCCACGCGGAGGTCGCCGAAGTATTTGTCCGCCTTCATCGCCGTGACCCGCACGAGCGCCCAGCCGATGGTTTGGTCCTGCCGAGTGCAGCGGAGGATGAGGTTGCGATCCGCCGTGGTGCCAAAGGTGGCCTGGAGATGGCGTGCATCGCGTACGGCGCAGAATTCGTATTTCGCGCGGGTGGCACTCCAGACTTCATCCGCCCAAGGGCCAAACGCTTTTTCCTGCTGCGCCGTGGCGCCTTTGGCAGAAGCCTTTTGGCGCAAGCCCTGCCAGGCATGCACGGCCAGCGGACCGAGCCCACTGATGGCGGCCAGATCGAGGATCAAGGCCCGCGAGCGGTTGCGCCGGAGCGGCTGAATGTTCCGGAGAAAACGCGCCGCGCGGATGACCTTGAAACGAAACGGTACGGGTGCGAGCGCCCACCCGGCGGAAGCCAGCTGGCGGGGCAATGGTTGATCCAGTCCGCCCATGCCGAGGGCGTAGAGTAGGGGCTGCTCGCGCAGCGCGGCACGGAGCAGTTGCACGCCGGCCATCATGTAGCGCCGATCCCAGAGGCTTTCCGCGAGCGGGCCCTGGTAGTTGGCGGCTGCAACTTCTTCGCCGTGCAGCCAGAAAGGCTGGCGCCGCAGGGTGAAGCCGCCGCGCACTTCTTTGCCATCGAGCGCGAGGAAAAATTCGCGATAGACGGGTGCGTCTTCTTTTTTCGGCAGCCAGCCGGCGAGCCACGTTTTGCTTAGGCCAAAGGGGGCGTTGTTCGCTTTCCCGCGTTCGTTGAAAGCGACGACCGCCGGCTCGTGTTCCTCGCGATAAGATTCAATCCGGAGCGGCATATTACGAGGAGCCGTGGCGAAGTTTCATCTGCAGCCAGCGCCATTCCATCTCGGCGCGTTCCGCGGTGGTGAGCGGATGAATGCCGCCATTCCTCGCGGCGAGATGGTCGAGCAGGGTGCTCACCGGCACGTACCAGCCGCCCAGGGCGGCGAGCCGTTTCATCAGTTCGACGAAACGGGAATCGAGCGCATCGTCCTGCCAGAAACCCTTGGCAAAATGGGCATACACGATGCAGGCGCCGCCATTTGCGGCGAGCCGATCCTGGTTGGCTTCGGCCAGCAGGGTGTTGAACGATTCGAGATTGCCGCCTTCCGCCGAAGCGTACCAGCCCCGCGCAAACGGACGGGCCGGATCGTAGTACGGCATGAGCGGGCAGGCTGCGAGGGTGTCGATATCGCGGAAGACCCAATTGCGCACATAGGTGATGTGCTTTTGGCAGAGATCGCCCCAGAAAAACGGGCTGCTTTCGACGTGGCCTTCCGCCTTCGGAGCCCCGCGGAAATTGGCCACCCGATAGAGGGCCTGACGCCAGCCGGTGAGCCGGGCGGCGCCCCAGTAGATGCTGTCCTGGTTTTGGAAGTGATTCGACATCACTCGCGGATCGACCCCGAACTGCTCGGCAAACTGCTGCAGGCCCTGCACGGTTTCCGCACGGGTGGAACTTGATCCGGCCGCCCCATGCCAGCCGATCTCGAATCCCTCCCGATGCAGTTGCTGGATCCAGGCGAGATACGCCGGGTCGGAAGTGCTGAGGCCACTCAGCCGCGCGCCGGGAGCGCCAGGCAGCATCCAGGCCGATTTGGTGGTGCGAAAACCGAGGTCGCGGAGGAATTCGTAGACGGGTTTCGTATTGGTCAGCCGATCGTTGTCCGCATCGTCGAAAACCGTGAACGCGAATCGTTTCCCCTCCGGCCACCAAGACGTGGATGGCGCAGATGGAGACAGGGGCGCCGTCATGTTCAAGGCTGGCGTCCGATCCAAAACATCTGTGGTATCTGTGTCATCTGTGGTCCTGGTCTGTGCTATCCGCGGTGCTGGTTCAGCGCGGTTTGGATGGCCTCGACGCTGACGAGTTCGACCACTTCGTCGTCGCCGAATTGCACGCGAAATTCTTTCTCCAATTCCACGATCAGATTCATATGCGCCGCGGAATCCCATGCCGGAATGCTGTGCGGGCCGCTGTCGGGCGTGAGTGAATCGGGTGCGACTTTAAAAACGCGGGCGACGAGTTGGCGAAGTTGCGAATCGATTTCCATGGAAAGGGAGAAGGTCAGCGCCAGGCGGCGGGTTGCGGTTCTTCCAGCGCGCGCTTGATCGCGTTGGCAAAGGCGTTCGCGTCGGCGCCGTTGATGACGCGATGGTCGAAGGCGACCCCGAGGTTCAGGTAGCGGCGGGGAACGGGCTGACCGTTTTCGAGGATGAGTTCGCTGAACACGGCCCCGACCGAAATCATGCAGGTCTGCGGAGGCAAAATGATCGGCTGCACGAAGACCGTGTCGGCGTCGAAATTCAGGCTGATCGAGAGGTCACCGCCAGCGAGGTCCTCGGCCCGGAAGTTTTTCCGCAGCGCTTTCATGCGCAGACCCATCAAATCGCGGGCGATCTGGGCGAGCGGCTTTTGGGCGGCATCGCGCACAACGGGGATGAACAACCCGCCGCCGAGATCGAAGGTCACGCCGAGGTTGCCTCCTTTCGACGGGCGAAAATCAAGGCCGGTGCGGAGTTCGCCGAAGAAAAAGGGGAACTGCTCCGGCAATCGCGCGATGGCCCAGACGAGGAGATCGGGCAGAGCCGTCATGACTTTGGCTTCGCGGGAAAACTCAGCCAGCGCCGCGAGGGCGCCCTCGACGGTGATACGCTTCACGAGGAACGAATCCGGAATCTCGGTATGCGCACGTGCGACGACCCGGGCGACCCCGCGTTGGTTGTCGCTCAATGGGAGGGCGTCTTCGGAAGCGATGGGGGCTGGTGGGGACGGAACGAGCGCCTCCACATCGCGGGCCTTGATGATGCGTTTCCCGATCCCGCGAAGCTGTTCCTCCGTGATCCCGTGCTTTTGCGCGAGTTCCCGCGCGGGCTGGGTGACGACGAGGTCCCCCGAATCCGCCACGACTGGAGCTGCGGTTTTGGTCAGGGCTTGGGTGCGTTCTGCGGCATCGGTGAAAATCGTGCCGATGGAGCTGCCAAAGGCGTACATCTCGCCGATGCGCGCATTGGTTTGCAGCACGCCGTCAGTCTCGGCGGCGAGTTCGAAGCTCGCTTTGGTCGTCTCGAGAATCGCGAGGGTTTCGCCGCGTTGCACGGCCTCGCCATCGGCTTTCGACCACGCGATGAGTTTCGCCTCGGTGTCGTTGTTATTGATGGTGGGAACGACGATGGGCTGCATGGAAATCGGCCGCGATCCGTTGAACGATCGTTTCGGGCTGGAGAAGGACTTCGTTTTCGAGATGCCGGGCGGAAGGAATGATCGCGTCGGCGGAGTGGAGCACCTGCACCGGCCGGCCCAACGCCGCGGCGACTTCCGCCCCCCAGGTGCCACCTGCGGAGCTTTCCTCGACCACGTAGATCGGCGCAGTGATCGCGCGGAATGGTGCCGCATCGAAAGGATAGAGCCGGAAGGGGACGAAAATCTGTACCTCGATTTCGTGCTCGAAGAAGAGGCGTTTGGCGGCGGCAAAGGCCGCGGGGAATTGGCCGCCTGGCGCGATGATCACGGCGTGGGCGATGTCTTCGATCGTCGCCCGCGCGGTGAAACCCTCGGCATCGACGAAATCGCAGGTGAAGAGCTCGTCGAGTTCGCCCGCGCCAAGCTGGGCCTGGGCGTAGAGCGTTTTGCTTTCGAAAAGAATCGCGGGGTTTCCAGTCGCGAAAATGCGCGGCAGGTAGGCACTCAGATCGTGCAGTGGGGAGATCTCATAGAGGTCGAGATTCGGCACGCCGATGAAGTGTTTCTGCACGCTCTGGCTGTGCGTCGCACCGTACCCGCGATGGCCGCCGACCGGGCAGCGGAACAGCACCGGGTGCGCAAACGCTTCGCCATACATCGTGACGCTCTTCGCCGCGAAATTGATGATCTGATCCGCGGCGAGAAAGATGAAGTCGCCGAACATGAATTCGGCAATCGGCCGCTGCCCGGCGAGGGCGAGGCCATTGGCGACCCCGGCGATCGCGAGTTCGCTGATCGGGGTCGAGACGAGACGCTCGGGATACGCCGTGGAAAGACCACGCGCGGCTTTGAAGGCGCCACCGTAAGGATCGAGCAGATCTTCACCGATCAGCCAAACCTGGTCGTCGCCAGCCATGCTTGCGTGCAGGGCCCGGTTAAGGTTTTCGACCACACGTTCACTTTGGCGAGCCGGTATGGAAAAGGCAGCGCCTGTTTTCGGTTTGGGGGCCTTGGCTGACCAAGTGGACGCTGGCTGCGGTGAAATTTCGGCCACGATTTCCTCGATCTCCGCGTGAATGCGCTGGGCGGTTTCCGTGAAGAGATCCGGATCGGCGAGGCGCAGGCGTTCGACCCAGCTCTCCTCGTGGTGCCGCGCGATTTCCTCGGCGGGGCGCGTGTCGTCGCCTTTGCTGTGCGCGGCGAGGCGACGCGTGAGGCATTCGATCACCGCCGGACGATGTTGCTGCCGGGCGTTTTCGATCACTGAGCCAAAAGCGGAGCGGAGCGCGACGACGTCGTCCTCGGTGCAGCGCAGGTAATCCACGCCGAAAGCACGTGCCCGGGCTTCGATCGTGCCCGCGAGATTGGTCTGGCTCGAGGTGGTTTGGGAGATGCCGTTGTTTTCGACCATCACCACGAGCGGCACCTGCCAGAGCGCGGCCATGTTCAGCGCTTCGTAAACGGCGCCCTGGCCCCACGTGCCATCACCGATGAACGGTACCGCGACGCCGCCCTGACCTTCGCGCTTGAGCTGCAGCGCGGCGCCCACGGCCACGGGCAGGCTTTCGCCCTGTACCCCGGTGGAAAAGTAGCGCCCGCGGCGAATGTGCTGGCTGCCGCCGACACCGTGGCAAACCGCGCCTTCGCGGCCCATGATTTCCGCGAGCAACCCGGCCGCGCAATTCCGCCGATCGTTCCGGCCAAAACGCGCGAGGTAGTGGCCGTGGCCGCGGTGATTGCTGAACACAAAATCGTCGTCGCGCAGCAGCGGCATGAGGGCGACCGGGATTGCTTCCTGCCCGAGGCAAGTATGAGTCGTGCCACTGAGCCGGCCCTCTTGAAAAAGACGCAGCAGCGCCAGCTCGAAGTGCCGGATGAAAAGCAGCATTTCGAGCTCTTCGAGCGGCGGGAGCGCCGCGGCGGAGGGCTGACTGGCAGTCGGGGAAATCACGTAAAGGCGCGCAGGCTAGTAGGGGATTTCATCCGCGCAAGGCTGCGAGCACCCGCTCCGCGTTACGAACCCATGTATGCCGGGTTTCGATGATGTGACGCGCGGCAGCGCCCAGGCGGTCGCGCAGGGCCGGATCGTTGGCGAGCTGGATGAGCCTGGCACGCAACTCGGCCGCATCTTCCGGATCGAAGAGCACCGCCGTTTCGCCGTCGGCCGCCACGCTTGTGATCGCTTCCGTGCGCGGGGCGAGCACCGCCCGGGCGCGGGCCATGGCTTCGAAGAGTTTGATCGGCGAACGGAACTCGTTGCTGTGCGGGACGACCGCGATGTCCAGCGCATCGAGCCAGCCGGCGACCTCCGCGTGGGGGACCGGCCCGGGCCAGATCAGCCGGTTGGTAATGCCCAGCTCGGCCGCTTGCTGGGTGAGCGGTTCGCGCAGGGGGCCGTCGCCGATGAGTAACAGCCGGAGCGAGGGATCGTTTTTCGCCGCCACAGCAAATTCCGCCACCAGCCGATCCAGCCGATGCCACGGGACAAACCACCCGATGAACCCAACCACCGTGGTGTTTTCCAGGCCAAGCCGGGAGCGAATCTCCGCGCGCCGGTTCGGCGCCGCGAGCATCGTTTCGTCGACCGCATTTGGTACCACGTGGATTTTCTCCGCGGGTACACCGAGCTCGGCAATCCGCCGCTGCAGATAGGGCGAAACCGTCACGATCGCGGTGGCCTGGGCGAAGGTGCGCGCGTCGGCGCGATGGGCGAAGGGCAGCAGCCAGGGCGTCGCACGGATGCGTTCGTCGCCGGCGAGTTCGTTTACCTCGATGACCAATGGTAGCTGGCGCTCGTGGGCCACGTGCGCGGCGGCATCGAGGAAAAAAGCGTGCCGTTCGTAGATGAAGTCGAACGCCTGTTTCTCCACCAGTGCCCCCAGCCGCCGCTGTGCGAGCTGGCTGTAGGCTACTTCCATCAGTTCGAAAACGAAGCCTGGCGCGTGTGCGGCCAGCCAGCCAAGCAGGCCTCGTTTCTTCTTCGCCGCGAACGGGTTTTCCCCTGCGCTCCGGCGTGGGTCAGCGCCGGTCGGGCTGTGAAAAACGACCTCGTGGCCGAGCTGCGCGAAGGCATTGGCAATTCCGGCGATATGCACGCCTTCCGCCCCCGTCCCTTGGGTGCGGAAATGGTAAAGGATCCGCATCAGGCGCCGGCGAGGCTAAGGATTCGGTGATACCCATCCGCCGCCCGCTGCCAGGTAAATTGCTCGGCGTGGGCCCGAATGCGCCCTGTCTCCGGCAGCTCGCTCAGAACACTGCCCAGCGCACCCACCAGCGCATCGAGATCGCGCGGCGGCACCAGCCGGCCGAGGAACGGCGCATTGTGCACCTCGGAAATGCCGCCGACGTTGCTGGCCACCACCGGTCGCCCGGTGGCAAAGGCTTCCAAAATCACGTTCGGCACGCCTTCGTTGTCGCTCGGCAGGCAGAGCACATCGGCCGCTTGCATGAATTTCGCGACCATTGGCGCGGCCAGCCGGCCGGCCAGCATCACCCGCTCGCTCATTCCCCCACGGCTCGCCTGAAAGGTGATTTCGCCCTCCAGCGGACCACCCCCGACAAAGATCAGCAGCACATTCGAAAATGCTTCGTCTTCCCGGAGCTTGGCAACGGCTTGCACCAGCAAGCCGGGATTTTTGATGTCCACGAAGTTCCCCACGAAAAGCACGATCCGGCAGTCGAGCGGCAGCCGGAGTTCCCGCCGGGCCAGGCGCGCATCGACGGGGTGGAAAAGATCGAGATCGATCCCGTTGTAAATCGGGTGCAGCCGCTCCTTGGGCAGACCCGCATCGCCCAGCAGCCGCGTCAATTCTGCGCTGCGGGTGATGATCCCCGAAGCCGCCGGCAGTAGCGAAGTGATGACTTTCCTTCGCGCCGGGATCTTCAGGTACTGATGCACGTCCGACCCTTGGGCGATCGCGACGAAAGGAAACTTCAGCTCCTGCGCCAGTAGCGCCGTCGCGCACGAGTCCGGAAAAATCCACGAGGACAGCGCCACCTGAAAAGCCCCGCGAAACTTGGCGACTTTCGACCGCAACGCTCCCGCCATCAGCTGGTGGTTCACCCCATGGCCGATTTTCGGAATATAAGGCGTCTGGACGTAGCGCGGAGCCAGCGCCGCATCCTCAGCCCGCGGCGCCCGTTTCCGTCCCTGAAAGGGCAGGGTAGGGCGGAGAGCCAGTGTGGCGATATCCCACCGGTCCGCCAGTGCGTGCAGCACGGTGGCGTTGTCGAGCCCGCGGTAGGGTTCGCTGTCGTCGGGAAAGAGATTGGAGATGAAAAGCAGGCGCGGTTTCGGCATCGCGGCAGCTTGCGTTTATCGAGCCCTGCCCCTCCACACAAGCGCGACCGGTGACATTTGGGTGAATCCACCCATGGCTTGGCGGCCCGGCATGGCCAGCTCCAGGGACATCAGGCTCGAACACTTTACTTTGGGGCGATTCTGGCATTTCTCCTCGAACAATCACCATGATCATCCCGCCACCTCCCACACCCACCCTCAAAGAGCGAGTCCTCAAGATCCTGTGGCAGGCGAGCGGGAGTCGGCCCAGCGTGGACCTCTTTTTTACCTCCCTGCTTAAGCGGCAACGGGCCCACCTGATCAGCGTCGACGCCGGCCCGTGTATTCCCCGGTTCGACGAATCGGAGGTCAAGTTGACGCGGTGTCCGGTGGGAACCTGGTCGACGCCGCTGATCGATGTCTACGTGCTGATCAAGGCGGCGATTGGCTTTGAAGCAAAGCGCATCCTCGAGTTGGGCAGCTATCGCGGCGATACGGCACGGTTGCTGGCGGAAAATACGCCGGAAACCACGCGCATCTGTACCGTGGATATGCATCCGGACCATGGCAGCTCGTATCGCGGTACGCCGGTCGAGCCCCGCATTGACCGGAAGGTGGGGCGGATTACTCAGGAACTGTTCTCACCGGGAGAAAAGTACGACCTCATTTTCGTGGATGCCGATCACGACTATCAATCGGTGATGAACGACACTGCGGTGGCGTTCAGCGTTTTGAGCGAGCAAGGGGTGATCTTCTGGCACGACTACCATTTTGAGGGTTATTTCCACGGCATGGCGGGAATCCCCGAGGCGCTGAAGCACTTTTCCAGCGATCATGCGATCATTGCCTTGGGCGGCACCCGCCTCGCGATGTGTTCACGCCATCCTGGCTGGGAAACCACCCGGGTGATCGCCGAATCTGCGAACCAGCGTAGTGCCAAGCCGGGAGACCCGGGAGACGTATGGCAGGAGACGCAGGTACGCGGGTGAACGATTAGCCGCCTTTGAAGGCAACTCATTACCGAACCGGCTGCGCGCCGAAATCCGCCAGCGGAAAAGGTCGCAGCAGTAGGCTGGGGAGATGCGGATCCGGAGCCGTTCGCGGTAGCGTGTAGCTGGACCATTGGATAGGGTGCCGCCACTGCTTCGAGCGGTGCAGCCTGCGGACCTGGATCGGCAGCTACCCCGCGAGCGTTTCTTCCGGGGCTCCTGCGCCCCACTGCCGGTGGCTAAAATCCCCTTGCGGAAGGGGCTTTTCTCCCTAGGTTGCCCGCCCCTTTGCCCTCCCGTTCATTTGGCACACCGCTGTGGTGTGCCCGGTGGGGGTTGGGGGAAACCGGAACCGTGGTTAGCTAGAATACAACATCATGATCGCAATGCAGGAATTGCTCGCGAAGGGAATTCGCGAATTCAAAGAGGGTAGCATCGTCAAGGGCCGCATCCTCGAAGTCCGTCCCCGCGAAGTTCTCGTGGACATCGGCTACAAGAGCGAAGGCGTCATCTCGCTGAACGAATTCGACGAAGCGGAAGAACCGCAAGTCGGCGACGAAATCGAAGTGCTCCTCTGCCGCCTCGAAAACGACGAAGGCATGGTCATCCTCTCGAAGGAACGGGCCGCCTACCGTCAGAACTGGGAAAAGATCACCAAGGTCTTCCATGAAGGCGGCATCATCAAAGGCAAGGTCAAGGCAGCCGTCAAAGGTGGCCTCACCGTCAACATCGGCGTCGAAGCGTTCCTCCCCGGTTCGCAGATCGATATCGTCCCGCCGAAGGATCTGAACCAGTTCGTCGGCAACACCTACGAATTCAAGATCGTCAAGATCAACGACGACCGCAAGAACGTCGTCCTTTCCCGCCGCGAGCTCATCGAGCAGGAACGTGCGGAAAAGCGCAGCCGGTTTTTCGACAACACCAAGGTGGGCGACAAGGTCCGCGGTGTGGTCAAGAGCATCACCGATTTCGGTGCCTTCGTCGACCTCGACGGTCTCGACGGCCTGCTCCACATCACCGACATCACCTGGGGCCGTCTGGGCCACCCGAGCGAAGCCCTCAAGCTGGGCGACGAACTCGACCTCGTGATCATCGACCTGAACAAGGAAAAGGAACGCGTTTCCCTCGGCCTCAAGCAGACCCAGCACAATCCTTGGGACAAGATCGAAGAGCGCTTCCCGTCCGGCACCAAGGTCAAGGGCAAGGTTACGAACCTCATGCCCTACGGCGCGTTCGTCGAAATCGAACCCGGCGTCGAAGGCCTTATCCACGTCTCCGAACTCTCCTGGACCAAGCGTATCGCTCGCCCGAGTGACGTGCTCTCCGTCGGTCAGGAAGTCGAAGCCGTCGTCCTCGGTGTGAATAAGGAAGAGCAGAAGATCAGCCTCGGCGTTCGTCAGCTCGACCCGAATCCGTGGGATCAGATCGAGGTCAAATACCAGATCGGCACCCAGATCCGCGGCGAAGTCCGCAACCTCACCGCTTACGGCGCCTTCGTGCAGCTGGAAGACGGCATCGATGGCATGATCCACGTCAGCGACATGAGCTGGACGCGGAAGATCAATCATCCGTCCGAAGTCGTGAAGAAGGGCGACGTCCTCGACGCCGTCGTCATCGACATCGACAAGCAGAACCAGCGCATCAGCCTCGGGCTCAAGCAGCTCGACGAGGATCCCTGGAAGAGCATCGATACCCGCTACAAGATCGGCGATATGGTCAAGGGCAAGGTCTCCAAGATCGCGACCTTTGGCGCTTTCGTCGAACTCGAAGGCGACATCGACGGCCTCGTGCACATCTCGCAGATCAGCGAAGACCGCATCGAGAAGGTCAAGGACCATGTCAAAGTCGGCGACGAGATCACCGCGCGCGTCATCAAGGTCGACAAGACCGAGCGCCGCATTGGTCTCTCGATCAAGGCTGCCAACTACAGCGAAGAAGACATCGCCAAGGAAGCCGCCGCGTTCGACAACGCGATCAAGCCCGGTACCGAACTCGTCGGCCTCGAACAGGCCTTCGCAGCCGCTGCCGAGGAATATCGCCCCGGCGAAGGCAAGCGGAAGTAATCCCGCTTCTTTCGGCCCGTCCGAATCATCATTCCCATCGTCATCTTCATCCGCCGTTACCTGGCGCGATGGAGGTGACGATCAGGGGATGACGGCAAAGCCGAAAGGCCCTATACTTTGGAGAACAACATGAGCAAACCGACCATCACCGCCTGGCTGAAGACCTCTTGTGGCTGGAGCCGCGGCGTTCGCGCCGTCCTCGCCAAGTACGAGCTTCCCTACGAAGACAAGGACATCATCATCAACCCGGCTTTCCGCTGGGAGATGGAGCAAAAGAGTGGCCAGCCGCTCTCGCCCTGTGTCGAAGTGAACGGCCGCATGCTGCCGGACATCAGTGGTGAAGAACTCGAAGCCTACCTCCTGCAGGAAGGCCTCGTGGGCGACACCAGCAAGACGACCAACGTCCCGCTGAACTCCGCCTGCAGCGATGCCGAGCACGAGGCGATGGCCCGTGGCGGCGCGCCCCTGAAGTTCCAGAGCTAAGGCAGCTTCTCGAAGCTAGTTTCCGAGACCACCGCAGTCCTGCGTTCGCGCAGGCTGCGGTGGTTTCTTTTTTGGGGGCCGGGGATGGTCTATTTCGCTGGCCGGTGAGGCTCGACATTCCTGAGATTGCCCCACAGCGTCCCCGCCATGGATTCCACCCTCGGTCGTGTTGTGTTCCTTTTGGCCACCGCCGCATGCTCTCTCGCTTTTGCGCAGGAAGCTGCCGTCGAGCCGGAAAAGGACATCCTCGCCTTCGCCAACGGTACCCTCGTCGTCGGCGCGCCGAAGGATTCGGACAACGCGAGCATGGCTTACACGCCGTACAATCTGATCGACGAAGCGGTGAATAGCGGCTGGCGTTCGGAGACCGATGCCGTGCAAAATCAGGTCTTCGTCTTTGCACTCGCCGAGCGGTGTGTGCTGAAAAAGCTGGGCTTCGATGCGCTCTACCGTTCCGGCGTGGAAACTGGTCCGAAAGACGTGCACGTGGAGATGTCCGATACCTCCGCGACCACGGGATTCCAGCCGGTCCTGACTGCGGTCTTGGAGGAGACGGACGATCAAAATTTCCCGGTCGAGCGGTCCCGGGCCGCTGGGTTCGCCTCACGATCAAAAACAACCACGGCAATCCCCGTTACATCGAGCTGAGCGGATTCCGTGGCTACGGGGAAACCTTGTCGCAAACTGCGATTCTCACCGGCCTCAGCGGCACCTACGAGATGGATAACGGTCTGGGTATTCTGCGGCTCAAGCAGGAGGGCACCGCCGTCACCGGCTGCTACACCTTCCGCAAAGGCATGGTGACCGGCGGTGTCGAAGGCCGGATCCTGAAAGCCACGCTCACGGAGATCGACGACCTCACCGGCGAAAAAGACGAACAGACCGGCTTTTTCACGCTGGTGGGAAATGGCCGCGAAATCATCGGCTTCACCCGTCGTCCCGATCGGGAATATTTCGACGCGTATTGGCGTGGTCCGAAGGCCTCTGACGACATCGGCGACTGCCCGCATATTCCCGGTTGGAAAAAGAAGGAGTTTGCGGCCGGCAGCCGCCTGGAGCAGTCCCTTCAGGAGGAAAAGCGCGTTCGCGTTTACGGCATCAATTTCGACTTCAACTCCGACGTGATCCGCGCCGAATCGAAGAGCCTCCTCGCCCAGATCGCGGCCATGCTCAAACAGCACGGCGATTGGCGCATGACGATCGAGGGACACACCGATGGCCAGGGCAGCGAGGCGTACAATCAGGGACTCTCCGACCGCCGGGCGCAATCCGTCGTCGCGCACCTGACCGGGCAGGGGATTCCGGCCAGCCAGCTCACCGCCCAAGGATTCGGTCTGACCCGGCCCGTGGCGCCGAACACCACCGCCGCCGGCCGCGCCCAAAATCGCCGCGTGGAATTGGTGCGGCAATAGGCACTGCATTTCCGTTGGACTACCGTAGGTAGGTCGCACGGCGACGTGGGCGACAATACAGGCTCTAGCCTGCTCGTGGCTACAGTGGACGGGTTCCGCCACCTTTCCTCAGCCTAGAGGCTGTTCAACGATGGCGCGAGTCGCGGCGCAGACGTTCACCGCACGCCCGCTTCGCCCAGCCCGAAGATCGAAAACCCGTTTCCAGTGCTGTCCGGGTGCTTTTCGCTGAGCAATTCGACCCGGACATGGTGCGTTTTTTCCGGATCGAGGCCGTCGGCGATGAGGGTCGTCATCCGATACCCTCCCCAAGTGAGGGCGAACCAGCCATCGATGGTTTTCGGCGGGGCCTCGTCGACTTGCACGCGAGCCCGACCCATCGCTCCGCGGATGACGTGACTCATCAGCATCACGGTGCGACCCTTTACGTCCCATTCGATGACGCTGCCCGGCTCCTCGCTGTGCCAGGCTTTTTCTTTCGGAAGAAAGGTCCAGCCACGATTGGCGCTCGGAGCCAGATCGCCCGCTTCCTGGAGAGCGGTGAATTCATAGTCGGCGGAAAAGAGCGGGGCTGGCAACGCGGCGGCTGGCTCGGCGGAGACGGGCGCTTTGCGCGCGTTTTCCAAGGCTCTTTCCACACTTTGCGCGGTCAGCCTGTGGCCGAAGTCGTTCGGGTGAACTTCGTCGGCCAGAAAATCGTCCATGGTCATCTTCCCTGCCTGGATGTCGGGCCAAAGACCATCGCGCAGGCTGACCATCGGCAGGTGGTAGTGTTTACCGACCTGCACATGCCACTGCTGCGCATTGCTGCCATCGCGGCGCGTCATGAAAAGCAGCAGCACCGCGGGCTGGCTGGGCGCTTTGAGGATTTGCCGGACGAGCCCTTCATAGGTGGGCGCACAGGAAGCAGCGTCGGGATCATTGCAGGCGTACTCGGCCACGACAAAATCCGGCTCCTTCGAAAGCAGGTCGCGCGTGACGCGGAGCGAGCCGTAGTTCGAGTTCGTCGCCCCGATTCCCGCATTCACGAAAGTTACTTCGGCTTTGGGAAACTGCTCCCGCCACCACTGCGCGAGGCGATTGCCGTAGCGATTTTCCGGTTTGGCCGCCCTCGCTCCCTGGGTGATCGAACCGCCAATCACCCCGATCACGATCTTCTCCCCGCGTTCCGCCTTGGCGAAAACCTTGGTCAGTCGCGAAAGATCACCCGCTGAAAGCTGCGCCCGCTGGATCACCGCTTCCGCTTGCTCCGCGGAAGGCTCCGCGTAAAGCGATGTGGCGACGGAGGCGAGAGAGAGCAGGGAGGACCAGAAGCGGAATCGTAAACGCATGGCGAGGGAGGCCGTGTTTCTGCCTCTCCCTCGGTGGCCAGTAAAGGTTCGTCCGCGAGCCTAGGGCACTTCCGTCTTCACAATCGCCGTGGTGCCATCGGTGAAGGTGGCCAGCCACGCGACCTCGCCGAAGTCGTTGAAGCTGCGCGTCACGCCCGTGCTGCCGGGGAGCGCTTTGAGCAGGGTGAAGCTTTTTACCGTTTTGTTGTCGATCTGCGTCACGCCCGTTTGCACGAGCAGTCGGAGGGTTCCGGTGTAGTCGGTGGCCCATACGCCCTGGGTCTGATTCTTTAGCACGCCGCCCTTGCTGGGCTTCAGCGTGGCGATGAAAATCGGCCCGCGGGTGCCCCCAATGGCCAGCGAAGGAAAGGTCACCCACTCGGCGTCGGCGCTCACCTCCGGCACCCCGCCGCCGGTATGTCCACCCTGCGCAAAAAGCCCTGCCTCCGTCGCGTTGGGCGCCCGATACCACAGTGTCGTGGCCGAGGCGCCTTTGATCCCTGTGCCTTTGATCGTCGCCGGGAAGGCCAGCCCGTTGTCCCCACCGAGCACCGGATCTTTCAGGGCGCTGAATTTCCCGCCAGTCGCTCCTGCCGGATCACCGAGCCGGACCACGGTGGTGAAGCCGTCGGTCGTGTTGGAGGCATTGCTGGTGAAAAAGATGCCCTGGGCATTGGCCTTGGTCACCCCGCTACCGGGAGTGAGCGTGGCGAGGAAGGCGCCCGCGTAGTTGTTGTTAAACGTCGGGAAACTGTAGCTCTTGAAAGTCGGCCCCGCTGGCATCGGTTGGCCGATCGTGGCGGATCCGCTGAGCGAGTTGTACTCGATCCCGTTTTCCCGGCCATTCAAAATCGCCTGTGTCGGCGGCTTGGTATCGAGGAAAACCAGCGCCGGCATGTAAACCCCGTACGGCTGGATCAGCCACCCTCGTCCCTGCCCGGGCGAACCATTGCCCGGAGCAAAACTCACCGCCGCCTTCACCTTATCGCTTCCGAGGAGGTCGCCTTCCCGCAGCGTTTTCAAAAGGTTGTCGCTGCCTTCCCGGAACCACAGCCCCAGGTCGGTCGCCGCTGTCACTTTCGGATTGCCGCTCCCTACGGTGAGCTGCGCGAAAAGGCCGACGATATTTCCGGAGACCTGCACCCCCTTGAAGCTCTTGAAGATCGCCCCGTCCGCACCCGCTTCGGTCCCTGACTGGGCGACGAGCTCGAGCCCATTACTCCCGGTGTCGCTCACGACCACGTTCGCTTCCTTTTTCGGGACCCCGCTGAGCGTCGCGAGAAAGGCCACGTGGCCCTGCGAGATCACCGGATCGGAAATCGTCTTGTACTTCGCGCCCGAAATCGGCGCGTCACCGCCGATGATGGCGAGGCACTTCGTACCGGTGAAAAGTCCCGACCCTTTCCTGGCTGGGCCGTCCACGCTCGTCCACTTGCCGAGAAAGGCGACGTTGCCCTGCTCGTCGATCGCCGGTACGCCGACGCTCGAAAATTTCGCATCTCCCGGCAGCCCTGGGAAAGTGCCCGCATTCGGTACGGCCGAGCCGGGGATCGCAGCCTTGGTGCTGGCCGTGAAGACCACGGTGTGCTCCGGATTTTCCGGGCGGACTTCGGCATTTTCGATCACGTAGGTCGTTTCGTTCCCCGCGCTATCTCTCAACAGCAGCGTGACCGTGAACTTCCCCGCGGGAGGCGGGGATCCGGCTGGCGGTGTCTGCGTCATGACCGGAATTCCGGAGGCGTCGCCGAAAGCGAAATGCTCGAAGTAATTCGGCACGGCGCCGGAAAACCGCCGGTTCGTGATCGGCGTATGCAGGTCGAGGATTGGCGGCACAGTATCGATCTGCACGTTTCGGCTGGCGCCCTTGGCGGGATTGATGCCGCTATCATAATAAGACAGCGTCATGGTGTAGTAGCCGTCCGGAAGGGCACTGCTCGAACTGTAGTTGGCGTCGAAAGCTCCGAGACTGGTGCCGACCGGATTGGCCGGGTTGAAATGCACCGTATGTTCCCCCGCGGTGATGTAATCGGCGGTCAGATAGTAGGTCAGTCCGCCAAAATTCATCACCAGCGCGTTCCCGCCCGCCTCACCGGGCCGGGCGGGCTCCGGTAGATAGTACCTGAGTGTAATGTCCGTCCCGAGCTTGGCGTTCACCGTGGGGGTGTACAGTGTCAGATCCTGGGTGACGGTATCCACGACGATGGGGGTTCCATCCGGGAGCAAAATGGTCGGCACGGTGGCCGCCGGATTTCCCAGCACGTCTTGATAGCTCAGGGTGAGCGAATCGTAGGTGCCGTCCGGAATCACCGGGCCCGAAACCGATGGGTAGTTCTGGTTGCCGGCATTGGGAGGCTGCGCGGCGGGGTTGAAGACGATCGCGTGCGGGCCAGCGCTTTCCCCAAGGGTGCCGACGGTTAGTTCGTAGGTGTCGGTCCCTTTCTTGAGCGTCAGCTTCACGCTGCCGGGTTTGGCGGCCTCCGGCAGATTGATCTCCACGCGGGAGACTCCGCCCGCCGCGGAGGAAAGGATGCCGCCGTTGAGCGGCCCCGAGAGGGTCGGCGTGAGTGTCGTGGTGTCGAACTTCACGTTGTTGATCACGGCCGAAGCAACCGCGTTTCCGAGAACGTCCTGGTAGCTGAGGGTGACCTTGTGCGTGGCATCGAAGACCTTTCCGCCGACCGGCGAAACCGAGGCGACCGCGGCACTCGCTGCCGGATTCGCCGGGTTGAATGTGAAGGTGTGGACGCCTTGCGTCGCGTACTCCCCGGTGAGGGTGAGGGTGCACGCTGGATCTGCCGTGCTCGTCGGCTCGAACTTGACCTTCACCGTCTCCACCGTTGCCGGCTCGGTCAGTTCGTAGGTTACCGTCGTCGAGGCCCCATTCGTCGAACCTGTGGCCGGCGCTGTGACGATGGGCGGCTCGGTGGAGTTATCCACACCGCGCACGATCCGATAGTTGAGATCGCTGACATAAAGCGTGCCATCCGCGGCGACCGCGATCGCGTTCGGATTGTAGAATTGGGCCGCCTGGCCGTCGCCGCCGCCGCTTCCCGGTTGTCCATTCCCGCCCAAGGTCAGGACGCGGCCGGTGGGAGTGATTTTGCGGATCACACCGTTGTTCATATCCGCGACGTGGGCATTGCCATCTGCCGTGCCCACGACGTCGTACGGAAGGTTGAAGCGTGCAGTCTGGCCTGGGCCATCGACGCTGCTTGCTCCACCGTCCGTGCCGGCATAGACGGACCAGTCGTAGGCTTGAAGCCGGTCCAGAGTGGCGTGGGCGGCGAGCAGCACGAGTGCGAGGAGGATGCGTTTCATGTGAGCGGCAGAAAACGGGGCGAGACTAAAAAGGGGCGGACCAGCTCGAAGGGTAAGGTTTTCTTTGTCGGGCGTGAAGGGCTCTCTTCCTACGCAAAGGCCTAATTTGAGGGGTGTCTCTCTGAGGCTCGATTCGAGCGGAAGTCTGCCGCCAAAGTCCATACATCCACCCCGCTCGTGAACCGCGATGGGCACCTATATGAAACGTGAGACATCCCCAGTCGTAACCATCACGGTGCGACCGTTTCACGGGATGTGGGAGGTGGTTGAATTGCCCGGCATTCAACCGCTCCACGCTTCCCGCGAACGGGCGGTAAAAGCAGCCCGCGAACGGCTGAGGGGGCGGTCTGGGGTGATCGAAATCTTCGGTCCGCACGACGAACTCGTCGAAACGATCGATCTACGCGGGGAGACTTTCGCGGTCCGCGCCGCTTAACCGCGCCCGGTCGAGCTGGCCGCGGCACCATTCGTTCCGCAAAAGCGCGGCGCACCCCAGCAGCCGGGCCTCACCGGGCGTGGCCGCCGCTGGTGGCTGGCGAAAACCGACAAACTCCGCGCCGCGATGCTGCCAGAGCAGCTCGAAACGGGGTGCGCCCTCGGCGCCGGTCATCCCGACGGAGAAGGTAAACCCGGCGCCTTCGCTCCGGCTGAGGAACTCTTCGACCAGCCGTTCGTTGGTGGCTTCCGCGATGGAAGGAGTCCCCGGTATAGCCGCGAGCCAGGCCAGAACTTCTTCGCGCGCGGCGGCGAGGTCGGCAGGGTTGGCGTCGGAGCACGTTGCCATGGCATCCATCATGTTCGATTTCGGGGCATCTGTCGATGGGCACTTTGCTTGGCTCAATCGCGGAAAACGGCAACCACCAGCGTGGTCTGCAGCGATTCCGGATCAGTATGTTGCACGGAATCCCTACCAGCCGTCGTCAATTTATCCGCGCCGCTCTCGCTTCCGGGCTGCTGGCCAGTTTCGATCTGGACCGGCTCTGGGCCGCACCGCGAAACGGAATTCCCTATCGAAAACTCGGACGCACCGGGGAGGAAGTCTCGATCGTTGGGTTGGGCGGATTTCATATCGGCCAAAAGCCAACCGAGGAAGAAGCCATCCGCATCGTCCGCACCGCGCTCGATCAAGGGATCAACTTCCTCGACAACTGTTGGGACTACAACGGTGGCGAAAGTGAGGTCCGCATGGGCAAGGCTTTGAGTGGAGGCGGCTATCGCGAGCGGACTTTTGTCATGAGCAAGATCGACTCGCATTCGAAAGCGGGGGCGGCTCGTCAGATCGATGAATCGCTGCGTCGCCTGCAAACCGATCACATCGACCTGATGCAATTTCACGAGGTCATCCGCCCGGACGACCCAGAGCGCATTTTCGCTCCGGGCGGTTCCTTTGAAGCGATGCTCGAAGCAAAAAAGGCGGGCAAGATTCGCTTTATCGGTTTCACCGGGCACAAGCATCCGGACATCCACCTGCATATGCTCGAAGTCGCCGCGACCCAGTTGTTTCGCTTCGATACGGTGCAAATGCCGCTGAACGTGATGGACGCGCACTACGAAAGCTTTGGCCGGAAGGTGCTGCCACGGCTGGTGGAACAGGAGATCGGCGTGCTCGGCATGAAGCCGATCGGCAGCGGCCGGATTTTGAACAGCAAAACCGTCGAAGCCACGGAGTGCCTGCACTACGCGATGAATCTGCCCACGAGTGTGGTGATCACCGGTTGCGACTCGTTGGAGATTCTCGAGCAAGCGCTGGCTGCGGCGCGATCTTTCCGCCCGCTCAATCAGCAGCAGGTCGACGATCTGCTGGTCCGGACCGCCCCCGCGGCGCCCGCCGGAAAATTCGAGGGCTACAAAAGCTCGCACGAGTTCGACGGCACCATCCAGCACCCCGAGTGGCTGGCGTAAAACTTTCCAAATCGTATGATCCTCCAGAGCATTATTCACCTCGAAGAACGCCTGCGGAATACCAAGAGCCTGCCGCAGGAGCGCAAAGCCGAATTGCAGCGCCAGTTGAGTGAGCTCCACGCCGCCGCGGATGGCATACCGCGGACCGACGATAGCGATCTGCCCATCGCTCCAGCCATCGATCCCGATGGCCCGGTCGAGCCGATCGTGAACCAACTGCTCGCGGCAATCGATAGTTTGCCCGCGTCGAATCCCCGCCTGACCGAATTGGCGAACCGCTTCGCGACCACACTGGCGCATCCGGCAGCTCATTAATTTACCTGCATGCTCTACGCTGTTCGCGCCCGCTATCTGCCCGAAAAATTAGCCGAGTTAAACGCACGGCTCAAGGACGGCTCCATTCGCAACCAGCAACCGGACGGAGAGGAAATTTGCGCGTCGATGGTCCGCGCGCGAGTGATCAAGCCGGGCATCGTGCAGTGGACCGAGACTTGTTATTGCCCGACGCCCCTCGAGCACGAACGCGCCACGGTCTACGATCACTACTTCGTGGACCTCACTGCGGTAGAGATTGCCGAGCCGGTGGAGGTGGAGGGCGAATCGTTTCTTGCGCTGCTCGAAGGCCCCTCGCCGGAAGTGAAAGCTTAGCTCCGCGCTTGCCTCAGCGCCGAGGACCGGCACGCTTGCCGGCCTTCTCGTATGCCGTTGTTTCCTACATTCGCCCGCTTCGGTCTCTTCGCCTGTGCGCTTTCCCTGAGCCTCGCCGAACGCTCGTTCGCGCAGGAAACCACGCGGGTGCGCATGATGGCTGCGAATCTCTCCACCGGCCGGGAACAAAGCTACAGCCCCGGCGAAGGCGCGCGAATCATCAAAGGCCTCAAGCCGGACATCGTGATGATTCAGGAGCTGAATGTTGGCGATGGTTCAGTCTCATCGCTGCGCCAGTGGGTGAATGCGACACTCGGTACCGACTTCAACGTTTTCCGGGAAGAGGTGCCGGGGAAGGGGATTCCGAATGGGATCATCAGCCGCTTCCCTTTTATTTCCCAAGGTACTTGGGACGACCCGACCATGACCGATCGCGAGTTTGTCTGGGCCAAGATCGGCCTTCCGGGAAACAAGGCGCTCTGGGCGATCAGCGTCCACCTCAGCCACGGCAACAACAAGAAGCGGCTGCAGGAAGCGCAAACCCTCGTCGCCTTGATCAAGGAGCACGTCCCCGACGCAGATCTCCTCGTCCTCGGCGGCGACTTCAATACCAAGAACCGCAACGATCCTGCGGTGCAAACCCTCGCCCAGGTTTTCGAAACCCGTGCTCCGTTTCCGCACGACAACCACGGCAACGAAAATACCAATCAAAAGCGGGCTGAACCCTACGACTGGCTGCTGCTCGACAAAGACCTGCAGCAACACCAGCGCCCGGTTAAAATCGGCGACCAAACGTTTGATCCCGGACTGGTCTTCGACAGCCGCGTCTACACCCCGCTGACCGATGTCGCTCCCGTCCTGGAATCCGACAGCGCCGCCGAAAACATGCAACACATGGCCGTGGTACGGGATTTCGAGTTTGCCACGCCGTAGAGCGGGCAAACGCAGCCGAGTCGCTCGCCCGGCAGCGCAACGCGATGCCCGCCAGGGCGCGTGTGTTTGGCAAACTGGAGAGCATCGCGTTGCGATGCCGTCGGGAGGCTACTTCAGCACTGTCCCCGTGAGAATCGCCACCGCGGCGCCGAAATAGATCGCCAGCCCGGTTACATCCACCAGGGTCGCGACGAAGGGCGCCGAAGACGTCGCCGGATCCAGCCCGCAGCGGCGCAGCAGCAGCGGCAGCATCGACCCTGCAATCGTACCCCACAGCACGACTCCAAAAATGGCGACCGCCACGGCGCAGCCGATCAGAATGTAGTACGGCCCGTACATAGTGGTAAACTGGGCCCAGAGCACGATGCGCACAAAGCCGATCACGGCGAGAATCGCGCCGAGCAGCACTCCGCTCAGCAGTTCCTTGCGCAGCACGCGCCACCAATCCTTCAGCCGGACTTCGCCCAGCGACATGGCGCGAATGATCAGCGTACTGGCCTGCGAACCCGAGTTGCCACCGCTGGAAATGATCAGCGGCATGAACATGGAAAGAATCACCGTCTGCCCCAGTGCGTGCTCGAAGTAGCCGATCGGGATCGTGGTCAGCATTTCGCCGACGAAAAGCACCGCCAGCCAGATCACCCGCTTGCGTACGAGCTCGAGCAACGGCGCGTCCATGTAGGGCTCGTCCAGCGCCTCGGTACCGCCGAGCTTCTGGATGTCCTCCGTGGCCTCTTCTTCCTGCACGTCGAGCATGTCGTCGACGGTCACGATGCCGAGGAGTTTCCCTTCGCTATCGACCACCGGCAGGGTGTTGCGGTCGTATTTTTTGAAAAGCTCGAGCGCATCGCTCCCCGGGTCCGTCGCGTGCAGCGCGACAAAGGAGGAATCGTGAATGTCGTCGACGAGAGTATCGAGCGGACGGAGCAAAAATTCGCGGATGCGGACGTCGTCGATCAAGCGGCCCTGATCGTCCGTCACGTAAATCACGTTCAACGTCTCCGAATCCCGTCCGTGTGCGCGGATGTGGTTGAGCACCTGCTGAATGGTCCACTGCGGCCCGACCTTGATGAAATCCGGGGTCATCAGACGCCCGACAGAGCTTTCAGGGTAGTTTAGCAGTGACTGCGCGACCTGCTTTTCTTCCGGGGAAAGCAGCTGCAAAAGCTGGGCGACCGCGGCGCCGGGCAATTCCTCCAGCAGAGCCGTGCGATCGTCCGCCGACATCTCGTTCAGGATGCGTGCGGCATCGGCAGTGCCCATGGCCTTGAGCAGCGCACTCTGCGCTTCCGAGTCGAGGTATTCGAAAACTTCGGCCGCCTGGACGTGGGGCAGGAGGCGAAAGACGACGGCACGATCCTGTTCCGGTACTTCGGCCACGATCTCGGCCACGTCGACCGGGGAAAAATCGACCAGCACCTCACGCAGCGCGGAAAAATTCCGCGCTTCGATCAGGGATTGGATTTCTGGACCGAGCAGGTGACCGATCATGCGCGGGCGGTTGTCGATGGGGATTGCGCCAGCGTCACGAAAATTTTCCGTGTCGTGTCACTCGACACCGCCCGGCCCCCGCTCAAGACTGTGGGCTGTGAGTTACACGGTCTTCGCCCGCAAATACCGACCCCAGACCTTTGACCAGGTCGTCGGTCAGGACCACATCGTGCGCACGCTGAAAAATGCGATCGCGCAGGAACGGCTCGCGCATGCCTACATCTTTGTAGGCCCGCGCGGTACGGGTAAGACGTCCACGGCCCGCATCCTGGCCAAGGCGCTCAACTGCACCGGTGGCCCAAAAGTCGATTTCGACCCGAACGATCCGCCCTGCGTGGAGATCGCCGAAGGCCGCTCGATGAATGTGCTCGAGTTCGACGCCGCTTCGAATACCGGCGTCGACAAGATCCGCGACATCATCATCGACAACGTGAAGTACGCCCCGGTCGGTGGCCGGTACAAAGTGTACATCGTCGACGAGGTGCACATGCTCTCGACGTCGTCGTTCAATGCGCTGCTCAAGACGCTCGAAGAGCCGCCTTCGCACGTCATTTTTGTCTTTGCGACCACCGATGTACAGAAGGTCCCGACGACCATCCTTTCGCGCTGCCAGCGGTTCGATCTGAAGCGGATCCCGACCGCGCTCATCCGCGATCATCTGCTCTACATCGCTGGAAACGAAAAAGTGGAACTCGATCCCGCCGCGGCCGAAGCCGTCGCCCGCGGCGCCGAGGGCGGCATGCGCGATGCCGAATCGATGCTCGATCAGCTCGTGGCATTCTGTGGCGACTCGATCACCGAACCGGATGTGCTCCGCGTCTTCGGGTTCACTTCGCAGCAAACCGTCGCGCAGCTCTGCGCCAGCCTCATCGATGGGGACGCTTCTGCGGCCCTGCGCGTCATCCATCAGGAAGCCGAAGCGGGACGCGATCTCACCCGCCTGCTCAGCGATTTCATCGCCCACCTGCGTGCGCTCCTTGTCGCCCAGGCCGATCCGGATGCCCTCCGTGAAGAACTCGGCGCTGAAACCATGGCCACGGTGCTGGAGCAATCCGCCCGGCTGGATCAATCGCGATTGCTCGATCTCATCGAACGCTGCGCCGAAGCCGAGCAGCGCATGAAGTGGGCACCGAACAAGAAGATGCACCTCGAAATCGCGGTCATCCGCGCGGTGCAGACGCTGGGCCAGGCCACCCTCGGCGAGGTCCTCGAAACGCTGACCGCCATGCGCGACGGCGCCCCGCCGCCCGCCCCGAAAGTGCCGGTTGCCCCCAAGCCCATCCCCGCTCCGTCGCCCAAACCCGCCCCGATCGTCGCCAAACCGGCCCCGGCCCCGGCTCCAAAACTCGCAGTTCCCGAGCCCAAGGTTGTCGCCGCGGCTCCAGCGCCCCCTCCGGCCCCGGCCCCAGTTCGAGAAGAAGCTCCGGTCGCCAAGGTCGCGCCGGCTCCCGAACCGAAGCCGGCCCCCGCTCCCGAACCCCCGCCGGTGCCTGCCGTCGAAGAGCCGGTCGAGAGCCTTGAAGATTTGAATGCCCTGTGGGCCAACGTCATTCGCGGCGTCCGCAAGGAACGCCCGCTGGCCGCCAGCAATGTCGAGCGCACCGTGCTTCTCGAAATCAAAGGCGACACCGCTGTAGTCGGTCTCGATGCGAACGATGCGCTCGCCTTCGACTTGCTCGACAGCCCGAACAACCGCAAGTTACTCGATTCCCTGCTCAGCGAAGGCGCGGGCCGCCCTGTGGCGATCAAGCTCGTGAAACGCGAAGGCCTCGTGGCCACGCCGCCTCCGCGCGAGCCGGACCCCGTTCCCCAAGCCCCGAAAGACCCCATGGAGGAGTTCAAAAACGACCCTCTCATCCGCAAAGCCCTCGAAATATTTAGAGCCGAAATTCAAACCACCTGACCGCCATGGACCTGAAGAAAATGATGAAGCAAGCGCAGAAGATGCAAGAGCAGATGCTCGCTGCGCAGGAAGATCTCGCCTCCCGCACCGTCGAAGCCAATTCCGGCGGTGGTAAAGTCACCGTGGTGGCCAATGGCGCCGGTGAAGTCCTCTCGATCAAGATCGCTCGTGAAGTCGTCGACCCGGAAGATGTGGAGTTCCTCGAAGACCTCGTTCTCACCGCCGTGAAGAAAGCCATCGAAGACGGCAAGGCGCTCGCGCAAAACGAAATGAGCAAACTCATGCCCCCGGGCATGGGCGGCCTCGGCGGCTTGGGCTTCTAAAGCTCGCCACGAACATAGGCCCTGTAGGTCGAGTCGGACCTATTTGGTTTTCCCGGCGATCGCCTGGATCTGTTTCCAGACTGCTCCCGTGCGCCAGGCGGCGTCCGGGAGCTGTGCGTCCCAGATCGCGGCGCCCACGCCATTTTCCACCAGCCACTGCAGGTGCTCCCCCGCCGGGTGTTCCTGCCATTGGCCTTTGCTGGCGGGCACGCCCATCAGGAGCTTGCCGGTATACTCACCGGCGGCCTTTTTCTGTGCGTCGTAGGCGCGCCACTCTTTGGAAAACGCGCCGGTTTCCTGGTAGCCCATCGTGGTGAGGGCATCCACGTGGGGCAGCAAGTTCGGCCACCATTTCACGCTCGGCGCGTTCCATTGGTCGCAAAAGGTATCGACCGTCAGCTCGAGCTGCTTCGCGTGCAGTTTCCCGGAGAGATCGCGGATGAAAGCGGTGAACGCAGGTTCGTCCGAGTCGAACTTTCCGTTGCCCTCGAGGTCGATATCCACGCCATCCAGCCCGAGCCGGGTGGCTTCCTCGACCAGCGCGTCGGCGAACTTCAGCGGCTTCTTCACGAAGCCCGCCTTCGCCAGATCCCAGTCCCACTTGTTCTCGCCATTGTAGAGGCAGAGCAGCACCCGGATTCCACGCGCGTGCGCCCAATCGCGGAGTGCGGTGATCGTCTCGTCGCTGATCTTTCCGTAGCGCTGGGGCCGCCCGATCCCGCCTTCCGGCGTCGGTACCCAGAATTGCAGCGCCAGGTGGGTGATCCCGTCCTTCACTGCGGCCCCGTCATACGTTTCATCGAGCCGTTGCTTCGATTTCTCGACCCCATAGGGGGGCACCCACGTGATGACCCGGACGGCGGCATGGCTGGACATGGCGAGGGAAAAGCAGGCGGCCAGCAAAGGCCAGCGGGGGAGCGAAAGGGACATTCTCGCGACCGTAGCGATCGGTTTTTTCGACGCAAACCTTCAGAATTGTGGGGTTTCGATGGACTGCCGGTTCCGACAGCTTGCAGAATCCTGCTCCGGGACTAAGCCTATGGCGACAGGGCGGCTTTTTCGTCAAGCATCCCGACATGCGTCTCCCCGCTACCATTTTCTTTCTGACTGCGTGCGCCCCGGCTTTCCTGTGGGCGGGCCCGGTGGATTTTCAGCGCGATGTGCAACCGCTCTTCGCCGAGTACTGCCTCGAATGCCACGGCCCGGACAAAGCCAAAGGCGGCCTCGCCCTCAATACCCGCGAAGCCACGCTGAAGGAACTCAAGAGCGGCGATCGAGCCGTGGTTCCGGGCCACCTCGAAGACAGTGCGCTGCTCAGCCGTCTCGTCACCACGGATGACGACGAGGTCATGCCACCCAAGGACAAAGCCAAGCGGCCCAAACCCGCCGAGATCGAGACTCTGCGCCGCTGGGTCGCAGAAGGTGCGCCGTGGGGCGTGCACTGGGCCTATCGTCCGATCGCGCGACCGCCGGTGCCGGGCCCGGGCCAGCCGATCGATGCGTTTGTGCGCGACCGCCTGGCGGCCGAGAAAATCGCCCCCTCGCCGGAAGCCGACCGCTTCACTCTGATCAAGCGTGTTTCCTACGATCTGCTCGGCCTCCCGCCGACCCCGGAAGAAGTCGCCGCGTTTGTGAAAGACGAAGCGCCGGACGCTTATGCCCGGCTCGTCGATCGGACGCTGGCTTCGCCGCATTACGGCGAACGCTGGGGCCGCCACTGGCTCGACCAGGCACGCTATGCCGACAGTGACGGCTACGAAAAAGACAGCCCGCGACCGGACGCCTGGCGTTATCGCGACTGGGTCATCGAATCGTTCAACCACGATCAGCCTTTCGATCAATTCACCATCGAACAGCTCGCCGGCGATCTGCTGCCGAATCCCACACCCGAGCAAATCCTCGCCACCGCTTTTCATCGGCAGACGCTGACCAACCGCGAGGGCGGCGTCGATCAGGAGCAGTTCCGCGTGGAGGCGGTCTTCGATCGGACCGAGACCACCGGCAGTGTCTGGCTCGCGCACACCGTCGGCTGCGCCCGCTGCCACAATCACAAGTACGACCAGATCAGCCAGGCCGAGTACTACCGGCTCTTCGCTTTTTTCAACAATGCCGACGAAGGCAGCGCCAAGGTGGGCCTCTCGCGAGGAGAGCTGAACGCCTTCGAAATCAAAAACGCCGCCTACGCCGCCAAGCTGCGTGAATTGCAGGGCAAACTGGCCAATGCTCGTGAGCCGCTCACCGGGAAAATCCCCGCGTGGGAGAAAGAAACCCTGACGCGTCTTGCGGCGGTCAGCAGTAAACCGGTCAAAGCCCAGCCCGCCGAAATCGTCAGCGTCTCCGGCAAAGGGAGGGCCACCACTTTCCAAAAGCAGGCCGATGGCTCGTGGCTGGTCGGAGGCAAGCAGGAGAACAAGGATGGCTACACGATGGAGGTCGATCTTCCGGCGGGCTTGATCAGCGGCCTACAGATCGAAGTCCTCCCCGACGAATCCTTGCCCAAAAGCGGCCCCGGCCGGGCGCCGAATGGGAATTTCGTCCTGACCGAACTAGCGATCCGGAGCGGTGCAAATACGATTGGCCTGCATTCGCCCAAGGCTGATTTCAGCCAAAAGGGTTGGGACGTTGCGGGTCTCATCGACAGCCTGCCGGAAACAGGGTGGGGGATTCTGCCACAGGTCGGCAAAGCGCATCAGGCCACCGTCCAGTTCGTTCATCCGATCGCCGCGGACCAACCACGGCGAGTGACCATCACCCTGGCCCACGACTATACCGGCGGAAATCACGCCGTTGGCCGGTTCCGTTTCCAGGCGATGGTCGGGGAATCCGAGGACAGCATCGCTCCGGCCAATTTGCGGAACCTCGTCAAAATCGGCGCCGAAAAATGGACCGGCGAAGATCGGGAAAAGATCGTCGAATGGCTCGGCCAGACCGACCCCGAAGCCGCTACTGCCGCCGCAACGCTGGCCAGTTTTGAAGCCGGCGGACCGAAACAGCCGGTCATGGACGTCCGCGTGATCAAGCAGCGCAAACAGCCGCGCGAAACGCACATTTTCCACCGGGGCGAATTTCTCTCGCCGACCGATCCCGTGACCCCGGGCACCCTCGGTGTTCTCCCGCCTCTGATCGCGCGTAACGGTGGTGCGCCCGATCGCCTCGATCTCGCCCGCTGGTTGATCAGCCGGGAAAACCCGCTCCCGGCGCGCGTGGCCGTGAATCAAATCTGGATGCGCCTTTTCGGCGAAGGGCTCGTGCGCACCGCGGCAGACTTTGGGGTGCGGGGTGATCGCCCGTCACATCCCGAACTGCTCGATTGGCTCGCCAGCGAATTCGTGGCTCAGGGCTGGAGCCGGAAGACGCTGATTCGCGAGATCATGCTGTCGGAGACGTATCGGCAGAGTTCGGACACCCGCGCAGAGTTGAACGACATCGACCCGCGCAATGTGCTGCTCGCCCGGCAAAACCGCCTTCGGGTGGAAGGCGAAGTCGTGCGCGATTTGCATCTCGCCGCTGCCGGATTGCTTTCTTCGAAAATCGGCGGCCCCAGCGTTTATCCTCCGATGCCGCCAGAAATCGCTGCCCTGAGCTACGCGGGCAACTTCCGCTGGAAGACCAGCGAAGGCGCCGACCGTTATCGCCGCGGCATGTACACGTTCTTCAAACGGACCGCGCCGTACCCGGACCTGATGACCTTCGATTGCCCGGATGCAAACGTCGCGAGCATCCGCCGCACCGTCTCGAACACCCCACTTCAGGCGCTCACCACATTGAATGCCGACACCTTCAACGAAGCCGCCCGCGTTCTGGCGACCCGTACGCTCGCAAGTGCCGCGCCTGACGACAGCGCCCGCATCGTCGAAGCCTTCCAGCGCTGCCTCGTCCGGCCCGCGCGCAAAGAGGAGACCACCTTGTTGCTCGGCCTCTTGCGCGACGCCCGCACTTACTACTCCGGCCACGCCGACGACGCGAAAAAGATGGCTGGAGCCTTGGCCCAGGGCGCCGTTCCCGAACTCGCCGCCTGGACCACGGTCACCCGCATTTTGCTGAACACCGATGAATTCATCACGCGCGAATAGCGCGGCTCGCATCGCAACCCTTTCTCCCGCGCCATGAATCCTCTCGCTGAAGCCGTTCACCTCACGCGCCGCGACTTTTTCACCACCACCGCCAGCGGGCTTGGCATGCTCGCGCTCGGTTCCATGCTCACCGAGGAGGGGGTATTCGCGAGCCCAGCCACCGGGGCTCCCGCCGATCCGCTCCTGCCGAAGCCCACGCACTTCAAGCCGCGCGCGAAGAACTGCATCTTCATCTTCATGGAGGGCGCGCCGAGCCAGCTCGACCTCTTCGATCCCAAGCCGAAGCTGAACGAACTCAACGGTCAGCCGCTGCCGGAGTCGCTGACCAAAAACGTCCGCTTCGCCTTCATCAAAAAAGAGTCGGCGGTGTTGATGGGTTCGCCGCGCAAATTTGCCCAGCACGGCCAGAGCGGCATGGTCTTCAGCGACCTGCTGCCAAACCTCGCCAGCTGTGCCGACGACCTGACCATGGTGCGCTCGATGCATACCGATCAGTTCAATCACCATCCCGCGCAGCTCGTGCTCTCCTGCGGGCGCTCGACCTTCGGCCTGCCGACCATGGGCGCGTGGCTGAACTACGGCCTCGGCAGCGAATCGCGCAGCCTGCCCGGTTACGTGGTCCTCACCGCCGGTCGTGGCACCAGCGCCGGTGCGTCGCTCTGGCAATCCGGCTTCCTGCCGAGCGTCTATTCCGGCGTACTTTTCCGCAATCAAGGCGACCCGGTACTGAACCTGCGCAACCCCGATGGCCTGCCCGAACAGCTCCAGCGCGAAGGACTCGATGTCCTAGCGAAGCTAAATCAGAAACGCTTCGGTGAAGCGCGCGACCCGGAAATCGCCTCACGCATCGCCGCGTATGAACTCGCCTTCCGCATGCAGAGCGCTGCGCCGGAGCTCATCGATCTCTCCGGCGAAACGCCCGAGACGCTCGCCATGTACGGGGTGGACCGCGAAGACCCGCCGATCAAAGCCTCACGCGCGGGTGGCCCGGGGCAGTACAAAAACTACGCGAAGAATTGTCTCCTCGCCCGCCGCCTGGTCGAGCGTGGGGTGCGGTTCGTGAATGTCATCCACGCCTCGTGGGATCATCACTCCAATCTCGACGCCGAACTCGGCTTCAATGCCGGCATGGCTGATCAGCCCATCGCTGCGTTGATCAAGGACCTCAAACAACGCGGCCTGCTCGATGAAACACTGGTCGTGGTCGCTGGCGAATTCGGCCGCACCCCGCTGGGCGAAAATCGCGGCGGGAGCAAAAACGTCACCGGCCGCGACCACCATCCGACCGCCTTCACCGTCCTCATGGCCGGTGGCGGACTCAAAGGCGGCCTTACCTACGGCGAGACGGACGAGATCGGCTGGAGCGTGGTGCGCGACCCCGTGCACATCAACGATTTCCACGCCACGCTGCTGAACCTCTTTGGCCTCGACCACCTGCGCCTCACCCACCGCTTCCAGGGCCGCGACTTCCGCCTGACGGACGTCGCCGGGAAAGTGCTCCCAGCGTGGTTTGCGTAAGCCGTTGGAGTACAGCGAGGGAATCGCGTTGGGAGTGTTGGGGTGGGAGTAGTTTGAGAGCGATGCGTGATGCTTGGTTGCCGCGTCGCTCGCCACCGTCGCTGACACAGCGACGGCTACAACGGTCTCCTTGGTTTGCGCGTCTCCCCAAATCACGCGTGTAGCCGCCGCTGTGTCAGCGGCGGTGGGTGGGTGCTTTCGCCGCTAACCGGGGTTGAGTTACTCAGCAGGCTTTAGGCTGCTCGTTGCGGCAAGAAATGCCTCCCTCCCTTCAGCAGGCTAGAGCCTGTATTGTCGCCCATTCCGCCACGCGACCTACCTGCGGTAGTCCAACGATCAAATCCCCGCGCGCTCAAGAATCGAGCCGACTACTTTGGTCGCCTCGAAATATTCAGCGGCGATTTCGTAGGCGGCGCGGGAGTGGGCCGCGTAGTCCGCGCGAATCGCCTTGGCTGCTTCGGCGATCTCTTCCGCGGTGCTGAAGGTCAGCAACCCGCGGCCAGTGGGGAGGTGCCGGCTGAAACCGGTCTCCTGCGTGATCACGGGGCGACCCGCGGCGAGGTAGCAGGCGGTGCGATCGCTGAACCAGCCGGTGTGGAGCCGCACATATTGATCTTTCGCGACCGTATACTCGCCGCGCGATTGCTGGATGTAGCGCACATACGCATCCGGATCGTCGCTCATCGGATACGCATCGACGATGCGCCAGCCGTGGTCGGTGAGCTTTTCGCGGGTGGCCTCGTCCTTGATATTCGTGGCCATCTCCACGGTTTCGCCCATGCGTTGCGGGGCATCCACAAAGCGGAGGAACTCCAGCGATTTGCTCCAGAGGTAGTTTTCGCCCCGCCAGGCAATGTCTTTCAGGCCGCTGGTATTCCAGTTGGCGATGGTGGTGAAAACCGCATCGTTCGGTGGCGGCGCTGCATTGTACCAAAAATCCGTCACCACCGGCTGCCGCGTCGGCTTCCAGCGATAGCCATGCAGCGGGATGGGGAATTCTGCGCTGCCGATATTTTCACCGAAGGTGAAGAGCGCGCGATGGCGGTCGAGGTATTCGCGCGGCCCGTTGTCGCCGTTATCGAGGCGCACCTGTTCGAGGCCAGGATCGCTCTCCACGTAGATGAGATTCGCCGCGCCGTGGAGCTCTTCGTGGATCTCCTGTGTGCCGCAGATATTCAGCGCGGCGTCGGCGGTTTTGATCAGTTCGCGGATTCGGGTGCGATCGAGGCCGGCGGTGGGTTGTTCCGGTTCGAAGCGCGCACAGTAGCCCCAGCGCCCCTCGAAACCAAAGCGTCGCGCCATCCGATCGAGAAACTTCGCCGCGTAGGACCAATCGGTGCCGTAGCTCCACGTCTCCGGATTGTACGCCATGCGGGCGGAATCTTCGCAGTAGTACACCTCGTACCCGAGGCGTTGCAGCCCCACGATGTAGTGCAGGTGCTGCCACACCACGCCGGCGATGGGAATGCCGCCCATGAAACCCATGACCACGATCCGTTTGCGCGCCATGAGTCGAAATCAGGTCGTGGCGGGAAGCTCTTTCACGACCGTGGCGGGATTACCCGCCACCACGCTATTCGGCGGCACATCGCGGGTCACGATCGCCCCAGCAGCGACCACGCTGCCTTTGCCGATTCGCACGCCTTTCAAAATCACCGCACCCATGCCGATCCAGACATCGTCTTCGATGATCACCGGCTTGGTTTTGATTTCCGGCCGCGCCGGACGGTCCGGCAGGAAAGGGGCCAGGGCCATGGCATCGACCCGGCGCGCCGCGGCATCGAGCGGATGAAAGTCGCTATCGGCGATGCCGACGTTCCAGGAGATCAGGCAATAGTTGCCGATCTCGATCCGCTCTTCGGCCATGATGATTGCGCCGTTGAGCAGGGTGAAATCGCCCACCTTGACCGTCCCCTTCGGCCCAAGCGAAAACGAACAGCCTGCATAGGCGCTCACATGGTTGCCCAGCTCGATGGCGCGCTCGTGTTTGCTCCGGTTGAAGCGGAAAATCTGCGCCGTTTCCACAAACACCCCGTCGCCCCAGAAGACATTGGGCGGGATGGGGATGGGGTGCCAATCTCCCTCGATACGGCGCTCGGCGTTGATATTGGTCATGTGCGGTAAGACTGTCGAAGCACGCTGGCTATTCGGACGTCTTCACCTAGCCGGGTGTTTTTCTTTCACCAAGCGGGAAGTGGCATACTTCGTTGGTGTACAGCCTTTAGGCTGAGGAAAGGTGGCGTTTTTTTCGTAGCGACGAACAGGCTAAAGCCTGGATTGTCGCCCATGATCCCACGCGACCTACCTTGGGTAGTCCAATAGGCTACCCTTCGGGCGTCGGCTCCAGCGCATTGGCCGCGGCGTTTGGTCCCGCAGCCAGCTCCGCGCGCACTCGTTCTGCCGAGACTTCACCTTCCCAGCGGCTGATCACCACCGTGGCCACGCCGTTGCCGATGAGATTGGTGATCGCACGGCATTCGCTCATGAAACGGTCGATGCCGACGAGCAGAGCAAGGCTTTCGATCGGAATGCCAGGCACCACGGCGAGTGTGGCGGCGAGGGTGATGAACCCGGCACCGGTGACACCGCTCGCCCCTTTGGAGCTGATCATGGCCACGAAGAGCAGTGAGATCTGGTGGGGCAAATCGAGCGGCGTATTGGTCGCCTGCGCGAGGAAAACGGCGGCCATCGTCATGTAAATATTCGTGCCGTCGAGGTTGAAGCTGTAGCCGGTCGGGATCACGAGGCCGACGGTGGCGGGCGCGCAGCCGAGCTTCTGCATCTTGCGGATCATGCCCGGCAGCGCGGTCTCGCTGGAGCTGGTGCCGAGCACGAGCAGCAATTCATCCCGCAGGTAGGCGAGAAAGCGAAAGATCGAGAACCCGGAGAACGCCGCGATGGCCCCAAGTACCACGCAAACAAACAAGGCGGAGGTGAAATAGAAGCCGGCCATCAGCTTGAACAGCTTGGTCAGCGATCCGATGCCGAAGCTGCCCACCGTGTAACCCATCGCGCCAAAAGCGCCGAGCGGCGCGACTTTCACGATACAGCGCATGATGCCGAAGAACAGCTCGCTGGCGGTCTCGATCGCATGCAGCACTCGCGCACCGCGTTCGCCGAGGTGTTTCAAAGCGAAGGCGGTGAGGATCGCGACGAGGAGCACCTGGAGCAGATCGCCCTTGGCAAAGGCGTCGAAGAAACTCGTCGGGATGATATTCAGCAGGAAGCTGGTGGTGCTCATCTCGTGCGATTTCTCGATGTATTCATGCCCGCTCTTCAGGGCCTTCGGGTCGAGTTTAGCCGGGTCGATGTTAAACCCGGCTCCTGGCTGCATCATATTCACCACCACGAGCCCGATCACGAGCGCGAGGGTGGAGACGACTTCAAAGTAGAGCAGCGTCTTGCCCCCGATTCGCCCGAGCTTTTTGAGGTCGGACATCGACGCGAGTCCATGTACCACGGTGCAGAAGACGATCGGGGCGATGACCATCTTGACCAGCTTGATGAAGCCGTCGCTGAGCGGTTTCAGGCTTTCGCCAAACTTCGGATAGAAATGGCCGACCAGAATGCCGAGCGCAACAGCGATCAGCACCTGGATATAGAGGACGCGATACCACGGCGTACGTAGGGGAACGGACTGCATTGGCGGTCAATGGCAGGAAAGCCCGCCTCGCGGCAAGCGCGACCTCACGGAACCCGCCGTTTTGGTAGCCGTTCGCCTACAATCGGACCCAGCGCTCAGTGGCGCTGCTTTCGAGAATCGCTTCGCACAGGCGGATTTCCTCGTGCCCGTCCTCGGCGGTGGCAAAAAGCAGGGGGTTTTTGCCGCCTTCGGCGATGTGGCGATACACCGCGCGGTAGTGCATCTTGTGTGCATCGGCGAAACCTTCGGGATGCCCGCCCGGGTAATCGGTGAATCCAGCGATGTCTTCGCTGAATCCTGCCGTAGCGCGTTGGAGGATCTGGTTCGGTTCATCGCGCCGGCCGACATACAGTTCGTTTGGCTGCTCCAGGTTCCACCGCACGCTGCCTTCGGTGCCGTAGAGGCCGAGGTACAGCGAGCACTTCCAGCCCGCCGCGACCTGGCTCACCGCGAGGTTGGCATGCGTCCCGTGGCGATAGCGCAGCAACACGCTGGCGAAGTCTTCCGTGTCCACGGTGTAGGGTTCCATCTGCGCCGGGTCGACCTTGGCAAAAGTCTGCACCTCACCTTTCGGTCGCAGCCTCTGTTCGTGCGCTCGGCCCAGCGTGGCAAAGACGGATTCCGCCCGGTCGCCAAGGATGAAGCCGAGCGTATCCAGCCAGTGGGTGCCGATGTCGCCGACCGCGCGCAACTTCCCGCCCTCACTGGCCAGCACGCGCCAGTTGTAGTCGGTCGGCTGGAGCAGCCAGTCCTGAAAAAAGTGCCCCTGCACGTGGACGATTCGGCCGAGATCACCGCGCTGGACCATGGCCCGCATTTGCAGCACCGCGGGGAAAAAGCGGCACATGTAGTTCACCGCAAAAACGCGATTATTCTGCGCCGCCGCTTCGACCACTTTCGCGGTCTCTGTGGAAGTCATCCCCAGCGGCTTTTCGCAGATCACATGTTTCCCGGCCGCAAGCGCTGCGAGCGACTGCTCCACATGCACCCGATTGGGTGATGTGATGTGTACCACATCCACATTTGGCGAAGCGAGTAGCGCCCGGTAGTCGTAGTCGCCGTACACTTCCGGTACGCCCCATTGCTCCGCGAGCGCTTGGGCGCTCCGCGTAGAGCCACAGATCGCGGTCACTTGCGCGCCGGTCCGGCGAACCGCTTCCAAATGCACCGGCCCGATAAAGCCCGTGCCGATGAGACCACAACGAAGATGAGCGAGGGAAAGTGGGGAAGACATGGGCAGAAAAGAAAACACCCGCCCGCCAGCGGGTAAAGGCTGACGGACGGGTGAAAGTTCTAAAGCGGAAGCCGCTTAATAGACGTCGCGCTTGTAGCGCTTGGCCTTCTTGAGGCCTTCGACGTATTCCGCGGCCTGCTCCGGCGTTTTGCCGCCGTGGTTGATGATGATGTCGTGCAGGGCCTTGTCCACGTCGGCGGCCATGCGGCTCTTGTCACCGCAGACGAAGAAGTCAGCGCCTTCTTCCAGCCACTTGTAGACGTCCGCGCCGTGCTCGGTCAGGCGATGCTGCACGTAGATCTTGTGCTCCTGATCCTGCGACCATGCGCAGGTGAGGTTCAGTTTGCCGTCGGCCACCTGCCTCTCGAACTCTTCCTTGTAGAAGAAGTCGCCCGAGCTCTTCTGCTCGCCGAAGAAGAGCCAGTTTTTGCCCGGTGCGCCGGTCACGATGCGCTCGGCTACAAACGCGCGGAAGGGCGCGATGCCGGTGCCCGGTCCGACCATGATGATCGGCGTATTCGGATCGGCCGGCAGGGAGAAATGCTTCTGCTGGCTCTGCATGTAGATGCCGGCCGTGGTGTCACCTTCCCAGCGATCGGCCATGAAGGTGGAAGCCACGCCCTTGCGTTTGCGGCCGCGGATGTCGTAGCTGACCGTGGCCACCGTGAGGTGCACTTCGCCCGGGTGCGCGGAGAGCGCGCTGGCGATCGAGTACAGGCGGGGAGGGAGGCGGCGGAGCAGTTTCACGAACTCTTCCGGCGCGAATTTCACCTGGGGGAATTCGGTGAGGATATCGAGGTAATCGTGCGCTTCACCCTTGCCCGTGAGGTAGGTCTTGAGCGCATCCGGAGTTTCCGGATTGAGCAGCGCGGAAAGATCCGACGCGCCTTTGGCGATCGAAGCTTCGACGAATTTCTTATCCGCAAAGGTGATCGCGTAGTCGCTGAAGAGGGCCTGCGAAATCGGCTTCGGTGCGCCGTCCTTGCCGGGCACCGGTTCTTCGCCGGTGAAGCCGAGCGCCTTGATCAACGCCGCCACGAGGTCCGGGCAGTTCGTCGCGATCAGGCCGAGCGCATCACCCGGCAGGTACGTCAGACCCGAGCCTTCGAGCGAAATCGCATGATGACGGGTATCCTTTTTCGAGCCGGGTCCGTTCAGGCGCGCGTTGATGACGTGCCGGGCGGGAAAGGGGTTCTTCAAATTATACGGCGAAGCAGCAGGCGTTGACATAAGATAAGCCGGGTAACTATCGCGACCTGGGATAGTCCACAAGTCCCCGCCGCGAATTGCTTGATAAAATCCTTTGCGAATTCGCGGGTCCTGCCCACTGTGCGCGCCCCGCACCCTTTTTTACCCTGATTATGAGCGATTCCACCACGACCAGCAACGCCCCCCAATCGGTACAGATTAACCTCCGGGAAATGGGCCTCAAATATCTCGGCACCGTGCAGCGTGCTTTCGATCTCGCCACGGCGACGATCGGCTCCCTGCGCTGCCAGACCGAGCGCGACTACGATGAATTTGCCCGCGCGATCCGCTTCATGCCTTCCCAGCAGCAGCACCTCGCTTTCGACGCCATCCGTCCGGCGGCCGAACTGTGGCTGCTCCGCCAGCTCCTCGGCGAAGCGCTCGGCGTGCTCGTGCCTTTCCTCGAAGACATCCGCTCGGTCTCCGCGCTGGCCGTGTGGAAAGCCGCCGGTGGCACCGACCAGAACGGTCTTCAGCAGATCCTCCAGGGCGATCGCCAGACTTTCGTGCGCCAGCCGCTGACCGAGAAGCTGAAGCACCTCAAGGAGAAGTATGACCTCTCAGCCCCGAACGAAGGCGCCCTCGATGGCTTCCTCAAGCTCGGCCAGGCCCTTGTCCGCGGCAATACCGTGACGGCTGAAGACACCACCGAAGCCGGTGCGCTCGTCGTGCGCCTCGCGGTCGTCGAACTCCAGGCCGCGGCCATCGAAGGCGGCGCCCCCACCGGCCGCATCCTCGAAGCGACCAAGCGTTTTGCCGTCGGCGAGAAGATCGAATTCCGCAAGGAAGAGGTCCTCAGCCTCTTCGCCAGCCTCTCCATCTTCGTCACCGCGCTGATGGGCGGCTTGCAGAACTTCGTGCAGAAGACCCTGCCGAACGAGACGGCCGCCTGAGCGGTTTCGGTTTAGTTCAATCCATTTCCGGCGCGCCGCGCTTCTCTCTCGAGAGGCGCGGCGCGTTCGTTTTTGGGCGGAAACGAAAAACCGGTTGCGTGGGTAAGTAATGCAAGTACTTACTTGCATCCAATCCGATGACGCGCCCTGCTTCTTCTGCCAAGGCTTCCGATGCCGCCTCCACCCGGTCGCGCCTGATCGCCGCTGCTTCCAAGGTTTGCGCCGAACGCGGTTTGCAGAGTGCGACCACGCGGGAAATCGCCGAGGAAGCCGGGGTCAATGAGGTTACCCTTTTCCGGCAGTTTGGGAGCAAGGATAAGCTCATGGCGGCGATGTTTGCCGAACTTGGCCTGGCCCAGGCCGAAGCGCTCATCGATGCCGAGCCGGATACAAACGATCTCCGTCAGGACCTGAGCCGCTTTGCCCGCCGGCTGAACGACACCCTTTTCAGCAACGAAGCGCTCATTCGCACTCTGATCGGCGAGGCCCAGCGCCAGCCGGATCATGCGCGCAAGATCATCTATGAAGCCGTGCGCCCGATGAAGCAGCGGTTGGTCGATTACATCAAACGCGCGCAGGCCAGCGGCGTGGTTCGGACGGATTTGAACGTCGAGCCGTCGACCGATGCCTTCACCGGCATGCTGCTCTCCGGGATGCTGCGCCGCACGAGTGTGTGCAAAGTGCTCGACTACTCGCACGACGAGTACCTCGAAAACTGCGTCGATCTCTTTCTACGCGCCATCGAAGTGCCCACGGCCAAGACGAAGAAATAGCGAATGAGCGCCGCGCTGGCCACGTATCAATTCAGCTCGCCGCTCGCGCAGCGGGCCGCCGATCAGGGATGGATCAAATGGGCCATCGCGATCACCGTGTCGCTCGGCGCGATTCTCGAAGTCATCGACGTCAGCATCGTGAACGTCGCTTTACCGCACATGCAGGGGAATCTCGGTGCAACCCTTTCGGAAATCGGCTGGGTCATCACCGGGTATGGCATCGCCAATGTCGTCATCATTCCGCTGACCGCGTGGCTCGACGAGTTTTTCGGCCGCAAGACCTACTTCATTTTCTCGCTGATCGCTTTCACCCTGGCCTCGGTGCTTTGCGGCATGGCGACGAGTCTGCCGATGCTGATTTTCGCCCGCGTGCTCCAAGGGCTCGGCGGGGGCTCGATGCTGGGCAAGGCGCAGTCGATCATCTTCCAGACCTTCCCGAAAGAAGAGCAGGGGACCGCGCAGGCCGTGTTCGGTCTCGGCGTGATTGTGGGGCCGGCGATCGGCCCGACCCTTGGCGGCTACCTCACCGACATGCTGAACTGGCGGTGGATTTTCTTCATCAATATCCCGTTCGGCATCATCGCGGTGATCCTCGCGCTCACTTTCCTGCCGGATGACGATCATCAGCGGCGTAAACCGGCGAGCGTCGATTGGGTGGGGATGCTCCTGCTCACCGCTGGCCTCGCCGCCCTGCAAACGCTGCTCGAAGAAGGTCAGCAGGACGATTGGTTCGACTCCAATTTTATCCGCGCCATGGCCGTGATCAGTGCGGTGGCGCTCGCGATTTTTACGTGGTGGGAACTGCGCATCCCGCACCCGGCGGTGAATCTTCGCGTGCTCAAGTATCGCTCCGTCGCCGCAGGTAGTCTGTATTCCATCGTGCTTGGCGCGGGCTTGTACGGGGCACTTTTTGCCATCCCGATCTTCACGCAGAATTACCTGCACTTCACCGCGATGCAGACGGGCGAATTGCTGATCCCCAGCGCGTGCGCTTCCGGCGTGGCCATGGTGGTGGTGGGCAAGCTGGTCGGGAAATTCGATCCGCGCGCGTTGGTCGCTTGTGGCGCGCTGATCACCTCCGGGGTGATGTTCGCGCTTTCCACCATCAATCCCGATACCGGCGCGAACAATCTCTTCTGGCCGCTGGTCTGGCGCGGCCTCGGCAGTGTCATGATGTTCCTGCCTCTGAGCATCGCGACGCTCGGTTCCTTGCCGCGCCACGATGTGCCGGCTGCTTCGGGATTTTACAATCTGACCCGTCAGCTCGGTGGCAGTCTTGGGGTGGCCATTCTCACGACCCTGCTCTCGCGGCGCGAAGCCGTGCATCGCGCGGTGCTGGTGGAAAACATCTCGCAATATCGCCAGGCCGCCGTCGATCGACTCAACGGGATGATCGCCTTCTTCCAGAGCCGTGGCGCCGATATCCACACCGCGCAGACCAAGGCCATGGCCAGCCTCGATCAAGTTGTCTCGGGCCAGGTCGCGGTCCGTGCTTTTGCCGATCTGTTTCTCTACGTGGGGGTGGCCTTCATCCTCACCCTTCCGCTGCTCTTGCTGCTGAGCAAAGGCGGCGCCAAAGCTCCTCCCTCGGACGCTCACTGATATTCGTTATGAACTCCTCGACTTCTACTGCCGAGCCCGATGCCCCGCTCCTGCCGGAGGAATCCGCCTCCGCTCGTGCCGCTGGTTCGGCCCCTGCCACTGCTGCCCCGGCCAAGGGTTCGGTTGGCCGCCTCTTTCGCCAATTGATCGTGATGCTGCTGCTCGCCGGAGGGCTATTCTGGGGCGTGCGTTACGCGCAACGGCTCATGACCCATGCGGAAACGGATGATGCCTACGTCACCGGTCATATTCACGACATCAGCTCGCGCCTCGCGGGTACGGTGACGGAAGTGCTTTTCGAGGAGAACACCGAGGTGAAGGCCGGCCAGGTCCTGATCCACCTCGATCCCAGCGATCAGCAGTCGAAACTCACCCAGGCCGAAGCGATGTTTTCGCTGGCCGAGGCCAAGGCGGTCCAGGCCGAGTCCGACGTGGCGGATAACAAAGCCAAGGTCGCCCAGGCTGAAGCACAGGCGGAAAAAGCCGGGCTCGATTTCGAGCGCGCGCGGGAACTTTCGCAGACCAAAGTCGTCTCCAAGCAGGAGTACGACGCCGCAAAGATGGGGAATGATTCCGCCAAAGCCGGAGCTGAATCGGCCAGGGCCAGCGCCCGCGGTTCGGAGTCCGCGCTCATCGCCTCCCGGGCCCAACTCAAAGTCGCGGAAGCCTATCGCGACGACGCCAAACTCCAGCTCTCCTACTGCACGATCAAAGCGCCTGTCAGCGGCCGAATTGGGCGGCGCAACGTCGAGGTCGGCCACCGGGTGCAGGCCGGTCAGGCCCTGCTCGCCATCGTGCAGCCCGACGTGTGGGTGGAGGCGAATTACAAAGAAACCCAGCTCGCCAAAATGAGTGTCGGCCAGGAAGCCGAGATCGATGTCGATGCCTTGCCTGGGCACCATTTCATCGGCCACATCGAAAGTTTCTCCCCGGCGAGTGGCGCGCAATTCGCCATGCTGCCGCCGGACAATGCCACCGGCAACTTCACCAAAGTCGTCCAGCGCGTGCCGGTGCGCATTCACTTCGATCCGAAATCGATCAGCGGTTTCGAAGACCGCCTCCAACCCGGCTTGTCCGTAGTAGTCGGCGTGCGCGTAAAATAACCGCGGCTGCAAACGTTGGAGTTCAACCTTTAGGTTGTTCGTGGCAGCGGAGAAATACCTCCACCTTCCCGCAACCTAAAGGTTGAACTCCAACGGGCCTCAATCCCGGTGGTACGGCATCCCGGCTTTGATCGTGTACGCGCGGTAAAGTTGCTCGAGCGCGACGACGAGGGCGAGTTCGTGTTGGAGCGTGAGTTTGCTCAGGCTCCAGCACCATCCGGCGGCCTGGCGCACGTCGTCGGTGTGACCATCGGCGCCGCCGATGATCAGGGCTAGGTCGCGGCGGGCGTGGATCTCCCACTCGTTGATTTTCTTCGCGAGCTGGCGGCTGGGCAGGTGTTCGCCGCGTTCATCCAGCACCACGCGGAACATCGCTTTGCTCCGGTCGAGCAGGTTCGCGCTTTCGTCTTCTTTGCTCGAGGCTTTGAGGTAGGAAATCTCGGCCGGGACGAAGGGTTTTAACCGGCCCAAATATTCGTCCACTCCAAGCTTGGCGAAATCGAGCTTCGGCTTGCCAACGGCGAGAATGTGCCAGCGCATAAGATCAGTCGTTTGGGGTGGAGAACGAATCGCGCGCGACGGCGCGACAGCGGGGAAAAATTTGCCACCGCCGGGGCTTACTTGCCACCTTTTCTGCGTTTGGCGCCTTTGACCGGCTTTTCTTCCTCGGGCCGCACCGGGGCAAAATCGACCTGCCGCTTGTAGCGATCCACCCGCACGACGCGGACGGTCAATTCATCGCCGAGGCCGAAACGCTGCTTTTCGCGCCGACTGGTGAAGCACTGCCGCGTGGAATCGAACTGGAAGAAATCGTCGCCCAGTGCCGTGACGTGGATGAGGCCGCTCTGGCCGGCCTCCGGCAAATCGACCACCAGGCCAAAACTGCGCACTTCCGTGACGATGGCACGGAACGCCTGCGGATTCCGGCTGGTGATCTGCCGCTCGAAATACTCCATCTTTTTGAGCGCCTTGCTTTCCGACTCGGCGTCGGCGCTGGTGCGTTCGGTGGTGGAGATGTGTTCGGCCGCTTCACCCAAGGCGCGCTGGTGCGGCGTCTTGGCGTTGCGCTTAGCCGCAGGGCGGGCCTGTTCCAGGAAGAAGGCGAGCGAGCGATGTACGATCAGGTCCGCGTAACGGCGGATCGGGCTGGTGAAGTGCGTATAATGGACCTTGGCCAGGCCGTAGTGGCCAAGCGGCTTGGTGTCGTAACGCGCGCGCATCAGGCGGCGGAGCAGCGCGAGTTTCACGGCATACTCTTCCGGTTTGCCGCGGATGATCTTCAGCACCTTCTGGATCTCTCCACGCACTTCGGGGCTGCCCATGCGGATGCCGAAAGTGGCGGCCTGGTCGCGGAATTCGCGCAGTCGATCAGGCGCCGGTTTTTCGTGCACGCGATAAACGGCGGGGATCTTCTTTTCGGTCAGGACTCGCGCAACAGCCTCGTTGGCCGCGAGCATGAACTCCTCGATCAGCTGATGCGAAATATCGTTCTCGATGCGCTCCAAGCGATCGACCTTACCGGTTTCATCGAGCCAGATCTTGACCTCGGGGAAATCGAGATCGAGCGAGCCGTTGTCGAAGCGCCGCTTGCGCAGGAGCGAGGCGAGTTCCCAGGCGTTGTGCAGGCAATGATCGAGCGATGACTCCGGCGGCCGCTGGAGGACCGCGAAGGCCTGCTTGTAGGTGTAACGATGCGCGCTGCGAATGACGGCGCGGGCAAAGGACGTTTTGCGCGGCCGGCCCTGGGAATCGAATTCGATGAAGGCGGCGAAGGTGAGGCGCTCGACCTGCGGCTTGAGCGAGCAGATGCCGTTGCTCAGCCGCTCCGGCAGCATGGGGATCACGCGATCCACGAGATACGTGGAGTTCCCGCGCTTGCTCGCTTCTTTATCCAGAGCGCTGCCGGGCGTCACGTAGTGCGAGACATCGGCGATGTGGACCTGCAGGAGCCAGCCGTCGTCGAGAGGCTCGACGTGGATGGCGTCGTCGAAATCCTTCGCGTCATCCGGATCGATGGTGACGATCTCGATGTCGCGGCAGTCTTCGCGCCGGTTGATTTCCGCCGGTTCCACCGTTTCGGAAATGCGTTCGGCTTCGAGGAGCGGGGCATCGGGGAAACGCTCGGGGAGATCGTGTTTGCGCAGGATCGCGAGCATCTCTACGCCAGCATCGGTCGCCGGGCCGAGTGTTTCGATGATGGTGCCTTCGGGGTTGTGGCGGCGCGATTCCCAGTGGTCGATTCGCACCACGACTTTGTCACCGACGCGGGCGCTTGGCGTCGGCTCGACGTAGACGTCGTGCGCGAAGCGGGCGTCATCGGGGACGATGAAGAGGTAGTTCTGTGAGCGTTTCAGCGTGCCGACAACGCGTACGGTGGCGCGTTCGAGGATGCGGATGACGGCGCCTTCGCGGCGTTCAGTCGCACGGGTATCCAGCCGGACGACGACGCGGTCACCATGGAGGGCGATCCCGGTGGCTTCGGCGGGGATGAAGACGTCGGCTTCCCCGGCTTTTTCGCTGATGATGTGGGCGGTCGAGTTCCGGTGAAACTCGATGCGGCCGGTGACGAGCTGAGCGACCTCCGGGAGGATGTAGCGATCCTTGCGGATAAGGACGATGGAGCCTTCGCGTTCCAGCTTGTCGAGCGCGTCGCGGATTTCGCGCCGGTCGGAGCTGTGCAGACCGAGCGTCTTCGACATCACCACCTTGTCCATCGGCTGGTAGTCGCTCCGGCCGAGGAGTTGGAGGATGCGGTCGGTCAGCGGCTGCCGCTCATCTTTCGGAAGTGGCGCTGCGGTCGCCCGCTTTGGACGCACGTTGGGCGGGGGGAGCGGCGGGCGTTTGGGCAGCCGCTCAGGGAGCTCCTTTCCGGCGTCGCGACCGCGGCCCGGAGGATTGGATTCGGGGCGAGGACGACCGGAAGGACGAGGAGGCATTAACCAGCGAGACTATATACGCGGACGAGTTGGGCCTTGCCCTTGAGGGCTTGTTCACCGTGATCCACGAAATCGCCGGTGAGGCTGAGGTGTTCTCCAAATTCTTGCGAGAAAACCAACGAACGGCCGAGCTGCTTGGAAAGCGCTTCGAGCCGGAAAACGGTGTTCACTGCGTCGCCGATGATAGTGGCATCGCGCTCGGCGGCCACGCCCACGTTGCTGCACGTGACGTTGCCGTAGTGGAGGGCGACGGCGATGCGGAAGGGATCGCCACTCGGCCAGGTGCGGACGGCGGCTTTGGCCAGCATTTTGCGACCGGCATCGATGGCGGCGGCGCAATCGGCCGGGCCATCATGAGCCACACTCCAGTACGCGAGCATGGCATCACCGATGAATTTATCGATCGTGCCGTTGCTTTCCGCGACCATGTTGCCGGTTTCGCGGAACCACGCGCCGAGGACCTGAGCGACGTCGTTTGGCGCCGTCTTTTCGCTCATCGCGCTGAAACCGCGGATGTCGCAAACGAGCAGCGCGACGGCGCGAGTGACGATGGCGTGGCCCACGCTGGAGCCGGCCACCGTCATTTGCAGATGCTCCGAAGTTGTATCCGGCGCTTCCTCGACAAAGGTCATCAAATTGTCCGCAATCCGCACACGCGCACCGTCGGTCAGCGTCATCGGCACGACGACCCGCTGGTCGTTCACAAAGGTCCCATTCCGGCTCCCAAGATCGATGATCTGGTACTGGTAACCGTTGTGGCAACGGATGACGGCGTGCTGCCGGGAGACGAGGGGGCTGCTGTTCAGGCAGACGGAATTCTCACGGGTACGGCCGATCGTGGCCGTATTGCCGATTGGCACTTCAAACGGCTCTCCTTGGGCAGGTTGGACGAAAAGCTTGGCTCCCATTCCGGTGGTGTGGGCACCTCCTTGCGGAGGTGCAGGTGTGGATGACAAGAAAAGGCAAACTTGCGGCGGCGCGCAAGTCCGCAAGTGGATCAATCCGCGCGCGTGGTTTCCGCATCGCGCGCAATTTGGGCACGGAGCGCGTCGAGCGAGGGGAATTTCTGTTCCGACCGCAGGAAGCGGCGGAAAACGACTTCGAGGTCCTGGCCGTAAAGATCGGCCTGGAAATCGAGCAGGTGGACTTCGAGCAGGCGCTCGCCTTGGGCCTGTTCCAAAGTGGGGCGCACGCCGATATTGGCCACGCCACGGACCAGCTGGCCCTGGATTTCCACCTCGACGGCATAGACGCCGTTGGGCGGGAATTGCTCGTTGTGGGCGGCGAGATTGGCGGTGGGGAAACCGAGTTTGCGGCCGAGCTGAGCGCCGGCTTTCACCGTGCCGAGCACGGAGTAGGGGCGGCCCAGGAGACGTGCGGCTTTGGCTAGATCGCCGGCTTCGACTGCGGCGCGGGTGGCGGTGCTGCTGACGACTTCGCCATCGATGGTCACTGCCGGGACGCCGACTTCATCGAAGCCGAGTTCGTGGCCGAGACGATCGAGGAGCGCAAGATTGCCAGCCCGGCCTTTGCCAAAAGCCCACTCATGGCCGACGCAGACTTCGCGGAGCCGGCAATGAGCGGCGAGTGAGCGGATGAATTCCGCCGGCTCGGTCTCGGCAAACTCCGGGGTGAAGGGCACGACCAGCAGATGCTCAATGCCGAGCGAACGAATGATGCGCAGCTTGTGCTCGGTCGAAGTGAGCAGGCGGGGGGCCTTGTCCGGACGCAGAACGCGCACGGGGTGGGGATCGAAAGTCACGACCGCGGCCTGGCCGCCGGCGGCGCGAGCGTCGTCGATGGCGCGTGTGATCACTGCACGGTGTCCGAGGTGAACCCCATCGAAAACTCCGATCGCCAGAAAGACCGGGCCGGAGATCGAGGAGAGCTCGGAGATGCCGCGCAGGGGAGCACTCATGCGCCCCGCATCCGCGAAACTGCCGGCAGACTCAAAATACGCGACATCACGAGGGCCGGATCGTTCTTGAGCTGTTCGACGGTGACCGCGTGTTCCAGGGTGAAGCGGCCGCTCTTGGTCCGGCGCAGGGACGTCAGGTGCGCGCCCGTGCCGAGATCGTCACCGATATCGTGCGCGTAGGTGCGCACGTAAAAGCCCTTCGAGCAGACCACCCGAAAATCGATTTCCGGCAGACGGATGGCCAGAACCTCGTGATTGAAAACGTGCACGAAACGCGGCTCGCGTTCGACCGTCTTGCCCTGGCGCGCGAGTTTGTACAGCGGCACGCCGTCCTTCTTGATCGCGCTGACCATCGGCGGCAGTTGGTAGAAGTCGCCGTGATATTTGGCAAACACCTCTTCGATCCGGGCCGGGGCCAATTCCGGCACCGGCCTGGTCTGGATGATTTCGCCTTCGGCATCCTGGCTGTCGGTGGTCTCGCCGAGCTTCATCGTGCCGACGTATTCCTTGTCCTCGGCCATGAGGAGATCCTGGATCTTGGTGCCGCGGCCGATGACGATGATCAGCAGACCAGTGGCGAGGGGATCGAGCGTACCGCAGTGGCCGATCTTTTTAGTGTTCAGACTACGGCGTGCGATGGCTACGACGTCGTGCGAAGTCATGCCAGGGGCTTTGTCCACGATGAGGACGCCGTCGAGAGAATCAGGAATCATGCAGGCGAGAGGAGAGAGGGTAGGGGCCGAGAGGCCGGAACTGGGAAACTTAGGGTTGCACCGGAGCCGCTCCCAGCGCGGCGTCGATGGCTTGAAGGACGCGCTCCTGCGCGTCGGCAAAAGGACCTTTGAGGCGGGCGCCCGCGGCCATGGGATGGCCCCCACCTCCGAATTGCGCACAGAGCGCGCTGGCGTTGAAGCGCTCGTCTTTCGAACGCAGGCTGAGGCGGACTTTGTCGTCGGGCAGCTCTTCGAAGAAAGCCGCGACCTGTACGCCCTGAATCGAGCGGATGTGATCGATGAGCCCTTCGTTGTCCTCGGGCAGCACGCCCAGTTGCGCGGCCGTGGCCTGCGAAAGGCTGACGCTGGCGCAGCGATCGCCGCTGGTGAAACGCAGCTGATTGAGCAGCGCGCGCAGCAGTTCGAGCCGGCGGCGCGGGTAGTTCTCGTACATGCTCCGCGAGAGCGTGGCGACGTTCACCCCGGCCTTGATCAGCTCCGCGCCGATCTCGTAAGTGCGCGCGGTGGTGCCGGCATACTGGAAGCTGCCGGTGTCCGTACTGATGGCGACGAAGAGGTTATCGGCCATTTCGTAGGTGAACGGCAGATCCCCCTGGCGGAACAGTTCGTACAAAATCTGGCCGGTGGCGGGTGAGGACGGATCGATGTGCACCAGATCGCCGAAGCGCGGATTGGTGACGTGGTGATCGATATTGATCCAGACCTTCGCGTTCTTTACCGCGGGCAGGCACTTGCCCACGCGATCCTGCACGCTGGTATCGAGCACCAGCGCGACGTCGAATTCCTGCGGCTCCTCCGCGGGAGTGGAGACGATCTCGTAGCCGGGGAGGTAGCGGAATTTCTCCAGCACGCCTTCCTCATTCCAGGCGGTGACGTCCTTGCCCAGCTGCTTGAGGCACAGAGCCATGGCGATGGTGCAGCCGAGAGCGTCGCCATCGGGGCGCACGTGGGACATGACCACGAAGCGCTGATGCTGGCGGATGACGTCCGCAATTTCCTGGAGGGAGCTATTTGGCTTCATCCTGGTTTTTCGCGTCCTCGGGTTTCACTCCCTCGGTTTGGAGTTTTGGATCGGGCAGATTGAGCTCGGCGAGGATGTTCAGCACGCGGTCGCCGCGTTCGCCGGTTTCATCGAGCTTAAAATGAAGCAGGGGCGTGAACTTCAGGACCACACGCTTGGAGAGCTGGCCTTGCAACGCTTTGCGCGAGGCGTGGAGCAGCGCCATCGAGGCGTATTGATCCTCGTTTGGGCCGATCATGCCCATCCAGACGGTGGCGTGTTTCAGGTCGGGCGAGATTTCGATTTCCCGAACCGTGACCAGCTTGGCTGGCATTTGCGGGACTTCCCGGCGGATCAAGGTGTCGAGTTCCCGCTTGATGAGTTCGTTGACGCGATCGAGGCGATTTTTCACGAGATGGAATCGTTGAAGGTGAATCTTAGGCGGGAGCCGCCCTTGGGGCCCTGGAGGACCCAGCGGAGCTGCTGAAGAGATGCAAACGGGAGAGGCGAAAAACGCCCCTCCTGAATCTGCACCCCTGGCTCTCGATTCGTTCGCTTACAGCTTCTGCGCCACTTTTTCGAGCAGATAGCACTCGATGATGTCGCCGACTTCGTAGTCGTTGAAATCGCCCAGCTTGATACCGCACTCCATGCCGTTGCGGACCTCCTTCACGTCGTCCGTAAACCGGCGCAGCGTGGAGAAGCCACCGTCGTAGATCGGCGTACGGCCGCGGGTGACGCGGGCGCGGGCAGTGCGCTGCACGCGGCCATCGGTGACGAGGCAGCCGGCGACCGTTCCCTTGGTGAGGTCGAACACTTTCTTGATCTCGGCGTGGCCGATGACCTGTTCGCGGGTTTCCGGTTCGAGCAGGCCAGCCATCGCTTCCTTCACCTGATCGAGCAGTTCGTAGATGATGGAGAAGAGCTTGATCTGGATGCCTTCGCGCTTGGCGGTGTTGGCGGCGACGTTCTCGACCTTGGTGTTGAAGCCGATGATGACGGCGTTCGACGCGGTGGCGAGGAGGACGTCGTTTTCGCTGATCGGACCGACCGCGGAGTGAACGATATCGAGTTCGACCTTCTTGCTTTCGATCTGGTTGAGCGAATTTTCGAGCGCTTCGAGCGAACCCTGCACGTCGGCTTTGATCACCAGCCTGAGGGTTGGCTTCTTGCCGGCAGCGATGGATTCGAAGAGATTTTCGAGCGTGGCGCGCTGCGGCTGAGCGAGCTTCTGCAGGCGCAGATCGGCCTGGCGTTCGGAGGCGAGCTGTTTGGCTTCGCGGTCGTTTTTCAGGACCACGAGCTCGTCGCCGGCATTGGGGAGACCGGAGAAACCGATGACTTTACACGGCATGCTCGGGCCAGCCGATTTGAGCGGCTTGTTGAAGTCGTCGAGCAAGCCCTTGGCCTTGCCGTCGAAGTTGCCGCAGATGAAGGAATCACCCGTCTTGAGCGTGCCGCTCCGGACAATCACAGTTGCCGTCGGGCCGCGGCCCTGTTCGACTTGGGCTTCGATCACGGTGGCGCGAGCCGGGCCGCTTTCGGTGGCCTTGATTTCCATGATTTCGGCTTCAAGCACGATACGGTCGAGCAGATCGTTGACGCCGAGGCCCTTGATCGCGGAGACCGGGCAGACACCGACTTCGCCACCCCAATCTTCGGGCTGGAGACCGCGCTCCTGGAGCTGGCCTTTGACCTTGTCGACGTTCGCGCCGGGCGCATCGATCTTGGTGATCGCGACGATGATTTTGACCTTCGCGGCTTTGGCGTGATTCATTGCCTCGATGGTCTGCGGCATGATGCCGTCATCCGCGGCCACGATCAGCACGACGATGTCGGTGACATTTGCACCGCGGGCCCGCATTTGGGTAAACGCGGCATGGCCGGGAGTGTCGAGGAAGGTGATGCGCTGGTTGTTGTACTCGACGGAGTACGCGCCGATGTGCTGGGTGATGCCGCCGGCTTCACCCTGGGCCACCCGGGTCTTGCGGATGGCGTCCATGAGGGTCGTCTTGCCGTGGTCGACATGGCCCATGAAGGTGACGATCGGAGCGCGGAGCTTGAACTCGATCGGCTTCTCCTTCTTCTGCTCCTCCTTGATCTCTTCAGGCTTGGTCGGCGGAGCCGGAGGCAATTCGACCTTCGTCTCGACCTTGTGCACGCCTTCGCCCTTCTGGCGTTTTTCCTTCTCGAAAATAAAGCCGTGCTTGTCGCAAATCTTCGAGGCGATCTCGGGATCGACCGCCTGGTTCAGATTCACGAAGATGTTCATGCCCATGAGGTCGCCGATGACCTGGAAGGGTTTCACACCCATCGCCGTCGCGAGATCGCGGACGATGATCGGGGGCTTGAGATGAATGATCTTCTGGCCGTTTTCCTCGATGACCGTCTCGGTCTTTTCACCTTCGACCGCTGGGGCGGCGACTGCGACCGGCTCGGGAGCCGGCTCCGGAGGTGGGGGCGGAGCATTCCGTTCCTGCTCGGCCTGGAGGACCTTGGAAATCGGGACAAAGAGCGACTTCTTCTGCTCGGTCGATGCCGCCCGGCGGGCCTTGGGCTTGTCATCGATCAGGGAGACCGTCTCCTTGGGTTTGACGGGTTCCTTGGGTGCCTCCTTCGGTTCCTCGACCGGCGGTTCCTCTGGCTTGGCCGTGCGAGCCGTGATTTTGGGCAGGAGCGACTTGACGGGATTGTGGGCTCCGGTCTTGTCGCCTGGCTTTTTGGCCGCGTCAGGGCGGCCTTTGGCGTCAGCTTTCGCGTCGGTAGGCTTTTTCGTAGGATTCTTGCTGGTAATTCGTGTGGGCATCGAGGCGGTCCCGGGATAAGGCTTTCATGGGCGCAATTAAGCGGAGGCCATGGTTTTTTGATAGGCCGCCTGCGATGCGGCAAAAATACGGGCGGCCTTCTCCTCGTCGCAGCCGAGGATGGCAGCAATATCGCTGGCTTCGGCACCAGTGGCGATGACTTCCATAGAATTCATGCCGGCACCGACGAGCGCGGCCGTTTCCTCCTCAGTGATACCGAGCAATTCGGCCATGGAGTGGGCGGCGGCGCCTTTTTTGTTTTCAAACTCTTCGCGCGCGGTTTCGTCGCGCTCGATCACGGTCTTGTAACCGGTCAGCTTGTCCGTGAGGCGGACATTCTGGCCGCGCTTGCCGATCGCGAGGGAAAGCTGGTCTTCGTCGACCTTGATCAGGATGCGTTTACCGGCTTCGTCGACGGTGACGGACTTGATCTTGGCGGGCTTGAGCGCTTCCTGGGCAAATTCGCGCAGGTCGGGGCTCCAGCGGATGATATCGACCTTCTCGTTGTTGAGTTCACGGACGATATTTTTTACACGCGAACCCTTCATGCCGACGCAGGCGCCGACCGGGTCGACTTTGTCGTTCGCGCTCCATACGGCCACTTTGGTGCGGTAGCCGGGTTCGCGGGCGATACCCTTGATCTCGACGGTCCGGTCCGTGATTTCGTTCACTTCCGTCTCGAAGAGGCGGCGGACGAAATTTGGGTGGCTGCGGGAAAGGATGATCTGCGGACCACGCGCGCCGTTTTCGACGGCCACGACGTAAGCACGGATGCGGTCGCCGATGGCGTAGTCTTCGGTGGAAACGCGTTCGCGGTTCGGAAGAATGGCTTCGGCCTTACCGAGGTCGACGATCACGTCGGAGCGCTCGAAACGGCGCACCGTCCCGTTGACGATTTCGCCCGCACGGTCGCGGTATTCGTCGAGGATGATGTCGCGTTCCGCGGCCCGGAGGCGCTGCATGATGGCCTGCTTGGCCGTCTGCGCGGCGATACGGCCGAGATCTTTCGGGGTGACTTCGATTTCGACTTCTTCGCCGACGACCACGTCCGCCTTGATCTTGCGCGCCGCCACGAGAGCGATTTCGTCGTGCTTGTTCTGCACGCGTTCAACGACGATGAGCTTGGCAAAAGCCTTGATGGCGCCGCTCTTGCGATCGATGACGCAGCGCAGTTCCCGTCCGGCTTCGACCGCCTTCTTCGCGGCCGACACGAGCGCCGTCTCGACCGCTTCGATCAGGACATCACGTTTGATGCCCCGCTCGCGCTCGAGGTGTTCCAGCATGGCGATGAATTCTGCGTTCATAAAATTTGCGAAGTCTCTGGGGACAAAAAAAGCGGGCCAGGGGCCCACTTTGGAAATTGGCACCAAAGATTTGGCCACCAAGGTAGGCCCGTAAAGAAAGGCGTCAAGACCAGAGTCCCCAACCACTTGGCTGGGAACGAAGACCACAGAGGCGAAGGGCCGGCTGTTTTAGCGAGTATAGCTAAAGGCAGGCCCCCAATTCGCGCGCTGCATGGCGGGTGAAATGAGGAGCGGGGCTTGAGGTGCGAGGCGCCCATAGTGCATTCATGCCGTTGTGCAACCTCCGATTTCTGCTTTTCCGCCCATCAAGGTGATCTTTTTCGATGCGGCAGGGACGTTGATTGGGCTGATCAGGGGCGTGGAGCACCACTATTGCGAGGTCGCCACCCGGCATGGGCTGGAGGTGGACCGGCAGGTGATGCGCGAGGCCTTTCGCATGACCTGGAAAGAGATGCCCTCGCCGGAAACGACGCAAAAGCCGAGGGCGGACGATGATCGCGGCTGGTGGCAGGCCTTCGTCAACCGGGTGCTGGATAAATGTGCGGTGGAGCGGGGCGGGGGCTTCGATCGGGAGATGTATTTCGCGGAGTTGTACGAAGAATTCGCGCGGCCCGGGGTGTGGGAGCTATTTCCGGAAGTGAAGGCGGTGCTCGAGGAACTGGCGCAGATCTACCGCCTCGGGATCATTTCGAACTTCGATCGCCGTCTCCGCCGCGTGCTCACTGAATTGGGGGTCGGCCACCTTTTCTCGCCGGTCGTCATCTCCAGTGAAGTGGGCGCGGATAAGCCGGACCCATGGATTTTTCAGCAGGCGCTCGCCCAGGCGAAAATTGCCCCTCACGAAGCGCTTCATGTCGGCGACGAACCATCCGCCGATTGGGAGGGGGCAGCCAAAGCGGGGATGCAGGTCTTCCGCCTCCGCCGCCCCGAGACGACGCTGGAGCATTTGCTGAGGGTGCTCACGAATCGCGAAGGCGCGTAGCCACCGGTTCCCGTTATTTCATCGCCTGCTTGATCTGGCCCAGCAGTTCATCCGCGAACTGCCGTTGTTCCTTGGGCAGCGAGGTGTCGAGCAAGGCGAGGGTGACCTGATCCATGGCGTTATCCGCATCATTTACTGCGGCATAGGCCTGGGCGAGGTAGACGCGGTAGCCGGAGGTGCTGGCCCGGGCGAGTTCCGCGAGGCTGATGAGTTTTTGCAGCGATGCAATCTCGGCCTGAAAGGCGTGGGCTTGGTGAGCCAGTTTGGCGTGGTAGAAGAGAATGGACGGATCGTTCGGTCCGCTGGCGATCAGGCGTTCGCCTGCCTCCCAGGCTTCGGAAAAGCGTTTCGTGGCAAAGCAGGCCTGGGCGCGGCAGGCGATACCGGGCATAAAGTCCGGATCGATGGCGAGCGATTTGTCCGCGGCGTCGAGGGCGCGATCCCATTTGGCCATCGCCATATAATAACGGGACCAGCCGCTCCAGACTTCGGGAACGTCGGCCGCGCTGCTTTCGGCGGATTCGAGCAGCTTCCGCGCGGGTTCAGCCTGGTGGATCGCGATCAACCGGGTTGCGGCCATGGCTTGGGCGTAGGCGTGTTCGCGGGGGTCGCTGAAGCTGGAGAGTGATTGCTGGAGCTGGCTTTCCGACCAGCCTTCGCCGCCGCGGCGAAAAATCAGCCCGGTCTGATCGATGCGCGTAAGGGTGAAATCCTTCGTTTCGATCAAATGATCGAGGAGCGGTTTGTAGCTGCTGGGTTCGCCGAGCAGCCAGATTTCATTGAAGCGCACCTCGCGATCCATCTCGCGGAAGAGCCGGGCATCCTGTGTGGCCTGGATAAAACTGGCGCGCCATTCGGTGCCCGGGGGGCGTGCCTTGGCTGGGAGGAGATCCGGTTTGCTGCGCTCAAGGAGGCTCAGGGCGGGGCTGTTTCCATAAGTGACCGGGCCCTGGAGGGCCTCCATCGCCGCTCGCGGCTCGAGATTTTCCGGGGCCTTCGGGCGCCAGGGCTGATGCACCTTTTTCCAGACCAGCAATCCAGCGCCGGCCAGGAGCAAAGCAGCCGAGGCGAGAAAAAGAGGCTTTGCAAATCGGCGATGGATGGAGGAAAGCATGGGGCGCCGACCCTAGGCCCAAGGCGGGCGGGATTCAAATCCGAGGCTGCCTTGGAATTTTGAATCGTCGTTATCGTCCTCAGTCTCGCCAAGTCGCCGACTTTTTTCAAAGAAGCACTTGCCAAGCCTCAAAACGCGCTCATACTCCGCCCCCATTTTCTTTCCGCACATGGCCGAAACTACCGCTATCGATTCGCTCCGTCTCAACCCGCAGGATACCGGGAGTTCGGACGTGCAGGTTGCTCTGCTCACGCACCGCATCACTGAAATTTCCAAGCACTTGGAAAAGCACAACAAAGACCACGCTTCACGCCGTGGCTTGCTGATCCTCGTCTCGCGCCGCCGCAAGCTTCTGGATTACCTCAAGCGTACCGCCCCCGAGCGCTACGCCAAGGTCCTCCAGACCCTGAGCTTGCGTAAGTAGCGCACTACAAATTTCCTGAAAACGTTCGCCCGCGATAACTTCGCGGGCGAACTGTTTCCGGGGATACCCCAAAACCCAAAAACCCGCTGCCCTCCCCGCAGCCCGCGATCCGTAGCGAGGCGCTCTCCGCGCGATAGCTTCTCCGGTCGTAATCTTAATCTTAGCCCTGTCCCTACCGCTCCGGCCTTGTTTTGGCCACCGGAGCCGTCGTCCAGTCAGGCCTAAGATTAGGATTAAGACTTGAGAGCCGCGTGACGGGGGGCGTGACCGCAGGACGGTTGGGCCCACCGGTGGTGGGCAGCTCAAGTACATATAGAAATGATCCATCAAGTCTCGGCCCAAGTCGGGTCGAATCCCATCGTCATCGAAACCGGCAAGCTCGCCAAACTCGCTGACGGCGCTGTGACCGTCCGTTGCGGCGAAACCATCATCATGGTCAGCGCCGTGTCGGCCACCAAGGTGAAGGAAGGCCAGGATTTCTTCCCCCTCACTGTCGACTACCGCGAAAAAGCGGCCGCGGTGGGCAAAATCCCCGGCGGTTACTTCAAGCGTGAAGGCCGTCCTTCGGAAAAGGAAATCCTCACCTGCCGGATGACCGACCGCCCGCTGCGGCCGCTCTTCCCGAAAGGTTATCTTTACGACACCCAGATCATCTCCATCCTCCTCAGCGCGGATGGCGTGAATGAGCCGGACATCCTCCTGATCAATGGCGCCAGTGCGGCGCTCATGGTCAGCGACATCCCGTTTGCCGGCCCGGTCGGCGCGGTCCGCGTCGCCCGTATCAATGGCGAATTTATCGCCAACCCGAACCAGGCCCAGATCCTCGCCAGCGACCTCGACCTCGTGTACGCGGGCATCGAAGGCAAAGTCATCATGATCGAAGGCAGCGCCCTCGAACTTCCTGAAGAGGAATTCGTCAAAGCGCTCGAATTCGCCGCCGGCCAGGCGCAGGTCATCATCGACGCGCAGAAGGAACTCGCCGCGAAAGCCGGCAAGCCGAAGCGCGTGATGCCCCTCTTCCTCGCTCGCGAAGAACTCCTCGAAGTCGCTTACGAAATCGCCGGCAGCCGGATCGAAGGCGCCCTTTACACCCCGAGCAAAGTCGACCGCCAGAAAGCGGTCGCCGCGCTCAAGGACGAAGTGGAAACCGCGATCAAGGCCAAGTTCCCGGAGGCGACTCCCTTCGAGATCAGCACCGCGTTCGACTACCTGCAGAAGAAGGCCTTCCGCGTCAGCATCCTCGACAAGGGTGTGCGTTGCGACGGCCGTCCGCTCGACCAGATCCGCCCGCTCAGCGGCGAAGTCGGTCTGCTCCCGCGCAGCCACGGCAGCGCGCTTTTCGCCCGCGGCGAAACGCAGGCCCTCTGCCTCGCGACCCTCGCGACCACGGAAGAAGCCCAGGAACTCGACGGTTACACCGGCGGGCTCACGGAGAAGAGCTTCATCCTGCACTACAACTTCCCGCCCTTCTCGGTCGGTGAAACCGGCCGTACCGGCAGCCCTGGCCGCCGCGAAATCGGTCACGGCGCGCTTGCCGAGCGTTCCATCGCCCCGGTCATCCCGGATCGCGAAGACTTCCCGTACGCCATCCGCGTGTCGTCGGAAGTGATGGAGTCGAACGGTTCCACCTCGATGGCTTCCGTCTGCGGCGGCGTGCTCGCCCTCATGGACGCCGGTGTGCCGCTCAAGGCCCCGGTGGCCGGCATCAGCGCCGGTCTCGTGACCGAGTTCGAAGGTGAAACGATCAAGCGTTACACCATGCTCACCGACATCATCGGCAGCGAAGATCACTTCGGCGACATGGACTGGAAGCTCTGCGGCACCCGCAAGGGCATCACCGGCTTCCAGCTCGACCTGAAGCTCGCCGGCATCTCGCTCGAGCTCATGGCGGAAGGCGTGTACCGCGCCCGCGACGCCCGTTACAAGGTGCTCGACGTGATGGAAACCGTGCTCGCCGCCCCGCGCACCGAGCTCAGCAAGTACGCCCCGCGTATCGAAACCCTGAAGATCAACCCGGACAAGATCGGCATGCTGATCGGGCCCCAGGGCAAGAACATCAAGGCGATCGTCGCCGAGACCGCTTGCGAGATCAACGTCGAGGACGATGGCACCGTGCACATCTACTCGAACAATCCCGAAGGCATGGCCCGCGCCCGCCAGATCATCAGCGGCATGTTCACCGAGATCGAAATCGGCAAGACCTACGAAGGTCGCGTCGTCACGATCAAGGAATTCGGCTGCTTCGTCGAAGTGCTGCCCGGCAAGGACGGCATGGTCCACATCAGCGAACTCGCCGACTTCCGCGTGAAGCGCACCGAGGACGTCGTCAAGGTCGGCGACATCATCAAGGTGAAGTGCATCGGCATCGACGAAAAAGGCCGCGTGAAGCTTTCGCGCAAGGCCGCCATGAAGGAAGCTGACGAGGCTGCCCGAGGTGGCGAAGCCGCTCCGGCTCCGGCCCCGGCCGAAGTCACGGCTTAATCGCTGCAATTTTCCGGCGCCGGGCTGGCTGAAATCCAATCAGCCCGGCGAACCGGAAGGCGAATTTTCGAGAACAATTCCCACTAGACCGCGGTGCGCGAGGGCCCCCAAACCCCTCCCGCACCGCGGATCTTTTTTGGGTGGATCGGCGTCAGGAAAAGCATGCCGATTTTGCACGGAGGGAGGGGCTTGCGTGCGTCCGGATTTTCCTGCAAAACGCAGGAAGTGAGACGACCGACTAAATGAGCGCCGAAAAGAAATGTATCAGTTGTGGGGCGCTCCTTTCGGATGAAGCGCCGGAAGGTTCGATGTGCATCGATTGCTACGAAGCGGAACAATCGCAGGGGACCGTGGTTGCGCCTGAAGAGTTGGAATTGCCGCAGGCCTACCCGACCCCGCCGACGCCGGTCACCGCCACGCCGAGTTTCATCCTGCCTCCGGCGCAGCCGATGTTCGAAACGATCGGCGATTTCGAAGTCATCGACAAACTCGGCCAGGGCGGCATGGGTGCCGTCTACCGTGCCCGGCAGAAGTCGTTCGACCGCCTCGTCGCGCTGAAAATTTTGCCGGCGCAATTTGAGGAGGACGAAGAGTACGTCGCGCGGTTCCAGCGCGAAGCCGCGGTTGCAGCGAGCCTGCACCACGCGAATCTGGTGCGGGTCTATTCCTCGGGCCAGGCGGATGGCTGCCATTTCATCGCCATGGAGTTGGTCGAGGGCGAAAACCTGCGTCAGCGGCTGAAACGCGGCGGGATGACGCCGGTGGAGGCACTCCGCATTTGCGCGGATGTCGCGCGAGGCTTGCAGTGCGGCTGGGACAAAGCGCAGTTGGTGCACCGCGACATCAAGCCGAGCAATATTTACCTTTCGGCGGAGGGCGAAGTGAAACTGGGCGACCTCGGCCTCGCGAAAAGTCTGCTTGGAAATACCACCGGCCTCACCCAGACCGGCGCGGCCATGGGCACGCCGCACTACATGAGCCCGGAGCAGGCCCGCGGCGAGAAGACCCTGGATTTTCGGGCCGATATTTACAGCCTCGGCTGCACGCTTTTTGAACTGCTGACCGGCCAGCCGCCGTATAGCGGTTCCGATGGGCTGACGATCATCAATCAGCACCTCAACGCGCCGCTGCCAGCCATCCTGAAAATCATGCCCGGCTGTCCGTTGCCGCTGGTGCGCTTGATTGGCAAGATGCTCAAGAAGCATCGGAATGAACGGCACCCGAGCTACACCGACCTCATCGCGGAGCTGGAGTGGGTGAGCGAGCAGTTGCAGCAAGGCGAAGCACTCAGTCAGGGCCCGCGTTATTCCGCGATCGCGCAGACGATGCCGCCGAAGGCCGCACCGAGTTCGCCCTCAGCCGTGAGTGCCGCGCCACCGTCCGCGCGCAAATCGCCGGTGGCCCTGTACGCAGGCATCGGCGTGGCAGCCTTGGCGATCGTGGGAGCGCTGATTTTTACCCTCGGTCGCAAACCGGCCAGCGGCCACAAGGTGCTGAGGGACGATCCCGCCGAGCCAGTGGCCACCGCCACTCATTCAGCGGCGCCCGCGAAGCCATCAGCTCCGGCCCGCTGGCAGGCCCTTTTTAATGGCCGCAACGCCAACGATTGGCTGCAGCCTAGCGGTCTGCCATCGGCTTGGCAGGTGGTGGATGGCGCTTTGATCGGCGGCGCCCGCGATGTCCGGAGCCGGGGCCTCTTTGAAGATCACGCGCTTCACCTCGAGTTCACCCTCGGGCCCGGGGACCAGCAGGATAACCTGATCTTCCTCCAGAACCGCTACGGCGTCCGCGTGGCCGGTTCGGCGGAGAAACCTGCCGGCGAGATTTTTGGGGGCAAAGCTCCGAGTGAAAACGCCGGTCTGGAGCCGGAGAAACTACAGACTCTCGACCTCGTTTTCCGTGCCTCGCGCTTTAATGACTCCGGGCGGAAAATCTCGAGTGCGCGGGTGAGTGTCGCGCTGAATGGCAAGCTGATCCAGGATCAGGTAGAGATCCCGAAGCCCAGCGAAGGCGGCGATCCCGAAAGCACCGATCCCGGCCCGCTCCGCCTCGCGGCCAATGGCAACCCGATCCGTTATCACAAAGTGCTCGTGCTGCCGCTCGACGGCCAGAGCGATGCCGAAGCGCTGCGTCTCGCGAAGAATGCGGAGCCGGCTGCCCCTGAGCCGCTGAAGAGTACTGTGGCCTTGGGCAATGCCCTAGCTTATTGGAAGCCGGTTACGGAGCGGCTCGTCCAGCGGGGCGATGCGAAACCGGTTTCGGAAGGATGGGTTTCGTTCAATCAGGGCAATGTAGAAATACCCGACTTTAGCGGCCGTAATGTGGGGGTACGGTACCAGTTGAGGAAAATGGCGGAAGGCGAAGTGAAAAAGGCGCCATTCATTCGCCTTCGCCATATCCGGGCGAATAACGCGAGCAGTTGTTACCAGCTGCAATTGACTGAGGAAGCCGGTGGCGTGTCGCTTGAGGTAAAACGGCTTTCGGGCCGGGAGGGAAAAATCTACTCGCTGGCCGGAAAAACGAAGCTGCCGAATTTTTCGCCTGGAGCCGAACACACTTTCGAATTTTTTGCCATCGGCGACGATCTGATTGGGCGCTGCGATGGCGTCGCGTTGATCACCAAAGCGGACGGAGATGGGGCTGATCTTGGCACCGGCGTGGCGGTCGCCAATCTGTATAGCGGTGAGCTTCGCAACATCGAGGTCCTCAATCTCGAGGGTGTGCCTGAAGCAACTGCACTCGTGGCTGCCAAAGCCGGGGCTGCTCAGAGTGCCGCGTTTGGTTCTTCTCTGGCGCAGTGGATCCCGGTAACGGAGCGATTGATTCAGCAGGGCGCTGCGAAGACGAACCCCGATGGCTGGTTTTCCTTCCAGGAAGGCACGGCGAGAATCCCAGACTTTGCGGCCCACAATGTGGGCGTGCGCTACAAGCTGCGGAAATTGCCGGCGAATCAGGCGAACCACGCACCGCAGCCGACCCTGCGCCAGGTCAGGATTGGGGATATTAGTAGCGGCTATCAGCTGCAGTTTCCTTACGACAATGGAGTGCTCGGCCTGATCGCGAGGCGGCTTTCCGCTCCGGAGCGCAAGATGTACGGCCTGGCGGGGAGAACTCCCTTGCCGGACTTTTCGACGGACGCCGAACATACCGTCGAATTTTATGTGGTCGGACCGGAGCTGATTGCCCGGTGCGATGGGAATGTTCTCACCACGAAGACGGACAAGGAAGCCCCCGATCTCAGCACCGCGATTGCGTTTCACAACGCCAACGTGGGCCAACTTCGCGACCTCGAAGTAATCAACCTCGACGGCCTCCCGGAAGCCGAGGCCCTGGCGATCGCCAGGACTGGTGGCTGGCTGAAGTACGAGTTCGCGAGTTTGGATTCCTCCGAGCTTTTGAAAGGGTTGCCCGAGTCGAAGATGGAAGGAAACCTCTTCCACATGCGCGGATTCAAATCGTGGATCATTCCGGATTCGAAGCTGCAGAACAGTGCGGTGCGCGCGACCTTTGTCTGGCAGCCGAAAACGACCGACTTCAAAATCCGCATGCGCGGGAAGGGTGGTAATCTTTCGGCCGAGTCGCTCGTCGCCTATCTCAACGGGAATTCGTTCACCCTTCGGGGAGGGGATAGCAAGGAACCCGAACTGAAGAAGTTTTCGATCCCTTCCTCCCTCCGTGAAAACGAGGAGGCGACCCTGCAAATGACGGCGATCGGTGGGCGATTGTCCGTGCATGTAAACGGCGAACTCATCGGCGAAGCCGAGGGTGTCCCCCTGGTCAAAGCGGGCGAGTCCTGTATCCATGCCAAAGACAGTTCCTTCAGGAGCGTTGAAATCCTCAATCTCGACGGGCTTTCCGACCAGGATGCGGCCAGCCTCGCTTTCGGCCAAAGTAAGAAAACCGAGGTCTGGAAAAACGCCCTGCAAAATCCAGGCTTCACTCAGCTCTCCGGCGTGGAAGCAGGCGACGGGTCGGTCTCGTTTGTCCCGGGTGTTTACGTCGTGCCGGAAACCTTCCAAAACGGTGCAGTTCGGGCTCGTCTATGGGTTTCGCCGGAGTGGCGGAGCTTAAAGCTGGTCGGGCGCTACGACAAAAGTGGGGAAGGTTATCAGTTCGATATCTTCGATGTGGCGAAGCTGTCCCGACGTGGACAAACTTTTCAGCCACTGAGTGGGCTTCGCCGGAACATCCCATTGCGCGATAGCGGCACTCTCGTCGAACTGGAATTTCGCATCGTCGGCTCCCGTCTTACCGGCCTGATCGATGGCGAGGTTTTTACCGAAACAGACGACGCCGCCTTGCAAAAAGGCTCTTGGGGGGTGGCCGCGGGCGCGGAGTTTCCTAAGATCAAAGTACAATCTGTAGAGTATCTTAATCTCGACGGCCCGAGCGACTTAGCTCCCGTTTCAAGTGCCGGAAACTTCAACTCTCCCTCCTACTCGCAACCGAGCCAGTGGATCGATGCGACTGACGTGGTTCGGAACAGCGGCACCGTGAAAGCCGAGGGTGAATGGCTCACCGCGGCGACTAATTACAGATGGCATCGGATTGGTGGAGAAGGTCGTACGACCGACGTGGCGGTGAAGATCGTCTTCAGCAATCGAGCGGGGGCCAAGATGCGTCACACGGACGACAATCGTGGCTACCTGGCCGAGGTTTCCGGTTCGTCCGCTGTTCTCTTGTACGCGAGCGATGCGGGAAGGGAAAAACTCGCTTCGGTCGAGCTCGGTCCCGATTGGAAATCCGACGCACCGCACGAGTTCGTTTTTACCGCACAAGGCTCGACGCTGGAAATCTGGCTCGATGGTAAGCGGCAGATCACCGTGCAGGATACCCGCCTCACTGGAGGCAAAATCGAAATCACTTCGGCCGCCGATGGCAAAACTCCACCCACCCGGATCAAGAGCGTTCAGTATGGCGCGTTGGCTGGGCCCAGTACTTCGAGCAGCTCGGCTTCCGTGACGAACGGCTGGAAGGATGTCCTCTCCCTCGTCGAGCTACCGCGGGATGCCGTGAAAGGAAGCTGGAGCCGGATGGCGGAAGGTATTTCGGTCAATTCCAGGGACCAATTCGCCGTTTGCGAAATTCCTTATGAACCGCCGGCAGAGTACGATTTCGAAGTGGAGTTCACGCCGACTTCGCCCGGAAACAATGTCGATATCCACCTCCCCACCCCAAGCTCCTCCGCAATGTGGAAGTTGAATGCGCATGGGAAGACTCCCCCGCTTTATGGGTTCGACATGCTTAATGGGAAGGCGATGCCTGGGCGCGGCGAAGCGATGACCGAGTACCCCTTGGCGCTCGAAGTCGGGCGCCGTTACACGACGAAAGTAGAAGTGCGGCGAACTGGCTTGAAGGGTTTTGTGAACGGGCAGGAAATCGTCTCCTGGGCGGGAGATGTGAGCCGCTTCAGCACGGAAAACGCGGCCCGCCAGCGCAATGAGCGCCATTTGGGTTTAGGCAGCTATGGACGCCAGGTTCTCTTCCTCCGCGCCGCGATTCGAGAGGTCGGAACGACGCCCTCGAAGTAAACGGTGGGGATTGGGCGAGAGCTTGCCTCGCGAATCGGCGGTCGCTAAACCGGAAAGCGATGGCCACTTCGCCTGATCTGCCCGATGCTGATTCCGGTTCGTTCCCGCGTGGTCCGGAGGCAGTGGATGAAACGCTGAAGGAGACGGCCGATGCGTTGCTCTTTCGGCGCTATCGGGTGATCCGGAAATTGGGGCAGGGTGGCATGGGCATCGTGCTCCTGACGCAGGATACGGCGCTGGAAATTCCGGTGGCGGTGAAACTGATCCCCGACCTCGTCGTGCAGGATGTGGAAGCGATCGCCGATCTGCGGAAGGAAGTGTTGCGGGGGATGGCGCTGGCGCATCCGGGGATCGTGCGGACGAACAATTTCGAGAAGGATGAATCCGGTGCGGGGATCATCATGGAGTACGTGGATGGGGACACGCTCACAGGGCTCAAGTGCGCGCAGCCGGGCGGGTGTTTTAACCCCGCGGAAATCCTCCCGTGGCTGGAGCAGATTTGCGCGGTGCTGGAGTACGCTCATCGCGACGCCCGCATCGTGCATCGTGATCTGAAGCCGCGGAACATCATGCTGAACTCGGCGGGCCGCATCAAAATCGCGGACTTCGGCATCGCCGCGGTGCTGACGGATTCCATGAGCCGGCACAGCATGGAGGGAAAGATCAGCGGCACGCTCAGCTACATGAGCCCGCAGCAGGCCGAGGGCAAACGGCCCAGCCCGCTCGACGACATCCACGCGCTCGGCGCGACGCTGTACGAGCTGTTGACCGGCAAGCCGCCCTTTTTCCGCGGAAACCCGGCCACGATCATGGCGCAGATCATGAGTGTTACCCCGCCAAGCCTCGCGGAGCGCCGGGTCGATCTGGAGGTGAACACCAAGGGGCCGTTGCCGGAGGTCTGGGAGGAGGTCATCGCCGCGTGCCTGGCCAAGGATCCGGCGCTGCGGCCGCAAAGCGCAGCGGAGGTTTTGGCGCGGTTGAAAGCGGCGCCGGTCTCGCGCCCGCTGGTGCCGCCGGTAGTCCCGCGGCCGTCGCCGGAAGAAGTCACGCAATTGGCGCCCCCACCACCGGTGCCTGCCGCGCCGCCTTCGCCTGTCATCCGTCCGACCCCACCGTCGGAGCGGGGCGTGCATCCTTCGAATCCAGTGCTGCCACCCGCCGTAGCCGTGGCTCCGTCGCCAGGGCGGCCGTCGCAAGGCTGGGGCTGGCTTTGGCTGGTGCTCCCCGTGCTCATGCTGCTTGGGGGCGGTGCCGGTTGGTGGGCTTTTCAAACGAGCGCGGCCCGCGCGCAAATTTACAAGGCCGAGAGCGGGGGACGCGGGGTGGCGATTGCCCTGCGCATGTACGCGCTCGATCACGGGGGCGCCTATCCGTCGACATTGCGCGAATTGCAGCCGAGCTACGTATCGGACCCGGGATTTTTCGAGTGCGCCTTGCCCGCGATTGATCCGATTTCCCGGAATGATGGGCAGCCGGCCTCGTGGTGGGTGTATCTCGGCGGCCCCGACGCCGGCTCCCCGAAAAAGCCGGTTCTGGTGAGTCCCTACGCGACCGCAGCTGGAAAGCGCATCATCGTTTTCAGCGAAACGAACATCGATCTGGTCCCTTCCGTTTGGGCCCAGTCGTACCTGACTTCGGCCGCCCCACCGGCGACTCCCGTGCCGACTCCGAAACCCACTCCTCTAGCTACGCCGGCGCTACCATTGGCCACGCCCGTCCCGTCCACTCCGCGCCCGATCACTCCGATACCCTCGGCCGGGATCACCCCGCAGAAGCTGCGCGCCTTCTGTGAAGAAGTCCAGGTGGCGGAGGAGGCCCACGACGTGGATCGCATCCTGACTTTTTACGCGAGCAAAGTGGACTACCTCGAAGAAGGCGTCGTCGGGCATGCGGCGATTCGGGGCGACAAACAGCGGTACTTCCAGCGCTGGCCGAAAACGCCGTCGTCGCTCCGTGGCGATATCACGATTCTGGAATCATCGCCCGATCGCTGGAAGCTGCGCTACGAAGTGAATTTCGGTGCGGAAAATACTGCGGGTACGGTGGTGACCGGCGTGGCCGAATGCACGGTCGAGGTGGTGCTGATGGATGGCGCGCTCAAGATCGTGAGTGAACGCGGGCGCACGGTCTCCCGCAATGGACAGCCGATCAAAGACAAGAAGCGCTGAGAGTTCCGGGACGGATGGACGGAGGGATGCCGAAATTCGATAGGCAGTCGTGGGCGCCCCTGAGCTTTTGCCCTTTCGGGTGAAGAGCCGGCGCAGTAAGCCGGGCAGCACTTTCCCATCCCCCGATGCCTACCATCGCTGTTCTCGGCACCCTCGATACCAAAGGCGACGAGCATGCCTATGTCGCCGACCTCATTCGCCAGCGCGGCCACACGCCGCTGATCATCGATGTCGGCACCGACCAACCACCGCGGGTGCAGCCGGATCTGCCGCGTGAAGAAGTGGCCCGGCTGGCGGGAATCGACCTGGCTGCACTCGTCACCCGGCACGATCGCGGCGAATGCGTCACCGCCATGGGCGGTGCGGCGGCGATCGTGCTTACGCGTCTGGTGGTCGAAGGGCGGGTGCAGGGCGTGATTAGTCTCGGCGGCGGCGGCGGCACTTCGATCGCGACGACTGCGATGCGTGCGCTGCCGCTCGGCGTGCCAAAGGTGATGGTGAGCACGCTGGCCGCGGGCAATATCGCGCCCTATGTCGGCTCGAAGGATATCGCGATGTTTCCGGCGATCGTGGATGTGCAGGGCTTGAACCGGATCTCCCGGCTGATCCTGGCGCGGGCCGCCGGAGCGATTTGCGGCATGGTGGAAATGCCCGTGCCGGAAAGCGGACGAGGCGACCGGCCGATCATCGCCGCCAGTATGTTTGGCAACACCACTGCGTGTGTGCAGCAGGCCTCAGCGCGGCTGGATGCCGCCGGCTACGAGGTCCTCGTTTTTCACGCCACCGGTACCGGTGGACGGACCATGGAATCGCTGGTCGAAAGCGGCTTCGCCTCGGGGGTGCTCGATATCACGACGACTGAGTGGGCGGATGAATTGGTCGGCGGAATTTTGGGCGCCGGTCCGACGCGCCTGGAAGCGGCGGCCCGCACCGGCACCCCGGCGATCGTCACGCCCGGATGCCTCGACATGGTGAACTTTGGCGCCCCGGAAACCGTCCCCGCAAAGTTCGCCGGACGCCGGTTTTATCAGCACAATCCGCAGGTGACGCTCATGCGCACCACGCCGGAGGAGTGCGCCGAACTCGGCCGCATCCTGGCGGAAAAGGTGAATGCCTCCCGCGGCCCGGTAACGGTCTTACTGCCCCTGCGCGCGATCAGCGTGATCAGCGCTCCGGGCCAGCCGTTTCATTGGCCGGAAGCGGACGCCGCGCTTTTTACCGCGCTGAAGTCACACCTGCGGCCGGAGATTCCCGTGGTGGAATACCCCGGCGAAATCAATGACCCCGCTTTTGCGGAAGCTTGTGTGGATGCGCTCTTGAAGCAGCTGGCTCTCGTATAAGCGAGTTGCCGCTACGGCACGACCACGCGCAGCCGGATCATCTTCTGGGCCGTGCCGACAGGCAGACTTTCGCGCATCATGAAGGAGCGGGAATCGCCGAAACTCGTGCTCATGACTTCGGCGACATTGGCGCTCGACCAGTTCGTGAGATCCTCGGAGGTCTCGACGATATAGTTCACTCCGCTGGGAGGTGGCTCGGGCCGTTGGTACTGAAGGACCAGGTCGATCCCGCCATCGGGACGGGTGACGGCGTGGTTGGCGAGGCGCCCATCGTACCCGTCGATATAAGGGCTGACGCCGAGCGCAAATTTCATCGCGTTCGGAATGCCATCGGGAGTTTGTGCGGCCGTGGTGGCGCCCGCTCCTGCGGCATCGGCGGGCAGCCCGACGGCGAGCAGCCAGTTTTGATACGCGGTACGAGTCCCGGGAGTGGTCGCGCTGGCGGTCGGAGACCAGCCGGCATTGAGGGCGCCGTTGAAAGCTTGCACCCGGTATTCGTAGGTGACGGCCGATTGCACCGCGGTGTCGGTGAAGGAGGTCACCCCGGAGCCGAGGGTTTGCAGCGGAGCAAAGGTGCCGTACCGCGGCCGGCGTTCCAGCCGGTAGCCCGTCGCGCCTCCCGCTGGATCCCACGAAACCGCGATTTGCATCGGCATCATGGCCGTTGCCGTGATCGTCTGGGAAGCGGCGAGCGTCCCCGCATCCATGATGCTCACGTGGCGGAAACGGGCGGTCTGGTAATTGCCCGAGGTATCCGCCATGTGGAAAAGGCCCCAGAGCGCGGTGGCCGGAATGGGGGTCGTCCCTGCGATCGTGGTCGAGCCCAGCGTAGTCCAGTTGTACCCATCGGTGGACGTCTCACCGGTGAAGGTATTGCCGGCGCGAGTCAGTCGTACCCAGCGCGGGGCGTTGAGCGCATTGCTCGACCCGGGGGTGAGGATCGGAGTGGCGCTATCCGTGGCCCGGGTGATGAGGTTCGTACCGGTGGTGTCGCCGGCGACCATGACTGAGGCCATGGGCACCGTGGCGGTGTTGGTGCCGCGGATCATCACGCCAAAGCGGGCGGCAGTTTGCGCGATGAGCGGTGCGTCGATGAAGGCCGTGAGCACGCCATCGCCGGTGCGCGTTTGATAGACGAAACGCCCGCCGTCCGACGTCGCCATCGATCCTCCGACCAAGGGAGACCCGAACGCATTTTCCGCAAACACCGTGGGTGAGGAATCCGTCACGGTGCCGATCACCGCCTGCTGCCAGGGGGCGGGGAGGGTCGCTTGCGGGTCGATGACCAGCACCCGCGTGACCGTCTGCAAAGTGAGCCCGGCGCCGCCGGTGGGCGAACTGAGCGTGTAACGGAATTGCCGGGGCAGGGCCGGCGTTCCGCCTGTCGGCAGCAGGATGTTCACGAATTTCGAGCCACCCACTCCGTCAGCAAAAGACTGTGTGCTGCCGGGCGTAATGTAGTGCGTGCCGGCGACGGCCGAATCGTCGGCGGTCGTGCCCAGGACAAGCGCCGTTCCGGTCGTTCCGCCGAGGCGGCTGAGTTCGATTTGCACGGAACCGAGCGCGCGATTGGCTTCCACCCGGGCTTCCTTGAGATCGAAGAAACCCGCCGCACCATCGACCGCGACTTCGTTCGAAGGAGTCGCATCGCCCACCGCATTCGTCGCTACAACCCGGTAGTAGTAGATGTTGCCATTCGCGAAGGGGCCCGGGTCCGTGAAGCTCGTGACATTTGCCCCCACGGTGCCGACCGAGGCGTAGGTTCCCACGACGTTGGTTTTCCGCTCGATGCGGAAGCCGGTTTCATCGGTGGCCAGATCGATCCACGCGAGGCTGGTCTGGGTGGAGCTGATGGCTTGGGCGGTGAGAAAGCCGGCATTTCCTGGAGGAGCACTGGCGGCGGCATTGGCCGTGAGCGTAGCGAAAGTGCCGTAGCTCAGGTTTTGATAGCTCCCTCCGGGAACCGATTCCAGCCGCTGCGCGCGCACCATGTATTGGTAAGCGGTGCCGGCCACGGAGGTGGTATCGGTGTAGCTGGTACCCGCGATGATGCTGCCATTGAGCCGGGTGAAGGGACCGTTGACCGAGGTGCTGCGGTACACGTGATAGCCCAATACGGTATCCGCCGAAGCCACCCAGTTGAGTTGCACCTGGCCATTCGTGCTTTGCGCAGTCACCCCGCGAGGCGGTGCGATCATGTGAAAACGCAGGGCCGGATCCCCCATGAGGCCGACATGGACTCCGCGATTCGAACTGCCGGCGAAGGTATAACCGGTCGTGGTGCTGCCAGTGTTATTTTGCGTGAGGCGGGCGACATACCCCAGTGTTTCACCCATCCCGAGCGGGTGCATGAACCACTCCGGCCGGCCCGCCCACAGGCAGCACAGGCCGAGGGAATCGCCCTGCGCATTGCCGGCGAGGACTGCACGCATGAAGTTGTTCGCTGCGTCCCAGTCGCCGTGGTAGCTGCCAAAGATCGCGGTGAAAACGGCCTGGCTTGGACGCCGCCCGAAATCCGTACTGGTGCCGACGCTGCTCGCGCTTTCGTAGCTGCCGCCGCCATTGCCGTAGGCCCAGAGGTATTTTCTGGGGCCGGCGGCCTGGTTATACCAGAGATCGGTGCCGGGGGTATCGATCTGGTTGCCGACGCAAGAGAAGGCGGTCGCCCAGCCGGTGGAGGCGAAGTTTTCTCCCCCGAAATAACCGAAGCCGTCGCGGATCATCGAACGCCGCGGGATATTGGCGTAGGCGCCGAGGCGATGGCGGAAATCGTGGGCTTTGCGCAGGTAGCGGCGGAGGAGCGTGGTCTCGGAAACCGCACTAGTTGGCGCCTTGGTCATGCCGGAGAGGTCCACCCGGCCGACCTGAAGCTCCACATTGCTGGGGAGGGTGGATTGATCGAATTTCCCGTCGATTGGGATATTGTCGTTCTGGGCTCGGCTGGCGATCGTGCTGTTGGCAGAGGAGTCGGTCCACGTGCCGTCCATGTCGCCGTAATAGCCGTCGGCCGGCCAGGCACCGTAGTGGTCGGGATGCCCGTCCGGATTGAGCAAGCCGGAGTAGGGCACGGGCACGTGGCCCAGCAGATAGACCATCTTCACCGAGGTCGGTGCCGCATTGTAGGCCGCTTTGATCTGGGTGCGGACATTGACGGCAGTATCGGTGCGCAGGGCGGTGATTGGTTGGACAGTCCAGCCGTCGCCAGTGAGGTCCTGGATGAGTTGGGCGATCTCCGGGGCCAGCGGTGTGATCATCGTGTCGTCGATGACCAGCAGCAGCGTGCCGCGCGATTCCACGGCGGGGACATTTACCCCGGCGCTGATGTACCCTTGGGCGACGTAGGGGTAGTAAGCGGGGTAACGGCGCTCCATCCAGTACTCGTATTCCACACCGCTGACAGCGGTGGTGTCCGCGTAGCTGGTCTGCGTGGTGGTGAGATTCTTTTGCAGGACCCAGGTCGTGTCCCCTTTCAGCCGCCGATAGATGTTCTGCGCGGTGATGTTGCTCTGCAGCCGCTGGGTCCACGAGAGGGTCAGGTACGGCGAACTCGCGGCGGTGGTCGCTTGTAGATCGATGGCAAAGTCCCGCGGCGTTTGCGCCGCGGCGCGATCGAGGCTGGGCAGGAGCAAACCCGCCAGCACAGCGACGAAGCCGGGCAGGGCAAAAGAATACCTCCGGGGGAAGGGGGAACGAGGGGACATGGCTGGGGGATTGGCGGTTCTGTCAGCTCTAGGTGAAAAGCTGACAATTCTGGGGCCTTTCTTTGTATCAAAGCGAGCCGCTGAGTCAAACCTGAATCTATCCGTAAACTACTCGACCGGGTAGGGATAGGCTTGAATGCGTGGGCGTGCGCCCGCGATTTTCTCTCCGCGGTTTGCACTAAGAAAACCTCGCTTCGCAGACCAAAGGAGGACACCTCTTCCTTCCCTCCATGCGCCCCCTTTTCCCCTCGTCCCGTCTCGGTCTGTTCGCTGGTCTTGGCCTGCTCCTGGCCAGCTCTCTTTTCGCCTCCGCTGCCGAGGAGTATGGCCACGCGGAGCCTTTCAAAAACGACGACGTGGTGTGTTTCGTCGGCGACAGCATCACGCACGGTGGGACGTATCACGCGATGATTAATCTGTTTTACGCCACGCGTTTTCCGGATCGAAAAGTGAGCGTGTTCAATTGCGGTGTCGGTGGCGATCGCGCGGCGGGGATCATGTCCGATGAGCCGTACCGCGTGAACATCGATGTCCTCGGGCACAAACCGACCGTCGCGACGATCATGCTCGGGATGAACGACATCGGGCATGGGGACTACAAAGTGCCGTCCACTCCCGAGATCGAGAAACACAAGGAAGCGTCCCTGGCGACCTACGATGCCGCGATGCAAAAGCTGATCGCTGCGCTGCAAAAGGGCGGTGCGAAAGTGATCCTGCTCACGCCTTCGATCTACGACGAGACGACCAAACTCGATCGGGCCCGCAAAGACATCACGGTCGGCGGCAACCAGGCACTCGGGACGTGCGCGGAGAAAATGCACGGCTGGTCGAAGCAATACGGGACCGGCCTGGTGCAGTTCCACGAGGTGATGAATACGATCAACACCCGCGAGCAACAGAAGGACCCGAACTTCACCATCGTCGGGCCGGATCGGGTGCACCCCGGGCCGCTCGGGCATTTTGTGATGGCCTACACTTTCCTCAAGGCTCAGGGCATGCCGCAGAATGTGGCGGTGATCAGCGTGGACGGCAAAACCGGGAAGGCGAGTGGCGCGGAAAATTGCACGATCAGCGAAGAGAAGGTGTCGGCCACCGGCGTGGAGTTTACCTGCCTCGAAAAGGCGCTTCCCATGGTGGTGCCCCGCGAAGCGGAAGTCGCGTTGCAGCAGGTACCGTTCATGGCGGAGCTGAATCGCGAACCGCTCGTGGTGAAAGGGCTCGCCGCGGGCGACTACGAAGTGAAGATCGATGGAGCGAGTGCGGGAACGTTTTCGGCGGCGCAGCTCGAAGCGGGGGTCGACCTCGCAGCCAACAAGGCCACGCCGCAATATCAGCAGTCCGCTGAAGCCACGAAGATCAGCGGCGATCGGGTGCAAGCGGGGCTGCAAGTGCGCCAGCTCGCGGCGGAATTTTACGGCCTCTCGCGCGGGCATGTGGATGTGAAGGATCCCGCGGCCGTGGCGAAAAAGATCAACGATCGCCTCGAGATGGCGCAAAAGACGGGCAAACCCGTCGACCCACGCACGCAGGCTTTCGCCGATACTTACCAGCAGATGCCGCAGCGCGAGAAGACGTACGAGGATCTCGCCGCGAAACTTCAGCAGGCCTGCCAGCCGAAGCCGCACCGGTTTGTGCTCACCAGGAAATGATCCGCCCGCGATGGGGCCGGAGCCGCACCGCCTGCCCACCTACCCGTTGGACTGGGTTGACGTGTGAACCGCGCGTTCCGCTTTTCTGCGCCTCGTTGCCGCTTTAGATTCGTCACTCGCTCGTCATGCAAATCCCCGCCCGTTCGTTCCTCTTTGCCCTCCTCGCCGTCTCTTCGTCGGTCTCCGCCGCGGAATACACTTTCCGCGAAACGTCCGGCCAATACCTCGACATCCTCGCCGATGGCAAGGTGCTCGCCCGCTACCTGACCGCGCACGATACCAGCACGCCGGCCAAGCAAAACGAGACTTACAAGCCCTTCCTCCAGGTCTTCGATCCGCAGGGCAAAGCGCCGATCACCAAGGGCGCCGGTGGCTCGTTCCCGCATCACCGCGGCATTTTCATCGGCTGGAACAAAATCGGCGTCGGTGGCAAGACCTACGATCGCTGGCACATGAAGGGCGGCGACCAGGTGCACGAGAAGTTCTCGGCGCAGACTGCGGGGAAGGACCAGGCGACGTTTACCTCGGTCGTGCGCTGGACGGGCGACCAGCTGGACCAGACGTTGATCGAGGAAGAGCGCACCTTCTCGTTCCTGCCCGCGCCCGCGCCAGGTTATGCACTGATCGATACAGTCTCGAAGCTCAAAGCCGTCGCCGGTGAAACCGTGCTCGATGGAGATCCCGAACACTCGGGTCTGCACTTCCGCCCGGCGGAACAAATCGAGCGCACGAAAACGACGTACTTGTATCCGGTCGCCAATGCCAATGCGCACAAGGACCGCGACTACCCGTGGTTCGGCGAATCGCTCACCGTCGATGGCCAGCGCTACAGCGTGGTGTATTTCAATCATCCGGGAAATCCGACCGGCGCGGCGGTTTCGGCCTATCGCGACTACGGCCGTTTCGGCGCGTTTTGGAAAACGAAGATCCCGGCGGGCGAGACGAAGGAATTTCGCGCGCGGTTTTTGATCGTCGCCGGTGAGATGCCGTCAGTCGAGCTGATCCAGAAAGTCTGGAACGAATACGCGGGCAAAAACGATCCGCTCCCACAGACCACGGCCAAGGCGGCGGAGTTGGGACAGTCACCCGATTCGAAGAAAAAAGCTCAAGCCGCTACTGCTCCGGCGGCGCCCGCGGTGACCAATGTCGTGGCGAAACCCGCGGAGCCGGCCAAAGCGGCTGAGCCGGAAAAACCAGCCGCTGAAGCCAAGCCCGCCGCGGAAGTTCAGCCTTCAGCCACGCCGCCGGCGATCAAACGTGCGGGTGGGGGACCGGAAAATCCGGAACTCAAATTTCATCCTCCGATTCCGAAGGTGCTCACGCCGGAAGAAGAGCTGAAGACGATCAAAGTCGCCAAAGGCTTCCACGTCGAACTCGTCGCCACCGAGCCGATGGTCGAAACGCCGATTGCGGTGAGCTGGGATGACCAGGCCCGCATGTACGTGGTCGAGATGCGCGGCTACATGCACGATCTCGATGCTGCCGGCGAAGATCAGCCGATCGGCCGCATCCGTCGCCTCGAAGACACCGATGGCGATGGCGTGTACGACAAAGCCACGACCTTTGCCGACAACCTGCTCATGCCCCGCGCGGTCATGGCCATCGGCGATGGCGCACTCGTTTCCGAGCCGCCGAATCTCACGTTCTATCACGACACCGATGGCGATGGCGTGGCCGACAAGAGCGAGGTCATTCACGATCAGTACGCCTCGAAAGGCGGCCAGCCCGAGCACATGGCGAACAGCCCCACGTGGATGATGGACAACTGGATTTGGTCCAGCGGCCACGGCTTTCGCTATCGCTACACCGGCGGACAATTCATCCGCGAAGGCACGAACGGCTTCGGCCAGTGGGGCAGGACGCAGGACGATTGGGGCCGCCAGTATTTCAACTACAACAGCGACTTCCTCCGCACCGACCTGGTCTTCCCCGGCTACTACGCGCGCAACGCGCGGCTCGCCGTGCGTTCAGCGATCAACTACCAGACGACCAAGGATCAAGCGACCTGGCCGAGTGTGCCGACGCCCGGCGTGAACCGTGGCTACCAGCCGCAGCAGCTGCGTGAAGACGGCACGCTCAAGACCTGTACCGCGACTTGCGGCGCGGCGGTTTATCGCGGCGATCTTTTCCCGAAAGAATATCGCGGCAACGTCTTCATCCCGGAACCCTCCGGCCAGCTCGTGAAGCGCTTTGTCATGAGCGAGAAGGACGGCGTGGTCGCGGCGAAAAACGCGTACGACGGCGTGGAGTTCCTCACCTCGACGGATGAGCGTTTCCGTCCGGTCAATGCGTACACCGGTCCCGATGGCGCGCTGTACCTGATTGATATCGCCCGTGGTGTGATTCAGCACAAAGCGTTCGTCACCTATTACCTCGCGGCGAATGCACAGGAGCGGAAGCTGGAGCAGCCGGTGACGATGGGCCGTATTTACCGGGTGGTGCCCGATGGTTCGAAGCCGAAGGCCACCAAGCTGCCGAAGGAAACCGCGGCGATCGTACCGTACCTCGAACACGGCAACGGCTGGGTGCGCGATACCGCCCAGCGCGTGCTGGTCGAGCGGGCCGACGCTGCTGTGGTCCCGGCGATCAAGGAGATCGTCGCGAAAGGTAAAACGCCGCAGGCCCGCCTGCAGGCACTCTGGACCCTGGAGGGCCTGAACGCACTCACTCCGGAACTGCTCAAAGCCAGCCTCGAGGACAAGGATGTGAAAGTACAGGTCGCGGCCGTGCGGATGGCTGATCCTTCGCTGACCCCGAATCTGGTCGCCGCGGTGGCCAAAGCGAACGCCGAACTGCGGTTGCAGCTGGCCTTCAAGCTCAGTGGCCAGGTGGGCAACGAAATCGATCAGGCGTTGATTGCCCTGCTGAAAAAGGGCGATGGCCCCATAGTCGGGGAAGCCGTGGCCAGTGGCCTGATGGGCCGCGAGCTCGAATTTCTCGAACTCCTGCTCAAGGAACCCGTCGCCGATGACCAGCAACTCGTCGCTTCCGATATCCTGGCCACGCTCACGTCGTGTGTGATGAAAGAGCGCCGCGGTTCGCGCGTCGCGCGTCTGCTTGATCTGATCGCCGTGCAGTCGGAGTCCCGCCAAAAAGCCCTTTTCGCCGCAGCGGCTGGCAAAGCTCCGGCGAAGAACGCGCCGGCCCCGAACCCGATCCGCATGGACGGCGAGCCGAAGGTGTTCGTCGCGTACGCCGCGAAAGCCACGGGCGACCTGAAGAAGCTGATTACCCGCATCGATCCGCAGATCGTGTGGCCGGGCAAGCCGGGCGCCAAGCCGCTCCCGGTCATCCCGCCGCTCACGCCGGAACAGCAGGCCCTCTTCGACAAGGGCAAGACCTTCTACTCCGCCGTCTGCGCCGCCTGCCATCAGCCGACCGGCACTGGCGTCGCCAATCTTGCGCCGCCGCTGCTCAATTCCGAATGGGTCCTCGGCCAGCCGGATCGTCCCATCCGCATCGTGCTGAACGGCCTCACCGGCCCGATCGAAGTCGCAGGCACCAAGTTCCAACTCGAAATGCCCGGCCTCGGCGCCTTCGGCGATGAAGACATCGCCGCCGTACTCACCTACGTCCGCCGCGAGTGGGACCACGGCGCCTCACCCGTGTCGCCCGCCGACGTCGCCAAGGTCCGCGCCCAGACCAAGGGCCGCGCCAACGCCTGGACCGCCGCCGAGTTGAAGGAACCGATCAAGATCGAGCAAGCCAAGGCGAAGTAATCGTCGCAGGCATTCGACCGAAGTAGGCGGCTCTTCCTAGAGCCGCCTCGAAGCACTGCCGCCGAAGGCGCCATCTCCGTTGGTGTACAGCCTTCAGGCTGCCGGCGAATACCCTCCGCCACTCTCGTCGATTTACATTCCCCGACGCTTCGCCAGTGCCTTGGCCGCCGCGCTGGCCGTTAGCGCGATCAACAGCAGCGCTCCCGTCAAAATCCCCGCCCATTCCCGTGGAATCCCCGTGTGAATGAGCCCGTTGTTCAGCACCGCGATGGCGGCCACGCCGAGCAGCGTACCGTGGATCGACCCGGTGCCGCCGAAGATGCTGGTCCCGCCGAGCACCACGGCGGTGATCGCCGCGAGCTCATAACCAGTCCCGGCGTCGGCGCGCGCCTGGCCGAGCCTCGCCGTGTAGATGACACCTGCCAGTCCGGCGATCAGCCCGGCGAGAATGTAAGCCAGTGCCACGCGTCGCTCGACCGGCAGACCCGCATATCGGGCCCCTTCCGGCGCCAGGCCGATGGCGCGGAAAGATCGCCCCAGCGTCGTGCGATGCACGAGCAACCACGCCCCCACGGCCACGAGCACCAGCACCCACACCTGCGTCGGCAAGGCGAGCAAACGTCCCTGGCCCAGCGCGAGTACCGAAGCCGGAAAGCCGGTGTAAGTGATTGAGCCCTGAGTGATCGCTTCGGCCAGCCCGCGATAGAGCGAGAAGGTGCCGAGGGTAACGATGAGCGGGGGCAAACGCAGGCGGGTGATCAGCGTGGCGTTGAGTCCACCCGCCAATCCGCCGAGACCGATGGCCCCGATTGCCGCGAGCCACGGTGGCAACCCCACGCTTTGCCAAAGCAGGCCAAAGACAATTGCGCCGAGACCAAGGGTCGAGCCTACGGAGAGATCGATGCCTCCGGTCAAAACCACCGGCGTCATCACCAGCGCGAGCAAGCCGATTTCTGCGGAGTGCCGGAGAATATCGAATTGCGAATCGAACGTGCCGAAGCCGAAGGTGTGGCCGCGTTTCACCGTGGTGCCGGTGAAATAGAAGATCAGCCACTCGGCCACGAGCACGAGCAGCAGCAGCGTCTCGTGGCGGAGAGGAAGGGATTTCCAGCCGGTCTTCATGCGGAGCGGGGACGCCAGCCGTCGGCGACGACGGCCAGCAAAATGATCGCGCCCTGGATGGCCTTTTCCCAATAGGCGGCGACGTGAAGATAGGTGAGCGCTGGGTTGATCGTGACCAGCAGGAGCAGCCCGCAGAGCACTCCCCAGAGCCGCCCTCTTCCTCCGGTCACTGCGACCCCTCCGACGACGGCTGCGGCGATGGCTTTTAGTTCCAAGCCAGTACCGGATTTCGGATCCACCTGGGGGGACTGCACGGCATTGGCCAGCGCGGCGAGTCCAGCGAGCGCGCCCATGAGCACGAAGACACCGAAGGTCACGCGGGTAGGGGAAATACCGGCTAACCGCGCAGCCTCTGCGTCTGAGCCGACAGCATAGATGTAACGCCCCGCAGTGAGGCGCGTAGAGGCCCAGGTCAGAGCCGCCAAAATTCCCAGTGCAGCGACGAGTTCGACCGTCTGGCCCGTTGCCAGAGGGAGGCCAAACCACACGGCGTCCGCGGGCAAATTGATGAACTGGCCTTGCTGCGCCAGGCGCAGGCCTTCGCGCCAGATCACCATCGTGGCCAGGGTGACGACGATGCTGGGCAGCCGCAGGCCAGCGACCAAGGCGCCGTTGATCGCACCCATCGCCGCTCCTGCTGCGATACTGGCGAGAGCGCAGAGAGGCAGGGGCACGTGAGCCCCCGCGAGCAGACCGGTGACGACGCCGCAGACGCCGAATTGCGAGCCAACCGAAATATCGATCTGGCGGCAGATAATCACCAGCGCCGCCCCACAGGCGACGAGCAGCGTTGGGACTTCCCGGGTAAAGTGGGAGCGGAGTGGATCGAGCTGAAAAAAAGACGGCGCCGCGACGGCGAGCACCGCGAGGATGAGGACCAGCGCGCCGAGGACGGAGAGTTCGCGAGCGTACCGTTTCATCAGGCAGCACGCTGGCCGAGAGCGGCGGCCATCACGGTGGAAGCTTCGGATCCGCCGGGCAACGTCGCGGCGATGGTGCCGCCGCGCATGACCACGATGCGGTCGCTCATCCCGAGGACTTCGGGGAGATCGCTGGAAATCATCAGGACCGCGAGGCCGTCCGCCGCCAGGCGCCGGATGATCCGGTGCAATTCGCTCTTGGCACCGACATCGACGCCTTGAGTCGGTTCATCGAGGATCAGCATCCGCGGTCGGGTCGCGAGCCAACGGGCAACGCTGACCTTTTGTTGATTCCCACCGCTGAGACTGCCCCCGGGCGCTTCCGGTCCGGCCGTCTTGATCCCGAGGCTGGCGATGTATTCCTTGGCGAGCGCCGTTTCGGTGCCGGATCGCAGCCAGCCGCCGGGGAACACGCGCGAATGCACGGCCATCGTCATATTCTGCGCGATGGGCATTTCCAAAATCACGCCATGGCGGCGGCGATCCTCAGGCACATAAGCGATGCCGTGGGCGATGGCTTCGCGCGGGGAGGTGATCCGGACGGGTTCGCCTGCGAGCCGAATTTCGCCGGTATCCGCCGGAGTGAGGCCAAAGAGAATCCGCGCGAGTTCGGTGCGGCCCGCCCCGACGAGACCAGCCAGACCGACAATTTCCCCTGCTCGCACTTCGAGCGAAACATCGAGAATACCGCTGGCGGCACAGCCGAGGTTTTGCAGCAAGAGCGCGACCTCGCCCGGAGCGCTTTCGGGGGGCGGATAAATCTGCGCCACTTCGCGGCCGACCATCATCGCGATGAGCGAGGATTCATTGATGTCGTCGATGGGATTGGTGCCGACGCTCTCGCCATCGCGGAGCACGGTGACGCGATCCGCGAGCGCAAAGATTTCCTCGAGCCGATGGGAAATATAAATGACGCCGATCCCCTGTGCGCGGAGATCGCGGACCACCGCAAAAAGCAGATGCTGCTCTTTCTGGGTGAGCGAGGCGGTGGGCTCATCCATGATCACGATCCGCGCCCCACTGCCGAGGGCACAGGCGATTTCCACCAACTGCTGCTCGGGCATGGAAAGCGAGCGGACTTCGCGTTCCGGCGCGAGGTCGGCCCCGATCCGGGCGAGAAGCTGCTGCGCCTTTTCAATCTGTGCCCGCGGATGAACCAGACGGGTGGCTCTCGGTGTTTCCAGACGCAGCGCGATATTTTCTGCGACGGTGAGATCGGGGAAGAGTGCGGGCTGCTGATAGATGCAGGCGATGCCGAGCCGGTGGGCTTCGCGGGGAGTGAGGCGGGACAACGTTTCGGCACCGACTTCCAGCGTCCCTCCATCCGGGGCATGGGCGCCGGTGATCACTTTGATCAGCGTCGATTTGCCGGCGCCGTTTTCGCCGAGGAGCGCGTGCACCTCGCCCGGCTGCAGCTCGAAGGACACGCCCCGCAAAGCGCGTACGGCCCCGAAGCTTTTGGTAATATCGCGAAGGCGAAGCAGCGGCGTCACGGCAGCAGGCTTCCGCCGAGGCGAGCGGAGTGGGAGGAGGAACGGTGAAGGCGCGCAGCCATGACGGGCGCGAATCAGCCGGATTTTTGGCCCGACGGCAACATGATAGCTGTCAGCGCGGCTGCAGCACCGTGGCACAAAGATGGCCGAGCCAGACCGCGATCAGGCAGAGAAAGAGAGACAGCCCGCTGTTCAGGCCCGCGCGCAACCAGTCGCCGCGTTGCAGGAGATAGAGCGTCTGCAGGCCGAAGGAGGAGAACGTCGTGTAGCCACCCATGATGCCGATCATCACAAACTGGCGCATGAGATTGGAGACCGGGTAGGCTCCTTCGGGGCTGGTAAAGGCGGCAAAAAGCCCGATCAAAAAACAGCCGGTGACGTTCACGACCAGGGTGCCGATCGGGAAGGTTTCGCCGAACCGGGCTGCCATCCCTACCGAAATGGCCATACGCAGTCCGGTGCCGAGTGCGCCGCCGAGCATGACAGTCAGATAGGTTTTCAACATGAGAGCGGAGAAGTGGTGTGGGTATGATGCTACTGTGAAAGTAGGAATCATCAGCCACGGCAAACCGTGGCGGTTCCCCAGCGCGAGCGCCGGGCGGCAGGAATCCATTGCCGGAAGAACCGCCACGAAAGATGGGTCTGCGCACCAAGTCAAGGCTGCCCGGGCTAGGCAAACTCGACGATATCCACAAAGCCGGCCGCATCGAGAGAGCGGTTGGCATCACCGGTTTTGAAAAGCTTCACTCCCCCGGCAATGATGCTGGCGATTCTTTCCGCCCCGAAGCCGCTGAAGCCGGGAGCCGCAGCACTATCGAGGGCCTGCCCCTTGATGACGATCGGCCCCAGGACGGCCTGGCGGCTGACGTCACCTAGGGAATGGGTATCACCTGACGAAAATCCGGTGGAGTTGGCGTCGTTGACTCCCGCCGTGAGGTTGCTGTGAAACCAGTTTCCGCCGACCGTGACCCGGCCGATGCCGGCGTCAGGATTTTCGGCGGCCCCAACGCTATTGCCGGCGGTCAAGTCCTTGGCGTGGCCGGAGGCGATATAGGCGTAGCTGACCGATCCCCCGACCGCTAGCTTGCCGATGGCCTGATAGTTTCCGGCGGTGGCCGGCGCGCTGCCTTTGGCCAGGATGAATGCCTTGGTGTTGTTATTGCCGGAGATCTCGCCACCGATTGTGAGGGAGCCGAGATTCCCGCCCACCAGGATCGCTCCGTTGTAGGGTTGGGCCACGCCGGAGCCGAAAGTCCCGGCGATCAATCCGCCGTCGACCGAGAGTGAACCGACGTCGCCAGAGGCGGAGAAGGTGCCGACCTGGCCAGCTTGGGTGGCGGAAGTTTGCAGGCGTCCTTCGATATTGCCTTTGATTTTGACGGTGCCAGCGGAACCCAGGAGGACATTTCCGGCCTGTGCCTCCGTACCTCCCTCGATGCTCCCGCCGATCGTGAGGGTCTTTACGTCGGCGAGCGATAGGGTTCCGGTGCCGATCTCACTGCCACCGACTATGTCGCCTCCGATCGAGACGGCTTTGGCATTGGCCACGACCGTGCCAGTGTCCAGCCCGCTGCCGCCGCGGATGCCGCCCTTGATCGTCAGGGTGCCGACGGCACCGACGACGACCAGGTGCCCGTCGTTTTGGCTATCACCGCCGATGATGCTGCCCCCGATGGAAATGGCTTTCACCTCCGAGGCCACGATGGCGACGTGACCGCTGCTTTGCCCGGAAACCGAGACATCGGTGCCGCGCAGGCTGCCGCTGATTTTCAGGCTCTTCATCTTGCCGGCGGCCGGAAGAAAGAGTGTGGTTCCAGCGACATCGCCGCGGATGTCGACCGTGGAGACGGTGCCGCTGATGGCACTGACACCCTCTCCTCCCGTGTTCGAAAATTGTGAAACCAGCGATGAGCCCAAAGTGCCGGTAGTCAATGTGCCGATGCCGATGGTGCCGTTGCCGCAGTCGAATTCCGCGATGGACGCGGTGGGCGAAGACCAACTCTTGAGCGGCACCCCCATCGCCGCGATCCGTCCGAGATCGACGTGGCCGTCGCCGGTCGGTCCCGCTTTCACGGTCAGGACGAAGCTCTCCATACTATTCGCCGCGGCGGTGAGACTGATGTAGTCGACTCGCAGCCCTGCACCTTGATCGGTCGTCCCGAATTCCGGTGCGGCCGTTGAATATTTGAGCGTGACGAGGTCGCCGTCGAAATCCGTCCAGGTGGCACTCTTGAGTGCGGCATTGATGGTCACCGCCGCGGGGGCGATGCGGGATTCCAGGGACTCGATGGATGAGCAGGAAGCGTTGGTTTTCATAACGCCGCCAGCAGAGCCGAACGAGGGAGGGAACGGTATGGGACGGAATGAGGTGACCGTCCCGGAGGAGGACGAGTCCATACCACTAAATGAGAATAGCCCCCGCGGGCCGAGGCTGCGAAACTCGCCCATGCCCTTGCCCAGTGCTTCCGCTGCTTTCTCTTCCGAGGAGCCGACGGACAATCTCTTCCAGCTTCTCTTCGAGCGGTCGGGCGATGCAATCTTGCTGCTCGACGGAAAGACGTCGCAGTTCATCGATTGCAACCAGTCGGCACTGACGATGCTTCGGGCCTCATCGAAGCAGGAAGTCCTTGCGACACATCCTTCGCGGCTCTCGCCGGAGTGGCAGCCCGATGGCCAGCCCAGCTTCACGAAGGCGAATGCGAATATCGAAGCGGTGATTCGTGACGGGACTCTCCGCTTTGAGTGGATTCACCGCCGGATGGACGGGACGGATTTTCCCGTCGAAGTCCTGCTCACCGCGGTGGAATTCGGCGCGCGGCCGCTCATCGTGACGGTCTGGCGCGATATTTCCGAGCGCAAGGCGGTGGATGCGGCTCTCCGGGAGAGCGAAAGCAAATTTCGGCGGCTCTTTGAGCGGTCGTCCGATCCGATTCTCTTGCTGAGCATTGCACCGGACAATTTCAGCGGCTTCACCGATTGCAATCAGGCCGCGCTACGCCTGCTCGGCTATGAGACCAAGGATGGGATTGTCGGAAAGTCGCCGGTGGATATCAGTCCGAAATTCCAGCTCGACGGGCGGGAGACCGCGCTGCAGACGCCGGACATTTTTTCGAACCTTCAGGCGCATGGGTCCATGCGATTTGAATGGACCCATCTTCATCGCGATGGGTCTCTCGTCCCGGTGGAAGTGGTTCTGACGAATGTCGTCGAAGTCGGAGCCGATCCCATCGTGGTGGTGATCTGGCGCGAGATCAGTGAGCGCAAACGAGCCGAGGCGGCCATCCGCAGCCTCAATGAAAGTTTAAGCCGCCGCTCGCAGGAGCTCGAGCGAGCAAACGATCAGCTCAAGGCCGCCGAAACGCAGCTGCGCCATGCTCTCGCCAGCGAGCGCGAACTGAACGAGCTGAAGAGCAACTTCGTCTCCATGGTTTCACACGAGTTGCGGACACCGCTCGGTGTGATCGGGATTTCCGCGCAGATCCTGCAGCGCTATTTGGGCCGGCTGGATGAGGAGAGCCGAGGAGAACATCTCCAGGCGATCTCGGACAATGTGCTGCGCATGGCTGCGATGATGGAGAACGTGCTCGTTTTCTCGCGCGTGGATAGCCAGCACATGGATTTTCGGCCGCAGCCGATCAAGCTGGAGCCGTTCTGCCGGGCTCTGGTCGATGAAATGCACTCCGCTACCGGAGCGACTGCGCCGATCGAGCTCACTTGGGACGAGACGCTGCCGGCCAAAGCGCCCGCCGATGAAAGCCTGCTGCGGCACATCCTGGTCAATCTGCTCTCGAATGCCGTGAAGTATTCACCACCCGGGCAGTCTGCCCGGCTCGCGGTTCGCCGGGAAGGCGAGTGGGCTCTCTTTGACGTGAGCGACCGGGGCATTGGGATTCCTGAGGCGGATCGAGCCCGGCTTTTCCAAACTTTTCAGCGGGGAACCAATGTCGGACGGGTGGCCGGGACCGGGCTTGGGCTGGTCATCGTCAAGCGCTGCTGCGAGCTGCACGGCGGCAGGGTCGAGGTCGAGTCGGTGGTCGGGCAGGGAAGCACTTTCACCGCCCGCTTGCCGCTTTTTGCGTTTCGATCCGGGTCCTCGCCCATCTCATCCCTTCCCACTCCTTCCACCGCCGACCAGCCATGACCAAAATCCTGATTATCGAAGACGAGCCGCAGATGCGAAAGGGCATCGCGACGGTGCTCAAAATGGAGGGCTTCGAAGTCCTGACCGCTGAGAACGGTCGGCTGGGAATCGAATCGGCGATCCGGGAACGTCCCGATGTCGTCCTCTGCGACGTGATGATGCCGGAACTCGACGGCTATGGCGTGCTCGCCGAACTGCGCGGCGATCCGGAATTCGCGACGACCCCATTTCTCTTCCTGACTGCGAAGGGCGAAAAGACCGACCGGCGCCAGGGGATGAATAGCGGGGCGGATGACTATCTGACCAAGCCCGTCGATGTCGGCGATCTGCTAAACGCGATTCAGACGCGGCTGGCCCGGCGGGACGAGCAACGCCGTGCGCTGGGTGCTGCCCTGCAACGAGGTCCAAATTTCGACTCACCCGAGCCACTGGCGCAGGTGCTTGGGCTGACGCCGCGCGAAAGTGAGGTCCTCCTCTGGGTGACCCAGGGGAAAGGAAATAGCGACATCGCGACGATTCTCGGGGCAAGCGACAGCACGATCAAAAAACACCTCCAACATATCTTCGAGAAGTTGGGTGTGGAGAACCGGGGCGCGGCTGCGCTCGCGGCTATCGAGGTCCTGAGCGGAGTCAGGACCGAGGGATAGCGAGCGAGGCAGGCCCCATCGCCGGAAAACTCAAGGAGCGCTTTAAGCCCGCAGCTTCACGAGCAGGTCGCTGGCCTCGATCGAGTCGCCGACGGTGACGAGTACTTCGGCGATCACGCCGTCGGTCGGGGCGAGGATGTTGGTCTGCATCTTCATCGCTTCGAGGGTCGCGAGTTTGTCGCCCTTCGAAACCTTGCCGCCCACGGTGGCGCTGAGCGCGGTGACCATGCCCGGGATCGGTGCTCCGATCTGGAGCGGGTCCGCGGCGTCTGCTTTGGCTCGGGACTTGGCGACTTTCAAGGAGCTCTTGTCGGCGACCACGGCTTCGCGGGGATAACCGTTCAGGTCGAAGGTCAGCACCCGGCGGCCGTCCTTGTCGGATGCGCCGATGTTGATGAGCTTGATGAAAAGCACCTTGCCGTCCTCGATGGCGACGTTGACTTCTTCGCCCGGTTTCAGGCCGTAGAAGAAAGCCGGAGTGGGTAGGGAACTGACGTCGCTGAACTCGCGCTGGAACTTCGCGAAGTCGGCGAAGACCTGGGGATACATGAGGTGCGAGTAGAGATCGTCGTCGGTGACCTCGCGCTTCAGTTTGCCGGCGAGTTCCGTGCGCACTTCGCCGAGTTTCACCGGCGCGATCTTCGCGCGTTTCGGCTGCTTGGCGCTGCCGAGCACCGCCTTGAGCAGGGCTGGGGGCCAGCCGCCCATCGGCTCGCCAAGGCCACCGCTGAGCATATCGATCACGCTTTCCGGATAGCTCGTGCTGCCGGGTTCGAGGTTCACCACATCGGCCGGCTTGATGCCGCGGGTGAAGAGGAAGAGCGCCATGTCGCCGACCACCTTCGAGCTGGGCGTCACCTTCACGATGTCGCCGAAGAGTTGATTCACTTCGGCATAGCAGCGGGCGATTTCCGGCCAGCGATGGCCGAGGCCCATGCTCGTGGCCTGCTCCTTGAGGTTCGTGTACTGGCCGCCGGGCATTTCGTGAAGGTAAACCTCGGCGCTGCCACTCTTCGGCGCGGTATCGAAGGGCGCGTAAAAGGGGCGGACGTGTTCCCAGTAGTCGCTGAATTCGTTCAGCGTATCGAGATCGAGGCCGGTTTCGCGCGGGGTGCGCTGGAGCGCGGCAACGATTGAGTTGAGGTTCGGCTGGGACGTCGAGCCGCTCATCGAAGCGATGGCGAGATCGACGACGTCGACGCCCGCATCGCTCGCCCGCAGGATCGAGCCGGCGTTGATACCGCTGGTGTCGTGCGTGTGGAAGTGAACCGGGATACCGATGGCATCCTTGAGCGCCTTGACCAGGGCCTGTGCGGCGTACGGGCGGCAGAGGCCGGCCATATCTTTGATCGCGAGGAAGTGCGCCCCCATCTTCTCGAGCTCCTTGGCCAGCGAGACGTAGTACTTCAGCGAGTATTTCGAACGCTTCGGATCGAGGATATCGCCGGTGTAACAGAGGGCGCCTTCGCAAATGGCGTGGGTGCTCTGCACTGCTTCCATCGCGGCCTTCATGTTCTTCAGATCGTTGAGCGAATCGAAGACACGGAAGATATCCATGCCCGACGCAGCAGCGTGCTTCACGAAGCCCGCGACTACGTTGGCCGGGTAGCTCGTGTAGCCGACGGCGTTGGCGCCACGGAGGAGCATCTGGAAGCAGATGTTCGGCACGCGTTCGCGCAGATCGCGCAGACGGGTCCACGGGTCCTCATTGAGGAACCGCATGGCGGTGTCGAAGGTCGCGCCGCCCCACATTTCGAGCGAGAAAAGCTCGGGCGTCCGGCGGGCGATAGCCGGTGCGATCAAGGCCATGTCGTGCGTCCGCACGCGGGTGGCCATCAGCGACTGGTGCGCGTCGCGAAAAGTCGTGTCCGTAATGAGCAGGCGCTTTTGCTTCAGCGTCCACTCGGCAAATTTCTTCGGCCCGAGTTCGAGCAGGAGTTGGCGGGTGCCCTTCGGTGCCTTGGTGTGGCGGTCGTAGGGCGGGATCTTGGCCGGCTCCAGCGCGACCGTGGGCTTGTGGCCCTTGGCGTGCGGATTGCCGTTCACGATCACGCCGCCGAGAAAGTTCAGCAGTTTGGTCGCGCGATCTTTCCGCTGCCGGAAGTCGAAGAGCTCCGGCGTGGTGTCGATCATCGTGGTCGTGGCCTGGCCACTCCGGAAATCGCGATGATGGAGGACGTTTTCGAGGAACGGGATGTTCGTCTTCACGCCGCGGATGCGCATTTCGCGCAGCGCACGATCCATACGGTCGATGCAGTTCTCGAAAGTCGGCGCGCTGGCCGTGATTTTCACGAGCAGCGAATCGTAGAACGGCGTGACCACCGCGCCCGCGTCGCCCATGCCGGCATCGAGCCGGATGCCGAGGCCGCCCGCACTGCGGTAGGTGATGATCTTGCCGTAGTTCGGCATGAACTTGTTCTCCGGGTCCTCGGTCGTGACGCGGCACTGAATGGCGTAACCATTCCGCGGGATGGCGTCCTGCGCGGGCAGCGCGACTTCCGGGCCGTGCAGCTTGGCGCCCTGGGCGATGAGAATCTGGGCGCGGACGAGGTCGATGCCGGTGATCTGCTCGGTCACCGTGTGCTCGACCTGGATGCGCGGGTTCATCTCGATGAAGAACCACTCGTGCCGATCGAGGTCGTAGAGGAATTCAACGGTGCCGGCGTTGTCGTAACCGATCTCCCGGGCGATGCGGGCTGAGGCCTCGCAAAGTTCGTTCCGGACCTTTTCCGGCAGGCCGACCGAAGGCGCGATTTCCACGACTTTCTGGTGGCGGCGCTGGACCGAGCAATCGCGCTCGTGGAGGTGGACGGCGTTCTTGTGCCGATCACCGAGGACCTGCACTTCGATGTGCTTGGCGCGGGGAATGTATTTTTCGAGGAAGACCGCCGAGTTGCCGAACGCGCGGCCGGCTTCGCCCTGGGCCTCGTCGAGCAGCGCATCGAGATCGCCGGCTTTGTGCACCACGCGCATGCCACGGCCGCCACCGCCGAAGGCCGCTTTGATGATGAGCGGGAAACCGATGTGTGCGGCGACTTTGAGCGCTTCTCCCCGATCGCTGACCGGTTCCTCGGTGCCGGGCAGGGTGGGGATCTTCAGCTTCTGGGTGAGCGCGCGGGCGGCGACTTTGTCGCCCATGAGTTCGAGCAGTTCCGGGCGCGGCCCGACGAAAGTGATCCCGGCGTCCGCGCACGCTTTGGCAAAAGCCGCGTTTTCTGAGAGGAAACCGTAGCCCGGGTGGATCAGGTCCACGCCCTTTTCCTTGGCCAGCGCGACGATGCCCTCGATATCGAGATACGCGCCGACCGGCCCTTTGCCTTCGCCGACCACGTACGCTTCGTCCGCCTTGAACCGGTGCATCGAGAACCGGTCTTCCTGAGCGTAGATGGCGACGGTTTTCAGCCCGAGTTCATCCGCCGCCCGCATGATGCGGATGGCGATTTCGGACCGGTTGGCGACAAGGAGCTTTTTGGGAGCCGCGTTGGGGCGCGGGGCACGCGAGGAGTCAGGCATAAGGGAGGGCCGTTTCTACGAGGCTCATTTGCCGCGCGCTAGTGCAGAGTGAAAAGAAGCTGTAAATGGCGCCTGGCCTTGCCGTAGGGCGGGCTTTGGTCGAAACCCATCCATGCTCCTTTGGCGCGAAAAAATTCCTGATTCCTGGCTTCCGAAGATCCGCGCAAACCTTCCCGCGGTCCTGGTCGATCACGCCCATCTTGAACGCAAAGCCGCCACCACCGCGTTGAACCTCGAAAAATACGTCGAGTTGTACGACCAGGTGAGCGAGCTGAATGCGATCGCCATCGAGGAACTCCAGCATTTCGAACTGGTCCTGCAGCTGCTGAAAGAGCGAGGCGTTCCCTTCACCAGCCCGCAGAAGAGTCCCTGGATCAGCCGGATGATGGGAGAGGTACGCAAAGGCCGGCGCGAACAGGTCATCGATCATCTGGTGGTCTGTGCACTGATCGAGGGACGGAGTTGCGAAAAGTTCCAGATTTTGGCGGAAGGCGTTCGCGATCTCGACGCTCCGCTGGCGGATTTTTACGGTAGCCTGGTGGAGAGTGAGGGAAACCACTACGCGACCTATCTGATCATGGCGCGCCACATCGACCTCGCGGAAACCGAGCGCCGGCTCGATTTCTTCCTGAATCTCGATGCGGAATTGATTCGAACCCCGCATCCGCTGCCCATGCTGCACTGATCGCGGATGGCGCAGACGGATTGACCACTGATGGCACAGATGACTCAGATTTTTACAGGCGGGCCTGTTTATTTTTGAGTCACTCTTGGGTCCTGGTCGTGCCTCTTTTCGGATCAGCGGCGTTCCAGTCCCCATCTGCGCCATTTGCGTAATCTGTGTTTTTCCATCCGTGCCATCCGTGGTCGCCGGTGCAGAGATCTGCGGTTTTCGCGGTTGTCTCTCGACACCCGGGGCGGTTTGCGTAGGTTCCGGGCGTCTCCCTCTCTCCTCCATTGCATGAAACGATCCGCATTTACCTTGATCGAGTTGCTCGTCGTCATCGCCATCATCGGGCTGCTCGCCGCCATTGCCATTCCTGTATATGGCTCTGCGGTGGAAAAGGGCCGGGCGACTCAGTGTTTGGCGAACCTGCGGCAGGTTGGCCACGGCGTGATTCTTTATCTCAACGATAACGACGATGACTTTTTCGAGACGAACTCGAGCAAAGCCTGGCCGACGGTTCTGCACGACAAATATTCGATCGCTTGGAAAGTGTTCCGCTCGCCTTTCGACAAAGTCACGGCCCAGCGCCCAACGACGGAAGTCAGCCCGGTTCCGATCAGCTACGGGTTGAACGACAAATGCTTCAGCACGAATGCCGGTAAATGGAAATCCGGAGCCGATCTGATCATGGGCGCGCCGGCATTGAGCGGTGGCAGTGGCGTCAACTTCAATGGAAACTCCAACACCAACGTTTCGCTCAGCGGGCCTGGTGGATCGCCCACGGCGAAACTCGGCACCCACGCCAATCGGCTCCGCATCAATGCCTTGTTTGGTGATGGCCGCGTGGAATCGATGTCGTGGCGGGATTTCGCGACGACCACGGGCGATGCAGGCCGCCGGCGTTGGGATCCGGACGCGAACTAAGTAAGCGCCAGGCGCGGTAAAGCTCAGGAGAATGCGCGCTCAATGGGAGCGCGTCTTACGGGCGGAGCATGGACTTGATCAAGGGGGGCCGGCGGTAGCGCCGCCGGCATCGCCAAAGGTGGAGCAGAGGACGGTCCCGCACAGCACAAGGTGCGCAATGGGAGGCTCTCCAAAAACGAAACCGCCGCGTCGGAAGCTTCGACGCGGCGGAGAAGAGGACGAAACGAAAAGCGGAGCCTTTCGTAGTCGCAGCCTAGTGACCTATCGCTTGGCGGTGGAGGTGGCCGGGGCCATTTCCGCGAGACCTTGCAGGGAATAGAGGGAAGAGCGGAAGGGAGTGCTGACCTTATCGAAGTCCTGATTGCGTGCGCTCATGGCGAAGCGCCAAAGATCGCTGCCTCGCATCATCAAGATGACATTGGTGCGGTAACCGAGACCGGCCTGCTGGTAACGAAGCGCGACTTCCACCGTGCCGTTGCCATCGATCCGAAGCGGATTTTCGGTGTTGCCGAGATGCTCGACTTTTTCCGCGCCACGGGGCAAGGCGGCACACGCCAGTTTTAAGAGAGCCTCGGGAGTCAAAATGGTGCCGGGGGCTAGCGGAGGCAACACCTCGATGGAGGCGTCGGCCTGCGTGGGCTGTTTTGGGCTCAGCGTCAGCCGGTTGCCGCCGCCACTCAGGCGCCAGCCTTCGGGGGGCGTGTAGCTGATTTCGCGGGAGCCGTTTTTAAAGGCGACGCACGGAAATTTGAGCCCTTCGACTTCGTAGTGCGTCGCCCGTGGGGTGAGGTCGATGGCGGCGGGTGCCATGGACGTAACCAGGGCCAGGGCGATGATGGGAAGAATGCGGTGCGAGTTCATGGTTATTCGAAGTACCAGCGGCCTTTTTTGTAGCTCACGAGGCTGAGGGTGCCCGGCGGCGGATCGGTGTAAAACTGGCGGTCGAAGTACCATTTACGCCGCGGCGGCGAGTAGACGTTCGATTTGCCCCAGATGGCGTTGTTTTGCTTGCTGGCAAAGAGTTCCACCATCGAGCCCCAGTAGGTGAAAGAGACAGTATCGCCCCAGGTTTCCATGAATCGCGGGAAGTTTTCGGCCCCGCCGCTGTAGTTGTTGCCGACCGTGCCCGTGGGGACGATGCCGGCGACGATAGCCGTATTCACCGTGGTGGGTGTCGCCTGGCGGCTGCCGACCGCGTTGTAGCTGTTGGAGTCGGACCACGAGTTGGAAAGGATCATCACGGCGTCGGCCACCACGGCACAACTCTGTTTGGTATAACCCGAAACCACATTTTGCGTCGGGTCGCCGTTGCTCTGGTTCGAGGGCGGTTGGGTGCTGCCGTTGGTGCCGGTGTTGTAGTCCCCCTGAATGTAGCAGGGGTTGTCGGTCGCCACCGTGATGCCGCCCGGCGGAATGATGCCGCCGTTTTTCAGCCGAACCCCACGGCGGGAAGAAGAGGTCGCGCTGATATCCGAGGTGTAGATGACCCCCTTGAAGCCTTTGTTGTAAAGCTTGCCGCCGGAACGCAGGGCGGTGTTCACCTTGCTCATATCCAGTGTGACGAGGCGGATTTCTTTCCCCTCGCGGTTGTCCTGGATTTTGTCGCCGAGAACGACTGCGCTGGCGAACACATCGTAGAGATCCTTGTCGTAGCCCGTGCTGCTGCTGCTGACGGTCGTGTCCCCGCTGTTTTTGATTGTCAGCACCGGATTGCCATTGACGTCGTTGTCGACGAGGAGGCGGACATCGGCCTGGTTGTAGTAGCGGGCATCCGAGATCGGGTCGGTGAAGCCGCTGGTCGGGCGTTCCACCAGCTCGCGGTAGCTGTCGTTGTTCGGATTGGTGTCCGTGCTGGAGAAAATGCGGGTGGAATCCAAGCCGAAGGGTTGCTGGGCCTGCTCCAGGGCCGGGGGAAGATTGTTTTGGTAATTCGGGCGGGCGGGCGTTTCTCCGCTGTGGGACCCATCGCCCGGCGCAAAGTTCACATACCAGTCTTCCCCGTAGGTTACTTTGCTGCCGAAAGTCAGGGTGTTGTGCGCCGTGTAAAGCCGCTCATTGGTGTGCACCCAACCCGTGACATTGAACTGGGGACCCGGGTGGATTTCGAGGCGGTCGACGTAGAAGATCGCGTAGTTCCAGGGCGACATGATCTGCTTTTCCAGGATCCGGCGCATCTTGACCTTGAGTGGAGCCCCGAAGGAACTCTTCATGCTCACATCCGCCGAGGCGCGGTAGAAAAAGCTGACCGTCCCGAGGCTCATGCCGTAGGAGGGCGGTGGAGCCAGGTTGCCGGCGACCGGATTCCAGGTGGAATCCAGAGCGTCGATGCGGACATTCGAAACGGTGGCGGCGGGATCGTTGGTGCGGACCGCCTGGAACCCCGAGATGCTGGGAAAGGAGTTCGCGTCGGGCATGGGGATGGTCGCAAAATCGTCCCCCTTGTAGTGCTGATTCGGAGTGGGCCGGCACTTCTCCCGCCAATAAGCGAAGAGGTGCTCGACCACGCCGTCACCGACTTCCACCGCGGAGCGATAGACGTTGGTGCGTTGTACGTTGCGGCTGACTGAACCAGTGAAGTTCAGCGCACAAAGCATCGCGATGCTGAGGATCGACATGACCATGAGGGCCACGAGCATCGTGTTGCCCTGATCGGCCGGGCGAATGCCGGCCGGACGGGTGAAGCGCGCACGGCAGATCATGCGCCGGAGTGAATGAGTTTGGGTGCGTTGCATGGCGGTTTATTGGTAGGCGCACAGGCGGCTGCGGCAGGGCACCTGGGCATTGAGGAACATGTTGGCCGATTTGTAGTTTCGGTTGCTGACGTTCTTGTCCGCGGTGGAGAGATTGATCGCGGCGACGAACCGGAAGAACGGTGCGCCCGCTGGCGTTTGGGGAGTGCTGAACGGGGTGGCCGAAGTGATCGAATTGGCCATCACCACATAGTCGGTCGTGCTGCCACGGCCGTAGTAACGGAGCTCGCCGTTGGCGACGACGTAGCTGACGCGGTCGGTGATAAAGCCGATCACATCGACATTTTGCATCGTGCCGGCGTCGTCGAGTTGGATGGCGACCGCGTTCGGAATCCCGCTCACCAGGGTGACGGCGCGATTGCCGGAGCCGGAGCAATCGGAAGCGAGGTCGAGCTCGATCTGGTGGGTCGAAATGACGAGGCGCTGACCGGCCTTGGGCTGATAGGAGCCGAGGGCGAGCGTGACTTGAGTGGCGCCCGCGGCGGCCGCCGCCGTGACCTTGAACGGACCGGCCGCGAAGAGTTGAAACGAGATACCGGCAGCCGATTGGCTGGGATCGACGGGGGCGCGATTGGCATCCACCAATTGGGGCAGCGAGACGGCGGAGTGCAGATCGCTCTCGGCCTGGAGTACGGCGACGCGGGCCTGCTGGTGGGCAAGGTTGATCGCGGTGTTTTTGGCAAACAACGTCATGCCCGTCTGCAGGATCGTGAAGACCACCGTGCCGAGGATGCCGACGCAACCGAGGGTGATGAGCAGCTCCACGATGGTGAAGCCGGAAGAGGCAGAGCGAGTTTTCATATGTCGGAAGTGCGGAGGGTTTGCATGGTCACGCTGTAGGGCTTGCCGCGGTAGCGGTAGAAGACGCTGACGGTGGCGCGGTAGAGATTGAGATTCGTTCCGCTGTAGGTGGCGCCGGTATCGGCGACGGTGGACGTCATCCACCCCCACACGCTCACCACACCCGAAGTCGGGTCGGTGTAGATTGGAATCGTCGGGCTGCTTTCCGTACCGACCTCCTGGGTGCCGATGGCGAGACTGGGCGGGGTCTGGTTTTTCTGCGGATTGAAGGGGCCGTCAGAGAGGATGAGGTCGATCCGGTTTTGCGCCACGGTACTGGCTCCCGTCTGCAAGCGGGAGAGTGCGGCGTTGTTGTTCATGCGTAGCAATCCGGCGACGCTGCTGCCTGCGATGATGGCGAGGAGACCGCACGCGACCATCAGCTCGGCGATGGTGAAGGCCGAGCTACGTAGACGACGATGAAGTTGGAACATCCTTTGGGACGAGCTGTGCAACGTATGGGCGGCGCTGCGATGGCGTTGTCCCATTCCTTAACCACGGGGTGTGCCAGTCCCTATATTCGGGCGGGGGAAACTCCCTAGAGCCAGAAGGGGACTCAGCCCTTCGGTGGACAAAACCGGCCGAAAATATCAGAAATGAAAGGTGCTTATTATCTAAAATGAAAAACTAAAATCATTATAGAGAATCCTGATTTCCTGAAAATGAAGGGAAAGACCTGATGGAATGGAGGCCCGAAATCAGTCGGCGAAGCGGCAGGGCCGCTCGATCGCTTTGGTCAGCGCTTCCAGATAAACCCGGCGCGGGACTTCGTAGGTCCCGAACTTGAGCAGGTGGGGGGTTGTCCACTGGGTATCGAGCAGGGCAAATTGCCGGCTGCGTAGGCGCTCGACCAAGGCGTGCAGCGCCACTTTCGAGGCATCGGTCACTTCGTGGTACATCGATTCTCCAAAGAATGCTCCTCCCGCCGCAACGCCATAGAGCCCGCCGACGAGGCGATCTTCCAACCAGGTTTCCACGGAGTGGGCATGGCCGAGGTGGTGGAGATTCACGTAGCTCGCCACGATTTCTTCATTGATCCACGTTTCCTTGCGCTCGGCGCACCCGCGCATCACCCGTTCGAAGGCCGTATTGATCCGGATTTCAAAGCGGCCGGCTTTGAGGGTTCGCTTGAGCCCGTGTGGGATATGGAATCTTTCATCCAAGGGGATCAAGGCCCGGGGGTCGGGCGAAAACCAGGCGATCTCCCCACCATCGACGGCCATGGGGAAGACCCCGTGGCGGTATGCGTGGAGCAAAAGCTCGGCGGAGATCACGCGGGGAGAAATACGGGTCCCGAAAAAAGAGCCAAGTGCGAAGTACGCCCGAACTCGGCGAAGTACGCCCCAAACCCCCGTCGAAGTAATCGAATGCTCATGCGGACTCGACACCCGGCCCGGCTCGGACTACGTACCGACCTTTCCATGAAAGCCATTGCTTTGCTCTTCCTGCTTGGCGCGGCAGCCCTGCTGGGCGGCTGCGAAAGCGATATGCCGCCGGAGCCGAACCGCGTAAACCCGCTGCAACGCGGGATGAAAGGGGAGGGTACTCTGGTTCAGCCGGACTACAGCGAGGATCCTTTCGTTCGCGAAACCCCGCCCGCCGCCAACTAAACCGTCCAGCGCCTTCCGCCGCTCTTCTTTTTCGACATCCCTTTTTCTCCATCAGCCATGTCCGCTACCGCGCACGCGCGCATTGTCATCCTCGATTTCGGTTCCCAATACACCCAGGTCATCGCCCGACGCATTCGGGAATGCCAAGTGTACTCGCAGATCGTCCCTTACCACACCTCGGCGAAAGAAATCGCGAAGCTGAATCCGCGCGGATTGATCCTCAGCGGCGGGCCTTCGAGCGTGTATGGCAAAAAAGCGCCGCATCCGGACAAGGCGATCTTCGATCTCGGGATTCCGGTTCTCGGCATCTGCTACGGGGTGCAGCTCATGGCGCATTTCCTGGGCGGCAAGGTGGAGCACAGCACGCACCGTGAATACGGCCCGGGCCAGTTGCAGGTGAAAGAGGCCTGCCCGCTTTTCGAAGGGCTCGGCGAAATCGTCGATATCTGGAATTCCCACGGCGACAAAGTCACGAAGATGCCGAAGGGATTTGTCTCCGTCGGCAAGACGGACAACGCCCCCTACGCCGCGATTGAGAACGCGAAAAAGCGCTTTTACGGCCTGCAATTCCACCCGGAAGTGGTCCACACGCCGCGCGGCCGCGAGATCATCGAAAACTTCGTCCACGGCATCTGCGGCTGCGGATCGGATTGGACGATGGGCAGCTTCATTGAAGAAACCTGTGAACAGATCCGCGCCCAGGTCGGCAGCGATCACGTGATCCTGGGGCTCAGTGGCGGTGTGGACAGCTCGGTCGCCGCAGCGCTGCTGCACAAGGCAATCGGCGATCAGCTCACCTGCGTCTTTGTGAACAACGGCCTCCTCCGCGCGAACGAAGCGGAAGCGGTACAGCGGCTCTTCCGCGACAATTTTCACATCAAGCTCAAATACGTCGACGCCAGCGCCCGCTTTCTTAAAAAGCTCAAGGGAGTCACCGATCCGGAGCGGAAGCGGAAGATCATCGGCAACGAATTCATCCGCGTCTTCGACGACGCCGTGGTCAGTCTCTCGGGAGGGAAAAAGTCGAAATTCAAGTGGCTCGCGCAGGGCACCCTGTACCCGGACGTGATCGAAAGCGTGGCTATCGATGGCAACCCAGCGTCGCTGATCAAGAGCCATCACAATGTCGGCGGCCTGCCGAAAAAGATGAAGCTCAAGCTGGTCGAACCGCTGCGCGAACTCTTCAAGGATGAAGTCCGTGAAGTCGGCGCCCAGCTCGGCCTGCCCAAGGAAATCGTGCAGCGCCAGCCCTTCCCGGGGCCTGGCCTGGCCGTGCGAATCCTTGGCGAAATCGACAAGGAACGCCTGCGCATCCTGCGTGATGCGGACGCCATCGTGGTCAGCGAAATGAAGTCCGCCGACTGGTACTACAAAGTCTGGCAGAGCTTCGCCGTGCTGCTCCCGGTCCGCAGCGTGGGCGTCATGGGCGACGAACGCACCTACGCCTTCACCATCGCCCTGCGCATTGTCGAAAGCCAGGACGGCATGACCGCCGACTGGGTGCGGGTGCCGTACGAATTGCTCGCCCGCATCAGTGCACGAATCATCAACGAAGTGAAGGGTGTGAACCGCGTGTGCTACGACATCAGCTCGAAGCCGCCGGCCACCATCGAGTGGGAATAAGCTGACCCGCGCCGCCCGTGCCTGAGCGCGGGCTCGACAAGGCCGGCGTGCCGTGGCTCTGCTGCGGCATGTTCGCCGATCTGCTGAAAGAACAACTCGCCAAACCCGAGTTCGTTTTGCCAGTGGAGTTCGATCTGGCGGCGACTTTCTTTTTCGCCGTCACCGGCGCTCTCGCTGCCATGCGCCGGCAGCACGACTTCGTCGGCCTGTTCTCGCTCGCTTTCGTGACGGGCGTGGGCGGCGGTTTGCTGCGCGACGGTATCTTCATCCAAACTGGCCCGCCCGCCGCCGTCTCCGATGGCCGCTACATCCTCGCGGTGCTCGCTGCGTGTTTCGCCGGCGTGATCATTGGCACGCGCGTCGAGCGATTCCGCCGGGCGATTGCCGTCCTCGATGCTGCCGGTCTCGGCGCCTACGGCGTCGTCGGCGTGCAAAAATCGCTGAGCGCCGGCCTGAGCATCCCTGCCGCGATTTTAGTCGGCGTCATCAACGCCGCCGGCGGCGGGATCCTCCGCGATCTGCTCATGCGCGAAGAGCCTCTCGTCTGGAAACCCGGCCAATTCTACGTCGTCGCTGCCGCGATCGGCTGCTCCCTCTTCGTCGCTCTCACCCTTTTCGCCCACTGGCCCGCCACCGTCTGCGCCCTCCTGGCCATCACCACCACCTTCCTCGGCCGCATCTTCTCCATCGTCTTCAAATGGGAGACGAGTGCGGTTCGGCCGTGGTTCGAAGAGACGAAGCCGCCGAATACGTAGCGGCCTGCTCTGTCGCGGCGGTCTATGACCGTCGGATATTTCCGCGGGGAAACCGATGCCGCTGCGCCGGGAAAGTCAGCGACGGGCATAGACCACCGCTACAAGATCTATTCTTCCGCGTCGCGGGTGCTCTGGCGCTTGAAGTGCAGCTTGCCGACGCGGCGGCCGTCAGTCTCGGTAATCGTGACGACGTAGTCTTCGATCCGCGTCTGTTCGCCCGCGCGAGGGAGATGGCCGATCTGCGCGGTCACGTAGCCGCCGATGGTACTCACGTCTTCGCTTTCGAGTTCGAGGCCCACGAGGTCCTTGAGTTCGTAGAGGCCGAGTGAGCCTTCGACGTCGAATTCGTCGTCGTTCAGTTGGTGTAGTTCGGGCGCTTCCTTGTCGAATTCGTCCTGAATATCGCCCACGAGTTCCTCGAGCACGTTGTCGAGCGTGACCATGCCGGTGGTGCCGCCGAATTCATCCACGACCAGCGCAGTATGGGCGTGCTTCTGGAGGAAGAAACTGAGCAGCTTTTCCAGCGGCATCATTTCCGGCACCGGGTGCAGTTCGCGGCGAATCTGATGCAGATCGGGCGCGGGTTCGCGGGTCAGTCGGAGCAGGTCCTTGATGTGAACGAGGCCGATGGTGTTATCGAGGTGGCCTTCGCACAGGGGGAGGCGGGTGTGCTTGCTGTCGATGGCGACCCGCAGGTTTTCCTCGAAGGAGTCTTCGGTATTCAGGAAGATCACTTCGCCACGCGGCGTGGTGATATCGCGGACGACCCGCTCGCGCAGATCGAGCGCGTTGATGAGGATCTCTTTGCCGAGCTGAGTCACCTCCTGGTGCTCGGCGCTCTGCGAAAGGATGACGCGGAGTTCCTCTTCGCTGTGGGCGAGTTCGTTTTCGCTGACCGGCTGGAGTTGGAAGACGTGCTTCAGGATCAGGTTCGCTGCGCCATTGAGAAACCAAATGGCCGGCTTGAAGAGCACGTAAAACCAGTTGAGCGGGCGGCAGACCCAAAGGGTGGTCGGCAGCGCCTTGCTGATCGCCAGGGATTTTGGCGCCAGCTCACCCAGCACGATGTGGAGAAAGGTGATCGTGGCGAAAGCGAAGGCTCCAGACCCCAGCCGGATGGTGCCTTCATCGGTCACTCCGACCTGAAAAAAGAGCGGCTGGAGGAGCCGGGAGAGGAAAGGTTCGCCGACCCAACCCAAAGCGAGACTGGCCAGGGTGATGCCGAGCTGGGTGGCCGAGAGGTAGGCATCGAGGTGATGCGTAACCTTGCGCGCCATCTTCGCGCTTTTGTGACCTTCGGCCTCGATCGCCTCGAGCTGGCTGCCACGCACCTTGACGATGGCAAACTCGCTGGCGACGAAAAAGCCATTCAGCAGCACCAGAAAGAGGAGCACTGCGATCTGCCAAAAGATGGTTCCACCGCTTTCCCACTGGTGGGCGAGCGCTTCCGTACCGGCCGAAGCCAGCCACACAGGCAGATTCATGGCAAAAATCGGTTCAAAACGAAACGAGCCGCAGACCGGTAGGCCTGCGACTCGCAAGAAAATCGTTTCGCTGTCCGGATTACCAGCTGGACTTGGTCACGCCCGGGATCAGGCCGTTCGAGGCGAGTTCGCGCAGGGTGATACGGGAAACCTTGAAACGGCCGATGAACGCGCGCTTACGACCGGTGATCGAGCAGCGGCGGCTGAGGCGAGCCGGGCAGGCATTCTTCGGGAGCGCCTGAAGGCCGAGGTAATCGCCCTTCTTCTTGAGCTCCGCGCGCAGCGCTGCATATTTCGCTACCGTAGCGGATTTTTTCTTTTCGCGTTCGAGCCAGCTGGTTTTCGCCATAACTAAAATTGGTCTGTTTTTAAGAGGGCGGCGACACTAAGAGGAAAATTCCGGTGTGCAACTGCTTTTTCACATGGGGGGTGATTCGTGCGGTGCCTGCCCATTCCTTTATCTCTGCACCCGGGCTCCGTCGCCCCCGCTCGCGAGGCCGTTGACTTCTGCCAGGGAAAAGAGCGGAAAATCGCCCGGAATCGTGTGGGCCATCGTTCCGGCGGCGGCGGCAAAAGCGACCGCCTTGGCCGGGCCGTAGCCGTGGAGCAGGGCGTAGATGAGCCCTCCGGTGCAGGCGTCCCCGGTGCCGACCCGGTCGACGATCGAAATCTCGTGCAGCCGGCTCTGGAAGATCTCGCCATCCACCCAGAGCATCAGGCCGAAGCGGGTGAAACTGGCGCTGGTGGCGACCCGCTGGGGCATGGCCACGGTCCCGAAGTTGAACTTTTTCGCGAGCGCATTGGCGACCGCTTCTTCGGTTTCGTCCTCGATGCCGAAGACCGCTTCCGCTTCATTTCGGCCGCAAATGCACACGTCGACGTGCTCCATCAGCGGAGTCAGGACCGCGGCGGCGCGGGTGGGGGTCCAGAGTTTGGACCGGAAATTCATGTCGAAACTAACGGTGAGCCCAAGCGCTTTGGCGCAGGCCGACGCGGTCTGCACCATCTGGGCACAGGCTGGGGAGAGGGCGGGAGTGATGCCCGACCAATGGAACCAGTCCACCCCTTCGAAAATGCTGCCCCATTCGAAGTTGAGGGGGTCGGCCGTGGCCAGGGAAGAGCCGGCCCGATCGTAGATGACCTTGGCGGCGCGCTGGCTGGCGCCTTGTTCGAGGTAGTAGACGCCCAGCCGGTCCCCGCCGCGGACGATCTGGGAGGTATAGACGCCGTGACGCTGAAGTTCGTCGATGGCGCGCTGGCCGAGTTCGTGTTCGGGGAGCTTGGTCACGAAAGAGGCCTCGCCGCCAAGTTGCGCAATCGCCACAGCCACATTGGCTTCCGCACCTCCGAAGGTCACGTCCAGGCTGGTCGCCTGGGAGAAACGCTGATAGCCCGGCGTCGTAAGCCGAAGCATGATTTCGCCGAACGTGACAACATGAGGCATCCTCGCCGGATACCCAGCCCCGCGCGAAAATCAATCCGCCACCAAGATGAGCGCGTGGATTTAACCTCCAAGGTACCAAGAAGACGAGTGCGGTCCCTTGGCCGATCCTCCTTTCCTTGCCCTTTCTTGGTGTCTTGGTGCCTTGGTGGTGAATTTTTCGCGCCGGTGAGCTTTCCTCGGAGTTTTTGCTCCCCTCCGGCGTCCTTTTCGCCCACAACCGCGCAACTATGAGCTCTCTCTGGGATCGTTTCTCCAAATATTTCCTCCGTAACCCGCAGCTTGGGATCTCCATCGATATTTCCCGCATGCGCTTTGGCGACGACTTCTTCGCGCAAATGGAGCCGCAGGCGCAGTCGGCCTTTACGGCCATGCAGCAGCTCGAAGCCGGCGCCATCGCCAACCCCGACGAAAATCGCATGGTCGGCCACTACTGGCTCCGTGCGCCCCAGCTCGCTCCGACGCCGGAACTGCGCGGCGAGATCGAGCAGACCATCGCGGTGATCAAGGAATTCGTCGGCGCCATCCACACCGGCGGCAAATTTTCCGATGTGCTCGTGATCGGCATCGGCGGCTCGGCCCTCGGGCCACAGTTCGTCAGCGAAGCCCTCGGGACGGAAGACGACAAGCTCCGCCTCCATTTCTTCGACAATACCGATCCGGAAGGCATGGATCGCGTGCTCGCCTCGCTCCAGCATCGCCTCGACCACACGCTGGTTATCGTGATCTCGAAATCCGGCGGCACCCCGGAAACCCGCAACGGCATGCTCGAAGCCGAAGCGGCCTTCAAAAAAGCCGGCTTCAATTTCCCCGATCACGCCGTAGCCGTCACGGGGGTCGATTCGCAGCTCGATAAAGTTGCCGTGGCGAACAATTGGCTCGCCCGTTTCCCGATGTGGGACTGGGTCGGTGGCCGTACCTCGATCATGAGCGCCGTCGGCCTCGTGCCGCTCTGGCTTCAGGGCTGCGACCTCGATCGCCTGCTCGCCGGCGCCGCCGCCATGGACATCTGGACGCGGGAATCCGTGACCCTGAAAAACCCCGCCATGCTGCTCGCGCTCATGTGGTACTACGCCGGCAATGGCCGCGGGGAAAAAGACATGGTCGTGCTCCCGTACAAGGATCGCCTCTCGCTCTTCTCGAAGTACCTTCAGCAGCTCGTCATGGAGAGCCTCGGCAAGGAAAAGGATCTCGATGGCAACGTCGTGAACCAGGGTATCGCCGTCTACGGCAACAAAGGCTCGACCGACCAGCACGCCTATGTGCAGCAGCTCCGCGACGGGGTGCACAATTTCTTCGCCACCTTCATCGAAGTGCGTGAAGGCCGCAAAGGCGCATCCATCGAAGTCGAACCCGGCTTCACCAGTGCCGACTTCCTTCAGGGCTTCCTCCGCGGCACCCGCTCCGCCTTGTACGATGGCGGCCGCGGTTCGATCACGATCAGCGTGCCGGAAGTGACGCCGTTCATGGTTGGCGCCCTCATCGCCCTCTACGATCGCGCCGTCGGTTTCTACGGCTCGCTGGTTAATATCAACGCCTACCACCAGCCGGGCGTCGAGGCCGGTAAGAAAGCCGCCGCGGGTGTGCTCAAGCTCGAGCAGTCCGTGCGTTCCGCCCTCAGCGCCACGCCGACCACCGCCGCCGAGCTCGCCGGCAAACTCAGCGCCGACCCCGAAGCCGTCTACCACGCCCTCACCCACCTCGCGGCCAATGCCCCCGGGGTGAAAGTGACCCTGGGCGCGTCGCCCGCCGAAGATTCTTTCGCGGTGGCGTAAGCGTCAACGTAAGTCTGTTTTGGCAGGCGGCCGCCGATCCATTCGGCGGCCGCCTGTGCTTTTAAGGCCGGCCGAAAGCCGCCATCGCAACCTCATCTCGCGACCCGCCGCGGGCCATGCGACCCAGCCAGAGGACGTTGCGGTGTGGGCTGTCGGAGCGGTAGTAGCCCGCTTTCCAATAGTGATCCTCCATCGCGTGACCGTGTGTGTATTGCAGCGTGGCGATCGAAGGACGGTGCAGCACGCGTTGCCAATCGGTCTCGCCACGTTCCCGGCGGTAAACGGTGATGGCGCCGGAGGTGTCGCCAGCCCAGACGACATCGAGAAGGAATTCGACCCAGCGTCCGGGCGTGAGGCGGCCATCGGAAAAAGCGAGGCTTTCGGTTCCGCGAATGGTTTTGCGTTTGCCACCATCAAGCAAATCGCCGGCGCAGAGGTTGAGGTGGAAATCATCCTCGGCCATCAGCGCCAGGCTCGGCGGGGCATCGAGTTCGTTTGGACCGTGGAGCTGGAAAAAGGTCCCCCAGCGATGCCCCTCGCGGTCCGTGGCAGGCGCCTTCCAATGTTCGTCGAGCTTTACTGAAAGGCCGTAATACTCGCGGTCGCGGCCAGCTTTCACCGGCAGTGGCTTCCCGGTCGGGTCGAGCAGATGGGAAACCTCGGCGCGTTCTCCCGACCAGCCGCCCGGATGATCTCCCGGGGCCACTTCGACCCGGAGACAGGTTTCGGGTCGCGCCCCATCAGCCGCTTTGGGCAGCTGGACCTGCCGGAGTCGTCCGGGTGCCGCAGCTTCCTGAAAGTCCCATCGCCCGGGAATCTGAGCGGGCCCCGTCGTCCAATCGAACGCAGTCAGTATTTGGGCGGAGGCCTGGGTCGCTGAAAAAATCACCGTCGCAGTGAGGATCAGAAAAAAATGAGCGACCGAGGGGTTCATGGGAGGCTTGTAAAATGCACGTGGGGAGGCGGACAAGTGTGAGGGGATGGCGTATTGCGGAGGAGGTGTCTGGGGCGTGGTCGCCATCGAATTTGTCCCCTCAGGCTTGGAATTTCTCTGGAGCGTGTCACTCTCGCAGACTCGCATCCCGCAAAATTGGCCGCTCATCTCCTCAGACATCGTGAAAAAGTGCTCGCCCACGCCGAGCAACAACTCGCCGCGCAAGGCAAGCTCGATGGGCCTGAGCTGATCGCCCTCTACAAGAAATTCCTCAAGATCGAGGAGCACCGCATTTTGCTCCAGCACAAGAGCGGGGGAGGGGGCCGGCAGATCTGCGGACTGCGCGCCAGCTTGCTCGATGTGGTGCTGCGCCATCTGCTCGACCTCGCGCTGCCGGATCAAGGGGGGTGCGATGTTCCTCCGATCGCTTTGGTCTCCATCGGTGGCTACGGCCGCGGCGAGCTGAATCCGTACAGCGACGTCGATATCATGTTCCTGGTGGCTGATTCGGCCAAGAGCCTGCCGCCGGTGTTGAACGACGCCATCCAGCGCATCCTTTACCTGCTTTGGGATATCGGCTTCAAGGTCGGCCACAGCACCCGCACGGTCGCCGAAGCGATCAAGCAGGCGAACGCCGACATGCAGAACAAGACCTCGATGCTCGAGGCCCGGCTGGTCACTGGCGACGAAAAGCTTTTCGAGCAATTCCGCGAGCGTTTCCTCCGCCTCTGCGTCGAGCCGCACGTCGACGATTACATCGCCTCGCGCATCACCAACCAGGCGGAGCGACACGAGAAATTTGGCCGCTCGATCTACATGCAGGAGCCGAACGTGAAGAACGGCTGCGGCGGTCTGCGCGACTACCAGAATCTGCTCTGGATGGCCTTCTTCAAGTTCCGCGTGCAATCCACGGCGGGCCTTGTCGAAAAGAAATTCTGCAACGAAGCCGAACGCCGGCAGCTGGAGAAAGCTTACGATTTCATCCTGCGCGTCCGCACCGAGTTGCACTACCTGAACGATCGCGCGGCCGATACGATCGTCCTCAGCCAGCAGGTCACCGTCGCGAATCGGCTGAATTACCCGCAGAAAAACATCCTGCGCCGGAGCGAGGCGTTCATGCGCGACTACTACCAGCACGCGCGGAATATTTTCAACCTGACCAATGTGCTCAGCGAGCGCATGGCGCTGCAGCCGCCGGACCCGAACGCCAAGCCGGGCCTGCTCGGGCTGCTCAAACGTTCGAAGCCGCAGATCGAGCATTTCGACGGCTTTTACTCCGCCGATGGGCTGCTCTTCCACGAGTCGCGCGATATTTTCACGCAGGATCACTCGCGCCTGATGCGGCTCTTCCAGCACATGCAGCAGCGCGGCTTGAAGATGAGTGCCGAGCTGCAGCACCTCGTGCGGCGCCGGCTGCACCTGGTCGACAAGACCTTCTGCTACGCCAAAACCACGCGTGAAGTCTTCACCGCGATTTGCTCCCGCAAAGGTGAAGTGGGCCGCATTCTGCGCGCGATGCACGAGGTCGATCTGCTCGGCCGGTATGTGCCGGAATTCGGCCAGCTCACCTGCCTCGTGCAGCACGAGTTTTTCCATCGTTACACCGCCGACGAACACACGCTGGTCTGCATCGAAAAACTCGACCGCGTCATCGATACGACCGAGCAGCGGCTCGCGGAGTATCAGAAACTTTTCCTCAAGCTGGAAGACCCCTTCGTGCTCTATATCGCGCTGCTGTTGCACGATACGGGCAAGGCGGCGAACTCGCGCAATCACAGCGAGGCCAGTGCCGTCTACGCCTCGCGCGTAGCGCGCCGGCTGCAAATCAGCCCCGAGCAGCGCAAGTCGCTCGTCCTGCTGGTCGACAATCACATCGCGATGTCGATGACCGCGCAGCGCCGAAATCTCGATGATCCGGCGACGGTAGCGGAATTCGCCGCCGTGGTGAAAAACCAGGCGAACCTCGACATGCTCATGCTGCTGACCCTTGCCGATGGCCAGGGTGTGGGCGACGATACTTGGAGCGATTGGAAGGAAAGCCTCGTGTGGCAGCTTTACCGCAGCACCACGCTCTATCTCGCTGACGGCGAGGCCTACTACCGCCAGCGCACCATCGAACGCGAAGGTTTGCGCGTGGCTGTAGCCAAGAAACTGCCCGCGAATTTCCGCGATGAAATCGATGCGCACTTCGAGTTCATGCCGGATCGCTATTTCCAGACGCATACCGCGGTGGACATCATCGGGCACATCCGGCTCTTCCGCGAGTTTCTGGCCCGGCGCGATGCCAATGATCAATCGCCGCTCACGCCGCTCATCCGCTGGGTGGCCCGGCCGAATCAAGGCCACACCGAGGCGTGGATCTGCGGCTGGGATCGGCGCGAATTGCTCGCCCGCATCGCCGGCTCCTTTTCCAGCAGCGGCCTGAACATTCTCAGCGCCGACGTCTACACGCGGGGCGATAACCTCGTGCTCGATTTCTTCCGCGTCTCGACGACGGAATATGGCGCGGTGACCGACGAACGCGATTGGCGCGGCGTGGAAAAACGGCTCACGGCGGTGCTCGCGGGCGATGACTACGACTTCAGCGAACACCTCGAGAAGCAAAAGAAACGCCGCGGGTATCACCTCTCGCAGGAACTCGATTTCCCCACCCGCATCTCGATCGATAACGACGCGCACCCGACCTACACGCTGATCGATATCCAGACTCCGGACCGCCTCGGTCTGCTTTACACGCTGCTCCGCGCCATCGGCCGGGCCGGCGCGCAGATCGCGCTCTCGCGCATCGCCACGGAGAAAGGCGCCGCCATCGATAGTTTCTACGTTACCGATGGCGAGGGGCGCAAAATTCGCGACAACAAGAGCATCCTCCGCCTGCAAACCGCCCTGCGCGAAGCCTCGCAGCAGAAGCCGGATTAAAAAAAGGTGGGACGAGTGATGGGCGGTAAATCCATCGCTTTTGTGTAAGGCAGTTTTGGTTCGATGACTTCGCAATTTCCCACGCTCTTCCGCTGGCACGTGCTGCGGTATGCCGCGCGGCATCGGGTGTTGGGCCTGCTGAATATCGTCAGCGTGGCGCTGGGGATAGCGGTGTATCTGGCGATCCAGATCGCGAATCATAGCGCAAATGAGTCGTTCTCCGCCGGGGTGGATTTGGTGGCGGGAAAGGCGCAACTGGAAGTGCGCGGAGACATCGATGAAACGCTTTGGCCGGTAGTGTCGGCCACGCCAGGCGTGCGGGCGACGACGGCCGTGGTTGAAGGCGTCGTGACACTGCCGGATTTCCCGGGGGAATATCTTCGCCTGGTCGGCGTCGACCTCTTTTCCTCGGCCCCATTTTCGACCTTTCGCCTGGGCCAGGAACATGGAGAGCGGGTGGAGATGGAACGATGGCTGGGACGGCCAGGGCAGATCGCGCTGACGACCGAGTTTGCCGCGCTGCATGGGCTGACAGTGGGATCGAAATTACGGGCGGAAGTAAACGCCGAGCCGCACGAACTCGAGGTGGCTGCGTTGATCGACACGAAGGATTCTCCCGCCGGAGCACAGCCGCGCTTTGCGACGATTGATCTCGGTTGGGCCCAGGAACTCTTCGGCCGCGTGGGGCGGCTGAACTCGATCCAGTTTTTGCTGCACGAACCCTTGCGCGCAGCGGAAGTGGCTGCGGGGTTGCAAGCCCGGCTGCCGCAGGATTTGCGGGTGGAGGCCCCGCGACAGCGGAGTTTCCAAATGCAAACCATGCTCGCCGCCTTCCGGCTGAACCTGACCGCGCTTAGCCTGGTCTCGCTGCTGGTAGGCACGTTTTTGATCTACAACACCATCTCGGCCTCGGTCGCTCGCCGTCGGGTCGAACTCGGGATCCTGCGTGCGCTCGGCACGACGCGGAACGAAATCCGCGCCCTGTTTCTCGGCGAGGCGCTGATCTTTGGAGTGCTCGGAATCGTGCTCGGATCCATCGGCGGTGTCGCTCTCGCGCGGGTGACCATCGGCGCGGTCGAGCGCACGGTGTCTTCGCTCTATCTATTGGTGAGCATTGACCGGCAGTTTCTCAGCCCGTGGCAATTCGTGACAGCGGCCGGTTTTGGGATCGCTGCGGTACTCGCCGGAGCTTGGCTGCCGGCGAATGAAGCAGCGCGGATCGACCCAGTCGGTGTGCTGAGTGGTGGGGCGCATGAAGAGCGGAAGGCTGCGAAGCAAGGGCATTGGCTCTGGGTGGCTGTTGTTTCGCTGGTGTTCGCCATCTTGAGCAGTTGGCTTGCGCTGCGGTGCGGGCCGCCGGTTCTTGCCTTCGTGGGGGCGTTTTTTACGCTGATCGGATTTGCCGCCCTGGCGCCCAAAACCACCGCGGGCTGTGGTGCTCTCGGCACCTTCAGTCGCTGGCCCATGCTCTGGCGTCTTGCCGCCGATCGGCTGCGGCGTTCGCTCCATCGCAATGCGGTGACCGTCGCTGCGCTCAGCACCGCGATGGCGATGACCGTTGGTTTGATGGTGATGATCTTTTCCTTCCGGCAAACCGTGGACCGCTGGATTGGCCAGAGTGTCGTCGCCGATCTCTACGTGGCGCCCGCGGCCAATGAAGTCGTCGGGCTCGGCGCGGTGATTCCGGGCCGCATTGTCGACTGGCTGCGGGCCCAACCGGAGGTCGCGTCGGTGGATACCTTTCGTGAAATCAGCGTCACGGTGGACGAAGGCCGCTCCGAGCGGCGCAACGCGCTGCTCGCGGTGATTAATGGCCGTTATCGGCGGAATCTGGAGTTTGGCACGCGCGACGACGATGCCGTGATGGCACGCGTGATGAAAGGCGAAGCCGTGGTCGTGACGGAAAGCCTCGCGCGCAAGTTTCACCTCAGCGTCGGACAGGCCGTGAAAGTGCTGACTCCACACGGGGCGGTCGCGCTGCCGATCGCCGGGGTTTACCGCGATTACACGCGCGATCAGGGTGTGATTTTGATCAGCGCGAATCTCTACGAACAGTACTGGCCTTCGGGCGGACCGCATTCGCTCGCCGTGTTTTTGCAGCCGAACGCTTCGCTGGACGCAGTCTCAACCCGCTTTCTCACCGAGGCCGGAAAAAATGGCGCGTATGTCGTCTATTCGAACCGCACGCTCCGGCAGCGCATTTTGAAAATCTTCGATCAAACCTTTGCCGTCACCGAAGTGCTCCGCGTGATCGCGCTGGCCGTGGCGGTGCTCGGCATCGCTCTGGCTGTCATTACGCTGGTCGCCGAACGCCAGCGGGAAACCGGTGTGCTTCGCGCGATCGGGGCCTCGGCGGGGCAGGTGCGGCGGCTCTTTATGGCCGAGGCGGCAATGATCGGTGGGGCGGCGTGTGTGCTCGGTTTACCTGCGGGATTGGCCCTCGCTGTAGTGCTCACGTGGATCGTGAATCCGGTTTTCTTTGGGTGGACAATTCACTTCTCCCTGCCGTGGGCCGCGCTGGCCAGTCTGCCGCTGTTGATCATCCCGGCCGCCGCAGTTGCGGCGTGGTGGCCGGCGCGCGAAGCGGCGCAGAAAAATATCTCGGAGGCCGTGCGCGAAGAATGAAAACGATGAAACGCTGGGTCCTCTTCGCCGTCGTGCTTTTGCTGAGCGGGCTGCCCGGCCGGGCTCAGACCGGGTGGCAGCCAGCTCTGCCCGGCTGGGAGTATGTCTTCCCGCGCGATCACGGCATTCATCCGGGATTCAAAACGGAGTGGTGGTACTTCACTGGCAATGTGGCCACCGCAGAAGGCCGGCGCTTCGGTTATCAGCTCACCTTTTTCCGGCAGGGCATTCGGCCGCCGGCGGAACGCACTGGGACAACTTCGCGTTTCGTCGTCGACGATCTGAAGTTCGGCCACTTTGCCCTCAGCGATTTGTCCGGTGGCCGATTTTACAAGTTTCAGAAAATGAACCGTGGCGCTTTTGGTGAGGCCGGTTTTGCGGACGGCGACCGATTGGCCTGGCTCGAAAACTGGACGCTGAAAACGAATCCGGACGGAAGCTGGCACGTCGAGGCAGCGACGGAGGACGCCCGGATTTCTTTCGAAGTGCGCGCGACCAAACCCTGGGCGGTCCATGGCGAGCGTGGCATCAGCCAGAAAGCCGACGGCGAAGGCCACGCCTCCCACTACTATTCCGGCACCCGGCTCGCCACCAAAGGGGCGCTATCGATAACCGGCCGCACTTACGCCGTCGCAGGGACCAGCTGGTTCGATCACGAATGGGCGAGCAATCAACTCACCCCCGCACAGGTCGGCTGGAACTGGTTCTCTCTGCACTTCGACGACGGCACGGAATTGATGCTCTACCAAATGCGCCAACGTGATGGCGGCATCGACCCGAATTCCAGCGGCACCTTCGTTGCCGCCGACGGCTCCACCCAGCACCTGCGCCGCGATGACTATCAAATCACGCCACTCGCGTGGTGGCAGAGCTCAGAGACCGGCGGTCGTTACCCGGTCTCCTGGCGGATCGAAATCCCGAGTCTTAAATTGCGGGCTGAACTTACCACTCCGCTTGAAAAACAGGAAATGGTTCTGTCTCCCGTCGCTTACTGGGAAGGTGCCGTCGACGTAGGCGGTGAGCGCAACGGCCAAAAAATCAAAGGCCAGGGCTACCTCGAAATGACCGGCTACGCCGGCGCCCTCGTTGGTCTCTCGCAGCAGCCGTAGCCGCACCGCCAAAGGCGGTAATATTGTTGGAGTGCGGCCTTTAGGCTGCGGAAAGGTGGTGGAGTTCTTCCTGCTGCCACGAGCAGGCTAAAGCCGGAACTCCAACGCCCTCAAGCCAGCCTAACTCGCGAACAAACGATCCATCCGTTCGGCGAGGAATTTCAAGCGGGCGGCATCCCCACCCGGCACCTCGGCGATGCCGTAGCCGGTGTAGCCGATGTCATCGATGGACTTCATCACCGCGGCCCAATCGACGTCGCCTTCACCCAGCTCGACCTGGAAGCCTTTCCACAGGCCTTCTTCCTTGGCCTTTTTACGGCTGAATTCCTTGATGTGCAGGTTGAGCGTGCGTTTACCGAGAATCCGCGGCCAGTGCTCCGGCCAGCTATTGACCACACAATTGCCGATATCGAAATGCCAGCCGACCCAGGGACTGTTGATTTCATCGACAAACCGCGCCGCTTCCACCGGGTTCAAAATGAACTGATTCCAAACATTCTCGACGGCGATATAGCATTTCGCTTTTTCCGCAGCCTCGGTGCAGCGTTTGATGCCTTCGATGGAACGTTGCCAGCATTGAGCGTAGTCCACCTGGGCACTCACCACGCCGGGGACGAGCAGCACTCGCTTGCAGCCGAGTTGACCGCCTTGAGCCAGGGCGAGTTGCAGGCCGCGGACGGTGCGCTCGCGATTGGCCGGGTCGGGATCGCTGAGCGGGAACTTCCAGTGCGGCGTGCAAATGATCCCCGCGATTTCCAGCCCGCTGGCTGCTTTCGCCTCCTGCAGGATTTCGACGGTTAGCGCGTCGTCGGGCAGATTCAATTCGATGCCATCGAACCCGGCATCGCGCGCCATTTTGAAGCGGTCGACGATGCTGGCCCCCGCCGGCCCTTTGATCATGCCGAGATTCATGCCCTTTTTCAGAGCGCGTTTCGGCTTTTGCTGGGCGAAGAGCGGAGGAGTGAAAACCGCCGCGGCAGTAGCGGTGGCGGCGCGGAGGAATTGGCGACGTTGCATAGGCATGGGGTAGGGGAAGGAGATCGCGGGTTAACGCTACGACGAAACAAGGGAACGCGCGCCCAGAGCGCGCGTTCCTCCAAAATCCCTGCTGACTGTCGCCAGGGAGTCAGCTAGGCGCCGGAGCCCGCGTGCTGCTGAGCGTTCATGATCGCGGCCATTCCGCCGAACAAGAACAGGGCGATAAAGATGAGGACCAGGAAAATGCCGGCGACGATCAGCTGAGCTTGGAAAAAGGTCTTTTTGCTCGGCTGCGTATCGCTGGAAAATGCCCAGACGAAAGGCATCACGATCCCAACCAGTGGAATTATTAGGATGAGGAAGGTGACGATCCAATCGCCGACCGTCATGGCTTTGGTTTCCTGGGTAGACATAACCTTCAGCCTGCCAGCGAAAACGCATCGAGTGCGAGCTAATAATTAACCCTGGGGGCGGCGCGTTGTTAAGCGATGGGATAACGCCCCGGGATGGCGACCGGCGGGACCTCCAGCTTCATATCCCACTTGAGCGCCTCCTTCGGACGCAGGTCTTCCTCGGACTTCCAGATTTCGTCCCAGGTGACCACTTTGCCGGTATAGGCAGCCATGCGGCCGAGGATGCCGACCATGGTGCTGTGGGCGAGTTTTTCGGCGAAGTTCAGCGGTTCGCCCTGGCGGAGCGAGGCAAAGAATTCGTCGTGCTCGACCTGATACATATCCGGGCGGGGACCGTCGTATTTCCAGTCCACCTTGCCGGTGATACGCTCGAGTTTGCGGAAGCCATTCAGCTTCAGCACGCCATCGGTGCCGATGATGTGATCGGCGTTTTCATTATAGCAACCCGACTGCTGCCGGCAGAAAATGAAGCCGCGCGCGTCGTTCGGGTATTCGTAGACCACGCCGAAGTGATCATAGATATGGCCGTACTCGCTCTCGACGCGTTGCTGGCGGCCGCCGACCGCGACCGCGGAGATCGGGTCCACGTCGCCGAAGGCCCAGCTCATTTTGTCCACCGAGTGGATGCACTGCTCGACGAGGTGATCGCCGCTGAGCCAGGTGAAGTACATCCAGTTGCGGAGCTGCCATTCGAGATCGGTCCACGCTTCCTTGCGCGGCTTCACCCACGGGGTGGCGGCGAGGTAGGTGCCGTAGACGGTCGTCACCTTGCCAAGCGAACCTTTCTGGATCTGCTCGAACGCAGCGCGGATCGCGAGATTCGAGCGCCAGCAGAAGCCGGATTGCACGCCGAGCTTCTTTTCCTTGGAGAGCTTGGCTGCGGCCATGAAGCGCTTCAGGCCCGCCGGATCAGTCGCGACCGGTTTTTCGCAGAAAGCGTGTTTGCCTGCCTTGACTGTCTTCTCAAAATGCTCGGGGCGGAATCCGGGCGGCGTGGTCAGGAGGACGACGTCCACATCCGTCGCGAGCACGCGGTCGATCGCATCGAGGCCGACAATAACCTGCGCGTTCTTCGTCTTTTCCGGGTGCTTGGCGGTGAGATTCTTCAGCGCGGTCTCAGCCTGGTCCTGGGCGATATCGGCGAAGTAGGCCAGCTCGCAATTGGAGTCGGCCGTCAGCGCCTGGTTGGCCGCGCCCGAGCCGCGTCCGCCGCAACCCACGAGAGCGAGCTTCAGCTTTTTGCTGTTGTTATCGGCGCCCGACGAAATGGACGGGAAGGCACCGGCAAGAGAAAGACCGCCGGCGATGGCGGCGGAGTGCTGGAGGAAAGAACGACGGGGGAGCGGAGTGGCGGGCATGAGGTTCGGAATGAGCGATAAAGTTTAACGCGGTGCAAACATTAACACCTATGATGGTTTTCTCCTAGACTCTATTCTGCGCCGGAAGCGAGAATTTTTTGCCCGGGAATGGCGGAAAGCGGTCGAATCCCCGGTTGCGGCGGTCGAATTGCGCGCGGAAGTTGCTGGGACCATGCGTATGATCGCCCCGCGACTCCTTTTCCTCGCTGCCCTTTTGGCTGCCCTGCCTGCCTGCCAGACCGGCGCGCACAAACCCACTGCCGCCGAGCGCCGGGGGATCACGGCCGTGCTGGCCGGTGAATGGGTGGAAGTCGGGCACAGCGACGAGTACCTGCTTTTCAAGCCGGACGAGATGGATCCGAATAGTGGTCGCTTCGGGGGCATCAGCGATTTTGATCGGTTTGAAATCAAGAGCCGGCTCGTTCTGGGGCGGTCGATCAAGGTGGAGCTTTACTCGACCAGTGCCGATACCGACACGCCGAAAATTCACGTGACGCTGGAGTTTTCGGCCGATGGCCGCTCGCTGGTTTTCCGCGCGCCGGAGACTCAATCGGGCAAACCCGGCCCGGTGCGGACGTATCGCAAAGTGATGCTCTGAGTGGATTTGCCAGGTCTTGAGCGGCGGAGCTGACACTCGGCACTCGACAGCGCCGGGAGGGCACGCCACTCTCTGTCCTCCATGCCCAAAGCCGTCCGCAGTACCGCTAAAAAACCGAAACCCTTGAAGCCGAAATACCGCCGGGTGGTCTTGAAGCTCAGCGGTGAGGCCCTGAAAGCGAAGGGCTCGCTGGATAACATTTCGCCCGAAATCGTCGCGGCGCTATGCGAGCAGATCAAGGAAGTGCACTCCCTCGGAGTGGAGCTCGCGATCGTCATCGGCGGAGGCAATATCTGGCGCGGCTTGAGTGCCAGTCACCGGGGCATGGAACGCACCACTGCGGATTATATGGGCATGCTCGCCACGGTCATCAATGGCCTCGCGATCAAGAGCCAGCTCGAAGCCGTGGGCCTCAAAGCCCGGGTGCATACCGCGATCCGTATGGATGCTGTGGCCGAGCCTTTCATCCGCGATCGCGCGGTGCATCAGCTCGAGCGCGGCGAGATCGTGGTTTTCGTCGCCGGCACGGGGAATCCCTTCTTTTCCACCGATACGACCGCGGCCCTGCGGGCGAACGAAATCGGGGCCGAAATCATTCTCAAAGCCACGAAGGTCGACGGCATTTACACCGCGGATCCGTTTAAGGATCCGAAAGCCAAACGTTACGATCAGGTCAGCTTCGCCGAGTGCCTCGGCCAGCGCTTGAGCGTGATGGACAGCACCGCCTTCAGCCTCTGTATGGACAACCGGATGCCGATCATCGTGTTCGACATGATGGCCCCGCACAATATCCGCCGCGCCGTGTGCGGCGAGCGGGTCGGCACGCTGGTCACTTCCTCGATTTAATCTTACCCCTTTTTACGATGGACCCCGACGAAATCATGCTCAACACCGAGGAGGCCATGGAGAAAGCTGCCGGCTATCTCCAACACGAAATGGCTTCCGTCCGCACAGGCAAAGCCTCGCCTGCGCTGGTCGAAAACATCGACGTGGAAGCCTATGGCGCACAGATGAAGCTCAAACAGCTCGCGCTCATCACCACGCCGGAACCGCGTCTCGTGGTCATCCAGCCCTTCGACGTCAGCACCGTGCAGGCGATCGAAAAAGCGATCAAGGAATCGCGGATCGGCATCAACCCAAATGTCGATGGCAAGATCATCCGTCTGCCGATTCCTGCGCTGACCGAAGAGCGCCGCAAGGAGCTCGTGAAGAGCATCAAGCACATGGCCGAGGAGGCTCGGGTGCGCGTGCGTTCGGCCCGGCGCGATGGTCTCGAAAGCCTCAAGAAAGCGCAAAAAGAAGGCGGTATCACCGAGGACGATCTGGAGCGCTACGAAAAGGACGTCCAGAAGTTGACCGACGATTTCGTCAAAAAGATCGACGATTCGGTCACCGCCAAGGAAGCCGAAGTGATGAAAGTTTAACGCCATGCGTACCGCCTTTTTTCTCAGCCTCACTCTCCTCCTCGCCCCACTGGCCGACTCCTACGGGAACGTCGTGCGCCGGGCGCCCGATTTCAGCTGGCCGGCCGCGGGCAATAAAACCCGTTCGCTCAAGAGCCTCCGTGGGCAGCCGGTCGTGCTGGTGGTGGCCGCGAACCCGAAAAACAAAGCCTTCCGCAAGCAGATCGACTGGCTGAAGCAGACCTACAGCCAGCTTGCCGCCAAAGGGGCGATCTTCATCGTCGCTTTCCGCGAGGGTGAAGGCCCGGTGCAGAGCGACATTCCTTTTGTCGTCGCCAACAATGGCCCGGCGGTCGCGAGCGCTTATAATGTCGAAGGAAACTTCGCACTCGTGGTGATCGGTAAGGACGGCAACGTCGACTACCAGACCGACCAGGTCCGCACCGGTGAACGCGTGCGCGACATGGTGATCAACAACTACGAAGTCCAGGCCGCGACTCGGAAGTAACTCCCGAGGTCGATCCGTGGTTCATGTCCAGGTGACGTGAGTCACGGAGGTGAGGCGGCCGCTGATCTAATCATCATCCGGACCGTCATCCTTAAAGAGGCGGTGGAAAAACCCTTCCTTGCGAGGTGGCGGATTGACCGGTTCCGCCCGGCGAACGGCGACAGGCGAAGGGCTTGGCACCAGCTTTGGCGGATGGATGACGCGGGTGCCATGGGAATCGAGCGGTTCGGCATCGCGATCCACGGTGCCCGGTGGCATCCGGACGACTCGCGGCGGGGTGCTCTGGCTTTCTGCCGCGGGCGCTGATCGTGGGCGCTGCTTTTCCGTCGGCGATTTCCTGGGTTTTGGCTCGGGTTTGAGCGGGGCTTCCGCAATCGGCTCCGGGGTGGAGAGAGCGGGTGCTGCGATGGTCACTTTGGGTTCCGGAGCCGGGACGGGTGGCGAGGGTGCGGCGGTGATGGCTGGATTGGGCTCGGGCTGATTCAGCGTTTGCAAAAATGCGCGATCTTTTTCCGCGGTCGCAGGCGTGGCTTCCGCTGTCCGGCCAGTCCGGGAAACCGACTCGATAGGCGGGCGTTCGGCTGACGGTGTTTTGACGGCATCCTCCAAGGCCTGGAGGGTGCCGGCATCGATTTCTCCGGTGATCGGCAAACCCTGCCGGATCTGAAAGTTCCGCAAAGCCGAGCGGGTAGTCTCATCGAGCATCCCATTGGTTTCCCCGGAAAATAGCTGCTCCCGCCTCAACGCTTCCTGTACGGAGGAAACCGGCCCCTGTGCTGCCATCAGGCTCTGCATTGATACCGCCACAGCCGCCACTTGAAGCCAATGCGTCAGCGATGGAATCCGGAGTGGGCGACGCGAGCAAAAATCGCGTGGCTGAAAAGTGGGATGAGTTCGCATAGCAGCCTCCAGGCAATGGTATCGGACCCCGGGAGGTGGATGGATGGATGGCAGGTGCCCGGCTGCGCGAGCAAAAACGAAGTGGAACCGAAGGCCAGGTCGGCCTGAATCAAACGCACTTTCCCTGTTTGCGGGAATATGAATAAGTGTTCCTCCCCGCCATGCGCATCGCTGTTATTTCCGATACCCACAATCGCCTGCCCGAGCACGTGCTGGGTCGGATTCAGGATGCCGATGAAATCTGGCATTTGGGCGATGTGACGGGGGAAGCTGTGTTGATCGCCCTGGAAAAACTGGGTCCGCCGGTACGGGTGGTACGGGGAAATTGCGATGCGAACGAAGACTGGCCGGTGACGAGCCGCTTCGAAATCGACGGATGGCGGGTCCATCTCGAGCACATCCCGCCACGGGTTGCGCTGCCGGGCACGGATCTGTTGCTCCACGGGCACACCCATGTGCCGCGCGATGAAATGGTGGGCGGAACCCGCTTTTTGAATCCAGGTACGACCGGTGGTCCGAGCAAAGGTGCCCCGCCGAGCTACGCCTGGCTGATCCTCGAAGCGGGGCAGCCGGTGAGTTGGAAAATCATGCCGGTGTGAAGTCGAGGCGCGGTCCCGGGCGCTTAGCGGTTGCCCGGCGAAGGCGCGGGCCTTACCGATGCGGGATGCGCATCTCTCCATTGGCTGGCCTGCTTGGTTCGAAAATCTCCCGCCCGATGCGGGTGCTGCTGCCACTCGGATTCCTGGCGGTGCTCGCTTTTTCCGTGGTGGGTTGTGCAACGGATGATCCGGAGGCCGATGCGTTCTTTCAGCGAGGCTGGTTGAATCCGAAGGAATTGGATGGTCCGGAGATGCCGCCTATGGATCGCGGCATCCAGGGCCCGGCGAAGCCTCCCGCGAATTGATGCGGAAGGTGTGTTGGGGCGAAAACGGTCGGAACCAACCGATTTGTTACCCGATTTTGCACCTCAAATCGGCGTGGAAGGCCCATCACCACAGCTTTTCCGCATCTCGATGAAATTTTTCCTTCCCAATCGCGCGCGCACCGCCGAGAAAACCACGCGCTTTTTTCCTTAGCGGAAAAAGCGTCTTCCAACCCAGCCATCCCCTCTTTCGATGAAAACGATTACTTTCGCTCTTCTCTCGCTTGCTGCCTTGGCGTCGTCTGCATTTGCGCAGGCGCCCGTCGGCCCGACCTCGATCAAGCTTGGTAAAGTGGAAATCTCCGCTCCGAGCACACCGGAATACAACATCACTGGTGGCCAGAATAAGCGCTACAAACTCGGCAAATGGCTGGAGTTCGAAATCGCCTTCGACACCGTTCCGGAGGAAATCGACGAGCTGACTTTCAAGTTCTCCGCGCTGATCGAAAACAAGCTGCTCGATGGTGAAGTGACCTACGTGAATATCGCCAAGGGCAAGGACCACTACGCGGTCGTGTACGTCTCGCCGAAGTCGATCGAGAAGCTGACCGGCGGCAAGCCGCTGGCTCCCGCGAGCATCGGCAATGTGTGGGTGGAAGTGACCCGCCAGGGTCAGGTTCTCGGCCGTGCGAGCTTCAAGCCGGGTACGGCGCCGAACCTGCCGCACGTTGCGGGCATGGTTCAGTCGAAGGAAAAGACTCCGTTCGCTCCGCTCTTTTACGATCGTTACGAAGAGATCAAGAGCACCCGCTAATCGTTTTCGTTTTCCGCACCACTCATCATTTCGATGGCAGCATCAAATCGTATCCTCGCTCTCGACCTCGGCACGCAAACAGTCGCCCTGGCTGAGTTCCAAGCGGGGAAGGACGGCGGGCTCGTCCTGACCAACTACAAGACCGGTGAATTGCTTGGCGATCCGTCGGTGGACGCCACCCGGCTCGCTCAGGCCAAAATCACCATCGGCGAACTCGTCAATGGTCTCGGGTTCAAAGGCTCGAAGATCAACTATGCCGTTTCTGCGCAATCGGTTTTCACCCGGTTCGTCAAGCTGCCCAGCGTGGGCGAGGAGCAGGTCGATCAGATCGTCGGCTTCGAAGCCCAGCAGAACGTGCCCTTCCCGATCAATGAAGTGGTCTGGGACTACCAGCTGGTGGACCAGGGCAACGCATCGGAAGTCGAAGTGGTGCTGGTCGCGATCAAGAGCGATCTGCTCGATGAAATCAACGACGCCGTGGAGGGTGGGGGACTCAAGACCGAAGTGGTCGACGTCTCGCCCATGGCGCTCTACAACGCCTACCGTTTCAACTACAGCGACCTCGATGGCTGCTCGCTGATCGTCGATATCGGCGCCCGGACGACGAACCTGATTTTCGTCGAGCCGCGCAAAGTGTTCTCCCGGTCGATCCCGATCGGCGGCACGAAGATCACCGAAGCGATCGCCAAGGACTTCAACGAGAGCTTCGCCGAAGCCGAAGAGCGCAAACGCAGTGGCGCTTTCGTTTCGCTCGGTGGTACTTACGAAGATCCCGACGATCCGGATCTCGCCCGCGTTTCCAAAATCATCCGCAATACGATGACGCGTCTGCACGCGGAAATTTCGCGGTCGATCAGCTTCTACAAAGCGCAGCAGCATGGCGCGGCTCCGTCCCGGGTCTTCCTCTGCGGCGGTACGGTCACGCTGCCGTACATGCGCGAGTTCTTCCACGAGAAGCTCCAGCTTCCGGTCGAATTCTTCAATCCGCTGCGGAACGTCTCCGTCGGGCCGAATCTCAATCGCGATCAGGTCGGTCACCTCGCGCACACGCTGGGTGAAATGGTCGGCCTTGCCCTGCGTGGGGCGCTCGATTGCCCGATGGCGCTCAATCTGCGCCCGGCCAAGGTGGTCAATCGTGAGATAACCGCGAAAAAGGTTCCGTATTTGGTTCTGACCGCGCTTTCCGTTTGGCTGATTCTGGGCGGCTTTTTCCTCTATTACCTGAAGGCTGCCGAGGCCACGGAACCGGTGGTCGCTCAAATCGATCAGAAAATCAGCGAACTGCAGAGCACGCAGAACAAGATCAAGGCCGTCGATGCGGCGATCAAGAATCAGGAAGATGTCGCCCAACCGCTGCTCGCGGCCGTGCAGGAGCGCGAGACCTGGGTGAAGCTCGTGGACGACATCCACAGCCGCCTGCCGAACGAATACGTCTGGATCACCGGTTACGAACGGGAAAAGGAAAGCAAAGACGCCAAATCCGCCGCGATCCCGACGCCGAAGCCCGGCAAGAATAGTCCTCCTCCGGCCCCGGCGAACCAGCCGACCTACGTCGTGAAAGGCTTGTATCTCGAAAACCCGAACGGCGCCTCCGCCGTCGATCAGTTCGTCGACAAGCTCAACGAGTCGCCGTACTTCCAGGTGGATAAAGGCCGCATGAAGCGCCAGACCCCCACTGAAACCGAGTGGGCGTACGACTTCTCCTTCCCGCTGGTGATCAAAATGGATGCTCTCACCCCCAAGACCGCCGAAGCGTCGGCCAAAGTTGAAAAAACCAAGTAAGCCCACGCGCGAATCCATCGGATGAAAGACAATAAGTTTCTGACCGGACTCCTGATCGTCACCCTGCTGGGCGCGGGTGCATTGGGTTTCTTCCTCTTCCAGGCCAAGGGTAAATATTCGGAGGCTCTGGATGCCTACAATACCAAGATTGGCGAACTCCAGACTCTGCAGGCGAGCAAGCCTTTCCCGGATGCGGAAAATCTGAAGAAGATGCAAGGGCTGCAGTCGGCTCACCAGGAGGTGATCAATGGCCTGCAACGTGAACTCGCGGCTGCGGAGTTTCCGGTCAAGGATCTCCGCCCCAATGAGTTTCAGGACAAGCTGAAGCAGACCGTGGATCGGGTGCACCAGGAAGCCGCGGCCAAGGGTGTCGAACTGCCGAAGGAAAAAGGCAATTTCGCGCTGGGCTTCGATCGCTACCTGAGTGAACCGCCCAAGCCGGAAGTGACCCCCGCGCTGGGCCGGATGCTCGAAGCGGTGGAAAAGGTGACGCTACTGCTCATCGATACAGCGCCTGCGTCGATCAAGGATATCAAGCGGACCCCGCTCCCGGGTGAAATCGGAGCCGTGGCTCCGGCCCCAGCTCCCGCGGCCAAGCCCGGTGCTACCGGTGGCAAAAAAGGCGACGCGGCATCCCAGATCCCGCTGGTGCAGCGTTACCCGTTTGAACTCGAATTCACCGCCAGTGAATTCAAGGTTCGCACCTTCATCAACTCGCTGGTCGCGGAAAAGAAGCAGTTCTACATCCCAGCTTCGGTTGCCATCGTGAATGAGCAAGTGGCCGGTCCTTCGAAGGCGCAGGCAACCGCCGAAGGCGGGGCAGCGGCTCCTGCGGCCCCGGCTGATCCAGCGGCTCCCGCTTCCGCTCCAGCGGCGACTGCAGCCGAAGCCGCTCCGGCCAGCAATGCATCGGCAGCGGCCGATGTGCCCAAGTTTATCGTCGGCGAAGAACGCCTCAACGTCGCCATGCGAATCGAAGTTGTCGATTTCGCCGAGCCCCCAGCCGAAAAGCCGGCGGCCGAAAAATCCCCCGCGAAAAAGTCTTCCAAGTAAATCATGAATTGGATCAAGAAGAACTACGACCAGTTCACCCTCCTGCTGGCCGCCTTGGGGCTGGTCGGCTCAGGTGCCTATCTCTACACCAGCGTCGGCAGTTTCCCGGATCAGTTTGCCGCGGCGTCGGCGGCGCCGGTGAAGAACAATACCATCCCCAATCCCAATACCCCCGGGATTGCCTTGGCGCGTGAGCAGTTCCAAAAGCCGGCGCAGTGGAAGCCCCGGATGATGAACAAGGAGGAAGCCTTGCACGGCGGCCTGCTCTTCACCTCGGAACTCTATTATGTGCGGGACCGCCAGCTGCAAAAGCCGGGCGATGGCGCGCTTTGGAAGGATAGCTTCACTGGTAAATCCATCCCAAATAAGTGGTTCCTCGGCTTCTCGCTCCCGCTGTTGGATAGCACGGTGCCGGTGCAGGATGCGGATGGGGACGGTTTCCTCAATGAAGACGAGTGGCGCGCTGGGACGGATCCGACCGACAAGTCCAAGCATCCGCCCTACATCAGCAAGCTCTTCCTCAAGGAATGGCTCAAGCAGCCCTTCCGTCTGAAATTCCAAGCCTATGACGGCAATCCTCAAACGGATAAGCCGGAGTCGATGACTTTCCAGATCAATCCGCTGGATGCCGGCGCCCGGACGAAATTCGTCAAGATTGGCGAAACCGTCGAAGGAACGAAGTTCAAGGTCAACAAGTTCACCTTCAAGGAAAAGCTCAACGACCGGACCCAGGAAAAGGAAGACGCTTCCGAACTTGAGGTCGAAAACGTGGAGACTGGGGACATCGTGAGCCTGATCTTGAACAAGGTGGTCGACTCGCCGTTCCAGTTCGCCCAGCTCGAGTACTTCTGGAACAAAAAATACAAGGAAGCCGGACAGGTTTTCGTCGTTCCGAAGTTGAGGGAGTTCGTCTTGCAGCCGAACATCGAAGAAAAGCCTCGGTATAAACTGCTTGACGTGAATCAAGACAAAGCGGTAATCCAGCGCCCCGATGGGCAACAACAGGAGGTGCCGCGTTTCAAACCGGCTCTTTAAACCACAACGCGCTCTTCGCGCGCAGGCAAAATGCTGTCTGTGCGTACCATCGTTCTCTTTTTAGTCCGCCCGGAACCCCCATTCGTTCAAAAAAATCCGTCCCCTCACGGAGTCTTAGAAACTTTCAACCAACCAAGCCAGCCAAGACATGATCAAACCCCCGCTAGCCAACTCCATCGCCACGTTGCTCGGCCTGGCCGTCGTCGTCCAGCCGGTGCTCCCGACGCTGGCGTTCGGCCAGAGTGCCCAGAGCACGGTCTCCCGTGAGCTCGCCCGCCGCCAGGATTACGCCCGCCGGGGTGAACAAGCTCTGGAAGCCGCCAAGCGCGCTTTCCATGACAAGGACTACGAAACGGCCGTTTCGCAGTACAAGCTTGCCTGCGACCTGATCCCGAACGCTGAAAACAGCCACGCGCTTTACGCCGAAGCTCTCAATGGTTTCTGCAAGGCCAGCGTGCGTTACGCCGAGCAGCGGATCGCCGAGGGCCGTTATGTTGACGCCCAGACGCAGCTGAAAGTGGTGTTGGATGATCGCTACAATCCGCGGTGCAAGGAAGCGGTCGTGATTCTTTCCCGCCTCGAGACGCCGGGGTACTACAACCAGACCATCGGGCCGAAATTCCGTGGCAAGGTCGAGGAAGTGAAGAAGCTTCACACCGACGCGGAAGGCTACTACGACAGCGGCCGTTACGATTTGGCGATGAAGAAGTACGATCAGGTACTCAACATCGATAAGTACAACATCGCCGCCCGCCAGGGGCAGGAGAAGGTCAACAAGGCCCGCGATGATTATGCGAATGTCGCGTACAATGAGACGCGCTCGCGGATGATTTGGCAGCTCGACAACGCCTGGCAGAGCCCGGTCCGTAAGTTCAATCCGCAGAACGAGACGATCATTTACCAGAATGACACCGACGCGGCTGGCACGGCGCGCATCAACGCCAAGCTGCAGCGCATCATCATTCCCAAGCTGGAACTGCGCGACGCGACCATCGTCGAGGCGCTCGACTTCCTGAAGCGCAAGAGCACCGATCTCGACACCGACCCGAACGTGGCCCAGCGCGGCGTGAGCTTCGTACTGAAGCTCGAAGGCGCCTCTGGAGCTTCGACGCCTCCGCCCGCGGCGGCTCCGGTGCCGGCCGCTCCGGCCATCCCCGGTCTGGAATCGGTTCCCGGTTTGGGCACTGCTCCAGCCTCTCCCTCGGCGGCTCCGGCTCCGGGCGGCGTGTCCCCGGGTGAAGCCCGCATCAGCGTGGCGCTCACGAACATCCCGCTCATCGAAGCTCTCAAGTACGTCACCTCGCTGGCGAACCTGAAGTACAAGGTCGAGCCTTATGCGGTCGCGATCGTTCCGGTCGGCGTCAGCACGCTCGAACTCATCCAGAAGGAATACAAAGTTCCGCCGGGCTTCATCACCCGCATCACCACGGGTGGCGGTGAATCCGCTGGCTCGCTGGCTCCGGCCCCGACCGGTGGCAGTACCGATGCGACCCGGGGTGGCACCGGCATCGGCGCTCGCGTCGACGCGGTCGAATTCCTGAAGACCAGCGGCGTTACCTTCCCCGAAGGTGCCACGGCCTTCTACATCCCGGTCAGCAGCCGCCTCATCGTTCGCAACAGCCAGGAAAATCTGGACCTTATCGATACGCTCGTGCAGGCCTACAGCCAGGGCGGACCGACGCAGGTCGAGATCGAAGCGAAATTCGTCGAAATCACCCAGCAGAACCTCAAGGAATTGAGCTTCGACTGGCTTCTCGGCCAATCGAACGTGCCCGGCTCCGGCAAGGTTTTCACGGGTGGCGGTACCTCGGGTAACGCCCTCGCCGGTGGCGCCAATGATTTCGGCTTCATCACCCCGGGTGGTGCGCCGGTCGGTGGCAACCCCCTCACCGCGGGCAACCGCAGCGGCTCCACCGCCATCAGCGGCAACGCGATCGACGCGCTGCTCTTCGGGGTGGCGGGCCAGAGCGCGCTCGCTCCGGGCGTGCTGTCCCTCGCGGGCGTCTTCACCGATCCGGCCTTCCAGGTCGTTGTGCGTGCGCTCAATCAGCAGAAGGGCGTCGACCTCCTTTCGGCTCCGCGAGTGACCACCAAGAGCGGCAACCGCGCCGTCATCGAAATCATCCGCGAGTTCCGTTACCCGACCGAATTCGACCCGCCGCAGATTCCTCAGAACTTCGGCAACGGCGGCAACGGTGGTGGCGGCGGTACGGGCGTGACGATCAACCTCGGCAGCTCGTTCCCGGTCACCCCGACGACCCCGACCACGTTCGAAACCCGCAACACCGGTGTGACGCTCGAAGTCGAGCCGGTGGTCGGTCCGGACGGCTACACGATCGACCTCAACCTCGTTCCGCAGGTCGTCGAATTCGAAGGCTTCATCAACTACGGCAGCCCGATTACTTCCTCGAGCACCAACCTCGTCACCGGCGCGCCGACGACGACGGTGATTACGCCGAACGTGATCAACCAGCCGATCTTCAGCACCCGCAAGGTCACCACCAGTGTGAGCGTCTTCGACGGCCAGACCGTCGTTCTCGGCGGCCTCATGCGTGAGGACGTACAGAAGGTGCAGGACAAGACCCCGCTGCTGGGCGATATCCCGCTTATCGGCCGTCTGTTCCGCTCGAATGTCGACCAGCACGTAAAGCGTAACCTCGTGATCTTCGTCTCCGCCCGCCTGATGAATCCGGCCGGCGAACCGATCCGCAGCGACGAAGAAACCGAGGAAGAAGTGGTGGCCCAGCCGCCGCCAGAGGCGACCTCGCCGCTGCCGGAGCTGCCGCTGATGCCGAAAAACTAAGGCAGCACCGTGCCGGCCATCGGGATTACGGGCGGAGTGGCGACTGGAAAGTCGTCCTTCGTCCGGGCCCTGCTCAAAAACGGCGCGGTACGGCTCTTCGACGCAGACGCCTGCGTCCACGAATTACTCGCCCACGACGGCGGCTTGATTGCCGAAGTCGTGGGCGTTTTCGGTGAAAAAGTGCGTCACCCGGAGGGCGGTATCGACCGGCGGGCGCTCCGCGAAGCCGTCTTTGGCCACGACTCCGCCCGGAAGACTCTGGAAGGGCTGATTCATCCGCGAGTTCGGGCAATTTGGCAGCCGATGGCCGTCGAAGCACGGCAGGCCTCCCAAGTCACGCTTTTCGATATTCCGTTGCTCTACGAGACCGAGGCACAGGAAGAATTCGACCGGATCCTGGTGATTGCCTGTTCGCCAGCGCTTCAGCGCCGGCGGATGGCCGAAAATCGCGGCCTTGCATCGGACCTGATTGAGCGCATGATAGGGGCGCAATTCGACCTTCTGGCGAAGGTCACTCGCGCAGACCATGTCGTCTGGAACGACGGTTCGCCCACTGTGCTCGACGCGCAGGCCCGTCTTTTCGCCAGTTACCTTCGAGAATTTTATGGATGAATCCACCAACGTGACCGTCGCTCCTGCGGAGGCCAGCCCCGCTGCTTCCGCACCGCCCAGCGTGCCCAAGGAGCTCTGGATCGACGAACTCAACGCCGCCCCTTTCAATACCCTGCTCGAGCGCGCGGAAGCGCTCAACGTCCGCGTTAACCCCGAGAAAACCCGCCATCATATCGTCTTCGACCTGCTGCGTGCCCACGTGCAGCTCGGCACCACGCTCTTCGCCGATGGCGTGCTGGAAATGTCGAATAACGGCAATAGCGGCTTTTTGCGCTGGTCGCGGTTCAATTTCAAAACGCTGCCGCAGGACGTGCTCGTGCCGGGGCATTTCATCAATCAATTCGCCCTCCGTAACGGCAACCGCTTTACTTGCCGTCTGCGCCTTCCACGCGACAACCGCGAGCGCAATCTCGTCGTCGAGGAAATCCTCGCGGTCGAAGAAATTCCCGCTGCCGACTGGAAGGAAACCGTCGAGTTCGATCGGCTCACCGCGATGCATCCCACCGAACGCATCGTGCTGGAAAACCTGAAGCTGAATTCCGTCACGGCCCGTTCGATCGATCTCATCGCTCCGCTCGGCCACGGCCAGCGCGGGCTCATCATTGCTCCGCCGCGGGTCGGCAAGACGGTGATGCTCAAGGAAATCGCCAAAGCGATCAGCGCGAACAATCCCGACACCAAACTCATCCTCCTGCTCATCGACGAGCGCCCCGAGGAAGTGACCGATTTTCGCCGTTCGCTGAACAACTGCGAAATCTACGCCTCCACCTTCGACGAATCGCCGCAGCGGCACACGCAGCTCGCGGAACTCGTCAGCGACCGCGCCAAGCGCTGCGTCGAGCTGGGCAAGAAAGTCGTCATCCTGCTCGACTCGATCACGCGTCTTTCCCGCGGCTACAACAACCTGATGCCCGGCAAAGGCCGCCTGATGTCCGGTGGTGTTGATTCAAAGGCCCTCACCAAGCCGAAGAAATTCTTCAGCGCGGCGCGCAATACCGAAGAAGGTGGCGCGCTCACGGTGCTCGCGACCTGCCTCGTCGAAACGAACAGCAAAGCCGACGACCTCATTTTCGAAGAGTACAAAGGCACCGGCAACATGGAGATCCGGCTGGATCGCAACCTCGGCGACAAGCGTATTTTTCCGGCGATCAATATCCCGCAATCGGCGACCCGTCGCGACGATCTGCTCTATCACCCGCGCGAGTTTGAGAAGATCAATTTGATCCGCAAACAGCTGGCCGCCCTGCCGCCCTTCGAGGCGACCGAGGTGCTGATTCACGCGATCAAATCCACGCATTCAAACGCTGAGCTCCTGCTCACCGGCTTGCGCAATTGAGCGGAGTCGTGGAGCAACAAGTGGAGTTAACTGAGCCCGCGGCGCCCGTGCCGTTCGTCGAAACGGCGGAGGGGCTGGCGGAAATTTTGCCGCATCTGGTGCAGCCGGCGCGGATCGCCATCGATACCGAGGCGGACAGCCTGCACTGCTATTTCGAAAAGCTGTGCCTCATCCAGGTGAGCGTGCCGACGGGCAACTGGCTCATTGATCCGCTCGCCGGGTTTTCCCTCGAGCCGTTTTTCGCCGCGCTCGAGGGCAAGGAGATCATTTTCCACGGCGCCGACTACGACCTGCGATTGCTACGCCGGGTGGGGTATAAAGGACCGGAGCGGATTTTTGATACGATGATCGCCGCGCGCCTGAGCAGCGTGACCGAGTTCAGCCTCGCTGCTTTGCTCAAGCGCCACTTCGGTCTGGAGATTCCCAAGGCGTCGCAGAAGGCGAATTGGGCCAAGCGCCCGCTTTCCCCAGCGATGCTGGATTACGCGGTGAACGACACGCGCCATCTCCATCGCCTCGCCGAAATTTACGAAGCCGAGCTGCGTACGCTGGGCCGGTTGGAATGGTTTGAGCAATCCTGTGAGCGCGCCATTCGCGCCACCGAGACGAGCAAAGAACGCGATACCGAGGACGCTTGGCGGATTGCTGGCAGCGGCCAACTCCGGGGCCGTACCGCGGCCATTTTGCGCGAACTTTGGCGCTGGCGGGATCAGGAAGCCCGCACACTGGATCGCCCGAGTTTTCACGTGCTGCACAACGATCAGCTGATCAAAGCGGCCATCGACCTCGAAGCTGGGCGAGTTCCGCAGATCAATCATCTGCGCGGTTCGCGTCAACGCCGCTTTCAGGAGGCCGCCCAGCGCGGTCTGGAACTGCCCGAGTCCGAATGGCCCGTGTTTGTCCGCTCGACCCGCTTGCGGCCCTCCCGGGAAGAGGAGACGCAAATGCAGCGGATCAAATCCAAGCGCGACGCCATCGCCGAAGGCCTGAAGCTCGACCCCTCTCTGATCGCCCCCAAAGCCACCATCGAAGGTCTTGTCCTGCGCCCCGAGGAGACCAAGGAGCGCCTGATGCCCTGGCAGCGGGAGCTGCTGCAGTTGGGGTAGGGTAGGAGATCACCCGCGGCTGTCTGCCCGTGGTCCACGCAGCCCCCTGCGCGAAACGATCGTGCCTGCGCCAGAGGCGCAGGGTGATCTTTTTCATTTCCCGCAGGAGGCTGCGTGAACCAGGGAGCTGCTGCCACACTTCGCCCAAGAGGCCTCTCTACCCGGGTCAAAAACCGTCCGTGTCACTCCCATGACCGAACATTTGCCAGCGGCGATGGGAGCCGCTACGTTGCCCTCCCGCGATGGATCGTATTTTCCTCGTCGCTTCTACTTTCTGTTTCCTCCTGGGATTCGCTTATTCCATGCACGCGCTTGGCGCGCGTGTTTACCGTCGGTCGCGCCTGAATTTCTTCGCCATCCTCGGCGGCTTTCTGGGGCAGACGGCATTTCTCTATCTGCGTGGGGAAAAGATCGGCCGGTGTCCGCTCACGAACCTCTTTGAGGTCTTCATCTTCCTGGCGTGGGCGATGGTCCTTTTCTACCTGCTGATCGGGCCCACTTACCGGCTTTCGCTGCTGGGGGTCTTCACGTCGCCGCTGGTCTTTGTGCTGCAGATTGGCGCATTGCTGTTTCCCGGGCTGGATCGAGCCGCGCCGGCCCGCAGTGCCGTCAATGGCTGGATGGAATTGCACGCGGCCGCCTCCATCGTCGCCTATGGAGCCTTCGCCCTCGCGGGTATTGCTGGGGTGATGTATCTCGTTCAGGAGCGCCAGCTAAAGACTCATCACCTGCGCTCCATCTTCTTTCATCTGCCCCCCATCCGCGATCTGGCGACGGCGAACCTGCGCCTGATCCTGACTGGCTTCGCCTTGCTGACCATCGGCTTGGGTGCCGGGTTTGCCGTGGGTGGGCTGGCCTCGCACGCGGTGAAGATCGCGTGGTCGGTCGGGGTGTGGCTCCTTTACGCCTTCATCCTCGGGGCGGAATACGGGCACCGGCTCAGCCCACGCCGAGGGGCCTGGCTTTCCGTCGGGGCCCTGGCCGTCGTGCTATGCACGCTGTGGGGCATCCGGTTCATCGATCAAGCCGCCTAGCCATGGAGATCGTTTGCCTAGGCCTCAGTCATCACACGGCGCCGGTGGAGGTGCGCGAAAAATTCGCCGTCCCGGACAGCGAAGTCGCCCCCTCTGCGGTCGAACTGGCCCGCCAACCGGGGCTGGATGAAGCGGTCATCGTTTCCACCTGCAACCGGGTTGAATTTTACGCCGCTGGGGAAAATGCCCAGGACGCCTTGGAGGCTTTGGGCCGGTTTCTCACCAGCCGCGTAGGAGCCGCGGGGACGGAAGCGTTTTTCCGGCACGCTTCGCAGCGGAGTATCGAGCACCTGTTCCGGGTCGTATCCGGGCTCGATTCGATGATCCTCGGCGAGACGGAAATTCTCGGCCAGGTGAAGAAGGCCTACCAAACGGCGCAGCAGGCCGGCGCGACCGGGCGACACCTGAACAAACTTTTCCAGCGCGCCTTCAATGTGGCCAAGGAAGTGCGCACGAATACGAACATCACCCGGGGCTCGATCAGTGTCGGCTCAGTGGCAGTGGAGCTGGCGGAGCGGCTTTTTGGGCGTCTCGGGGAGTGTCATGTGATGATCCTTGGGGCGGGTGAAACGAGTGAATTGACCGCCGGGGCGCTCCAGGCCCGCGGCGTGAAGGCCATTTTTGTCGCCAATCGCAGCTATGATCGCGCCGTCGCCCTGGCGGAAAAAATGGGCGGCAAGGCGCTCCATTTCGAAGACTGGGCGGGGAATTTCCACGACGTGGATATCCTGATCGGTTCGACGGCGGCACCGCATCCCGTGGTGACTTTGGCCAAGTTGGCGCCGATCATGCGGACCCGCCCGGATCGCCCGCTTTTCTGCATCGATCTGGCGGTGCCGCGCGATTTCGAGCCCGCGGTAAACAAGCTCGATGGCGTCTATCTTTACGACATCGATCACCTCCGGCAGATCGCCGACGACTCCATGGCCGTGCGCCAGCAGGAAGTGGTCGTTTGCGAGCGGCTGATCGAGCGGCACGTCTCCGAATTCAGCGCCTGGCTCGCCGCCGGGCCGCATCCGCTTTCCGCGTCCCTGCACCAGCAAACTGAGGGCGCCAAATCTTGAACCGCATCATTCTCGGCACCCGTGGCTCTGCCCTCGCCCTGGCGCAAGCCAGCCTCACTGAAACCGCCCTCGCGGCCGCTTTTCCCGGTCTGGCCACCGAACGCCAGATCTTCACCACCCGGGGCGATCTGAAGCTCGACCTGAGCCTGCTCCGCGCCGGAGAGGCGGGAGGAAAGGGCCTCTTTACCAAGGAACTCGAAGACGCCCTGTTGGCCGGCTCGATCGATGTGGCCGTCCACAGCCTCAAGGATTTGCCCGGGCATCAGCCGGACGGCCTGCAATTGACCGCCGTGCTCGAACGCGCACCCACCGCTGACGTGCTCATTACGCGGGAGCCGCTGACGCTCGATTCACTCCCCCAAGGGGCGCGGATTGGCACCAGCAGCGTCCGCCGGGCCCGGCAGATTCAGTGGCTGCGGCCCGATTGCCAGATCGAGGAATGGCGCGGCAACGTGCCCACCCGCCTGCGCAAACTGCGCGAACGCGAGGAGATCGCGGGAATCATTCTCGCCGAAGCGGGGCTCCGCCGGCTCGGCTTTTCCTGGGGCGATGATGGCCGCCTGAGCAGTAGCGAGGGCGAATTTTTTGCCTCATCGCTGGCCGAAAAACTTTTGCCCGCCATCGGCCAGGGCGCAGTTGCACTGCAAAGCCGGGTGGGGGACGAGCGAGTCAGCTCCATCCTCGCCGCGCTCAATCACGAGACGACCTGGCTTTCCATCCGGGCCGAACGGGAACTCCAGCGGCTCCTCTCCGGGGATTGCTCGCTGCCGGTCGGGGTGCGTTGTATCCGTGAAGGCAACCGCCTCAGCCTGAGCGCGATCCTCTTTGGTCCGGAAGGTCAGCCGCCGCGCGAGGCTAGCGCGGAAGGTGCTATCGAAAATCCCGAGGCCATCGCCGCCGAAATCTTCCGCCAGCTCCAGTGATCGACCTTTTCCGGACGTCGCCCTGCCATTCCCCCCTGAGAATCCCGAGTCGGAGTCGTCGGTGCGGGTTGCCAGTAGCCGGGGCTTCCATTACTCAAGGCCTGCATCGCAGGTTGCGCCCCTCCACCGAGGCGTGCTTCTATTCGCGCCCTTTCCGTGCGTTACCTTAAGGTTACACTTTTCATCGGCTTCCTTGTCACCCTCGGGGTGACGAGCCTCTATGAATTGGGGGCCTTCTTCCAGTTGGACCTCGCGCTGTCCGGGTTCCTCGGGCGAGGCGCTCCGGTGCCGCTCGGCGATCGGGCACTGCAATACCCGCTCTTCGTGTTCCTCGCCTTCGCGATTGCGTGGACCACGGTCGATGTCCCCCGGCTTTCCCTCAAGATCATCATCGCCTCGGCCGCCTTCCTCGAAGTGCTCGCCGCGACGTGGATCCTGCACCTCTACAACATTTTCTTCTCGTCGTTCGCCAGCGCGGCTGCCGTCGCTCTCGCTTTCCTCGGCGGCATCGCTTACGCCCGCAGTGAGGGCGGCATGCGGAAAAAGACGATTTCGACCATCTTTGGCGACCGCATTTCGAAGCGCACCTTCGAGGATCTGGTGAACTCCGACCTGCCGCTGAATTTCGAAGGCGAGCGGACCGAAGCCACCGTGGTGGTGTGCGAGATTTTTAATCACCACGATCTCACCGAAGCCCTGCCGGTGAACGACTACGTGTCGTTGCACAATTCCTTCCTCAAAAACGCGGCCGACTTCCTGGTCGAGCGTGGAGGATACCTCGATGAATGCGGCGAAAGCCTACGGGTGGTCTTCGGTGCGCCGATTCCCGATCCCGGCCACGCCTCCACTTCGTGTGAAGCGGCGCTCGCGTTGTGCCGCCGGCTGGATGAGGTGAATCAGGAATGCCTGCAAGTCTGGGGGCAGATGTTCGACTACCGCATCGGTGTGAACAGCGGCGAAGTCGTGGTGGCTGCGTACGGCTCCGGTCGCGTGGGCAATTTCTCCGTGGCGGGCGAACCGGTCGAATTCACCCGGCGCCTGTGTGCGGCGAATACGGTTTACCGGTCGCGCATTCTCATGGGCTGCGAGACCTTCAATTCCGCGGAGAGCGACATCGAGGTGCGGCCGATGGAACTCATCCAGCGCTACGCCGACGCGACCAGCCGCGAGGAAGTCTACGAGCTGCTCGCGCTGAAGCACGGCCTCACCGAGGAGGAAATGCAGCGCCGCGATTTGTTCTGGCAGGGCATCGTATACTACCGTGAAGCGCTCTGGGACGAAGCGCTCTCCATTTTCCACAGCATTCGCCTGCCGGATGGGCTCGATGGCCCGGTGGAATTTTACATCCGGCGCATCGAACAACTCCGGACCGGCCTGCCCCAGCTCGAGTGGGTCGAGCAGCGCTAAGCGGCGCTTTCATCCCTCCGTCTCTTTTTTCCGCGTGAAGCGTTTCGATTATCCGCCTGAGATCAAGGCTCTCGTCTCCGAGCTCAAGCGCATGCCCGGTATCGGCCCGCGTAGTGCCGAACGCATCGCGCTCTGGATGATCCAGAGCTGCGACGCGCGCCCCGCTGAGATCGCGCGCACCATCGCCGAGACCACTGAGACGATTCATGCGTGCAGCCGCTGCGGTTTCTTCACCACCGAACCGCTCTGCGAATTTTGCACCGACGAACGCCGCGAAGCGGGGTTGCTCTGTGTGGTCGAACAGGCCACGGATATCCTGCCGCTGGAACGTACGGGCGCATTTCGCGGGCGATATCATTCTCTGGGTGGCCGCATCGCTCCGCTCGATCACGTGAGCCCCGAAGACTTGCGGATCGATTCGTTGCTCGAGCGGGTGAAGACGGAGCAACCCGAGGAAGTGATTCTCGCGCTCGGCGCGGATGTGGAAGGCGAAGCGACCGCAAATTATCTCGCCGATTTGCTCCGCGATCAGCCGGTGAAAATCACGCGTCTCGCGCAAGGATTGCCCGCTGGTGGTGGCCTCGAACACGCCGACGAATTGACGATCAGCCGCGCGCTTTCTGGCCGTACCGCGGTTTAATGGCGTCCCATCGGAGTACAGTCTTTAGGCTGCTCGTGATAGGCTCCACCACCTTTCCTCAGCCTAAAGGCTGTGCTCCAACAAGAACTCGCAACGCTTCACTGAAGGTAAAAATCAACGGTCGTCACCACGCGGACAATCTTTCGGTCGGGTGAACTGGAATCCACCTCGTTGACCTCAAACGGGCCTTGGATGGCGTGGCGTACGGCACCGACCGGGCTGTCCGAGTCCGCGGCAAATCGCTCGGCGGCTTTGCGCGCGTTGCGGTTGGCCTCCTGGATCATGTCCGGTTTGATTTGATTGAGGCCGGTGAAAAGAAACTGGGGTTTGCTCGAGTAGTCGCCTCCGCTCAGCGCGATGCCCTGCTGCACCAGTTTGTCGCAGGTTTCCATCGCACTCTTCACTTTGGGAACCTTGGTGCTCCGGAGGAGAACCGTGATATTGGCTTGGTAGCGGGCCGGCCGGTTTGCGCCGTCGAAGCGGCTGGCGGCGGCCTGGGCATCGGTGATTTGCGGCGGAGCATGGGAGATCTCAGCCTGCTCGAAGCCGTTCGCGGCTAGAAACTCCGCGACGGTTTTGCGCGAAGACTGAATCTGACTTTGAAGTTGGGTCAGGTCGTCTTCGGAGACGGTGAAGGCGATGGGCCAGATGGCGAGATCGGCGGATACCTCCCGCTCCGAAAGGCCTTTGACGGTGACATACTCGTCCATGCGTTTCACGCTGCGGATGGTGTGTCCAGCGAGCAGGGCGAAGACCGCCATGCCGAGGATGAAGGAGATTCCGAGGATCCAATTTCGATGGGTGTTCATGATGGGATGCGACTAGCGACAGGGGGCGCAGGGGTTTGATACGAGCGAGGCCGCAGGGTTCTTTCAGAAAAATGCGGCGGATATTCTCCACTGGGAGGCAACCATTTTGGCCGGCGGGGCGTTCCGTGCTGAATGCCCATGAGTACCGCTATCCACTGGTTTCGCCGCGATTTACGGCTGACGGACAACACCGCGCTGAACGTCGCCGCCCGCGAAGATCACGTGGTACCGGTGTATATCGTCAGCTCGTGGACGCGGACGCATCGCTGGTGCGGCGCGCCACGGCAGGAATTCCTCTGCGGTTGCTTGGAATCACTCGCGAAAAATCTCGAGCACAAAGGCGGACGGCTGATCATCCGCCACGGGGCCGCGGAGGAGGCGCTGGAACAGCTGGTGCGGGAAACCGGGGCGGAAGTGATCACGTTCAATCGCGATCCCGACCCATTTGGCCGCGAGGTGGAGGCGCGCGTTGCGGCGATGGCGAAGCGGCTCGGGGTGCGGGTGGAAGCCTGCCAGGACATCGCGCTGCACGAACGCGATGAAGTGCTCACCGGAGGCGGTTCGTCCTTTCGCGTTTTCACGCCGTACGCCAAGGCCTGGACCAAGCTGGGAAAGCCGGCCGCGGGGCGATCCTGTGGCCGCCTTTCCGTGCCGCCGAAAATTGCCAGCGATCCGCTGCCGACGCTGAAAACCTGGGGGCTGAAAAGCGATGCCCGGATCATTGCCTCCGGGGAATTGGCCGCGCGGCATCGCATGGGGAAATTTCTCGATGGCCCCATTCTCCACTACGCCGAGCATCGCGATCTGCCGGGCGACGATTGCACTTCGCGCCTGTCGCAGGATCTGCGGTACGGCACACTCTCGATCCGCGAACTTTACACCGCGTGCCAGGAACAGTTGACGCGTCATCCCGCGCGGCGACGCAGTATCGAGACCTATGTGAATGAACTGATCTGGCGGGAGTTCTACATGCAGGTGCTGTGGCATCATCCCCAAGTGCTCGAGCACGAGTTTCAGGAGGATTGCCGCGAGCTGGCATGGGCCGATCACTGGCGGCCGGACCGGCGCGAGGGCGGGACGGAATTTCAGCGCTGGTGCAATGGCCTGACCGGCTTCCCGATCGTCGACGCCGGCATGCGCCAGCTCAATGCGACCGGGTTTATGCACAACCGCGTGCGCATGATCGTCGCCATGTTTTTGACCAAGGATCTGCACATCTGGTGGATGCACGGCGAAAGCTGGTTCATGCAGCGGCTCGTGGATGGCGAGATCGCGAGCAACAACGGCGGCTGGCAGTGGAGCGCGAGCACGGGGACGGATGCCGCGCCGTATTTCCGCATCCAGAATCCCTGGGCGCAGACGAAGCGCTATGATCCCAGAGGCGCGTATATCAAACGCTGGGTGCCGGAGCTGGCCGACGTGCACCCGGCTCATTTTTGCGCGCCGCCCTCGAGCGGACTGCCGCTGGCCAGGGGGTATCCGCTGCCGATGGTGGATCATCATGCGGAGCGGGATGTGGCGTTGGAAATGTTTCGGGACTAAGCGCGGTTTCGGCTGACTCCGGCCGCAGATTTTCTGCTAGCATGGAGACTCCATGCCCCGCTTTTGCCGACCTTTGCTGCTTGCCGCGCTCGTTTTGATCGGGTGCGGTTCGCCCCGGAAAACGGCGGAGGCGACCCTGCGCAAGGTGGGCGTCGATCGCGTGCGCAAGGAAGCGGCCGTGCTGTACAAAAATCTTTTCGCCGGGCCGGGACCGGCCTTCTTCACCATCAAGGTAAACGACTGTCCTTCGACTTTTCAGGCGCTCAGTCCGCTCCACGTCGGGGCGTATCGCGACGGCTTCAGCCTGGCGAAGATGCGCACCGCGGATGTGGAGGAGGGGTTTTATGTGATACCGCTGGGCATGGATGTGGTGCCGACTTCGAAAGATCGCGCGCATTTCGCGCCGCTCGCCCCGGGCATCTATTGGTACACCTTTGATCTATGAGCGACGTCGAAGTGCGCCTTTGCCCGGTCGAAGAAATCCTGCCGCTGCGCTGGGAAATCCTGCGCCCTGGCTTCCCTCGCGAATCGGCCATTTTTGCGGGGGACGAAGAGCCCGGGACCTTTCACGTCGGCGCTTTTCTGCGGGGTGACCTTGTCGGGGTGGCGTCGTACTATCGCGAGCCCCTGCCGGAAAAACCGGAGCTGCCGAATGCGTGGCAGCTGCGTGGAATGGCGACCCGGCCGGATGTGCGCGGATCGGGCTTGGGCCGGGCGGTATTGGAATTGGGAGAACGGGAAGCTCGCGCGCGCGGGGGGGCATTTCTCTGGTGCAATGCGCGGGTGGTGGCGGTGGGGTTCTATCAGCGCCACGGCTGGGAGACGCTGGGCGATCAGTTCGAGATTCCGACGGTGGGGTCGCATTTCCGCATGGTGCGCCGCTGGGCGGACGCCTGATCCGGCGGGGGTCGATTTTTGCGCGCTTGCACCGCGCCCGGCACCTCGGCAGAAAGCCCGCCCATGTCCCTCCTCGCTGCGTCGTCGTCTTTTGCCATGCCCTGGCCGTTCGTGATTTTGATCGTCTGCGTCGCAGCGGTGGTGGCGATGATTTCGTGGCTGCGCCTGCACGCTTTCATCGCGCTGGTCCTCGCGGCGTTCCTCGCCGGGTTTATGACCGAGGCGTTCAAGCCCGAGCAACTGGCCAAGCTGAGCGGTGCGGTGCAGGCCGACGCGAAAGTGAGCAAGCTGGTGGCCGCAGTGGAATTGACCTCGCTGGAATTTGGCAATGCCGCGGCCTCGTTCGCGATCTCGGTGGGACTCGCGTCAATCCTCGGCCTGTGCCTGATGGAAAGCGGCGCGGCGGATAAAGTCGTGCGGCGGTTCCTTGCGGTCTTTGGGGAAAAACGGGCGGCGCTGGCGTTGCTGGCCAGCACGTACCTGCTGAGCATCCCGATGTTTTTCAACACGGTCTTCATGCTCATGGTGCCCCTCGCACGGGTGCTCTATGTCCGGACCGGGCGCGACTATCTGCTCTACCTCATGTGCATCTGCTGCAGCGGAGTGATTACGCATTCCCTGACCGTGCCGCACCCAGGACCTCTCTTTATGGTGAACAACCTCCACCTCGATGCCGGTGCTTCGTTGATCTGGGGCATCGTCGGGGGCCTGGTGCCGTGCTTGCTCGGGTATTTCACCGCCCGTTGGATCAATGCCCGCCACCCGGTGCCGGTGCGGGAAACGCCAGGCGCGGCCCTGGACGATTTACAGAGCATTTCGAATCGGTCCGAGGCTGACCTGCCCGGCTTTCTGCCGAGTGTCGCGCCGATCCTCGTACCGGTGTTTCTGATCACCGTGGCCTCGCTCGCCAAGATGAAGTACCCCGACCCGGCCGACGTTTCCACTTGGGCCCGGATGGCGACGTTCCTCGGGCACAAGGATATTGCGCTCTTTCTGGGGACGGTGCTGGCGTTTTGGGTCCTGGCTCGCGCCCGCAAACTGAGTTTCCGCGCGGCCGAGAAGCTGATGGGGCCGCCGATCGAAACGGCGGGGACGATCATCCTGATCACGGCCGCCGGCGGCGCCTTTGGTGGGATGCTGCGGCACGCCGGGGTAGGGGAGGCGATCAAAGCCGCGGCCGATGGGCGCGCGGTGAATTTGATCTTCTTCGGCTGGGCGGTCGCCGCCGTGCTGCGAATCGCGCAGGGGTCCGCGACGGTTGCGATGCTCACCACGTCGTCGATCATCGCGCCGATGGTGGTCGGAACAGCGCTGCCCTATCACCCGATGTACCTTTTCCTCTCGGTCGGGTTTGGCGCATTTTGTTGTTCGTGGATGAACGACTCCGGCTTCTGGGTTGTGAGCCGCCTCGGCGGACTCACCGAACGCGAGACGCTGCAAAGCTGGACGCTCCTGCTCACCCTCACCTCCATCTTCGGCCTCCTCTTCACCCTTGCTGCTGCGACGCTCCTTCCGCTGAAACCCTAGGTTCGCACGGAGAGCACGGAGAGCACGGAGGACACGGAGGACACGGAGAGGAGCAAAAGGCTCTTCTTTTCCTCCGTGAGCTCCGTGCGAAAAATCTGCTATTCGGCTGAGACGCCGAAGTGACTCGCGATGGCTTCGACGAGGCCCGGGATGTCGTACTGGCTGGCTTCAATATCCACCTTCAAGCCGAGTTCCTTCATCGTCTTCGACGTGATCGGGCCGATGGACGCGGTCTTTATTTCTGCCGGCCAAGGGAGGCCGAGGGCTTGGAAATTTTCCGCCGTGCTCGAGCTGGTGAAGGTGATCAGGTCAGCGCCTTCGGCTTTGAAGCGGGCGATGCCCCCGCTGACGTCCTCGGTTTCCGGCACGGTGCGATAAACCGCCGCCACGTCGACAATGGCGCCGAGTTTGGTCAGGGCATCGGGCAACACGTCGCGGGCCTTTTCGGCGCGGGCAATCAGGATGGTGAGGTTTTCGATCGAACCCTGTTCCTGGAACGCTTCGATGATGGATTCGGCGACAAATTCCTTCGGCTGCAAATCCACGGCGAACCGATACTCGCGCACCTTCGCCGCGGTGGCCGGGCCGATCGCGGCAATCCTCGGGTTGCCCAATTCGCGGGCGTCCTGGCGGATTTCGTAGAACTTCTCGAAGAATGCCTGCACGCCATTCGGCGAGGTAAAGACGATCCAGTCATACTGATGCGCGTGCACGACAGAGCTGGCAAATTCGCGCGCTTCGGTGGGCGGCTCGATGCGGATGGTCGGCAATTCGTAAACATCCGCTCCGAGCGCGCGCAGGCGGCTGCTGAGCGCGCCGGCCTGCTGCCGCGTGCGGGTGACGACGATCCGTTTCCCCCACAGCGGGCGCCGATCGAACCACGCGAGCTTGTCGCGCAGCGTCGCGACGGTGCCGATCACCGCGACCGCGGGCGCGCTGAAGCCGATGGCCGACGCTTTCTCCGCGATGTCGGCCACGGTGCCGCTGAGCACCTGCTGTTTCCCCGTGGTGCCCCAGCGGACGAGCGCGATCGGCGTGCTGCCGGCCACCCCATTTTCCTGCAACTGGGTCGTGATCGGGCCGAGCCGCTCGACGCCCATGAGCATCACTTTCGTGCCGGGCGCCTGCGCCAGCGACGCGTAGTTCAGCGTGCTCTCGGGTTTGGTCGGATCTTCGTGCCCGGTGAAAATGGTCAGCTGCGCCGCGTGCTCGCGGTGCGTGACGGGAATGCCCGCGTACGCCGGCGCGGCGATCGCGCTGGTCACGCCCGGCACGATCTCAAAAGAGAGCCCCGCGTCAGCGAGGGCTTCCGCTTCTTCGCCCCCGCGGCCAAAAAGAAAGGGATCCCCGCCCTTGAGCCGGAGCACGAGTTTGCCGACCGAAGTTTTCTCCACGAGGAGCGCGTTGATCTCGTCCTGCTTCAGCGTGTGCTGACCGGCCTTT
>Ga0209050_1000143_pt1 | contig 171806 bp, 153 predicted proteins | sample Araplavi_mTSA_r2_FD_184276 | JGI IMG/M metagenome (GOLD analysis project Ga0209050, IMG submission 184276) | Arabidopsis root microbial communities from North Carolina, USA - plate scrape MF_Cvi_mTSA_r2 (SPAdes) (version 2) | ecosystem: Host-associated > Plants > Roots > Endosphere | place... | reverse complement strand
GGAAGCAGGTGCTCAGAGCGGTGACGGTGAGGCGATTCATGTGGTCTTCTTCAGCTTGGGGTCCAGCAGGTCGCGCACGCCGTCGCCGAGGATCTGCAGCGACAGCGCCGTCACGATGATCGCGAGGCCGGGGAACAGCACGACCCAGAACGCGCGGTCGGCGTACTGCTGGCTGCCGGCCACCATCGTGCCCCAGGTCGGGATCTCCGGCGGCACGCCGACGCCGAGGAACGACAGCCCGGCCTCGGCCAGGATCGCGTACGCGAAGATGAACGACACCTGCACCAGGATCGGCGACAGCAGGTTCGGCAGGATGTGGCGCCACAGGATGCGCGAGGTGCGCACGCCCAGCGCCCGCACCGCCTCGACGAACAGCAGCTCGCGCACCACCAGCGTCGACGCCCGCACCACCCGCGCGACGCGCGGCGTGTAGACCAGCACCAGCGCCAGCACCACGTTCAGCAGCGACGCGCCGAGGATCGCGACCAGCGCGATCGCCAGCAGGATGTCGGGGAAGGACATCATCGCGTCGACCACGCGCATCAGCGGCGTGTCGAGCCGGCGGAAGAAGCCGGCCACCAGCCCGAGCAGCGTGCCGGCGAGCACCGAGCCGAGCGCTGTCAGCGCGGCGATCGCCAGCGAATAGCGCGCGCCATGCACGATGCGGGCATACAGGTCGCGGCCGAGCTCGTCGGTGCCGAGCAGGTGGGCGGCGCTCGGTGCCTTCAGGCGGTCGAGCACCGCGGTGTCGTTCGGGTCGAACGATGCGAACCACGGCGCGCCGAGCGCCAGCACCGCGATGGCCAGCAGCAGCGCGGCCGAGACCATCACGATGCGGCGGTGCATCAGTTGCTTCAGCAGGCGAGGCATTCTCATAGCTTGACCCGGGGGTCGACCGCGACATACAACAGGTCGATCGCGAAATTGATCAGCACGTAGATCGCCGCGATCACCAGCAGCGCGCCCTGGATCACCGGGTAGTCGCGCCGCAGCACCGCATTGACCACCAGGTTGCCGATGCCCGGCAGCCCGAACACCGTCTCGGTGACGACCGCGCCGCCGATCATCAGCGCGACCGTCAGCCCGAGCACCGTGACGACCGGCACCAGCGCGTTGCGCAGCGCATGTTTCAGCACCACCGTGCCTTCGCCGAGGCCCTTCGAGCGCGCGGTGCGCACATAGTCTTCACCGAGCACGTCGAGCATCGACGCGCGGGTGAAGCGGATGATCAGCGCCGAATTCAGCACGCCGAGCACCAGCGACGGCAGCATCAGCGCATGGATGCGCTCGCCGAGCGCGGCATCGGGCGCGCCGTAGCCCGATACCGGAAACCAGCCGAGCGACACCGCGAACAGCTGGATCAGCACGATGCCGAACCAGAAGCTCGGGATGCTGGCGCCCAGCATCGCGGCACCGGTGACGACCTGGTCGAGCCAGCGCCCGCGGTACACCGCCGACACGATGCCGCACGGGATGCCGATCAGCGCCGCGATGGCCACCGCCATCAGCGCCAGCAGCGTGGTCGGCTCGGCACGTTCCCACAGCGCCTGCGTGACCGGGCGCTGCAGGAAGATCGACTGGCCGAGGTTGCCGTGCAGCACCTCGCCGATCCAGTACGCGAACTGCACCGGCAGCGGCTTGTCGAGGCCGTAGTCCTTCTGCACGCGGGCGATGTCCTCGGCGGTGGCCTGGTCGCCCAGCAGCACCGAGATCGGGTCGCCCGACGCGGCGCGCGTCAGCACGAACACCATCACCGCGACGATGGCGAGCACTGCCAGCATGCCGGCGAGTCGGGAGAGGAGGTAGCGATGCATTGGCTGCCTGGAGCGTGCGGGACGGGGCGATTACTTGATGCGTGCGTTCCAGAAGAACGGCCAGGTCGCCGGCACGTAGCCGTCGAGCGCGAGGCTGCGCGCCGACAGCCCGTTGAAGCGGCCGACGTTGATGTACGGCACCTCGTCGTAGACCACCTGCTGCACCTTGCCCCACAGCGCGCCGCGCTTCGCGGCATCGGTCTCCTGGTTGAAGGCCGCGAGCGCCGCCTGCTTGGCCGGCGAGCTCCACCAGCCCGGCGCGCCTTCGCCGAGTTGCGGCGGCGACAGCATCGGCTCGGGGAACTGGCCGGAGTGGGTGACGTACAGGTCCCACAGCTTCGAATCGTTGCGGCGCTGCACCAGCGTCGCCCAGTCGACCACGTTCAGCTCGACCTTGAAGCCGGCGCGCTTCAGCTGCTCGGCCATCAGCAGCGCCATGTTGTAGTGGAAGTCGTACTGGCGGCTCGTCAGCACGCGCACCGGCTCGCCCTTGTAGCCGGCCTTCTCGGCGTCGTCCTTGGCCTTCTTCGCGTTGCGCTGGTTGTAGGCGTCGGTGCCGGCGTTCGAATAGAACGGCGAGCCCTTCGGGAAGTGGTTGCCTTCGGCGCTGAAGAAGCGGGTGTCGCCGAAGCCGGCGGCCAGCATCTCGCCTTCGCCGATCGCCGTCTGCAGCGCGCGGCGCACGCCGACGTTGGCGGCCACGCCTTCCTTGGTGTTGAGCACCAGGTACGGGAAGCCGAACGACGGGGTCAGGATCGGCAGCGTCTTGCCGGTGGCCTTCTCGAGCCGCGACAGCGCCTCGACCGGCAGCAGGTCGGCGAAGTCGTACTGCGCCGCGAGCGCGCCTTCGACGCGGGTGTTGGCATTGGGCACCGGCACGAAGCGCAGCTCCTCGATCAGCGCTTCGCGCTTGCCGGCGTAGCCGCTCGCGGCTTCCTTGCGGGCGCTGTACTTGTCGAAGCGCGTCAGCAGCACGTAGGCGTCGGGCTTGCGTTCCTTGAAGCGGTACGGGCCGGTGCCGACGAACTCCTTCAGCGGCGTCGCGATGGCTTCCTTGGCCATGATCGCGGCCATGCCGCTCGGCAGCGCGAGCTGGGCCAGCAGCGGGGCATACGGGTTCTTCAGCACGATCTGCACCGCCAGCGGGCCGGTGGCCTTCAGGCTGTCGAGCTCCTTCGCGACCGCCTTGCCGCGCGGCGCCTGTTCCATCCAGCGCTGCAGGCTCGCGACCACGTCGTCGGCGGTCAGCTCGCGGCCGCTGTGCAGCATCACGCCCTTGCGCAGGGTGATGGCGTAGGTCTTGCCGTCGGCGCTGATCTTCGGCTGCGATTCGGCCAGCATCGGCACCACGTTCCACTTCGCATCGAAGGTGTAGAGCGGCTCGTAGACGTGCTGCATGATGGTGCCGACCAGGTCGGCGGTCGACGCCATCGGGTCCAGCGTCTGCGGTTCGCCGACCATCGCGAGCGTCGCGAAGTTGCGCGGGCCTTGCGCCTGCGCGGCGCCGGCGGCCCCGAGCAGGCAGGCGGCCAGGCCGAGCGCGGCGGGCAGCTTCAGCAGGGTGCGGCGGGGGAGGGATGCGGTGCGGGGCATGGCGGGTCTCCAACAAGGGCGTACGGCTGAAATCTGAAAGTATTTTTCAGAACGACGCGACTATGGAGCAATCCTTGTGCCAAATAATCGGGGTTTACCCGCCATGTGCTGGGTGTTTTCTGAAAGACACTTTCACATTGATGGTGCGCAGCTGCACTGTTTTCACCCTGAAGGAGATCTCCATGCCCCTCGACTACCTCGGCGCCCCGCCGGTGGCTTCCGACCGCCAGGCGCGGCCGTTCTCGCCGGCCGTGCGCGCCGGCGACTTCATCTACGTGTCGGGCCAGGTCCCGGCGGATGCGAACGGCGAGATCGTCGCCGGCGGCATCGAGGCGCAGACGCGCCAGGTGATGGAGAACCTGAAGGCGGTGCTGGCACTGGCCGGCGCGAGCTTCGACGACGTCTGCAAGAGCACCTGCTGGCTGCAGGACGCGCGCGACTTCGGCGCGTTCAACCGCATCTACATGAGCTACTTCCCGAACGGCAAGCCGGCGCGGTCGACGACGGAAGCGCGCTTGATGGTGGATGCGAAGGTCGAGATCGACGTGATCGCGTTCAAGCCCGCGAAGTAAGGCGTTCGGCAGAGCGAGACAGGAACGAATGGACTGATTCGGAGTTTGGGATATTGCAGCTTAATTGCCATCTTATCAACTTAAGGTGGCAAATATGATGTGTTATTTACTCCTGAATGCATCAGATATGATGCATTCTTTGACTGCGAGAAGTCATGCGCCGTCCCGAAGCTTCCTTTGCCAGCCCCGCGTCCATCGCGGCCTCCGGCCAGCTGGGCGCCGCGATCCGCTTGGCACGTCTGGCGCGCAACCTCACGCAGGCCGACTTCGCGGAGCGTGCCCGCATGAGCGTCGCCACCTTGCAGCGCATCGAGCGCGGTGACCCGGCGGTCAGCTTCTCTTCGTGGCTGTCGGCGCTCGAAGTCTCCAACCTGTTGCCGATTCTTCAAAGGGCGGCAGACCCGGATGCCGATGCCGCCGGCCGCGTGCGGCGGGAACTCGAACAGCGCAAGCGCGCGACCGGATCCAGGGGCAAGGCCTCCGAGGAGGATCCCTATGCCTTCTGAATTCAAGGGGGTCGTCTTCGCGTGGTTACCGGGCGAGTTGACGGCCGTTCCCGCAGGGCAACTCGGCATCGTCGAAGAGGGGCTGAAGGTTGTGTCATCGAGCTTCGGCTATGGCGCGAAGTACCTCGAGCGACCGAAAGCCATCCCGATCGATGCGGCGACGTTGTCGCTCGATGGGGCCGTGCCCGGCTCGCAACGCACGTACGAGCCGTCCAACGGGCTGGAGTTCTTCGGCGCGGTGCGCGATGCGATGCCCGACATGTGGGGTCGTCGGGTCATCGAGAACATCCTGAAGGTGCCGCCGAACGCGCTGCCGGAAACGCGCTACCTGATGGAGGCCGGATCGAACCGGTTCGGCGCGCTGGATGTCCGTGCGAGCTTGCAGCACGAAGAGACGCGCGGCCGGCTGGTGCCGGTGGCCGACGTGCGCTACCTGCTGGATGCTGCCGACAAGGTGCAGCGCAGCGAGCCGGTGCCACAGGAGCTGGAGCAGCTGTTCGATGCCGGACCCAGCATGGGCGGCGCGCGCCCGAAGGCGGTGGTGGTGAAGGACGGTGTCCAGTACCTTGCCAAGTTTCCGTCGGTCGGCGACCGCTTCAACATCCCCGCGGTAGAGCGGGCCACGCTGGAGCTGGCGCGCACCTGCGGCCTGACCGTGCCGGTGACCGAACTGCTGCGCCTGCCCGATGGTCGCGACGTGATGCTGATCGAGCGCTTCGACCGCTACCGCTGCGACGACGGCTTCGCGCGGCGCCATGCCATCAGTGCGCTGACGGCGCTGGAACTGCACGAGTCCCAGTCGTCACAGGCATCGTACGCCGACATCTCGCTGAAGCTCGCCGCCATCGGCGCGGCGGGGCGGGTGCAAGGCGACCGGACGGAGCTGTTCGGCCGCATGGTCTTCAACATCCTGGTCAGCAACGACGACGATCATCTGCGCAACCACGCTTTCATCTGGCAGCCACAGGCCAAAGGATGGACCCTCAGCCCGCTCTACGACGTGTTGCCGAAGCCTCAGGTGGCGCATACGCGCTACCTGCACCTGAGCGTGGGTGCGCAAGGGCGGCTCGCCACAGTCCCCAATGCACTGAGTCGCGCGCCGATGTTTGGTCTGGGCGACGAGCAGGCGCGTGAGGTCGTCGACCGCATCGCGCGCTGTGTGCGCGAGTGGCGGACCTGGTTCGACGAATTCGGCGTCGAGGCGAAAGACCTGGAGATCGTCAGTTCTGCGATGCGACCCCCGCGGGATGCGGGGTGGAGGTAGGCTCCTCCCCCGCCACCCGCCCCCGCTCGATCACCACGACCCGGTCGGCCATCGCGATGGTGTCCGGCCGGTGCGCCACCACCACCCGCGTCAGCTGCATCGCCGCCACCGCATGGTTCACCGTCTGCTCGTTGCGCAGGTCGAGGTGGCTGGTGGCTTCGTCGAGCACCAGGATGCGCGGCTCGCGGTACAGCGCGCGCGCCAGCAGCACGCGCTGCTTCTGCCCGCCCGAGATGCCGACGCCGACGTCGCCGACCAGCGTGTGGTAGCCCATCGGCATCGCCTCGATCTCGCCGTCGATCGCCGCGAGCTTCGCGCAGGCCTCGATGCGCGCCATGTCGGGCTCGGCATCGAAGAAGCTGATGTTGTCGGCCAGCGAGCCGGAGAACAGCCGGTCTTCCTGCATCACGGTGCCGATCAGTGCGCGGTAGTTCGCCAGGCCCAGGTGCAGGATCGGCGTGCCGTCGAACAGCACCTCGCCCTGCGTCGGCGCCAGCAGCCCGAGCATCACCTTCACCAGCGTCGTCTTGCCGCAGCCCGATGCGCCGGTCAGCGCCAGGCATTCGCCGGCCTCGACCGTCAGGTCGATGTTGTCGAGCACCCACGGTTCGGTGCTGGCGTAGCGGTACGACACGCCGCGCAGCTCGATGCGCGCCGGCCGGCGCGACAGGTCGACCTCGACCGCGCTCGGGCCGGCGATGCCTTCGGCCGCCTCGGCCTCGGCGAGCACGATGTCGGCCACGCGCTCGCCGTGCAGCCGCAGCATGGCGAGCTCCGACAGCTTGTCGATCGCCGACGCGACGCGCGTCGAGAACAGCTCCTTGTAGGCCATGTACGCGAACAGCATGCCGACCGTGAAGCTGCCGGCCAGCACCGAGCGCGCCGCGAGCCACACCACCAGCACCCGCTCCAGCCCGAACAGCAGCGTCTGCGCCGTCTCGTTGCCGATGTGCACCCGCTGCACCCGCAGCCCGGCGTTGAACTGGTCGGCCAGCATGTTCATCCAGCCGGCGCGGCGCAGGTTGCCGCGGCCGAACAGCCGCACGCTCTGGATGCCGCTGGCGGTCTCGAGGAAGTGGGTCTGCTGGCGCGCGGCGTGGATGATCTCCTCGGCGCTGGCGGCGCGCAGCGCGCGGAACACCGACCAGCGCAGCCCGGCGTACAGCGCGGTGGCGGCCAGCGACACTGCCATCAGCTGCAGGCTGTAGGCGGCCATCATCGCGGCGGTGCCGAGCACCATCAGCGTGTCGACCAGCGCGGTCACGACGCCGGTGGTCAGCGTCTTCTGGATCACCGTGATGGAGCCGAAGCACGAGATGATGTGGCCGACGTGCCGCTTCTCGAAGAACTCCAGCGGCAGCTTCACCAGGTGGCCGAACACGTTGCCCAGCCACTGGAAGTTCAACCGCGCGCTCAGCGTCGCGACCCACCAGCCGCGCACCGCGCCGAGCCCGCTCTGCAGCAGCACCAGCAGGCTGAAGCCGATCGCGAGGATCGCGAGCAGGTCGAGGTCGGCCGCCAGCAGCGCATGGTCGACCACCCACTGCAGGTAGAACGGCAGCGCGATCACGACGACTTCGAGCGCGACCGCCAGCGCGAGGATCTGCCCGAGGCTCGCGCCCAGCCCGGTGATGCGGCCCATCAGCCCGCGCAGCGTGAAGTCGAGCTTCTCGCGCCGCGGCTCGAAGCCGGCCGACGGCGTCAGCTCCATCGCGATGCCGGTGAAGTGCGGGGCGAATTCTTCCGGCGTGAACGAGCGCACGCCGATCGCCGGGTCGTGGATCACGATGCGCCGCGCCGACACCGACTTCAGCACGACGAAGTGGTTCATGTCCCAGTGGAGTACGCAAGGCAGCGCGAGTTGGGGCAGGTGCTCCATGTCGAGCTTCAGCGGCCGGTTGTCGAGCCCGAGCGCGGCGGCGATGCGCACCATGCTCTCGAAATTGGTGCCCTTGCGCGACAGCGCGAAGCGCAGCCGCAGCGTCGGCAGGTCGGTGTCGATGCCGTGGTAGACGGCGATCATCGCGATGCTGGCGAGCCCGCATTCGGTGGCCTCGGTCTGCACGATCACCGGCAGGTGGCGTGCGAGGCCGAGCCGGCGCGTCACGCCGGGCGGCACCGGATCCTGTTCAAGGCTCATCGCGCGGCCACCTGCAACCCGGCCAGCGGCTCCAGCACCCATTCGACCAGCGTGCGCTTCTCGGCCACCAGGCTGGCCTGCACGCGCATGCCCGCCTTCAGCGCATCGCGCCACGCGAGGGTGGCGCTGTCGCTGGCGTCGATCGCGACGCGCACGCGGTAGACGGCGCCGGCTGCAGCGTCGGACGACGGAACGTCGGCTGCCACCGCGCTCTGCGATACCTCGCGCACATGCGCCGGCAGCTGCCCGAAACGCGCATACGGGAACGCGTCGACGCGCAGCTTCACCGGCGTGCCGGGCCGCACGAAACCGGCGGCGCGCGTCGGCACCTCGAGCTCGGCCTCGAGCGCGCTGCCGCTGCCGCCGGGCAGCAGCGTCGCGAGCAGCTGGCCGGCGGCGACCGACTGGCCGGGGCTGGCCAGCACGGTGGCGACGCGGCCGGCCTGCGGCGCGAGCACCGCGGTCTCGCGGCGGGCTTCGGTCTCGGCCTGCTGCTGCGACAAGGCCTGCGCTTCGCGGCGCAGCTGCGAGCCTTCGCGCTCGGCCTGCAGCGGCACCGCCTGGCGCTGCGCGCGAGCGCTCGCCAGGTCTTGCTGCAGCGCGAGGCGCTGCCGCTCCAGCGTGGCCAGCCGCGAGCGCTGGTCCAGCACCTCGGCATTCTTCTCGGCCACCTCGACCGGCGACACCGCGCCCGAGCGCACCAGCTCCGGGTAGCGGGCGGCGATGTCCTGCATCACCGCGACGCGCTCGCGCTGCAGCGCGAGTTCGCGCTCATGCTGCTGCAGCGTCGCGGCGAGGTTGCCGATGCGGTCATCAAGCGCGGCGGCCTGCTGGCGTGCCTGCGCGGCCTGCTGCTTCAGCTCGTCGCGCAACGCGAGCTGGCGGCTGCTCAGCGATTCGGCGACCGCCGCCTGCGTCGGGCCCTGGGCGCTGGACTGCTCGGCCGACAGCCGCAGCACCGGCGCGCCGGCGGCCACCTGCTGCCCCTGCGCGGCGCCGCCCGGCAGCACCACGCCGGCCTGCGGTGCGACCAGCCGCAGCACGCCGCCGCTCGGCAGCAGCACGCCGGTGACGGTCTCCTGGCGCGCGAAGCCCTGCGTCGCGGCGAACGCCAGCAGTGCCAGCACCAGCAGCACGAAGAAGGCCGTCCACGCGGCCTGCTGCGGGCTGCGCGTCAGCACGATGGCGCCGTGGAACTTCTGGCGCTGGTGGTCGATGGCTTGGCGGCGGAACAGGTCGGGCACGGCGGGCAGCTGGAGGGCAGGGGGCGCGACACCCGCAGGCGGGCGCGTTCAAGACGCGCAGAGTATCGGAGAAACCGCCCGCTGCCCATGCCCGGCGCAGCGCCGGCCGGCGTCAGCTGTGGGAGGAGAAGTAGAACAGGCCGTTCGCGCTGTAGTTGTTGACGCAGTACGCGGCGAACTCGCCGTGGTCGCGCAGCGTGGTGACCGGTTGCACGCCACGCTGTCCGACCAGGCTCATGTTCTTGTCGTACTTCCGGAACACCCCACCCTTGCCCGGCAGATGGGCGGAGTTGGCATCGGTCTGCGACAGGTGGGTGACCTGGCCGTACGCGTCGCGGTGGATCTTGGCGTAGTGGAAGCCCCGCGTGTCGTTGTTCCAGTGGGCCACCGAGGTGGCCCCGGGGGGAATCGGGGTGGCTGCGAACTGCTCGGACGTGAGGCCGTTGTTCACGTCGAAGTTCAGCGGGCTGCGAACGCCTTCGACCGACGAGGCCCCGAGTTGCGGATGGTGGGAACTGACGTAGTAGTCGTGGCTGCCGGATGCGTGCTGCCCGCAGTCGGCATTGGAATGGTCCGTGCGATCGATGCGCGAACCGAGCCCACGTTGCTTTCCCATGCTGAACGAGGTGTTCTGCTGTGCGCTGTGCATCACCGGCGTCTGCCGGTGGTCGATCGGCACCCCGTAGGCGGGTGCGGCAGGCACGAACGGCGCCGGCTCGTAAGGCGCCGGCTCGTAGGGCGCGCCGTAGTGGCCCATCGGGTGGCTGCTTGAGGAAGCGTCATGGTAGGTCGACGGGCCGGGTTGCGACGAGGCGCCGTAGCCGGAGGCGGGAAAGTCCAGGTAGGACGCATCGGCGTGGGTGGTGGCGTCGCGCAACGTGCCGTACTGGTCGCGGTAGTAGCCGCCGTCGCTCGCGCCCGACGGGGCGCCATGGTAGGTCGACGGGCCCGCCGCCGATGAGCCGCCGTAGCCGGCCGGTGGGTAGTCCAGGTGAGACGCATCCGCGCCGGATTCGTCGCGCAGGGTGCCGTGCTGGTCGCGCCAGTAGGCGCCTCCTTTCAGCCTGGCCTCCTTCGGGTCGACGCCGACCTGGGCCGGCGTGGATGCATCCCCGCCGCGCACGCCGACCTTGGTCAGCTCGTGGACCGGCTCATGGGTCGTGTGATCGAACACCGTGAACGTGCCGTTGTGACGGGACAGGCCGGTGACATCCGCCTTTTCGCCCGTGCCCGGACGCACGTATTTCAGCACCTCGTAGGGCTGCCCGTTCGCCTGCCTGGGCGTGTCGCCGCCCTGGTGGATGACGCCCTTGTCCAGTTGCAGGACGCTTTGATCGAACGTCAGGGGCGCGTCACCGGTGCTGGCGGCCGATGCGGCGGGCCGTGCGTTGCGGGCGGCCATCGGCGCCTTGGACGAGCTGGTTCGGCGCTTCAGCGGCGGGCCGCCGGCGTCGTCCGCCGCGGCGCGACGCGAGGCGGTCGGCGTGGGCTGGGCGGTCGATGCCGGAGTCGACGCCGGCGCCGACATGCTGGTGGAGTTGGGGGTCGAGTTGATCTTCACTGTGGGGTCCTCGCAAGTGGGGCAGGCGCCGGGAGTGGCGATCGGGCCATCATCTTCCCGGTGCGGGATCCGGTGCGCGCCAATGCGAAAGGCGCTGTCGAAATCCGAAGCCGGGCCGTGCGCAGCCGCTCGCTCAGGTGCTCTGCCGCACCACCAGCTGATAACCCGCATCCACCGCCGGTTGCGCGACGCTTTCGCCGCGCATCAGCGCGAGCAGCATGCGGGCGGCCGCGGCGCCGACCTCGCCGCGCGGCGTGCGCACGGTGGTCAGCGCCGGCAGCATCTGGTCGCTGCCGGTCAGGTCGTTGAAGCCGGCGATCGCGATGCGCTGCGGCACCGCGACGCCCAGCCGCAGCGCGGCCAGCAGCGCGCCCTGCGCGAGGTCGTCGTTGCAGAAGAAGATCGCGTCGACCGGCCGCTTCAGCTCGAGGATCTGCTCCAGCATCTGCCCGCCGAGCGCGAGCGACGACGGCGCCGGGTTCAGCCATTCGAGCGTCGCGTCGTAGGCGCCGGCCAGCTTCAGCTCGCGCCGCCAGCCTTCGCGCCGCTGCATCGTGCGCGGGTCGAGCTGGGCTGCGGCGAACGCGATGCGGCGGCGCCCGCGCGCCAGCAGGTGGCGCGTCAGCGTGGCGGCGGCGTCGGCCTGCGAGAAGCCGACGCTGTAGACGCCCGGCACTTCGGACAGCTCCATCAGGTGCACGCAGGGCACGCCGCTCTGCGCGATCAGCGTGCGCGTGGCCTCGCTGCGGTCGAGCCCGGTCACCATCAGGCCGGCCGGGCGGTGCTGCAGCTGCTCGCGCAGCAGCTGTTCTTCTTCGCCGATGTCGTAGTGCGTGACGCCGATCAGGCTCTGGTAGCCGGCGGCGCGCAGCGTGCCCTGCACCTCTTCGAGCAGGTCGACGAACAGCGCGTTCGACAGCATCGGGATCAGCACCGCGACATGCGCGCTGTGCCGCGACGCGAGCGCGCGCGCCGCCGGGTCAGGCACGTAGCCGAGCCGCTGCGCGGCGCTCTTGACCCGCGCGACCAGGTCCGGGTGCACTGCGCGCTCGCCGCGCAGTGCGCGCGACACCGTGATCGGGCTCACCTCGGCCAGCCGCGCCACGTCGGCCAGCGTCACGCGGCCGGTGGCGCGCGGGCGGGCGGGGGCGGGGCTCGGCGGGGTCGAGACGTTCGACATGGCTCGCGGACAGGGCAAAGGCAGGCGGGAAAAGGCAGCTCGGGGAAATGCGGATCAGGGAAAGTCCGCATCGGTGACCGACCCATTGTTCACTAGGATAGCGCTGTCCTGCAACAGCGATGATGCAGTGATTCCCCTGATATCCCTGCCTGACGGGTAGTGGACAGCGCTGTCTGGGCCGCGTTCGCGCCCGACTGCCCAGGCCTGTGTTTTCCAGCTTCTTCTTACGGCGGCAGATGATCGGTTCGGTGGTGATGATGGGTGTGGCCGGGTGCGGCAAATCGACGGTGGGCGCGGCGGTGGCGCAGGCCGAGCGGCGGCCGCTGGTCGAAGGCGACGATCACCACAGCGCGGCCAGCCGCGACAAGATGAGCCGCGGCATCCCGCTGACCGACGCCGACCGCGTCGGTTGGCTGGCGACGCTGGCCGGCGAACTGGCGGCGCAGCCGCAGGGCATCGTGCTGACCTGCTCGGCCTTGCGCCGCGCCTACCGCGAGCAGCTGCGCGCGGCTGCGCCGGGGCTGCGCTTCGTGTTCCTCGAGCTGACGCGCGAGCAGGCGCTGGCGCGCGTCACCGCGCGGGCGTCGTCGCACTTCTTCTCGGCCACGCTGGTCGACAGCCAGTTCGAGACGCTCGAATCGCCGGTCGGCGAACCGCGGGTGCTGCGCGTCGACGCGACCGCGCCGCTGTCCGAACTGCAGACCCGCATCTCGGCCTGGCTGCAGGCCACGGAGACCCCATGACGACGACTTCTTCTCCCGGTTCTTCACCCGAGCCGCGCGCGCGGACGCACCCGCTGCAGCGCGTCGCCAACCTCGCGATGGCCGGCTGCCTCGGCGTGATGGCGGTGGCGGTGTTCATCAACGTCGTGCTGCGCTACGGCTTCGGCAGCGGCGTCGCGGCCAGCGAGGAGCTGTCGCGGCTGCTGTTCGTCTGGATGGTCTTCATCGGCGCGACGGCGGCCTACCCGCTCGGCGAGCACATGGCCTTCACCAGCCTGCTCGGCGCGCTGCAGCGCCAGCCGCTCGCGCTGCGCCTGCTCACCGTGCTGATCCGTGCGCTGGTGGTGCTGGCCAGCGTGCTGTTGGCCTGGGGCGCCTGGCAGCAGGTGGTGGTCGGCATGGGCAGCAGTTCGGTGGTGCTCGGTTACCCGGCCGCGCTGCTGCCGCTGCCGGCCTTCCTGTGCGCCGCTGCGATCGGCGCGATGGCCCTGGTCGAGCTGGTGCGCAACCAGCCGATCGCGCTCGGCCACGGCGCGGAGGTCGAGTGATGTCGCCCGAAGGACTTGCATTCATCGTCTTCTCGGCCGGCATGCTGCTGCTGATGGGCATCGGCATGAACATGGCGCTCGCGCTGGTGCTCACCGGTGCCGGCATGGCCTGGGTGCTCGGCTTCTGGGACACCCAGCTGCTGGCGCAGAACCTGGTGGCCGGCATCGACAGCTTCCCGCTGCTGGCGGTGCCGTTCTTCATCCTGGCCGGCGAGCTGATGAACTCCGGCGGCATCAGCCGCCGCATCATCGACATGGCGCAGGCCTGGGTCGGCCACATCCGCGGCGGGCTCGGCTACGTGGCGATCGGTGCCGCGGTGCTGATGGCCAGCATGAGCGGCTCGGCGCTGGCCGACACCGCGGCGCTCGCGACCATCCTGTTGCCGATGATGCGGCAGCAGGGGTACCCGATGGCGACCTCGGCCGGACTGATCGCGTCGGGCGGGATCATCGCGCCGATCATCCCGCCGTCGATGCCGTTCGTGATCTACGGCGTGACGACCAACACCTCGATCTCGGCGCTGTTCATTTCCGGCATCGTGCCGGGGCTGCTGATGGGTGCGGGCCTGATCGCCGCGTGGCGCTGGGTGCTGCGCCGCATCGAGCTGCCGCGCGGCACGCCGCTGCCGCTGCGCGAGCGGCTGAAGGCGACGGCGCGCGCGTTCTGGGCGATGCTGATGCCGATCATCATCATCGGTGGCATGAAGAGCGGCGTGTTCACGCCGACCGAGGCGGCGGTGGTCGCGGCCTTCTATGCGCTGGTGGTGGCCTTGTTCGTGCACCGCGAGATGCGCATCCCCGAGGTCGTCGGCGTGCTGGAGCGCGCGGCCAAGACCACCGCGATCGTGATGTTCCTGTGTGCCGGCGCGCAGGTCGCGAGCTACATGATCACGTTGGCCGACCTGCCGAGCGTGCTGACCGGCTGGCTGGGGCCGCTGGTCGAGAGCCCGCGGCTGCTGATGGCGGTGATGATGATCGTGCTGGTGCTGATCGGCACCGCGCTCGACCTGACGCCGACGATCCTGATCTTCGGCCCGGTGATGCTGCCGATCGCGGTGAAGGCCGGCATCGACCCGGTCTACTTCGGGCTGATGTTCATCCTGAACGGCGCGATCGGGCTGATCACGCCGCCGGTGGGCACGGTGCTGAACGTGGTGGCCGGCGTCGGCCGGCTGTCGATGGGCAGCGTGATCAAGGGCGTCAATCCGTTCCTGCTGGTCTACGTGCTGCTGCTGGCGCTGTTCGTCGTGTTCCCGCAGATCGTGATCGCGCCGGTGCACTGGATGCGCTGAGCCGATTCCATCAAACATTCCCTTTTTCCATCCCCCAGGAGACAACCATGACACTGATTCGACGCACGCTCGTGGCCGCCGCCGCGGCTGCCTTGCTGGCCGCACCGCTGGTCTCTTTCGCGCAGGACATCAAGCCGCGCCTGATCCGTTTCGGCTATGGCCTGAACGAGCAGAGCAACCAGGGCCGCGCCGCGAAATTCTTTGCGGAGCAGGTCGAGAAGGCGTCGGGCGGCAAGATGAAGGTGCGTGCGATCGGCGCGGCCGCGCTCGGCCCGGACGTGCAGATGCAGCAGGCGCTGATCGGTGGTGCGCAGGAGATGATGGTCGGCTCGACCGCGACGCTGGTCGGCATCACGAAGGAGATGGCGCTGTGGGACACGCCGTTCCTGTTCAACAACGCGAAGGAAGCCGACGCGGTGCTCGACGGCCCGATCGGTCAGAAGGTGATGGCCAAGCTGCAGGAGAAGGGCCTGGTCGGCCTCGCGTACTGGGAGAACGGCTTCCGCAACCTGACCAACAGCAAGCGCCCGGTGACCAAGCTGGAAGACCTGAACGGCATCAAGCTGCGCGTGATGCAGAACAACGTCTACCTCGACAGCTTCAAGACGCTGGGGGCGAACGCGGTGCCGCTGCCGTTCTCGGAGCTGTTCAGCGCGCTGGAGACGAACACCGTCGACGGCCAGGAAAATCCGTACAACACCATCCTGTCGAGCAAGTTCTTCGAGGTGCAGAAATACCTCAGCATCACCAACCACGTCTACAGCCCGTGGATCGTGCTGGTCAGCAAGAAGTGGTGGGACGGTTTGTCGAAGGACGAGCAGAAGGTGCTGGCCGATGCTGCGAAGGCGAGCCGAGACTTCGAGCGCAAGGACACGCGTGACGAAGCGGGCAAGGCGCTGGCCGACCTGAAGGCCAAGGGCATGCAGATCAACGAACTGTCCGCTGCCGAGGCTGGCCGCATGCGGGACAAGCTCACGCGCGTCAACGCGGGCATCGGGGCTGGCATCGGGATGGAGCTCTGGCAAGAGACGCAGGTTGAATTGGCTCGTCTGCGGAAGTAGTCTGTCCTTTGCCTTCGGGGCGCGGGGAGCTTGGGGGCTCCTCTGCGGTCATGTCCCCCGCCGCTCGATGGCCTCCCGGCCATCAAGCGGCTCCTCCTTTACTTCCCTCCGAGGAGCCCCCAAGCTCCCCGCGCCCGCACCGTGCACTTCCCCGTGAAGAGAAAGGGCAGAGCGCGCGCCTTCGCGCCTTTTCTTTTTCTGCGAAGTGAGAGAGCGGTGGCGCCGCGAGGAGGTGGGGTGCCCCTCGGAGGGAAGTAAAGGAGGAGCGGAAGGCCTGCCGACTGGCAGGCGTTTCGCGGGGGACATGACCGGAGAGGGGCACCCCACCTCCTCGCGGCACACAAGAGAAAGAGCGAAAGTCAGCGTGTGAAGGAATCGACCGTCGAACCGTCCGCGCCGATGGCCTTGACCGTGATGGTGGAGTCCTTCACGTCGAGCCGGAGGTAGTGGTAGGCCGCGGTGGCCTTGGCATTCAACGAACCGATCGCACGGAAGCCCGCCAGTTCGGACCCACCGCCGCCGGTGATCACATACACCGTGCCCTTCGCGTCGTCGCGCACACCCGCCAAGTTCGCGCTGTCGGCATACACCGGCACCGAGCGCTCGTAGACGTGGTTGTGGCCCGAGATCACCATCTTGACCTTGTACTTGCTGAACTCCTGCAGCAGCGTGTTCCACGACGCGTTCGGCGCGTGGCCGTCGGAATACGTCACCAGCGGCGCATGCGTCAGCACGATGGTGTTCTTGATCGCCGGGTTGGCTGCCGCCTGCGCCAGGTCGTAGCGCAACCAGTCCAGCTGGTGCTTGTAGTAGTAGGCGTCGTAGTTGCCCTCGTTCGCCACCGTGCAGTTGTTCGAACACTCCATCAGGTTGTAGTAGTCCGAATTCAGGTGCATCACCGTGAAGTGCGTGTTCTTGTAGTCGAACGAGTAGTACATGAACTCGGCATACACGCCCTTGGTCTTTGCGCAGGCCGAGGCATAGAACTCGCTGTCGGTCAGGTGCTGGATGTCGGTGCGCGTCCAGTCCTGGAAGTAGGCCTTGGCCTGCGTGTGGTTCGGCACCAGCTTCTGCACCGTCGCCTGGCTGAACACGTCGCAGAAGCCGTTGCCGAACTTGTCGGGGTACCAGCCGTCGCCGAAGTTGTCGTCGTGGTTGCCCACCACCGGGAAGTAGTACACCGGCAAGCCCGCCGCCGGCGCCTTGTTCTGCAGCGGCGCAATGATTTCCTTGAAACTGCCCTTCGACGCATCGGCCGCGCAATCGCCACGCTGCACCCAGTTGGTTGACTTGTCGTAGCCGGTGATCATGTCGCCGGTGTTGAAGACGAACGCCGTGTTGGCCTCGGCCGCCATCTTGCCGACCAGCTTGATGTGCGTCGCATTGCCGTCGCAGCCGCCGCCGGCCCGGCTGTCGCCATAGGCCAGGAAGCTGAACGAGGTGCCGTCGCCAGGCACCGGCGCGCCGGGCGCGGCTTCGGCCGAATCGCCGCCCCCGCCGCCGCTGCAGGCCGCCACCGCCGCAAGGACTGCCAGCGTGATGTGGAAGAAGCGATGCATCACCGTGCTCCGATCAGTATTCATATGCGCCGACGTCGATCGTGCCATTCAGCGGGCGCAGCGTGGCGAGGAAATCGCGCGCCACCAGCGCGGTCGGTACCCCGGTGTTGATCGCCGGGCTGCCGGGCTTCAGCGTCAGCGGCGTGCCGCCGGTGGTCGTCGCGAACTGCGGGTCGAGCACGCGGCTTGCATCGGTCAGCCCGGTCACGCTGTTGTACAGCGTCGACCACTGCCCGGCCGGCACCAGCGCGTCGCCGATCGCGAAGGTCGGTGCGCCGTTGCTCGTCCAGTAGAGGTTGCCGCTGATGCGCAGCGTCTTCACGTCGGTCATCGCATCGGCGGTGACCTTGATCACCGGCCGGTTGCCCGAGCCGTAGATGATGTTGTTGACGATCTCGACGTTGGTGCCGGCCTGACCCACTTCCGATTCGTTCGACACGAAGATCGAGCCCTGGCTGGCGGTCGCGGTGTTGTAGCAGCTGTTGTTGTAGATGCGCACGTTCGACGACGACGAGGTCGCGACGCAGGCCCAGGTCGCGTTCACCACCACGTTGTTGCGCACGATGCCGTCGTAGCTCTCGTAGCGGCCGTCGGCCAGCCGGTCCGAATCGGTCTCCTGGCCCAGCATGATCGCGTGACCGTTGTCGGCCCGGCCGATGTTGACCAGCAGGTTGTTCTCGAAGATCGTGCTGCGCGCATTGCCCTTCGCGTACATGCCGAAATCGGGCACGTCGTGCACGTAGTTGCCGGCCACCCGGGTGTTGTTGGCGCCCACGATGTCGATGCCCTGCGCATTGCTGCCCGGCGTCACCGTGCCGGCGCTCTGGAAGATCTCGTTGTCCAGCACCTCCACGTCGTTGGCGGTGCGCACCAGCTTGACGACGTCGGCGACGCTGCAGCACAGCTTGTTGCCCTGGATGCGGACCTTCGCGGTGTCGATCTTGATCACGTTGCCGTCGTCGCCGCCGGTCGTGCTGCCGCGCACCTCGAGGCCCTGCACCGTCCACCAGCTGGCGAAGCAGTCGACATTGCCGCTGCCGGTGCCGATGGTGCCTTCGTCGCAGGCGTCGTTGTAGAAATAGATCGTCGGGCCGGTGCCGCTGCGCTGCAGCACCGGGCGCGCCGGCAGGTCGGCGCCGTAGCCGCGCAGCGTGATGCGGGCGGCCGAGGTGCCGGCGGTGCGGATCACGACCGCCTCGGTGTAGGTGCCGGCCCGCAGCTCGATGGTGTCGCCGGCGGTCGCGACGCCGACCGCCTTCGTGATGGTCTTGAACGGCGCGGCCAGCGTGCCGGCGGCGCTGTCGCTGCCGGTCGCGCTGACGAACCAGCTTTTGCCGCTGGAGCTGCCGCCCGGCGTGAAGCTCGCGCTCACCACGGCCGCCGCGCTCATCGTCACGGTGCAGCCCCCGGTGCCGCTGCAGGCGCCGCCCCAGCCGCTGAACACGTAGCCGGTGCCCGGCACCGCATTCAGCACGAAGCTCGTGCCCTGCGTCAGCGCGACGCTGCAGTCGGTGCTGCAGCCCAGCCCGGCGACCGTGGAGGTGATGCTGCCGGAGCCGTCGACGTGCGCCTGCAGCGTGACCTGCGGCCCGGTGGGTTCGCCGCCGGTGCCGCCATCGCCGGATCCGCCACCGCCGCCCCCGCTGCACCCGGCCAGGCCGATGACGACGACGGCGGCGAGCGCCGCGAACTGCTGGATTCTGCTGATGACCACGGCGACCTCGGAAAAACGACGGCGCCCGGGCGGTGCCCGGGCGATTCGCGATTGTCCGACAAGGCCGCGGCCCTGCGCCGGCTCACCCCCTCACTCAGGGTGGCCGCCGCATCCTTCAAGTTATCGAGAAAAGGAGTCCAGCACGGTGCCGTCCTTGCCGATCGTCTTGACCGTGACGGTGCTGCCGTTCACGTCCAGCTTCATGTAATGGTGCGCCGCGGTCGCCTTCGCATTCAGCGGCCCCAGCGTCTTGAAGCCGGCCAGCGCCGAGCCGCCGCCGCCGGTCACGACATAGACCGTCCCCTTGGCATCGTCGCGCACGCCGTTCGGGTTGGCATCGTCGGCATACACCGGCACCGAGCGCTCGTAGACGTGGCTGTGGCCCGAGATCACCATCTTCACCTTGTACTTGCTGAACTCCTTGACCAGCGTCGGCCACGAGGCCACCGGTGCATGGCCGTCGGAGTACGAGATCACCGGCGCATGCATCAGCACCACGGTGTTCTGGATGGCGGTGTTGGCCACCGCCTTCGCCAGGTCGTAGCGCAGCCAGTCGAGCTGGTGCTTGTAGTAGTAGGCGTCGTAGTTGCCTTCGTTGGCGGCGGTGCAGTTGCTCGAGCACTCCATCAGGTCGAAGTAGTCGGAGTTGATCCGCAGCACGACGAAGTGGGTGTTCTTGTAGTCGAACGAGTAGTACATGAAGTCGGGGTACACGCCGTTGCGCGTGGTCGCGCAGGCGGCGGAGTAGAACTCGGCATCGCTGTAGTGCTTGACGCTGGCGGTCGTCCAGTCCTTGAAGTACGCCTTGGCCTGCGTGTGGTTCGGCACCAGCTGCTTCGGGTCGAACACGCTGCAGAAGCCGTCGCCGAACTTGTCGGGGTACCAGCCGTCGCCGAAGTTGTCGTCGTGGTTGCCGACCACCGGGTAGTAGAAGACCGGCAGGCCGGCGGCCGGCGCCTTGGTCTGCAGCGGCGCGATGATCTCCTTGAAGCTGCCCTTCGAGGCGTCGCTCGGGCAATCGCCGCGCTGCACCCAGTTGGTCGACTTGTCGTAGCCGGTGATCATGTCGCCGAGGTTGAACACGAACGACGCCGGCTCGGCCACCATGCGGCCGACCAGCGCGATGTGCGCGGTGTTGCCGTCGCAGCCGTTGCCCGAACGGCTGTCGCCGTAGGCCATGAAGCTGAAGGCGCCGCCTGCCACCGGCGCCGCGCCGGTCGTGAAGGTCCAGGACTTCGCGGCGGCCATCGCATTGCCGGCCAGGTCCTTCACCGCGGTCGTCACCTGCGCGGTGTAGCTCGTCGCATACGCCAGGCTCGCGGCCGGCGTGAAGATCGCGGTCGAGCCGCTGCACGAGACGGTGCCGCTGACGCCGCTGATGCCCAGGCTCGCGCTGGTCACGGTGCTGCAGTTGACGGCTTCGGAGAAGCTCACCGACACCGTGGTCGCGATGCCGATCGACGTGCCGCCGGTGGCCGGCGTCGTGCTCGACACCGTCGGCGGCGTGCTGTCGGCCGGCGCGGTCGACGCGAAGCTCGCAGTGACCGACGCCGCCTGCGACATCGTCACCGTGCAGGCGCCGGTGCCGGTGCAGGCGCCGCTCCAGCCGCTGAAGGTGGCGCTGCTGCCGGGCGTGGCATTCAGCGTCACGACGGTGCCCGACGTGAAGTTCTGCGTGCACGACGCGCCGCAGGTGAGGCCGGCCGGCGACGCGATCGCCACCGTGCCGGTGCCGCTGGTCGCGACCGTCAGCGTGTACTTCGGCTTTTCGGTGAAGGTGGCGCTCACGGCCTGGTTCGCGCCCATCGTCAGGCTGCAGGTCGCGACCTTGCTGCTCGCGCAGGCGCCGCCCCACGACGCGAACTGGAAGCCGTCGGCCGGCGTCGCGGTCAGCGTGGTCGCGGTGCCGGTCTCCAGGCTCACCGCGCAGGTGGCGCCGCAGTCCAGCCCGCCGGTCGACGACTTGATGCTGCCCGAGCCGGTCTTGGTGGCCGTCAGCGTGTAGGTGATGGCCTGGAACCCGGCATTGACCGAGGTCGCGCTCGACAGCGTGACGTTGCAGGTGGGGTCGGTGCCGGTGCAGCCGGAGGTCCAGCCGGTGAAGCGCTGCTTCGCGGCGGCCTGGGCCGTCAGCCTGACCTGGGTGCCCATCGGCAGCGATTCGCTGCAGTCGCCCGGGCAGTTGATGCCCGACGGCGCCGACAGCACGCTGCCGCTGCCGTTGACCTTGACGTTGATCGCCGCCATGCCGGCCGGCGTCGGCGTGAAGGTGGCGGTGACGCTCTGCGCATTGCCCATCGTCACCGTGCAGCTGCCGCTGCCGGTGCAGCCCGCGCCGCTCCAGCCGTTGAAGGTGAAGCCGCTGTTCGGCGTCGCGGTCAGCGTGACGGCGCTGCCTTGCGCGAAGCTCTTGTTGCAGCTCGTGCCGCAGCTGATGCCGGCCGGCGACGAGCTGACGCTGCCCGAGCCGCTGAGTATCACGTTGAGCGCGAAGTTGGCGGTCGGCACCGCGGTGAAGGTGGCCGTCACCGAGCGGGCGCTGCTCATCTGCACCTGGCAGCTGCTGCCGGTGCAGGCGAGGCCGCTGCCGCTCCAGCCGCTGAAGGCATAGCCGGTCGCCGGCGTCGCGGTCAGCGTGACGGCGGTGTTGGCCGCGTAGTTGCCGATGCAGTCGCTGGCGGTCGCGCAGGTCAGGCCGCCAACGTCGGCCGCGATGCTGCCGCTGCCGGCGATCGTCAGCGCGAGGTTGAAGCGGGTCGCGGCCTGCGGGCTGAAGGTGGCGGTCACCGCCTTCGAGGTCTCGACCGTCACCGCGCAATCGCCGCTGCCGCGGCAGTCGAGCGCGCTGCCACTCCAGCCGACGAAGTCGTAGCCGGCTGCCGGCTCGGCGCTCAGCGTCACCGACGCGCCGCTCGCGAAGGTCTTGGCGCAGACGCTGCCGCAGTCGATGCCGCCCGGGCTCGACTGCACCTGGCCCTGGCCGAGCCGGCTCACGGTGAGCGTGGCCTGGTCGGTCGAGGCTGGGGCGTCGTCCTCGCCCTTGCCACAGGCCGCGAGGGTCAGCGCGGCCAGCAGGATGATGACCAGTCCCGTTCGCCCTGAGCAGGGACTGAGCTTGTCGAAGGCCCGTCCGTCGAAGGGTTGTGACCCTGACACAAGGGCTTCGACAGGCTCAGCCCGGCCCTTCGACAAGCTCAGGGCGAACGGGAGCGGGATTCCGACTGTCCTGAGCTTGTCGAAGGGCAGGCTCAGGGCGAACGGGTTCTTTGCATTCATGGGGCGTGGGTGTTCAGTACTCGTAGGCGCCGACGTCGATCGTGCCGCTCAACGGCCGCGCCGCGCCGAGGTAGTCGGTCGTGATCAGCGACGTGACGACACCGGTGTTGATCGCCGGGCTGCCGCTCGACAGCGTCAGCGGCTTGCTGGTCGCGCCGGTCACGGTGGTGCTGGCGTACTTCGGGTCGACGATGCGGCTGGTGTCGGTGCGGCCGGTCGCGCTCTTGTACTGCGCGGCCCAGGCCGAGGCCGCGACGCTGTTGTCCTTCAGCACGAAGCTCGGCGCGCCGCCGCTCACCCAGTAGATGTTGCCGTCGATGCGCAGTGTCGAGAAATCGGCCATCGCGTTGCCGTTCACCTTGATCACCGGGCGGCCCGCCGAGCCGTAGATGATGTTGTTGACGATCTCGATGTTGACGCCCTTGGTGCCGATCTCCGATTCGTTCGACACGAAGATCGAGCCCTGGCCGGTGGTCGCGGTGTTGTAGCAGCTGTTGTTGTAGATGCGCACGTTCGACGACGACGAGGTCGCGACGCAGGCCCAGGTGGCGTTCACCACCACGTTGTTGCGCACGATGCCGTCGTAGCTCTCGTAGTCGCCGTCGACCAGGCGGTCGGTGTCGGTCTCCTGGCCGAGCATGATCGCGTGGCCGTTGTCGCTGCGGCCGATGTTGTAGAGCAGGTTGTTCTCGAAGATCACGTTGCGGGCGTTGCCCTTCGCGTACATGCCGAAGTCGGGCACGTCGTGCACGTAGTTGCCGGCGACGCGCGGGTTGTTCGCGCCGACGATGTCGACGCCCTGCGCGTTGGTGCCCGGCGTCACCAGCGAGGTGTTCTGGTAGATCTCGTTGTCCAGCACCTCGGTGTCGTTGGCGGTGCGCACCAGCTTGACGATGTCGGCGACGCTGCAGCACAGCGTGTTGTCCTGGATGCGCACCTTCGCGGTGTCGATCTTGATCACGTTGCCGTCGTCGCCGCCGCTGGTGCTGCCGCGCACTTCCAGGCCCTGGATCGTCCACCAGCTGGCGAAGCAGTCGGTGTTGCCGGTGCCGGTGCCGATGGTGTCCTCGTCGCAGGCGTTGTTGTAGAAGTAGATCGTCGGGCCGGCGCCGGTGCGCTGCAGCACCGGGCGCTCGCCGTTGTAGCCGCGCATCGTGATGCGCGCGGTCGACGTGCCGGCGGTGCGGATCACGACGGCTTCGGTGTAGGTGCCGGCGCGCACCTCGATGGTGTCGCCGGCGGTCGCGACGCCGACCGCCTTGGTCAGCGTCTTGAACGGCGCGGCCAGCGTGCCGGCCGCGCTGTCGCTGCCGGTGGTCGCGACGAACCAGCTCTTGCCGCTGGTGTTGCCGCCACCGCCGCCGGTGCTGGTCGCGGTGAAGGTGGCGCTGACCGATTTGGCAGCGTTCATCGTGACCGCGCAGGTGCTGCTGCTGCCGGCGCAGGCGCCGCCCCAGGCGGTGAAGCTGTAGCCGGTGGCCGGCGTGGCGGTCAGCGTGACGGCGGTGCCGGCGTTGAAACTCGCGCTGCAGCTGCTGCCGCAGGCAATGTTGCCGCCGCTCGACGCGACCGTGCCGCTGCCGGTCTTGGTCACGGCCAGCGCGTAGGTGTTCAGCGCGAACGCGGCACCGGCCTGCGTCGCGGCGCTGACCTTCACGGTGCAGGTGCCGCCGGTGCCGGTCACGGTCCCGGTGGCCGCGCAGGCACCGGTCCAGCCGCTGAAGGTCGACGTGGCGCTGCTGGTCGCGGTCAGCGTCACGCTGCTGCCGGACACCACGGTGCTGCTGCAGGTGGTCGGGCAGTTGATGCCGGCCGGGTTCGACACCAGCGTGCCGGCGCCGGTGCCGGCCACGGTGGTGGTCAGTGCAAAGCTGCTGGCCGGGATCGCGGTGAAGGTGGCGGCCACCGTGCGCGCGGCCGACATCGTCACCACGCAGGTGTTGGTGCCCGAGCAGCCGGCACCGCTCCAGCCGCCGAACGAATAGCCGCTGGCCGGCGTGGCGCTCAGCGTGACGACGGTGTTCTGGTCATAGCTGTGCGCGCAGGTGCTGCCGCACGAGATGCCGGCCGGCGACGAGCCGACCGTGCCCGAGCCGGTGACCGTGACGCCGAGCGAATACGTCGGCACCGCGACCGCGGTGAAGCTCACGCTGACGCTGCGCGCCGCGCTCATCGTGAGCTGGCAGGTGCTGCCGCTGCAGCTGACGCCGCTGCCGCTCCACGCGCCGACGGTGTAGCCGGAGGCCGGCGTCGCGGTCAGCGTGACGACGGTGCCGGCGGCGTAGGTGCCGCTGCAGTCGGTGGCGGTGCTGCACGAGAACGGCGTCGCGTTGGCGGCGACCGTGCCCGAGCCGGCGATCGTCACGCCGAGTGCGTACTCGGGCGCATCGATCGCGCTGAAGGTCGCGACCAGCGACTTCGACTGGTCGAGCATCACGCTGCAATCGGCCGTGCCGCTGCAGTCGATGCCGACGCCGCTCCAGCCGACAAAGGTGTTGCCTTGCGATGCCGCGGCATGCAGCGAGACCTCGGTGTTCTTGCTGTAGGTGCCGGAGCAGTCGGTGCCGCAGTCGATGCCGTTCGGCGTCGACGCGACCGTGCCCTGGCCGACGCGGTTGATGGACAGCACCGACATCTGCGCGGGCGGCGCCGGACTGTCGCCGTCTTCGCCCTTCGATCCGCCGCAGGCCGCGAGGACGGCGCCGAGCATGAACAAGGTCAGATACTTCGAGACACAGGAGAGGGCGGAGATCGGGGTCGGGGACATCGCACGGTTCCAGCTGAGACCCCGATCCGACACGGACCGAGGACCGAGCGGATTGTGTTGGCACCCACTCACCAACCTGTTTCCAGATGTGGGATAGACACGTTACAGGGGGCTGTGGCGGGTTTCCGACGGTCGAAGGCCTGCGTGGGCGCCTGCTCGCACCGATTCGTGGTGCAGCGCACACGGTGCATCCATCGGATGTCCGAATGCCTGACATCGCGGCCGCCGACTGTCGGTCGCCTGCAACGCCGGCCGGCCGGCGCCTGACCGTCGGACGCCCACGGCCACCCCCTTGGTCGCGGGGTCGCTGTTACAAAAACAATCGGAAAAGTCTGCCGGTGGGAAGCGTCCGTTTGGCAGAACTTGCAGCAGTGCGCGCGGGGAGCCAGCCCGTTCGAGGCGCTGGAGATAACCCGCGCGACCGTTCGCGCGCCCCGTGGCCCGACCCCACAACTCAGGGATTGGCGCTGCCAGGGGGTTCTCGGATCATCCGGTCCATTCAAAAGGGGAGCGTCAACGAGGTCCGGAATTGATATCGGTATTCAAGGCGGGTTGGCCGTAAACACGTCACTTACGATTCGTCCTTCATCCGGTCCGGTGCTCTCTTCCATGGCAACGCTGGGCTTTCTCAATACACCGCGGCGAGATTCGCGGCACCACTTTCCAAACAAAGAATCATGACCACCGTTGCTATCGTCGGCCTGGGGTATGTCGGATTGCCGCTGGCAGTTGAATTCGGCAAGAAATACAAGACCATCGGATTTGATTTGTCGGCCGCGAAAATCGCCGCCTACCGCGAACACATCGATCCGACCGGCGAAGTCAGCACCGAGGCGCTGAAGGCCGCGAACCAGCTGCACCCGACCACCGACGCCAGCGCGCTGAAGGACGCCGACTTCATCGTCGTCGCGGTGCCGACGCCGGTGGACGACGCCCACAACCCCGACCTGTCGCCGCTGGTGGGTTCCAGCACCTCGGTCGGCCGCAACCTGAAGCGCGGCGCGACCATCGTCTTCGAATCCACCGTGTACCCCGGCGCGACCGAAGAGGTCTGCATCCCGATCATCGAGCGCGAATCCGGCCTCAAGTGGAAGCAGGATTTCTTCGTCGGCTACTCGCCGGAGCGCATCAACCCGGGCGACAAGCAGCACACGCTGACGACCATCACCAAGGTGGTGTCGGGCGACACGCCGGACACGCTGAAGCTGGTGGCCGAGATGTATGGCAGCGTCATCACCGCCGGCGTCTACAAGGCCACCAGCATCAAGGTGGCCGAGGCCGCCAAGGTGATCGAGAACACCCAGCGCGACCTGAACATCGCGCTCGTCAACGAGCTCTCGCTGATCTTCCACCGCATCGGCATCGACACGCTCGAGGTGCTCGAGGCCGCCGGCACGAAGTGGAACTTCCTGCCGTTCCGCCCGGGCCTGGTCGGCGGGCACTGCATCGGCGTCGACCCGTACTACCTGACGCACAAGGCCGAGCGCCTGGGCTACCACCCGCAGGTCATCCTGGCCGGGCGCCGCATCAACGACGGCATGGCCAAGTACGTGGCCGAGCAGACCATCAAGAACCTGATCCAGGCCGGCTTCCAGGTGAAGGGCGCCGACGTGATCGTGCTGGGCCTGACCTTCAAGGAAGACTGCCCGGACCTGCGCAACTCGAAGGTGATCGACGTGGTGCGCGAGCTGGAGAGCTACGGCGTCACGGTGCATGTGCACGACCCGGTGGCCGCGGCCGCCGAGGCGAAGCACGAGTACGGCGTCGACCTGGTCGGCTGGGACGCGCTGCCGAAGGCGCAGGCCGTGGTGGCCGCCGTCGCGCACAAGGCGCTGAAGGCCCGCCCGATCGACGACTTCGTCGCGAAGCTGGTGCCGAACGGCCTGTATGTCGACGTGAAGAGCCAAGCCGATGCGAAGGCGCTGAAGGCGCGCGGCCTCAACGTCTGGCGCCTGTGAGCTCGACCCCCATGGCCGCCAACGAATTCCTCGACCCGGTGCTCGCGCAGCTGCGCGCCGCGCCGCGCCGCTGGCTCGTCACCGGCAGCGCCGGCTTCATCGGCTCGCACCTGCTGGAGAACCTGCTGCGCGCCGGCCAGCAGGTCACGAGCCTCGACAACTTCTCAACCGGCCACCAGGCCAACCTCGACGAGGTGCGCCGCCTCGTCGGCGAAGAGGCCTGGTCGCGCCACACCTTCATCCGCGGCGACATCGCCGACCTGGCGAGCTGCGCGCAGGCCTGCGACGGTGCCGAGATCGTGCTGCACCAGGCCGCGCTCGGCTCGGTGCCGCGCTCGATCAAGGACCCGCTGACCACGCACCGCTCGAACGCGACCGGCTTCCTGACGATGCTCGAAGCCGCGCGCGGCGCCGGCGTCAAGCGCTTCGTCTATGCGGCGTCGAGCTCGACGTACGGCGATTCGCCGACGCTGCCGAAGGTCGAGGACAAGATCGGCCGGCCGCTGTCGCCCTATGCCGTCACCAAGTACCTGAACGAGCTGTATGCCGAGGTGTTCGGCCGCTGCTACGGGCTGTCGACGATCGGGCTGCGCTACTTCAACGTGTTCGGTCCGCGCCAGGACCCGAACGGCGCCTATGCCGCGGTGATTCCGCGCTGGGCGGCCGAGATGCTCGACGGCGCGCGCTGCGTGATCAACGGCGACGGCGAGACCTCGCGCGATTTCTGCTACGTGACCAACGCGGTACAGGCCAACCTGCGCGCCGGCCTGTGCGAAGAGCCGGAAGCATCGAACCAGGTCTTCAACGTGGCGGTGGGCGACCGCACCACGCTGAACCAGTTGCACGGCGCGCTGGCCGAGGCGCTGCAACGCGAATGCCCGGCGCTGCGCGTCGAGCCGCCGCAGTACGCCGCGTTCCGCGCCGGCGACGTGCGCCATTCGCTGGCCGACGTGTCGAAGGCGCGCCGGCTGCTCGGCTACCAACCCAGCCACGACGTGCGCGCCGGGCTGCTCGAGGCGATCGGCTGGTACGTGCAGCGCGCCCGCCAGACCGCCTGATCAATTTTCTCGACGCTGCGCGGCACGGGCCGCGCGGCAGAACTTTCCTTGAAACGCAGGACATCGACATGCACACCGACCAGATCCGTTCCGTCATCGCCAAGCACGCCCGCCTGTCGGTGGACGCCGCCACGCTGACCGACGACAGCGACCTGTACGCCGCCGGGCTGACCTCGCTGACGACGGTCAACCTGATGCTCGCGCTGGAGGACGAATTCGACATCGAGTTCTCCGACAAGATGCTCGGCCGCAAGACCTTCGAGAGCATCCGCTCGCTGTCCGAAGCCATCGAAGAACTCGTCAGCGCCTGAAGCGCTGCATTGCCGCCATTCCTGGAGAAGACATGTCGCAACCGACCCGCCTCAGCCCCCAACTGCCCGCGCTGCTCGAAGGGCTGCACGGCATCGGCCGCGACATCATCGCGCCGCACGCCGCCGAGGTCGACCGCGATGCGCGCTTCCCGCACGAAGCCTACGCGGCGCTGCGCCAGCAGAAGCTGCTGAGCTGCTACGTGCCGGTGGAATACGGCGGCATGGGGCTGAACATCAGCGACCTGTCGCAGATCTGCGAGGTGCTGGGCCAGTACTGCGGCTCGACCGCGATGATCTTCGCGATGCACCAGATCCAGGTCGGCTGCATCGTGCACCACGCGCTGGAGTCCGAATTCTTCCAGGCCTATGCCCGCGAGATGGTCGAGAAGCAGACGCTGATCGCCTCGGCCACCACCGAGCTGGGCATCGGCGGCGACGTGCGCTCCAGCCTGTGCGCGGTGCAGGTGAACGGCGACCGTTTCACGCTCGAGAAGCAGACGCCGGTGATTTCGTACGGCGCGACGGCCGACGCGATCCTGGTGACCTGCCGCAAGTCGGAAGACGCGGCGCGCAACGACCAGGTGCAGGTGCTGGTGCGCCGCGGCGACTACGAGCTGACCAAGCTGTCGGGCTGGGACACGCTCGGCTTCCGCGGCACCTGCAGCGAAGGCTTCGTGTTGAAGTCACAAGGGCGAGTGGAGCAGATCCTGCCGCAGCCGTACTCCGACATCCACCGCCGCACGATGCACCCGTTCTCGCACGTGGTGTGGGCCTCGCTGTGGCTGGGCCTGTCGATCGACGCGGTGAGCCGTGCGCGCAGCGCGGTGCGGGCCGAAGCCCGCAAGAACCCGAGCGTGACGCCGATCTCGGCGACCCGCCTGGCCGAGCTCGACACGGTGCTGTTCTCGATGCGCGGCGGCGTATACCAGACGCTGCGCGAGTACCACGACGTGCTGATCGCCAACGATCCAGAGGCCTACTCGGGCTTCAGCTTCGCGATCAACATCAACAACCTGAAGCTGACGGCCTCGCAGTTCGTCGTCGAGGTGGTCGGCAAGGCGATGCTGATCTGCGGCATCCAGGGCTACCGCAACGATTCGAAGCTGACGCTGGGCCGCCATTTGCGCGATGCGTACGGCGCGGCACTGATGGTCAACAACGACCGCATCCTCGGCCAGAGCGCCACGATGCAGATCGTGCAACGCTGAAGAACCACAAGGATTCCTGCCATGTGCACCCAACACGACGATCCCTACAAGCAGTACCAGGCCGAGCTGATCGAAGCCGGCCTGCTGATCCCTTCGGGCGTGCGCGGCGTCTACGGGCGCAGCGGCACCTTCGAGAACATCATCGACCAGTTCGAAGGCCTGGTGACGCGCGAAGGTGCGTTCCAGAACGCCGAGGTGATGCGCTTCCCGCCGATCTTTCCGCGGGCGAACTACGCGCGCATCGACCACATCAACAACTTCCCCGACCTGATGGGCTCGGTGCACAGCTTCCTCGGTGGCGAGAAAGAGCACCAGGCCATGCTCGGCAAGTTCGAGGCCAAGGAAGACTGGACCAGCGCGCTGTCGCCCGCCGAAGTGATGCTGGTGCCGGCCGCCTGCTACCCGCTGTACCCGACCGCCACCGGCACGCTGTCGGCGCAGGGCCGCGTCGTCGACCTGAAGACCTTCGTGTTCCGCCATGAGCCGTCGGACGATCCGGCGCGCATGCAGATCTTCCGCCAGCGCGAGTTCGTGCGTCTGGGCACGCCGGAGCAGGCGCTGAACCACCGCAACGACTGGCTGGCACGCGGCCAGGCCATCCTCGAATCGGTGGGCCTGCCGGTGAAGAAGGTGCTGGCCGACGATCCGTTCTTCGGGCGCGGCGCGCGCATCATGAAGGCGACGCAGCGCGAGCAGGACCTGAAGTACGAGCTGGTGGTGCCGATCTGCAAGGAAGACAAGCCGACCGCGATCACCTCGTGCAACTACCACCTCGACCACTTCGGCATCTCGTTCGACATCCTGCAGGCCAACGGCGCGCCGGCCCACACCGCCTGCATCGGCTTCGGGCTCGAACGCATCGCGCTCGCGCTGCTGAAGACGCACGGCTTCGACCCGCAGCGTTGGCCGCACGAGGTGCGCAGCCGCCTGGCGATGGCGTGACGAGGACCGCATGAAACGTGTCCTGCCGATCGAGCCGGCGAGCTTCCAGCGCCACCCGATCCACACCGAGGCCCGCACCTGGGCCGAGACCAACTGCTACGCCGACGTGCTGATCGAGTTGCTGCACGGCCTCGGTCACGACCCGGTGCCGGCGCTCGCGTTCACCCTCGGCGTCGACTTCGAAGGCGACCAGTGGACCTTCTTCAAATTCCCCGATGGCGACCTGTACGACCTGTACGGCGTCGATATCCAGGAGCTCGCGGTGTGGCGGCCGCTGGTCGACCACATCGAAGACCAGGTCGCGCAGGGTCGGCCGGTGCTGGTCGAGCTGGATTCGTGGTTCCTGCCGGACACCGCCGGCTCGGCCTACCAGCTCGCGCACACCAAGTCGACGGTGGGCGTCAATGCGATCGACGTGAAGGCGCGTCGCATGGACTACTTTCACAACCAGGGCTTCTATGCGCTGGAAGGCGATGATTTCCGCGACGTGTTCCAGCTCGACGGGCTGGTGCACGAACGCATGCTGCCGCCGTACATCGAGTACCTGAAGGCGCGGCCGAACTTCACGCCGCCGACCGGCGCGGCACTGGTCGACGGCTCGCTCGCGCTGCTGCGCAAGCACCTGACGCGCGTGCCGGCGACCAACCCGTTCACGCGCTTCAGGGCGCAGTTCGCGAAGGATCTGGACTGGCTGATGCAGTCCGACATCGCGGTCTTCCACACCTATTCGTTCGCGACGCTGCGCCAGTACGGCGCGTGCTTCGAACTGGCGGAGACCTACCTGCGCTGGCTGGCCTCGCAAGGCGTCGACGTCACGACATCGGCCGATGCGTTCGCGCAGATCTCGCAGACCGCGAAGGCCTTCCAGTTCCAGCTCGCGCGCTCGATGGCGCGCAAGAAACCGCTCGACCTGTCGCCGATCGACGCGATGGGCGAAGCATGGTCGTCGGGCATCGGCGAGCTTCAGCGCCGACACGGGTGACGCACGCGGCCATGAACGCGGCGATCGCGCTGGACAGCGGCTGGGAGATCGCCGCGGGTGCGTCCGATGCGCTGGCCTGGGCACCGGTGCGCGAGCTCGGCACAGTAGGCGCAAGCCTGGGCGTCGAGATCGACACGCCGCACGGCCGCTACGACGCGCAGGACTGGTGGTACCGCTGCCGTTTCCCGGCATCCGCGCCCGGCGGCGCCGACCGCCAGCGCCTGCGCTTCGACGGCCTCGCCGGCATCGCCGAGGTGTGGCTGAACGACGAGCCGATCCTCAGCGCGCGCAACATGTTCACCACCGAGGTGGTCGACGTCACCGGGAGGCTGCGCACCGACAACGAGCTGCGCATCTGCTTCCGCTCGCTCGACGCCGAACTCGCCGCCCGCAAGCCGCGCCCGCGCTGGAAGACCGCGCTGGTCGAGGCGCAGAACCTGCGCTGGGTGCGCAGCACCTTGCTCGGCCGCATCCCCGGCTGGACGCCGCCGGTCCACCCGGTCGGCGTCTGGAAACCGGTGTGGCTCGAAACGGTGTCGCCCGGCGACATTGCGTCGATCGACCTGCAGTGCGATGCCGCGGCCGGCGTCGGCCGCGTGCGGCTGCGTGCTGCGCTGACGGCCGGCAGCGACGTGGCCGAGGCGCGGTTGCGCATCGGCGAACGCACCCATGCGCTCGCACTCGATGGCCAGATGCTGTCGGCCGACCTGCAACTGCCCGGCGTCGCGCTGTGGTGGCCGCACACGCACGGCGTGCCGGCGCTGCACGACTGCGCGATCGAACTGCGCCAGGGCACGCAATGGACCGCGATCGACCGCGGCCGCATCGGCTTCCGCCAGGTCGAGGTGCGGCGCGACGACGGCCTGGTGCAGTTCCAGGTCAACGGCACGCCGGTGTTCTGCCGCGGCGCCTGCTGGACCACCGACGACTTCCTGCGGCTGCACGGCGACCCGGTCCAGTTGCGCCGCACGCTGGCGCTCGCGCGCGACGGTGGCCTGAACATGCTGCGCATCGGCGGCACGATGACCTACGAGTCGGACGCGTTCTACGCGCTGTGCGACGAACTCGGCATCCTGGTGTGGCAGGACTTCATGTTCGCGAACATGGACTACCCGGTGGCCGACGACGCCTTCCGCGCCGAGATCGAGCGCGAGGCCGGCCAGCAGCTCGGCCGCCTGCAGGCGCACCCGTGCATCGCGGCGTATTGCGGCGGCAGCGAGGTCGAGCAGCAGGCCGCGATGCTGGGCCTGCCGGCCGAGCAGTGGAGCAACGATTTCTTCAGCGAGACCTTGCCGGCGCGCTGCGCGAGCCGCCATGCCGGCGTGCCGTACTTCCGCTCGTCGCCGTGCGAAGGTGCGCTGCCGTTCCACGTGGGCACCGGCATCTCGCACTACTACGGCGTCGGCGCCTACCGCCGGCCGATCGGCGACGTGAAGCACGCCGGCGTCAAGTTCACGACCGAATGCCTGGGCTTCTCGCACGTGCCCGAGCCCGAGACCATCGAGCTGCTGGCCGGCCAGCCGACGATCGCGCCGCACCACCCGCTGTGGAAGCAGCGCCAGCCGCGCGACAACGGCGCCGGCTGGGATTTCGAGGACATCCGCGACCACTACCTGCGCGAGCTGACCGGGCTCGATCCCATCGCGCTGCGCAGCACCGACATCGCACGCTACCTGGCGCTGTCGCGCGCAGTCACCGGCGAGGTGCTGAAGCGCGTGTTCGCCGAGTGGCGGTTGCCGGGCAGCGTCTGCGGCGGCGGGCTGGTGTGGTTCCTGAAGGACCTGTGGCCGGGCGCCGGCTGGGGCCTGATCGACAGCACCGGCCGGCCGAAGGCCGTGTACTGGGCGCTGAAGCGCGCGTGGGCACCGCGCGGTGTGCTGATCACCGACGGCGGGCTCGACGGGTTGCAGCTGCAGGTGCACAACGAGGGCGGTGCGGCGTTCGTGGGCAGCGTCGAGTTCGCGCTGTACCAGGACGGGCAGGTGCGCACCGCCGGTGGCAGCATCGACGTGATGCTGGCCGCCAACCAAAGCCTCGCGCTGCAGGCCGATGCGCTGGTCGGCCACTTCGCCGACACCGCGTACGCCTACCGCTTCGGGCCGCCGCAACACGACGTGGCGGTCGCGCGCTTGAAGAACGACGCGGGCGAGACGCTGGCCGAGGATTTCCACTTTCCGCACGGGTTGAACCTGTTGCCGCAGCGCGCCGGCGTGCTGGCCGCGCAGGCACAGCGGCAGGTCGACGGCAGCGTGCTGGTCACGCTGGAGGCGGCCGCGTTGATCCAGTCGCTGCACGTCGAATGCGCCGGCTACGCGGCCGACGACCTGCATTTCCACCTGGCGCCGCAGTCGCGCCGCACGCTGCGGTTCCGCCCGCTCGAGGCCGCGCCGCGCAAGTTCAAGGCGCACCTCGGCGCGCTGAACCTCCGAGAGCTGGTGACCGTCCGTGCGGACTGACGACATCCCGCTGCCGCCGGAGGCCGCGCGCCGATCCGAGGTCAGGCGCGAGCCGCTGATGCTCGGCAGCGCCGCGCAGCCGCTGTTCGGCTGGTACCACGTGGCCGATGCGGTGCCGCGCCGCGATGCGGTCGTCGTGATCTGCAACCCGATGGGCTACGAGTACGCGCACGGGCACCGCTCGCTGCGCCACCTGGCCGACGACCTCGCGCGCTCCGGCGTGCCGGCGCTGCGCTTCGACTACCACGGCAGCGGCGATTCGCCGGGGCTGGAGACCGACGCCGGCCGCTTGCAGCGCTGGCAGGACGACGTCCATGCGGCGATCGCGGCCGCGCAATCGCTGAGCGGCAGCGCGCATGTCGGCCTGCTCGGCCTGCGGCTCGGCGCGACGCTCGCGGCGCTGGTCGCGGCGCAGCGCGAGGTCGACTGGCTGGTGCTGTGGAACGTCTGTGCGTCGGGCCGGCGCCATGTGCGCGAGCTGCAGGCGCTGGACATGGCGGCCGGCGGCGGCCAGCGGGCGGTCAGCGCGCCGCTGGAGCCGGCAGGGTTCCTGATGAGCGGCGAAACGCAGGAGGCGGTGAAGGCCGTGCAGCTGACGCGCGAATCGCTGCGCGTCAGTGGCCGTGCGCTGCTGGTGGCGCGCGACGACCTGATCGGCGAAGAGGACGCGCTGCGCGAGCACCTGCTGACGCTCGGCATCGCGACCGACGCGATCGCCTGCGCCGGCTATGCCGACATGATGGCCGAGCCGGTGCACACCGTGGTGCCACGCCAGGCGCTGGACGGCATCGTGCACTGGATGGTCGCGCAGACGGTGTTGCGCGAGGCGGCGCCGCCGCTGCTGCCGTCGCCGGCCGGGGCGGCGCAGGCGCGCTTCACGCATGCGACCGCGGATGGCCGCACGGTGGCGCTGACCGAGACGCTGTGCGCGCTTGGCAACGAGGGGCAGCTGTTCGGGCTGCTGGCGCAGGCCGACGGCGCCGACTTGGCTGCGCGGCCGATGGTCGTGCTGTTCAATTCGGGCGCCGTGCACCACGTCGGCCCGAACCGGCTGTACGTGACGCTCGCGCGCGAGTTCGCGGCGCTCGGCTTTCCGACCGTGCGTTGCGACCTCGAAGGGCTGGGCGACAGCGTGCAGCGCGGGGCAGGGCGCGAGAACCACCCGTACCCCGACAGCGCGGTGCCCGACGCGCAGCAGGTGCTGCGCAGCCTGCGCGAGCGCTTCGGCGTGCGCGAGTTCGTGCTGATGGGCTTGTGCTCCGGCGCCTACACCGCGTTCCAGACCGGGCTGGTCGAGCAGGCGGCGCAGATCAGCGAGCTGGTGCTGATCAACCCGCTGACCTGGCGCTGGGTCGAAGGGGACGCGGTCGACACGAAGCATTTCTCGGCGGTGGCGCACTACAAGGGCACGATGCGCCGGCTCGACAGCTGGAAGAAGCTGCTGCGCGGGCAGGTGAACCTGGTCTACCTCGGCGGCGTGGTGCTGTCGCACCTGCGCAAGCAGGTGGCGTCGCGCGTGAGCGCGCTCAACGAGATCTTCTTTCCGTCGCGTGGGCCGCTGTTGTCACGGCAGCTGCGGCAGCTGTTCGCGGCGAAGCGTCACGTGACGCTGGTCGTGTCGTCCGGCGACCCGGGCTGGGACATGCTGCAGGACGGCGCGCGCCAGACCGCCCGGCGGGCGATCAAGAACGGCGACCTCGCGCTGGAGTTCATCGACGACGCCGACCACACGTTCTCGCGCGAAGCGGCGCGGCAGCGGGTGGTGGCGGCGATCGGGCGGCGGTTGCTGCAGCGGTTTGGCGGGTGATGGCCGAGCATGCTTCACTGCGTCTGCAAGCGTTTTTGCGTGAGCTACGCTTTCAGAGCAACTTTCTTGGTTGCGTCAAGTTCGAATTTCTTCCAGCCGGCATTGAAATTGCGATTGAGTACTGGGTTGTCTTGCCACGGTGAATTCTTTGCGACGCACTCTTCAAGGCGTGTGTTGAGCGCTTCTTTCGCGGCATGGAAGGCCGGATTGGTGTCATGAGCTCGGGATCTGACGGCATCCCACAGGTCTTGTGCTTTCTGCACGTCGTAAATAAGCAGGCAGCGGACGAGTTGTACTATTTTTTTGTATTCGGACTGCTTGTTTTCCTTGATAATTTTTTCAATTGCGGGGGTGTCGATGGAGTATTCAATGAAAAACTTGTTTTTAATTTTGATGATCGATGAGTCTTCGGCGCTTTTCAGGGCCCGGTTGAGGTGTTTTTTTCCTAATTCTTTCGCGACGCTTGCATGGCATTTTGCGTAAAGATTTCTCAGGGAATTTATGTCTTCTCGGCCTGGCATTTTGCCTAGGCCTTGGTGAGGTTTCAAATTTATTCGCTTCGCCTTCAGGTCATTGACGGTTCTCCAAATCTCCTGGGCCAGCGCATCCCTGAACTTGACAGGCATTGCCTCAAAATTCTCAAGATACTTGATTTTCTCCGCCTTTTGATCGGCATCTTCGGTGCCGATGTATGCTGCCAACAGCTCTTCGGATATTTCTTGCCAGTCTTTGGCGTCGGATTCGCCGTCGAGTTGTTTTGGCGCCGATTCGATGTCGCCTTCCTTATCGGTCGTTTCTCGCAGCAAAAGAACCGATGCCATGACGATGTCCAGAGTGGTCCGCGCGGCGGCATGATTGTCTCGGAAGGGTTTGATTTCTGATGCATCTTGCAGGAAATCTGTCTGTTGAATTGAATCCCGCCGCGATGATCGACTGACCTTGTGTTGCATTTAAAATCTCGAAAGTTTGTCTTGATGAAAATGCGCGAAAACTCTTCACGCAGGACCACGTTGGTAACAATCGAGCGTGGCAGGTTCCAGTCGACGGGATGAATGTCAAGGCAGCTGAGGCAGCTGTTCGCGGCGAAGCGGAAGGAGTGCTTCACGTGCCCCGGGCGCCAACCCCGGACCCGGATTGACGGCCGGAACACGAATTCGTGCCGATTCGAAAAGCAAGCTCAAGGCTTTGGAATTATCGGTCGGTATAGGCCTGATCGAGCCGAAGCCTGTTGGGTCCGAAGTACAGAGGCATCTCTTTGACTGATTTTCGGAGTTCCTTCAGAAGGGATGGGAGATTGCAGCCTCCGGTGCGGCAGGCATCGAATCGCATGTCATTGAAGGGTTTGTAGAGGACGAGCGCCGTGTTCTCATCGAGCGCGCAGATCGCAGCTTCCAGCGTCGAGACCCAAGTGAACTTGTCGGTTGCATGTCCGAGCGTCGCTGCCTGCTCGTCCAATGCCGCAAGAATGTCTGCTCGCCTTGACAGGTCAGGTGCGTAATCGGTCAGAGGTTCGGCATGCAGAGGCATCGCGTTCGTGAGCGCTTTCCTGCTGCCTGCCCGAGCGGCACGCACCGCTTGCCAAAGTTTCTGGAGAAGACGAAATCCACTGCGACTCAACGAGCAAAACGTTCGCTTCGCATTGCCCATGCGGACCAGATTCATGCCGACACCCTTTACAACGAGTTCGGCGATTGAGTGACGCTGCAGCGCTGCAAGTTCACCGTTGTGTTGTTCTCTCCGGGGCCGGTGTTGTCTGTGCGGGGTGTCTCGCGCATCCCTTTGACCGGCGCTTCGCGTGGGTCCCGGATTGGCATCCGGGCTACTCGAACCCGCGCGGGTTCGCGCTCTGCCACCGCCACGCATCCGCGCACATCGCGTCGATGTCGCGCGTCGCCGTCCAGCCCAGCAGTTCGCGTGCGAGCGACGGATCCGCATAGCAGGCCGCCACATCCCCCGCCCGCCGCGGCATCACGCGGTGCGGCACCGGCCGGCCGCTGGCGCGCTCGAAGGCCTTCACCACGTCCAGCACGCTGTAGCCGCGCCCCGTCCCGAGGTTGACCGTCAGCGACTTCTGCTGCTTCAGCAGGTAGTTGAGTGCGGCGACATGGCCGTCGGCCAGGTCCATCACGTGGATGTAGTCGCGCACGCCGGTGCCGTCGGGCGTGTCGTAGTCGTTGCCGAACACCTGCAGGAACTCGCGCTGGCCGACCGCCACCTGCGCGACGTACGGCATCAGGTTGTTCGGCACGCCGCGCGGGTCTTCGCCGATGCGACCGCTGGTGTGCGCGCCGACCGGGTTGAAGTAGCGCAGGAAGGCGATCTGCCACGCCGCGTCGCAGCGTGCCAGTTCGCGCAGCAGCTCTTCGCCGACCAGCTTGGTGGTGCCGTACGGGTTGGTGGCCGACAGCGCCGAATCCTCGGTGATCGGCAAGCGCTCCGGCTGGCCGTAGACGGTGGCCGACGAGCTGAACACCAGCCGCTTGCAGCCGTGGTCCTGCATCACCTGCGCGACATTGATCAGCCCGCCCAGGTTGTTGCGGTAGTACTCCAGCGGCTTCTGCGCCGATTCGCCGACCGCCTTGTGCGCCGCGAAATGCACCACCGCGTCGATGCGGTGGCGGCTGAACACCGCGTCCATCGCCGCGCGCTCGCAGACATCGGCCTCGATGAACACCGGCGCGCGCCCGCCCAACTCGGCCAGCCGGTCCAGCACGATGCGCGAGCTGTTCGCGAAGTTGTCGACGCCGACCACCTCGAAGCCGGCCGCCTGCAGCGCAAGCCAGGTGTGGGACGCGATGTAGCCGGTGGCACCGGTCAGCAGGATCGTGGGCATGCAATCGTTCGTTCTGCGCAGGGCCGGGGATCATAGGCCGCAGGCGCGCTGCGCGCGAGCCCCCGGGATGAAGGGACGCGGTGCGCCACCTACAATCCCGCGCATGCTGAATGCCTTCTTCGCGTCGCTAGGCGCCGGTGCGCTGGAGCGCATCACCCTGTTGCTCAACCACGTGATCGCGTCCGAAACCGTCGCGACCGACCGCCTCAAGCCGCACGCCGGCCGCAGCGTGCAGCTCACGCTGAGCGGCTGGCCGTCAATGCTGCCGCCGCCTCCGCAGATCGCGTTCCGCATCACGCCGGCCGGGCTGCTCGAATACGCCGGCGGCGAGCCGGTCGCCGCGCCCGACCTGCGCGTGACGCTGGATGCCTCGAACCCGGCACGGCTGGCCGCCCAATGGTTCGGCGGCGTGCGCCCGAAGGTCGGCATCGAGGGCGATTCGGCCTTCGCCGCCGACGTCAGCTGGCTGATCGACAACCTGCGCTGGGACCTGCAGGACGACCTCGCCAAGCTGATCGGCCCGGCGCCGGCGCACGAGCTGTCGCGCTTCGCCGCGATGGTGGCCGGCGGCCTGCGCGAAGCCGTGCACGTGCTGCAGGGCCTGGTGAACCGCAACGGGGGCGGCACCCCCCGATGAGGCACCTGCTGCGCCTGTTGTTCATCGGCTTCATCGTCCTGCGCTACGGGCTTGACGAGCTCGCGCTGTCGGGCTTCCGCCAGCGCTGGGTGCGCCTGCTGGTGCGCGTGATGACGCTCGGCCGCCGGCTGCACGCGCCGCGCGGCGTGCGGCTGCGCGAGGCGCTGGAGCGGCTCGGCCCGATCTTCGTCAAGTTCGGCCAGGTGCTGTCGACCCGGCGCGACCTGCTGCCCGACGACCTGGCCGACGAGCTGGCCCGGCTGCAGGACAACGTGCCGCCGTTCCCGGCCGCACTCGCGCGCCAGCTGGTCGAGCGGGCCTACGGCCGGCCGATCGAGGACATCTTCGCGAGCTTCGACGCCGAGCCGGTGGCCAGCGCGTCGATCGCGCAGGTGCACTTCGCGACGCTGAAGAGCGGCCGCCAGGTCGCGGTGAAGGTGCTGCGCCCTGGCATGCTCGCGGTGATCGAGGACGACCTGACGCTGCTGCGCAGCATGGCCCGCTGGATCGAGCGCATGTCATCCGACGGCAAGCGCCTGAAGCCGCGCGAGGTGGTGGCCGAGTTCGACAACTACCTGCACGACGAGCTCGACCTGGTGCGCGAGGCCGCCAACGCCGCGCAGCTGCGCCGCAACATGCAGGGCCTGAACCTGGTGCTGGTGCCCGAGATGGTGTGGGACCTGTGCACCACCAGCGTGATCGTGATGGAGCGCATGTACGGCGTGCCGATCAGCCAGTCGCAGCGGCTGCGCGATGCCGGCGTCGACATCCCGAAGCTCGCGCGCGACGGCGTCACGATCTTCTTCACGCAGGTGTTCCGCGACGGCTTCTTCCACGCCGACATGCACCCCGGCAACATCCAGGTCAGCCTCGACCCGAAGACCTTCGGGCACTACATCGCGCTCGATTTCGGCATCGTCGGCACGCTGACCGAGATCGACAAGGACTACCTCGCGCAGAACTTCATCGCGTTCTTCCGCCGCGACTACAAGCGCGTGGCCGAGCTGCACGTGGAGTCGGGCTGGGTGCCGGCGAACACGCGGGTCGACGAGCTCGAAGGCGCGATCCGCGCGGTCTGCGAGCCGCACTTCGACCGGCCGCTGAAGGACATCTCGCTGGGCCAGGTGCTGCTGCGGCTGTTCCAGACCTCGCGCCGCTTCAACGTCGAGATCCAGCCGCAGCTGGTGCTGCTGCAGAAGACGCTGCTGAACGTCGAGGGCCTGGGCCGCCAGCTCGATCCGGAACTCGACCTGTGGAACACCGCGAAGCCCTTCCTCGAACGCTGGATGAACGAGCAGGTCGGCTGGCGCGGGCTGCTGCAGAACCTGAAGAGGGAGGCGCCGCGCTACGTGCAGCTGCTGCCCGAACTGCCGCGGCTGCTGCACCATGCGCTGCAGCAGCCGCGCGGCACCGAGCCGCGCCTGCTGGAGGCGGTGCTGGCCGAGCAGCGGCGCACCAACCGGCTGCTGCGGGCGATCATCTACGGCGCGGTCGGCTTCGTGCTGGGGCTGGTCGCGACACAGGTGATGACCCATCTGAGGTGAAACACCGGGCCCGGCACTTGCATGGACGGGCGCTCCACCATGGATAATTCCGCCCGCCTCCAACCCGCGCCGCGTGCCTAGGTCGATGAACACCACCCTGATTTCCTTCGTCGTGCTGTATCTGCTGGGAACCCTGGGCCTGGGCGTCTGGGCCGGCACGCGCATCAAGAACACCCGCGATTTCGCGATCGCCGGCCGCAGCCTGCCGCTGATCATGGTGGTCACCACCACCTTCGCGACCTGGTTCGGCGCCGAGACGGTGATGGGGATCCCGGCCAAGTTCGTGCAGAGCGGCCTGGGCGCCATCGTCGAAGACCCGTTCGGCGCCGGCACCTGCCTGATCCTGGTCGGCCTGTTCTTCGCGACCCGGCTCTACAAGCAGAACCTGCTGACCATCGGCGATTTCTATCGCAAGCGCTATGGCAAGGGCGTCGAGGTGTTCTGCTCGATGGCCATCATCCTGAGCTACCTCGGCTGGGTGGCGGCACAGATCACCGCGCTCGGGCTGGTGTTCTCGGTGCTCACCAACGGCGCGATGTCCGAGACCGCCGGCATGATCGTCGGCACGCTGGCGGTGCTGATCTACGTGGTGGTCGGCGGCTTCCTCGCGGTGGCCTGGACCGATTTCATCCAGATGATCGTGCTGGTGATCGGCCTGAGCATCATCGCGGTGTTCGCGAGCGACTTGGCCGGCGGCACCGACAAGGTGCTCGCGCTCGCGCAGCAGAAGGACCTGTGGAAGTTCCTGCCCCCGCCGAGCTTCACCGAGATCGCGATGTTCGTCGGCGCGGGCCTGACGATGATGCTGGGCAGCATCCCGCAGCAGGACGTGTTCCAGCGCGTGATGTCGGCGCGCAGCGCCGAGACCGCCCGCAACGGCGCGGTGATCGGCGGCGTCAGCTACATCCTGTTCGCGTTCGTGCCGATGTTCATCGTGGCCTGCGCGGTGATCGTGATGGGCGACAGCGCGGTCGAGCTGGCCAAGAACGACTACCAGCGCCTGCTGCCGACCTTCGTGCTGACGAAGATGCCGCTGGTGATGCAGATCCTGTTCTTCGGCGCGCTGCTGTCGGCCATCAAGAGCACCTCGTCGGCCACGCTGCTCGCGCCCAGCACCAGCTTCGTCGAGAACATCCTGAAGAACCTGCGCCCCGGCATGAAGGACCGCGAGCAGCTGTTCGCGATGCGCTGCACCATCGTCGTGTTCGCCGCGCTGGTGCTGGCCTATGCGATCGCGATGAAGGGCACGTCGATCTACGACCTGGTGTCGGCGGCCTACCAGATCACGCTGGTCGGCGCCTTCGTGCCGCTGGTGATGGGCCTGTACTGGAAGCGCTCGACCACGCAGGGCGCCATCGTGTCGCTCGGCGCCGGCATCGCGGTGTGGGTGGTGTTCTTCCCGCAGATCTCCTCGTGGGGCGAGCACTTTCCGGGGCAGCTGGCCGGGCTGATCGCCGCGTTTGCGGGCATGATCGCGGGTTCGCTGGCACCCCAGGTGCTGCAGAACCGGCACGAGCCGCGCCACTTGGCGGCGGGCTCGAACGGCTGACCGCCGAGCCGGCTGCGGCACGGGCCACCCCGCGCTGTCGGGGGGCAACCCGGGCCACTTATAATTTCGCGTTTTGAATCAAAGGCTTAGCCATGCCTATCTACGCCTACCGGTGTGCGGCCTGCGGCCACGCCAAGGACGTGCTGCAAAAGATCTCCGACCCCGTGCTCACCGTGTGCCCGAACTGCGGTGCCGAGGCCTTCCAGAAGCAGGTCACCGCCGCCGGCTTCCAGCTGAAGGGGTCGGGCTGGTACGTCACCGATTTCCGCAACGGCTCGACCCCGCCGGCCACCGGCACCGCGGCGTCGGGGGGTGACAAGGGCGCCGCCGACAGCGGTGCCGCCAAGACCGAAGGGGCCGCCGCGCCGAAGGCCGATGCCCCGGCCGCGGCACCGCCTGCCGCCACGCCGGCCGCCGCTCCGCCGAAGCCGCAAGGAACCCAGTGAAGAAATACCTGATCGCCGGCCTGCTGGTCTGGCTGCCGCTGGCCGTGACCATCTGGGTGCTGCACTCGGTGCTGGGACTGCTCGACGACGTGTTCGGCAGCCTGGTCTCGGCCTCGCAGGCGGTGCTGCCCGAGGCGGCACGCCAGCCGCTGACCGACCTGCGCAACATCCCCGGCCTGGGCATCGTGCTGCTGATCGCCGGGCTGCTGCTCACCGGCATGTTCGCCGCCAACATGTTCGGCCAGTGGTGGCTGACGCAGGCGCATCGCGTGCTCAACCACATCCCGATCGTCAAGTCGATCTACAGCTCGGTGAAGCAGGTCTCGGACACGCTGTTCTCGAGCAGCGGCAATGCCTTCCGCGAAGCGGTGCTGGTGCAGTACCCGCGCGCCGGGTCGTGGACCATCGCGTTCGTCACCGGGCGCCCCGGCGGCGAGGCGGCCACGCACCTGAGCGGCGACTACCTCAGCGTCTACGTGCCGACCACGCCGAACCCGACCTCGGGCTTCTTCCTGATGGTGCCGCGCGCCGACGTGGTGGTGCTCAGCATGAGCGTCGACGAAGCGCTGAAGTACGTGATCTCGATGGGCGTGGTGGCCCCGCCGATGCCGGCGCCGGCGCAGGTGACGCCGCCGGACGAGCCGCGAAATCAGACCGGTTGAGTGCCTGGCAGCCGCTCAACCGATCGAACCCGCGGCGCTTGCAAGCGCGCCCGCCAACGCCTACCACTTTGATGCCGACGCACGCTGCGCCGGCCACGATGACCGATTCCGGAGAAGACACATGAGAACAACGTATTGCGGCCTCGTCAGCGAGGCACTGATGGGCCAGACCGTCACCCTGATGGGCTGGGCCCACCGCCGCCGCGACCATGGCGGCGTGATCTTCATCGACCTGCGCGACCGCGAAGGCCTGGTGCAATTGGTGTGCGACCCCGACCGCGCCGAGATGTTCAAGGTCGCCGAGGGCGTGCGCAACGAGTTCTGCCTGAAGATCGTCGGCAAGGTGCGCCCGCGCCCGGCCGGCACCGAGAACGGCAACCTCACCAGCGGCAAGATCGAGATCCTGTGCCATGAGCTCGAGGTGCTGAACCCGAGCGTCACGCCGCCGTTCCAGATCGACGACGACAACCTGTCGGAGACCACGCGCCTGACGCACCGCGTGCTGGACCTGCGCCGCCCGGCGATGCAGAAGAACCTGATCCTGCGCTACCGCGTGGCGATGGAGGTGCGCAAGTTCCTCGACGCCAACGGCTTCATCGACATCGAGACCCCGATGCTGACGAAGAGCACGCCCGAAGGCGCGCGCGACTACCTGGTGCCCAGCCGCGTCAACGAAGGCATGTTCTTCGCGCTGCCGCAGAGCCCGCAGCTGTTCAAGCAGCTGCTGATGGTGGCCGGCTTCGACCGCTACTACCAGATCACCAAGTGCTTCCGCGACGAAGACCTGCGCGCCGACCGCCAGCCGGAATTCACGCAGATCGACATCGAGACCAGCTTCCTGACCGAGGAAGAGATCCGCGGCATGTTCGAAGGCATGATCCGCAACGTCTTCCGCAGCACCATCGGCGTCGAGCTGCCGGTGTACCCGGTGATGACCTATGCCGACGCGATGTTCCGCTTCGGCTCCGACAAGCCCGACCTGCGCGTGAAACTCGAGTTCACCGAACTCACCGAGCTGATGAAGGACGTCGACTTCAAGGTGTTCTCGGCGCCGGCCAACGCGGCCGACGGCCGCGTGGTGGCGCTGCGCGTGCCGGCCGGCGGCGAGATGAGTCGCGGCGAGATCGACGCCTACACCGACTTCGTGAAGATCTACGGTGCCAAGGGCCTGGCCTGGATCAAGGTGAACGATGCCGGCAAGGGTCGCGAAGGCCTGCAGAGCCCGATCGTGAAGAACCTGCACGATGCGGCGATCGCCGCGATCATCGCGCGCACCGGCGCACGCAACGGCGACCTGATCTTCTTCGGTGCCGACAAGGCCAAGATCGTCAACGACGCGATCGGCGCGCTGCGCGTGAAGATCGGCCACAGCGAGTTCGGCAGGAAGAACGGCCTGTTCGAGGACAAGTGGGCGCCGCTGTGGGTGGTCGACTTCCCGATGTTCGAGTACGACGACGACGGCGAGCGCTGGAACGCGGTGCACCACCCGTTCACCGCGCCGAAGGACGGCCATGAGGACTACATGGACAGCGACCCGGGCAAGTGCATTGCCAAGGCCTACGACATGGTGCTGAACGGCTGGGAGCTGGGCGGCGGCTCGGTGCGGATCCACCGCGCCGAGGTGCAGAGCAAGGTCTTCAGCGCGCTGAAGATCGGGCCGGAAGAAGCGCAGCTGAAGTTCGGCTTCCTGCTCGACGCGCTGCAGTACGGCGCCCCGCCGCACGGCGGCCTGGCCTTCGGGCTGGATCGCCTGGTGACGCTGATGACCAAGGCCGAATCGATCCGCGACGTGATCGCGTTCCCGAAGACGCAGCGCGCGCAAGACCTGCTGACGCATGCACCGAGCCCGGTGGATGAGAAGCAGCTGCGGGAGCTGCATATTCGGTTGAGGAATCCGCAGGCGGCTTCGGCGGGGTGAGGCAAAAAAACACCGCCCGGGAGGGCGGTGTTTTGGTTGGCCGATTGCCGCAGATCACTTCGGGACTGAGTCGGGACCGCAAAACCCTGACTCCATCCAATTCGTGTTCACAGCAGGGCTGGGACCGGCATCATTCCGTGCTGTCACGGTGACGTAGACCTTCGTGGCCAAGCCCCCGTCCCAGTACATCGAGCCGGCCGATCCGGTGGAGCTTGTCTGCGTGAAGTCCGACGTACCGTTGATCTTGTGGAGGACTGCGGTGAAGGACGTCACCGCAGAGCCACCGTCAGAACTCGGCAATCCATAGGCGACCGTCAGACGAGGGATGCCGGTGGTAGAGGTCGGGTTGTCTACATCCTTTACACAGGAGGAGGTCAAAGACACGTTCGTCGGTGCGCTGGAAACAGTGATATTTCTCGGGGTGCCACTGACCGAGGCTGATGTCGCCGAGCCGGCGGAGTTGGCCGACTTGATCTTGCAACCATAAGTCGTGCCGTTGCTCAAATCCGTGACGGAAACGGTGCCGTTGCTGACGATCGCAGTGCCTGCAGATGCCGAGGTGCTGACGTCGATGCACGAAGCGGCGTAGGTTTCGCCGGTAATGGGGTCGAACGTGTAGCTGAGGGTCCCGTTGCCCACCGATTGGAGTGTCAGCGTGCGTGCGGTGGGAACCGCAATGGGCGTGCCAGTGACCCCGAGCGATAGCACGGAGTTGGCGGAGTTGGTCGATTTGACCGCGCAGCTGTAGGTGGTGCCGTTGGTCAAGCCTTGGACTAAGAAGTTGCCTTCGCCGACGGTCACAGTGCCTGCAGGCTGCGAGTTGGCAGCGACGACGCACGAAGCGGTGTAGACCTCACCCGGATTGGCCACGAACGTGTAGAGGAGTGTGGTGTCGCCCGCCAAGGAGAGCGTCAGCGTGCGTGCGGTCAGCGTCGCTGTCGGCTTGCCATTGACCGACGCCGATGAAACCGAGCCGGCGGAGTTGCTCGACGTGATCGCGCAGCTGTAAGTGATGTCGTTGTTCAACCCCGTGACGGAAACGGTGCCGCCACTGACGGTGGCGGTGCCGTAAGCCGTCGTGGTGCTGGCCACGGTGCACGCCGCGGTGTACATCTCGCCGGACACGGGCGAGAACGTGTAGTTGAGGCGCTTGTCGCCCACCGATGCGAGCGTCAGCGTGCGTGCGCTGGGAGGCACGTTGGGCGTGCCGAGGACCGGGGCCGACGTCGCAGGGCCGGCGGAGTTGCTCGACGTGACCGTGCAACTGTAGGCCGTGCCGTTGCTCAGGCCCGTGACGGAGACGGTGCCGCCGCTGATGGCCGCGGTGCCGGCCGGTGTCGTGGTGTCGGCCTTGGTGCACGAAGCGGCGTAGGTTTCGCCGGAGACCGTCGAGAACGTGTAGCTGAGGGCCTTGTCGCCGACCGAGGCGAGCGTCAGTGTGCGCGCGGTGGGCAGCGCGTTCGGCGTCGCTGACAGCTGCGCAGACACGCGGCTGACGCCTGAACTGTCCTTGCCGGCCACCGTGCACCAGTAAGACGTGCCGTTCGTCAATCCGCTCAGCGTGAAGACGCCCTGTGCAGAGATCGCTCCCACCGCCCCCCCGCTGCAGCTCGCGGTATAGGTTCGACCGGCGTCAGGGGTGAACGAATAGGTCAGCATCCGATCGCCGACGGTCACGGCCAATGAAGGGGCGACAGCGCTCGCCGTTGTGCCCGAAGCGGGGGCCGACGTGACCGAGCCGGCGCTGTTGGAGCCGGTGACAGTGCAGCTGTAGGACTTTCCGGTCGAGAGTCCGGACACCGTGAGGTCCCGCTGCGTCAATCGATTGACAATGGTCACTGAGCCGCCCGAGCACGCGGCTCCATAGGTCTCGCCCGCCACGGGCTTGAAGGAGAACGTCAGCGTCGAATCGGTGACGCCCGCCAGGGTCAAGACCCGTGCGGTCGGAAACACGTTTGGCGTCGCCGCCACCTCTGCAGACGTGACCTTGAAGCCTGAGTCGTCCTTGCCGGTCACCGTGCACGAGTAAGACGTGCCGTTCGTCAACCCGCTCAGCGTGAAGACGCCCTGCGCAGAGATCTCTCCCAGCGTCCCGGCGCTGCAGGTCGCGGTATAGGTTCGACCGGCGTCACGTGTGAATGAAAAGGTCAGCATCCGATCGCCGACGGTCGCGGCCAGCACCGGGGCTGCACGGCTGACGGGGGTGCCCGAGACGGAATCCGACTCCGCCGACCCGGCGCTGTTGGTTGCCGTGAGTACACAGGCGTAGGAGGTCCCGTTGGTCAGTCCGGTCACGCTGAAGCTGTCCTCGCCGATCACACCAGACCGGCAGCTGGCGGTGTACGTGACGCCCGACACGCGTGTGAACCCGTAATTCAGCTGGCCGTCGCCGGCAGTGACGGACAAGGTGGGCTTGGCCGGCTTGGCGTTCGGTATCCCCGGGCTCGGCAGCGCCGCATCGGTGAACTTCGACCCGCGCGTCGCGCGCACCAGGCAGCTGTAGCTCGTTCCGTTCGTCAGGTTGGTCGCCGTTGCCGAACCGTTCATAGCGGTCTTTTTGATCTCGCCCGGCGAACAGATCAGCGCGTAGCTGACGTCGGCACCGTTTGAGTCGGGCCGGTCGAAGCTGACGGTCAGTGTCGAGTCGCCGACAAACATCTGCAGATGGGTCGCCGCGTCGGGCGCTGTCTCGGTTGCCGCGATCGTCGGCGTGGCGTGCACCGTGTCGGAGGGTGCACCTGTGCCGGCGGCGTTGCGCGCCGCCACCGTGCAGTCGTAGGTGCTGCCATCGGGGATCGTGCGCACGGACACGGTGATGCTGGTGGCAGTGCTCGCCACGGGTTCTGGCGTGTAGACGTTGGTGCCGCTCTGGCATAACCCGATGAAATCGATGATGTCTGCACCGCCGTTGTCGCTTGGCGATGTATACGCCAGCGTGATTGTCGAGACACCCGCCGAGGCGCTTACCTCGGTCGGCTTCTGAGGCACGGTGCGCGGCTTGGCCGGCTTGCTGTTGGAAACCCCGCCATTGACGCCCGCCTGGTTGGTCGCGTAGACCGAGCAGGAATACGTCTGCCCGTTGACCAGCCCCGACACGGCGATCGGGCTGCTGCCGGCGCTGACCGGCGTGGTGCCGACGCCGCAGGCAGCCGTGTAGCCGGCGATGCTCGATGCGTCATCGGGCGCGGCCGTGAATCTCAGCGTGATCGTGCGGTTGCCGGGAGTCGTGTCAACCAGGATCGGGGCCTTGGGGACCGCAGCGGCGAGGGTGATCGTCACCGCAGTCGATGCCTCGCCGCTGCCGGCTTGGGCGCGTGCGGCGACCGAGCAGGTGTACTCGACGCTGCTGCGCAGCGGGCTCACGACGATCGGCGAGTTCTTGCCGGTACCGGGCACCGTCTCGTTGCCGGCGCTGCAGGTGACGGTGTAGTCGAGCACCGTCACCGTGCCGCCAGTGACCGGCGTGAACGAAAACGTGGCGCTGCCGTTGCCGGCGATAGCCAGGAGCGAGGTCGGCGCGGCCGGCAGTTGGCTCGCGTCGGGGGCCGGGACATCGTCAGGCCGGCTGGGGCTGGCACGGCGCGATTCGGAAGCATCGCTGCTGCGCTCGGACGCATTGCGGGCGACGATGCTGCACAGGTAGGTGCTGCCGTTCGTCAGGCCGGCCACGGTGACGGCGCCGGCACTGGTGGTATCGGCGCTGGCCGTGCTGACAACACCGGTGCCGCCGGTCTGCCCTTCGATGGCGCAGGTCGCGTGGTAGCCCAGGATCGCCGATCCGCCATCGAAGGCCGGCGCCGAGAAACTCAGCGTGGCAAAGCGATCGCCCGAGACAACGTCGGTCAGCGTGGGTGCGCCGGGGACCGTGAACGGCACGACGGACGCCGGGCTCGACTTGCCGCTGGTGCCTGCATCGGTCGTGGCGGTGACCACGCACGAATAGCTGCTGCCGTTGGTCAGTCGCGGCACGGTGATCGGGCTGGCGGGCGATTCGGCGCTGATGGCGCTGCCGGTCGTCGAGCAGGTGGCGCGATAGATGACCGCGGTGTCGCTGCCGCCCGCGAGTGCGGAGGCGAAGGCGATGGATGCCGAGCCGGCACCAGGGGTGGCGACCACGTTGGACGGTGCCGTCGGGGCGTCGGCGCTTGCAGGCGCGTCAGCCAGCGGCCGCACGGTGATCGATGCGGAGGCCGTGCCCTGGCCGTCCGCGTTGATGCCGCTGACCGAACAGGCGTAGTCGACGCCGGGTGTCAGCCCTTCGACGACGACCGGGCTCTCCACGGCGTAGCTGTACGCCGTGAGGTCGGAACCGACGCAGACACCGACATAGGCGCTGACGGCGGTGCCGCCATTCACCGTGGCTTCGCTGAAGTCGATCACCGCCGAGGTCGGCCCCGCGGTGACGGTGGTGTCGCGCGGCTTGTCGGGCGTGTTGCTGCTGCCGCTGCTCGTGGCGGCCACCGGCGTGGTGGCCGTGCTGGAGACGCTGTCGCCGTTGAGGGCGATGACGCTGCAGCTGTAGTGCTGGGCCTGGGCATCGGTCAGCCCGCCGATCCGAACCTCGCCGGAGGCGGTGCCGTTGGCCGTGGCGGTTGCCGTGACGGTCTGGGCGATGCCGGCGGACGTGGGGGTCTGGGCGACGCAGGTGGCCTTGAAGCCGGTCACGTTCTGCGGCTCGGGCACGGTGAAGGTCAGCACGACGGTGTCGTCGCTGGCGGTGGCGACCACATCGGTCACCGCGGCGGGGGGCACCACGGTCACGATGCCACCGGAGGTATCGCCGCTGCTGCTGCCGCTGTCGCTGCCACCACCACCGCAACCGGCGATGAGCAGCGCGACGAGCCAGGCTGTTGCCAGTCGCCCGGGGCGGGACGAACCGGGGCAAGGGGTGTCGATGCGGGCCGGATGCTTCATGGCTTTCTCTGCTCCTGGAAAGTGCCAGCCGGCGCGACGGGGTGCCGGAGGCTGCTGCGGGATCGACGGAGCTTGCGGACCGAATTTGCAGAACTTGTGCAGACGCGCGAGTCATGCAAACAGAGAACAAAGTGCTACGAATTGATGGACCCGTGATTGAGGGGGGCCTGCCGGATCTGCGGTGTCGCGCTGGCATGATCGGCGCCTTGTCTGGTCTCGATGGCTTGGAAAGGCTCCGCATGAACCGCGTCACCGTTGCATCTGGTCTGGTGCTGGCATTGGTCGTTGCCGGCTGCGGCAAGCAGGGCGCGGCGCTCGGCGAAGGCGGCTCGGTCGTGACCGGCTCGGCCGGCCCCGCCGGGGCACAGTCGGCCGCGCGCGAGCTGGTGCGGTGCGACGCGCCGGTCGCCACGCTCGCGCTGGTCGAGAACCCGAACGGCTACACGATGGTGTCGGGCTACAACCTGCCGCAATCGCCGGTGCCGCTGATCCGGCTGCTGGCGCAGCAAAGCGGCTGCTTCCGCGTGGTCGATCGCTCGGCCGGGCTGCGTGCCACGGTGCAGGAACAGGAGCTGAAGAACGCCGGCGTGCTGCGCCAGAACGGCACGGTGGCCAAGGGCAAGGGCTACGAAGCGCAGTACTCGCTGACGCCCAGCCTCACCTTCAGCGAACAGAACGCCGGCCGCGAGATCGGCGGCATCCTCGGCATGATCCCGGTGCTCAACAAGTTCGTCGGCGTGGCCGACAGCGTGAAGCTGAAGGAAGCGCAGGTCGCGCTGCTGCTGACCGACAACGAGACCACCGAGCAGCTGGCGGCGTCGACCGGCTCTGTCCGCGTCACCGACCTCGGCATGGGCGGCCTGGTGCTCGGCAAGTTGGGCGGCGCGGCCGGTGCCGGCTGGAGCAACAGCAACGAAGGCAAGGTGATCGCGGCCGCGTTCCTCGATGCGCACAACCACCTGGTGACGCAGGTGCGCATGCTGCAATCGAAGGAACTGCCGCCTGCGGTGGCGGTGAAGGCCGGCGCGAAGGGCTGATGCGCCAGTGACATGCGGGGGCGCGGGCGTTTGCCCGACCCGGCGGCGAGGCGTCGGCCGACACGGGCCGGTCGCGGCGAGCCGCTATCCTTCACGCATGAAACTGCCGGAATCGGTGCTGGTGCTGATCCACACGCCGCAGCGCGACGTGCTGCTGCTGGAGCGCCGCGATGCGCAGCGCGGCTGGCAGAGCGTGACCGGCTCGCGCGCGTCGGCCGATGAACCGCTGCGCGACACCGCGGTGCGCGAGGTCGCCGAGGAAACCGGCATCGTGATCGGCTCGGCGGCGGCGGTGCCGGCCGATCGACTGGTCGACCTCGACCGCCGCCACGTCTACGAGATCCTGCCGGCCTGGGCGCACCGCTATGCGCCGGGCATCACCCACAACACCGAGCATGTGTTCACGCTGCAGGTCGATCGCGGGACGCCGGTCCGCCTGAGCCCGCACGAGCACCTGCGCTTCGAATGGCTGCCGTGGCGCGACGCCGCCGCGCGGTGCTTCTCGCGCACCAACGCAGCCGCCATCCTCGACCTGGGAGCCACCGCGAGATGAACGCGTCACCGTCGACCCTGCACCCGCCGCACGTGCTGCGCGTGGCCACCTACAACATCCACAAGGGCGTGCGCGGCGTGGGCCCGCGCAAGCGGCTGGAGATCCACAACCTCGGCCTGGGCATCGAGGCGCTCGACGCCGACATGGTGTTCCTGCAGGAGGTGCGCAGCTTCCACCATGGCGAAGCGCGGCGTTTCCCGGACACCCACATCGGCTGGCCGCGCGTGCCGCAGGCCGAGTACCTGGCGCCCGACGGCTACCACGCGGCCTACCGCACCAACGCGGTGACGCCGGGCGGCGAGCATGGCAACGCGCTGCTGTCGCGCTGGCCACTGGGCGACGAGATCGGGCACCACGACGTCTCCGACCACCGCTTCGAGCAGCGCGGGCTGCTGCACGTTCGGGTGCACTGGAACGCGGTGGTGGTGCATGCGATCGTGGCGCACCTCGGGCTGATCCATTCGAGCCGCGTGCGACAGGTGGAGCGCATCGGCGCGTTCGTCGCGAGCCAGGTGCCGGCCAACGAACCGGTGGTGCTGGCCGGCGATTTCAACGACTGGGGCGGCAAGCTCGACGCGCCGATGCATGCGCTCGGCCTGTACCGCGCCGAACGGCGCGGCGTCAGCTCGCAGCGCACCTTCCCGTCGCGCATGCCGGTTTTTTCGCTCGACCGCATCTACACGCGCGGCTTCCGGTGCACCGGCACCTCGGTGCCGCGCGGGGCGGCCTGGGCGCGGATGTCGGATCACCTGCCGCTGGTGGCCGAACTCGAACTTGCATGAGAGCGCATTGAGCTCGACCGCCGCCCGCACCCGAAGGCATCGCCGTCGCCACGGCGAGCCGCGGGTCGACGACCTGTGGAGCACCGTGCCGCGCGCGCTGTTCTGCGGCGACAACCAGGTCGAGCTGCTCAGTGGCGGCGATCAGCTCTTTCCGGCGATGGCACGGGCCATCGATGCGGCCCGCCACGAGGTCTGGCTCGCGACCTACATCTACCAGCACGAGGGCAGCGTCACCGCCGTCACCGATGCGCTGCTGGCGGCCGCGGCGCGCGGCGTCGCGGTGCGGGTGGTGCTCGACGGCTTCGGCTCGCGCGCCTTCTTGCCGCAGCTGCAGCCGCTGCTCGAAGACGCCGGCGTCGACCTCGCGGTGTTCCGCCCGATCACCAGCTGGTGGAGCTGGTTCCAGCCCGGCCAGCTGCGCCGGCTGCACCAGAAGCTGTGCGTGGTCGACGGCGAGGTCGGCTTCGTCGGCGGCATCAACCAGATCGACGACCGCATCGACCTGGTGCACGGCACGACCGAGCAGCCGCGGCTCGATTTCGCGGTGCAGCTGCGCGGGCCGGTGGTCGCGCCGGTCGAGCAGGCGATCCGCGCGGTGTGGACGCGTGCCGACCTGGGGCAGGATTTTCGCGACGAGATGGTGGCGCTCGCGCGCAGCGCCGAGCCGATCGCGCGGGCCAAGCGCCTGCTGCGCCGCCTGCGCATGCCGCGCAGCAAGGGCCTGCAGCTGAGCCCCGACGCGCTGCCGCCGGTGCGCGCGGCCTTCGTGCTGCGCGACAACCTGCGCCAGCGCCGCACCATCGAACGCAGCTACATCGATGCGATCCGCGCCGCGCGCGAACGCGTCGACCTGATCAGCCCGTACTTCTACCCCGGCCGGTCGTTCCGGCGCGCGCTGCGCGATGCGGCCGACCGCGGCGTCGCGGTGCGGCTGCTGCTGCAGGGCAAGCTCGACTACCGCATCGCCGGGCTGGCCGCGCGCGTGCTGTACGACGAACTGCTGGCGCACGGCGTGCGCATCCACGAATACACGCCCGCCTACCTGCACGCCAAGGTGGCGGTGATCGACGGCGACTGGGCGACGGTGGGCAGCTCCAACATCGACCCGCTGTCGCTGCTGCTGAACCTCGAGGCCAACGTGATCGTGCGCGACGAGAGCTTCACGCGCTCGCTGGCCGAGCGCTTCGATGCCGCGGTCGCGCAGTCGCGCGAGATCGATCCGAAGCTCGCGCACCCGCGCACGCTGGCCGGCACGCTGCGGCGCGGCTTCGTCGCGTGGTGCGCGCACGTCTACCTGCGCATCGCCGGCCAGACCGGAAGGTATTGATGGCGCTCGACGACCTGGTGATCGAGCGCCCCGAAGGCCTGTACTGCCCGCCCGGCGATTTCTTCATCGACCCGTGGCAACCTGTCGAGCGGGCGGTGATCACGCATGCGCACGGCGACCATGCACGGCGCGGGCATGCGCATTACCTCGCGTCGGCACCGTCCGAAGGCGTGCTGCGCGCGCGGCTCGGCGACGACATCACGCTGCAGACGCTGGCCTACGGCGAGTCGATCGAGCACCACGGCGTGCGGCTCTCGCTGCACCCGGCGGGCCACGTGCTCGGCTCGGCCCAGGTGCGGCTGGAACATGGCGGCCGCGTCTGGGTGGCGTCGGGCGACTACTTCGTCAGCGGCGCCGGCGACGACAACCGCACCTGCGTGCCGTTCGAGCCGGTGCGCTGCGATTGCTTCATCACCGAATCGACCTTCGGGCTGCCGATCTACCGCTGGCAGCCGCAGCGCGAGGTGTTCGCCGACATCGACGCCTGGTGGCGCGCCAATGCCGACGGCGGCCGCGCGAGCCTGCTGATGGCCTACAGCTTCGGCAAGGCGCAGCGGCTGCTGGCGGGGGTCGACGCGTCGATCGGGCCGATCGTCGTGCACGGCGCGGTCGAACCGCTGAACCAGGCCTACCGCGCGGCCGGCGTGGCCTTGCCGACGACGCAGCTGGCGAGCGACGTCACCGACAAGGCGAGCCTCGCGCGGGCATTGGTGATCGCGCCGCCCTCGGTGCAGGGCTCGGCGTGGACGCGCCGCTTCGGCGACTACGGCGATGCGTTCGCGAGCGGCTGGATGCAGCTGCGCGGCACGCGGCGCCGGCGCGCGGTCGACCGCGGCTTCGTGCTGAGCGACCATGCCGACTGGCCCGGGCTGCAGCGCGCGATCGCCGCGACCGGCGCGGCGCGCGTGATCGTCACGCACGGCTACGAGGCGGTGATGGTGCGCTGGCTGCAGGAGCAGGGGCTGCAGGCCGATGCGTTCCACACCGAATACGACGACGAGCGCAGCGACGCGGCGGACCCCGGTACCGCCTCCGATGCCGATATCGCCGCCGCGCCCGGTCCGGAGCCGGCCGCATGAAGCGCTTCTCGCGGCTCTTCGCCGAACTCGATGCGACGACCGCCACCTCGGCCAAGGTCGCCGCGCTGCAGCGCTACTTCGCCGACGCCGCGCCCGCCGATGCGGCCTGGGCGGTGTACTTCCTGTCGGGCGGCAAGCCGCGGCAGGTGGTGCCCACCGCCACGCTGCGCGCGCTGGCCTGCGAGCGCGCCGGCATCGGCGACTGGCTGTTCGACGAGTGCTACCAGGCGGTCGGCGACCTGGCCGAGACGATCGCGCTGGTGCTGCCGGCGCCGCAGCACGAGGGCGATGTCGGCCTGGCCGACTGGGTCGAGCAGCGGCTGCTGCCGTTGCGCGGGCTGTCACCGGCCGAGCAGGCGGCGCGCATCGCGGCGTTCTGGGACGAGCTCGACACCACCGGTCGCTTCCTGCTCACCAAGCTGATCGGCGGCGGCTTCCGGGTCGGCGTCAGCAAGCTGCTGGTGCAGCGCGCGCTGGCCGCGCACGCCGGCCTGGACGACAAGCTGCTCGCGCAACGCATGATGGGCTGGACCGATGCGAAGCAGACGCCCGATGCGGCGCGCTTCGCGGCGCTGCTGGCGGCCGAAGGCGAGGGGGCCGCGGCGCCGCTCGGCCAGCCATATCCGTTCTTCCTTGCGCATGCCGTCGAGGGGCTGCCGCCCGAGTTCGACACGCGGCTCGGCGCACCCGGCGACTGGCTGGTCGAATGGAAGTACGACGGCATCCGGGCGCAGGTCGTGCGGCGCGGCGGCCAGGCCTGGATCTGGTCGCGCGGCGAAGAGCTCGTCACCGAGCGTTTTCCCGAGGTCGTCGCGCTGGCGCAGGAGTGGCCGGACGGCACCGTGCTCGACGGCGAGATCCTGGTGTGGAAGGGCGATGCCCCGGCACCGTTCAACCTGCTGCAGCAGCGCATCGCGCGCAAGACGCTGACCAAGCGCGTGCTGGCCGATGCGCCGGCCAGCTTCATCGCGTACGACCTGCTCGAATGGCAGGGCGTCGACCTGCGCGCCCGGCCGCAGCGCGAGCGGCGTGCGTTGCTCGAAGCCGCGTCGGCGGGGCGAAGCATGCGGGTCTCGCCGGTCGAGCAGCGCGACAGCTGGGCCGCGCTGGCCGCGCTGCGCGAGGAATCGCGCGCCCGCGGCGTCGAGGGCTTCATGCTCAAGCATGGGCAGGCGCAGTACGGCAGCGGCCGGCGCAAGCAGGAGGGGCTGGCGGGCGGTACCTGGCTGAAATGGAAGATCGACCCGTTGAGCGTCGACGCGGTGCTGGTCTATGCGCAGGCCGGCCACGGCCGGCGCGCCAGCGTCTACACCGACTACACCTTCGCGGTGTGGAGCCACCCGCCGCAGGATGCCGCCGAGGCGCAGCAGGTGGTCGATGCCATCGCGCGGCGCGAGCCGGCGCAGCCCGGGGCGCTGCAGCTGGTGACCTTCGCGAAGGCCTATTCGGGTTTGAGCGATGGCGAATTCGCCGAGGTTGACCGCATCATCCGGCAGACGACGCTCGAGAAGTTCGGTCCGGTGCGCAGCGTGCGGCCCACGCTGGTGTTCGAGCTGGGCTTCGAGGGCATCAACGCGAGCCCGCGCCACAAGAGCGGAATCGCCGTGCGATTTCCACGCATGCTGCGGATCCGGCACGACAAGCCTTTGCATGAGGCCGACAGCCTCGCTACGCTCAAGGCCCTGATGGATGACGGTGGACGAAGAGAGAGGGAGTCTTCGAATGACGGTATCGGTTGACGCATCCTACGACTGCGACCTGTTCGTGATCGGTGCCGGCAGCGGCGGTGTGCGGGCCAGCCGCATGGCCTCGCAGCTCGGCGCCCGGGTGATCCTGGCCGAAGGCAGCGCGCTCGGCGGCACCTGCGTGAACCTGGGCTGCATCCCGAAGAAGCTGTACAGCTATGCGGCGCATTACCACGAGGCGTTCGCGCAGGCGCGCGGTTTCGGCTGGACGCTGGCCGAGCCCGAGTTCGACTGGGACGTGCTGAAGGCGCGGCGCGGCGCCGAGATCGCGCGGCTCAACGGCGTGTATGCCGAGCTGCTGCGCGGGGCCAACGTGCAGCTGGTGCGCGGCTGGGCCAAGCTGCTCGACGCACACACGGTGGCCGTGAAGACCACCACCCACGAGCAGCGCTTCACGGCGCGGCACATCCTGCTGGCCACCGGCGGCGAGCCGCTGCGGATCGAAGGCCCGGGCGCGCAATGGGCGATGAGTTCCGACGACATGTTCGACCTGTCGCCGTTCCCGAAGCGGCTGGTGGTGGTCGGCGGCGGCTACATCGCGTGCGAGTTCGCATCGATCTTCCACGGCCTCGGCTCGAAGGTCACGCTGCTGCACCGCGGGCCGCAGCTGCTGCGCGGCTTCGACGGCGAGATGGCGCGCTTCGTCACCGCCGAGATGCGCAAGAAGGGCATCGACATCCGGCTCGAATCGCGCATCGCCGCGGTGGAGCGGCGCGGCGAAATGCAGCGGCTGCAACTGGCCGACGACAGCGTGCTCGAAGCCGACACCGTGCTGCATGCCACCGGTCGGCGCGCACGCAGCCGCGGGCTGGGGCTGGCCGAGGTCGGCGTGAAGGTCAACGAGGACGGCACGGTGCCGGTCGACGCCGGCTTCACGACCAACGTGCCGTCGGTGCATGCGCTGGGCGACCTGGTCGGCAACAAGGCATTGACGCCGGTGGCGCTGGCCGAGGCGATGGTGCTGATCGACGGGCTGTTCGGCGAAGGCCGCCGGCCGGCGCTCGACTACGCGACGGTGCCGACCGCGATCTTCACGCACCCGCAGGCTGCGACGGTCGGCTTGAGCGAAGAGGTGGCACGCACGCGGCACGGCGTGCTGCGCATCTACCGCAGCGAGTTCAAGCCGCTGCAGCACACGCTGAGCGGCAGCACCGAGCGCACGCTGCTGAAGCTGGTGGTCGACGACGCGAGCGACCGCCTGCTCGGCGCGCACATGGTGGGTGGCGACGCCGGCGAGGTGCTGCAGGGCTTCGCGGTCGCGGTGCAGGCGGGGCTGACGAAGGCGCAGCTCGACCGCACGATCGGCATCCACCCGACGGTGGCAGAGGAGTTCGTGACGATGCGGGTGGCGGCGTCGCGGGGGTGAAGGAGCGCGATGGTCGCCGATGCGATCTGCGGGGCGACATGTCGCTGCAGCCGATTGCAAAACGGACAGAGACACATGACGAGACGCTGGAGGGAACGACAGGCATGAGTTGGTGACTCAGGGTGACGTATTTGCGAAGGTCCACACGCGGCCTCATCGCATTCGATCCTCACCAGGAGTTGCCCGATGGATGCCAGTGCTGCGACGGAATTTCAAGACATCATCCGCCCCCTGCTTGCGCGCATGGGCATGGCCGAATCCAGGGACCCGCAACGCCTGGTGGTCACGCTGATGGTGGATGAGAGCCTGACCGTTGCGTTGCTCGGGCATCAGCCGGGATTTCTGGTGGTGATCGCCGAGCTGCCCGAGCTGGTCGACACCGGTGACGCACAGCGGCTGCTGCCGCTTCTGTCGGCCAACGGCTTCACCGCCGAGCACCCGCCGTTGATCGGTTCGGTGCAGGCCGACAGCGGTCGTTTCTCGTTGTGGGCGCGCCAGCGACTGGCTGAGCTGGACGAAGCGGGCGTCGTTGCATTGTTCGACAGGTTGCTGGCTGCGGCGAGTGCCGTGCGGGACTGGTTGCGCGAGCCGCTGCCCGAGCCCGCTGCGCGCGAGCCGCTGCACGGCGAAATGCGGGTCTGACGGGGGGGCGGCGCGATGCACAACTCTTCCTTCAAATCACGATACGCAACGCTGCAGCAGCCCTTGGAAATGCGGGTCGACGCAGAGGTGTGCTATCACGAAGCGCGGGCCAGCTGGTACCAGGCGACCACCGGTCGTGCCCCGACGTACGAGATCGAAGCCGTCGAGCCGAAGGTCATGACGGCGCTGCAGGTGGGTGACCTTGCCCTGGCGGAATTTCCGCAGGTGATGACGCCGGCTCCTGCCAACCAGAGATGGGGCAATGCGCTGCATGCCGGACGCCCGGCCGAGAGAACCAGGCTGGCCCACGCGGAGTTGTCCCAACCATCTGCTGAAAAGCGTGTGCTGGCAGCTGTCGCCGTAGACAGTGGCGTGTGCCACAACCTGAGCGCGGTCGTCTTCAATATGGTCATCTGCTGGTACGACGACGCCTTGGCCGATGTCCCGCAGGATCAATGGCAGCCTGTGCACAGGGTGACGAACGATGCTCACGAATGGGTGCAGATCGGCGATGGCGAGCACGCAGTCGTCGTCGACGCCTGGACTCCAGACAGGCGCAGCCTGCTGGCCAAGGATGCGGCCTTGTTGTGCTTCGGTGCCCCCGTGAAGCGCGAGACCTGGTACCCAGGCTCGAGCCCGACCTGCCCATGGACGCAACTCAAAGAAAGTGGCATCGCACTCGGCCTGTTGAAAGCCTCGATGTCCGAGGACGCGCCGGTCAGTCCGGATCTGGGATTGAACTGCCACGTGGCCGATTGGCTTGATGGCAAGCTTCAGCGGCAGTGGAACGTTCTGTCTGCGCTCGGCACGGCGAATGACAACAGGATCGGACGCCGCCCTGTGTATGTGTGTGAAGAGACCGGCGAAAGTCACAACCCGGACCTGGTGCTGCTGTCGGCTCGGGAAGCCTTGCTTCAGAGTGAGCTCCGCCTGAACCAAACCAACCTCGTGGCGACGCTTGCGGCTGGCCACGTCGGCCGGATGGCGCTGCAGGAATGGGGAAACGCACTGAACGCGCTCTGCACGCGGCTGGACTCGGCGGCCGTCGAGCTCTTGCTCATGCATGCCAACGACGAAGTGCGCGGGCAGCCGGGTCACCGGCTTGCGCTGAGCGCAGAACTGACCAGGTTGATCGACCACAGTTGGCCCGATCATCAGAAGGGGCGCGTCGCCCGCCTTCTGCTGAATGCCGGAGCTCCGCTCGATTCGCTTGACCGTGATGGAGCGACGCCGCTGGCGCGAGCCTGCTTGCGGGGCACGGCTGAACTGGCGCAGATCCTTCTCGACGCGGGTGAGGAGCAGGGCGCTTCGGTCGCAGCTTGTGTTCCGCCGAACATGTCGTTGCCCATGTTGGTCGCATCGGAAGGGCATTGGAGCATCGTGCACCTGCTGTTGATGCATGGCTGTCCATGTCCGCCGACGCCTTCGGGCGAACGCCTGCTCGCTCTGGCCCGACGGAAAGGTCGCAGCGACGTCGAACCTGTCTTCAAGCAGATGCTCGAGTTGGCGCTCTCGGCCTTGCCGATCAATCGGCAGGTCGTCACTGCACTGATCGACGCCGGCACTGAATTGCCCGTTGAGCGCTGGAGAGACTTGTTCGGAAGTGCTTGTCGTGCGGACAACCCCGCACTGATGGAAGTGCTCCTCGCCATGAGGACGACCGACGTGGCGCCGCTCGTTTCGGCGGGGCTCGGTTTCGTTGGCAATTGTGTGGGAGAGGCCGCGACGCGCCTGGTCGGGATGTTGCTCGATGCAGGAGCCAAGGTCGATGAGCGCGGGGCATATGAGCAGACCCTGTTGATGCGGGCGTGCATGCAAGGCGCCGTTCCGATGGTCAAGATGCTTGTGGCGCGTGGCGCGTCCGCCGGCCAGAAGGACGAAGCTGGCATGACGGCGCCGATGTACGCGGTGCAGAGCGGGCACCCAAGCATTGTCGACCTGCTTCCCAGCGTCTGACCGTCATGACAAGGCGGGCGGCGCCGGGCGTGTGAGGCGGAAGACGGATCGGAATGCCTGGCTCGGGGGCGTTGCAACCGGAACACATGCCGGCGTGCGCGGTGGGAACCGCGGCGCCGCGATGACCACTCACCGCGATACCTTGGCGAGGCCGGTCTCGCGCGACCACTGCGAACGAGCGGCATGCCATCCAACCCTTTCATCGTCACGAGCGTGAACCATGCAGTACCCCGCCTCCGCGTCTTATCGGAACAACCAACGTGTGTCGCTGAACGCGATCATTGACAAAGCGCAAGGGCCGAGCGAGCCGGCCAGTGCCATCGTGAAGGGCAAGGTGGAGGATCTGTGGGATCGGCGTGTCAGCCACCACAAGGCGACGACCGGGCGGGACCCCGTCTATGTGATCGTGGACGTGAGCGATGACGCCATGCATTCCGTGCAGTTGGCTCCCATGGTGAAAAGAAAGCTCGGCGAAGGCTTTTCGCGCGATTCCGGCAATGTGATGCAGCACATCGCCACATCGAACGGCAAGTCGAACTGGTTGTTTTCTCGAGCTTTTCAAGCATGGAATCCCGGCGACAAAGGTTGGCTTTTTCAAGCCTTGCGAGAGGGAGCGAGGCAATGCGCGTCGATTGCAGACGCGACGCAAACGATCTTGATCGAACACTACGCGAGTCAGGCGAATCCGCGGTGTGCTCGCGTCGAGCTTGTCTGGTCCCGGAGCATGGATCACGCGTTCGTGCGGGTCGTCATGAAGGACGGCACCCTGGTGATTCACGATCACTGGATCAACCCAGAGGTCTTCCTGGCGGAGGACGGCAGGTTCAGCAGCGCAGATGACCTGACTGTGAAGTCAAGCTGGTCGCCGGGAGATCCGCTGCCGCAGCGCTGGGAGGACTTGAAGCAACAGGCCAAGGATGCCGGCCCGATCAAGGACAAGGAACTTGATGCTGCCTGGCGGAGTTTCGTCGGGAAAGGGACGCCGAACGATCTGGTTGCCTACGCCAGGCTGAAGATCATTCGCAGACAGACGCTCGACAGGACCGAGTCCGATTGCCTGCTGACGGAAAGCCAGGCGGCCGAGCGCGGCTTGCAGCCGAACGAAAAGATCGTCTATCACCACGGCGGCACCTACTACGCCAATGATGTGGTTGCCGAATCTTCGCTTCGTCGGGCCGGCGATCCAGCATTCCCCAGACTGCATCTGCAGCAAGCGCAATGGGAGCTGGACGTGGAAGCCGCATGCGTCCGCCGGGACCTGCCGGCCCTGATCCCGCTGCTGCAGCGAACCGACGTACGCCAATGGTTCCCCGAACGCCATCGGAACCTGTGCCTCGGTGCAATGAACATCGCTCTCGGCCTGCCGCTCGACCGGCAGAACATGGCGCTCATCGGCGCCCTCTTCGACAACGCGATCGATGCGGCCACGGCCACTCAGATGCAGCAGATGTTGCGGATGCGTGCCATCGGCGATGCGCTGAACATGGGCGATGCAGTCGACCTGGTGAATTTGTTGAGCCCTGAGTGCGTCTGCGCCACCGGCGACGGTGGTGCCCCTGTGGTTGATGTCCGCCTGCGCGTCACTCAACGTCGACGGTATCAAGTGCCTGCTGGGAGCCGGCGCGCAATTCACGCCACATGGCTTGTCGATTGGCCTGAACCTTGCAATTGGAGCGGGCGGTGTCGAACTCGTGAAACTGCTGCTGAAGCTGGGCGCTTCCGCCCTGCGACCGGATCTGTTCGGACTTTCAGCTTGGCAATTCGCGCAACAGGCATTGCGAAATGCCCAAGCGACCGGCGGCGATGTCAATGGTCGGCAGCTCGTTGCCGAGTGTCTGTGCGGCCATGCGGTCGCCGAGGCTCTGGCATTGCAACCTGCCGATCGGGCGCTGCTCGAGTCGTTGCGAGCAGGCCTCGATGACCAGGCCCTGCGCAACAAGCTGGCGCTCGCGATCTGGCGTTCGGAGCTCGAGCAAGCCTGTGCCTCGGGCGATGCGGACGGGATCCGCGGCCTGTTCGCGTCGGACGTCGTGCGGGCGACCCCGGCCCTCGCAAAGAAGGCCGCCGCCGCAGCGGCTTCGATGCTGTGTCATGCCATCGATCGTGCGTCGGTCGACCTTGTCGTCGTCGAATCGATGTTGTCCGCTGGCGTCGACGTCAACCTGTCGGTGAAGGGCGGCAAGTCGCCCTTACTCGCAGCCCGCCGTCTCGTCGAAGCCTGCCCGCCGGACGATCCGGCGCGAACCGACCGGCTGCGGGTGCTCAAGTTGCTCGAAGGTGCAGCAGCCGTCAGCGCTGACGGGGTGTCGCAATGACGCCACCGTCGTCATTCGAGGAGGCGGTACGTCCCCTGTGCGAGCGCATCGGCATCGCATCGCCCGAAGCGGGCCGCCGAAGCATCGCGCTTGCCATCGACGAGGGCCTGACGGTGGGATTGTTGGGCCACCAGGAAGGGTTCTTGGTGATGGTCGCTGAAATCGCCACCCTCGTCGATCTACGTGATGCCGATCGACTGTCGCAGCTGCTCGGCGCCAACCGATTTTCCGCGGAGCATCCCGCATTGATCGGCGCCGTCGAGCCGGACAGCGGCCGATTCTCGCTGTGGGCCCGCGCGCGCCTCGCGGAACTCGATGAGCCCGCGTTGATGGCCTTGTTCGACCGCATGCTGGCCGCCGCCAGCAGCGTGCGCGACTGGCTGCAGGCGCCGCTCGCGTCCGAGCCGGTGACGGAGGCATTCGAGCTGTGCGCGTGACGCGGCGGGGCCGGTGCGGCCAGGCTGGCAACTCTGGCGACAATGCGGGTTTTGCCTCGCCTGCGCCGTCGTCTCCATGTCCCTGTTCGCGCTCTGCCTCGTCCTGATCGCCGCCCTGCTGCATGCCGCCTGGAACCTGGTCGCCAAGAAGGCCGGCGGCGACAGCCGCTTCGCGCTGCTGTGCAGCCTGATGATCCTGGTGCTGTGGGGGCCGGTCGGCATCTGGGTCGGCTGGAGCGCGGTGCCGCTGTGGGGCGGCAAGGAATGGGCGCTGGTCTTCGCGAGCGGCATGGCCCACCTCGTGTACTTCAACGTGCTGCTGCGCGGCTATGCGGCGAGCGACCTGACGGTGGTGTACCCGGTGGCGCGCGGCACCGGGCCGCTGATCAGCTCGTTCGGCGCACTGCTGCTGCTCGACGAGCACATGAGCGCAGGCGGCGTGCTGGGCGTGTTCGCGGTCACCGGCGGCGTGTTCCTGATCGCCGGCGGCCCGTCGCTGTGGGCACGCGCGCATGACCCGGTGCAGCGGCAGCGCGTGATGGCCGGCCTCGGCTACGGCGCAGCCACCGGCTGCATGATCGCGCTGTACACGCTGATCGACGGCTACTCGGTCAAGGTGATGCTGATCTCGCCGATCCTGATCGACTACTTCGGCAACCTGCTGCGGGTGCCGTTCATGCTGCCGACGGCCTTGCGCCGGCCCGAGGCCTTCATGGCGTCGGCGCGCGCGCTGTGGAAGCACGCGCTGGTGCTGGCGGTGATCAGCCCGCTCGGCTATGTGCTGGTGCTGTACGCGGCGCGGCTCGCGCCGCTGTCGCACGTGGCGCCGGCGCGCGAGGTGTCGATGCTGTTCGCCGCGCTGCTCGGCGGGCGGCTGCTGGGCGAGGGCGAGCGTGGCACGCGCATCGTGGGGGCGGCCTGCATCGCGTTGGGCGTGGTGGGGCTGGCCGCGGGCTGATGCTTCCGACCTTGCCGGCAACCCATGACCTCCACCTCCCTCCCGAACACCGATTGGCGCCTGGCCGGCGTCGACTTCACCAGCCGGCCGACGCGGCGCAAGCCGATCACCGTGGCGCATGGCCAACTTGCCCACGCCGTCGTGAAGCTGGAGTGCATCGACGCGCACGAGCACTTCGACAGCTTCGCCGCCTGGCTTCGCACGCCCGGCCCGTGGCTCGCGGCCTTCGACTTCCCGTTCGGCCTGCCGCGCGAGCTGGTGCGCTCGCTCGGCTGGCCGCTCGACTGGCTGCCGTTGATGCACCACTACGCCGGGCTGTCGCGCGACGAGATCCGCACGCGCTTCGCGGCCTTCTGCGCGGCGCGGCCCGTCGGCGCGAAGTTCGCGCACCGCGCGGCCGACGGCCCGGCCGGCTCGTCGCCGTCGATGAAATGGGTCAACCCGCCGGTCGCACTGATGCTGCATGCCGGCGTGCCGTTGCTGATCGATGCCGGCGTCGACCTGCCCGGCCTGCACGCCGGCGATGCGCAGCGCGTCGCGCTCGAGGGCTACCCCGGCCTGCTGGCGCGCGAGCTGATCGGCCGGCGCTCGTACAAGGCCGACGACAAGGCGCGCCAGACCCCCGATCGCCTGATCGCCCGCAAGGACCTGCTCGATGCGCTGGAGCAGGGCCGCTCGCGCCTCGGGCTGCGGTTGCGGCTGTCGCATGCGCAGCGCGATGCACTGGTGGCCGATGCATCGGGCGACCGGCTCGACGCGGTGCTGTGCCTGATGCAGGCCGCGTGGGCGGCCGGGCAACCGGGCTTCGGCAGGCCGGCCGATGCCGATCCGCTCGAAGGCTGGATCGTGTCGTCGCCGGTCGATTGATTTTTCAATTTCTGCATTGACAGAAATATCGGGCGACCCTAGAGTCCGCCTCATGAACCTGTCGCCGACCCTCTCCCGATTCGTGCTGCACTGGGGCGAGATGGGCACGCGCTGGGGCGTCAACCGCACCGTCGCGCAGATCCATGCGCTGCTGTTCATCACCGGCCGGCCGATGCATGCCGAGGAAATCGCCGACACGCTCGACGTCGCGCGCTCCAACGTCAGCAACAGCCTGCGCGAGCTGCAGGGCTGGAACCTGATCAAGCTGACACACCTGGCCGGCGACCGGCGCGACCATTTCGAGACCTCGACCCAGGTGTGGGAGCTGCTTCGCACCGTGGTGCGTGAGCGCCAACGTCGAGAGATCGCGCCGACGATCGAGGTGCTGAACGAGCTGCTGGCCGATCCGGCGCTGAGCCGCGACCCGGCCGAGGCCCGCCTGCGCATCCGCGAGACGCAGGAACTGCTGGTCACGCTGACCGCGTGGAGCGACGAGATGCTGAAGCTCGACACCGACACGCTGACCAAGGTGCTGAAGCTCGGCGCGAAGATCAAGAAGCTGCTCGGCCGCGACGGCGCGGCGGCACCCGACGAGGTCAATCCGGTTCAGTTGCTCGGGCCTTGAGGGGCCCGCATTTTTTTGAGCTTGTATTTCTCTATAGACAGAAATTACTGACATAAATCACACGCGAAATCACCCACCATGAACACCATCGTCTATCCGTTGACCCTGTTCTACGACGCCGCCTGCCCGGTGTGTTCGCTCGAGATGGATTCGCTGCGCGAGCGCGATGCCGGCGGCCGGCTGGTGTTCATCGACATCAGTGCACCGGGCTTCGATGCCGCGCCGTGGGGCACCACGCGGGAGGCGATGGACGCCGAGATCCATGCGCTGACCGGAGACGGGCAGTGGTTGCGCGGTGTGCACGTCGTGCGGCTCGCGTACGAGGCCGTCGGCCTCGGCTGGATGTGGCGGCCGCTGCAATGGGCGCCGCTGCAGCCGGCGCTGGACACCGGCTACCGGTGGTTCGCGCGCCACCGCCATGCGATCTCGGCGACCGCGGCGCCGCTGGTGCGCGGCATCCGCGCGTGGCGTGCGCGCCGCGCCGCGGCGAACCCGCGGGCCTGTCGCGATGGCCGCTGCGCCGATCGCCGCGCCGGCTGATCGCGGAGCCATCGCCATGCGCAACGACGTCACCACCATTCATGCCGATGCGCACAGCAGCGCGGTCGAAGGCCGCGTGGCCTGGGCCCCGGCGCGTTCGCTCTGGTGGTTCGCGATGGCCGCCGGCGGCGTGCTGGCCGTCGGTGTGTTCCCGAGCTGGAGCGGGCTCGCGCTGTTCCTCGCCAGCAGCGCCGTGACGCTGTGCCTCGGCCATTCGCTGGGCATGCACCGGCGGCTGATCCACCGCGCGTACGCCTGCCCGCTGTGGCTCGAACGCGGTCTGGTCTACCTCGGCGTGCTGGTCAGCATGGCCGGGCCGGTCGGCATGATGCGCACCCACGATGTGCGCGACTGGGCCCAGCGGCAAACGCGCTGCCATGATTTCTTCGCGCACCGGCGCAGCTTCCTCGTCGACGCCTGGTGGCAGTTGCACTGCGAACTGCGCCTGGCCCGCCCGCCGCGCTTCGAGCTGCCCGGCCACCTGGCCGACGACCCGGTGCTGATGTGGATCGAGCGGCACTGGTTGCTGCAGCAGCTGCCGTGGGCGCTGCTGTTCTTCGCGCTCGGCGGCGTCGGCGCGGTGCTGTGGGGCGTGTGCCTGCGCTGCGTGGTCAGCCTCACCGGCCACTGGATGGTCGGCCACTTCGCGCACCGCGTCGGCCACCGCAGCTGGCATGTCGACGGGGCCGGCGTGCAAGGCCACGACGTGCGCGGCTGCGGCCTCATCACCTTCGGCGAAGGCTGGCACAACAACCACCACGCGTTTCCCGGTTCGGCCCGCCTCGGGCTCTACCCCGGCCAGGCCGATCCCGGCTGGTGGGTGCTGTGCGCGCTGAACCGCATCGGCCTGGTGTGGGACATCAGCCTGCCGGCCACCTTGCCGCCCCGCGCCGGGCTTCAGGCGCTCGAACCCGAGGCCGCGCGCGTGCTCGATGCCGCGCGGCCCGGGCCCTGCATTCCAAGGAGTACGTCATGAAGGTCCTCGTCTGCGGATCGACCGGCTGCATCGGTGCGGCCGTCGTCCATGCGCTGCGTGCGCGCGGCCACAAGGTCGTCGAAGCCTCGCGCCGACCGGGCGCGGCGCGCGAGCACTGGCCGCTGGATTTCTCGAACCCGGTGGCGCCGCAGCGCTGGGCCGAGCGGCTGCGCGACGCGCAGGTCGACACCGTCGTCAACTGCGTCGGCATCCTGAGGCCCTCGCGCGGGCAGCGCTTCGAGCGCGTGCATGCGCAGGGGCCGATCGAGCTGTTCCGCGGCGCGGCGCTGGCCGGCGTGCGGCGCGTGATCCAGGTGTCGGCGCTCGGCGTCGGGCCCGAGGGCATCGGCAGCGACTACCTGCACAGCAAGCTGCTCGCCGACGACCTGCTCGCGACGCTGCCGCTCGACTGGGCGGTGCTGCGCCCGTCGCTGGTGTACGGGCCGCGCAGCGCCAGTGCGGCGCTGTTCGCGACGCTCGCGGCGCTGCCGGTCGTCAGCCTGCCGGGGCGCGGCATGCAACGCCTGCAGCCGCTGCATGTCTACGAACTGGCCGAGGCGATCGCACGGCTGGTCGAGCAGCGCGGCGCGCTGCGCTCAGTCTGCGAGCTTGGCGGTCCGCAGGCCGTCAGCTACCGCGAGATGCTCGCCGCCTACCGCGCCGCGCTCGGCCTCGGCGAGCCGCTGTGGCTGCCGGTGCCGATGCCGCTGATGAAGCTCGCGGCCCGCGTGGCAGGCGTGCTGCCGCAGAAGTCGTTCAGCCCCGAGACGCTGCGCCTGCTCGAGCGCGGCAGCGTGCCGTCGACCAATGCGTTGCCGACCCTGCTGGGCCGCGGCCCGACCGCGCTGGCGCAAGGCCTGCGCATCAGCCCGCCCGAGCCGCGCATCGAGTGGCGCGGCGGCATCGCGCGGGCCGTCTCGCTGGCGCAGAAGCTGACGATCGGCGTGCTCGCGCTGCTGCTGTGGATCGCGCACACCCGATGAGCGCCGAGCACCTTCCGTACCGCTACCGCTGGCCGGTGCTCGCCGGCGCGCTGGCGGGCATCGTGCTGCGGCTGGCGTTCTCCGGCGCGGCCGGCAGCCGGTGGTCGGCGATGGCCGGCGCCTTCGTGTTCCTCGCGCCGATCGCGGTGGGCATGGTCACCGTCTACATCGCCGAGCGCGAGGCGCGGTGCTCCTGGCGCTACTGCATCGCGGCGCCGTTCCTCGCCACCGGGCTGTTCGTCCTCGGCACGTTGCTGATCAACATCGAAGGCCTGGTCTGCGCGATCGTCATTGCGCCGCTGTTCGGCGTGCTCGGCAGCGTCGGCGGGCTGCTGATGGGCGTCGCCTGCCGCGTCACCGGCTGGCCGCGGCCCACGCTGTACGCGTTCGGCACATTGCCGCTGCTGCTGGGTGGCCTGGTGCCCGGCACCGCGTTGCAGGACGAACACAGCCGCATCGAACGCAGCCTGTGGATCGCCGCCCCCGCCGAGGTGGTGTGGCAGCAACTGACGCAGTTGCCGGACATCCAGGCTGGCGAGGTCGAACGCGGCTGGGCGTATCGCATCGGCGTGCCGCCGCCGCAGTCCGGCATCACCGGATCGGCGGGCGGCCGGGTGCAGCATTTCCGGATGGGCAAGGGCATCCATTTCGACGGCGACATCACCGACTGGCAACCGGCGCGCCGCATCGCCTGGACCTACCGCTTCGCCGACGACTCGGTGCCCTCGGGCGCGCTCGACGACCACGTGCGCATCGGCGGGCTGTACTTCGACCTGCACGACACTGCCTTCGAGCTGCAGCCCGAGCGCGGCGGCACCCGCCTGACCATGCGCACCCGCTACCGCGTCAGCACGCAGTTCAACTTCTATGCGGACGGCGTCGCGCGGCTGCTGCTCGGCAATGTCAGCGAGGTGCTGCTCGAGCTGTACGAACGGCGCTCGGTGGCGGCCGGCCGGCCACCCGGCTAGTGCTTCAGCTCGATCGTGCCGCGCGCCACGTAGCGCTGGAAATCGCCGATCGGGATCGCGGTGGAGCCATGGGTGTCACCGTCGACCCAGCTGAGCGTCGCGTCGGTGAGGGTGGTCTCGACCTCGATGGGGCCGGGTCGGATCTCGATCGCCTGGCCGTCGCCTTCGCGGTACTCGACCTTGCCGATGATCTGGGCTTCCTGGGACATGGGGTTCCTCCTTGATGTCATGTCATGGCTTGCGTGACACCAAGAGTCCCCGGCATGGCCGGTCGCGAGAATCGGACGGCATGCCGCAGCGGCGTAGGGCATTTCCTACGCCGCCGCGAGCAGCTCAGAGCGCGTTGACTTTTTCCTTCAGGCGGAGAGCCTTCTGGCGTTCGAGCCTGGCCGTCTCGTTGGACGGATCGAGCTCGAGCACCTTGTCCCAGGACTTGACCGCGCCATCCAGGTCCTGGCGCGCCAGCGCCGAGCGGGCATTGCGCGAGTGCGTGTCGACCAGCCGCTTGCTGGTCGCATCCGCCTTCGGGCCGGCCGCGGCCACGCCCAGGCTGGCGGCCTGCTTGTAGTCGGCCAGCGCGCGCTCCAGGTTGCCGGCCTTGGCCGAAGCCTCGGCTGCGCGGAACGCCTTCTCGCCGGCCGACGGTTCGGCCGGCGCCACCGGCGCGGCAGCCACCGGCGGCGGTGCCGGCTCGGGTGCCGGTTCGGGCCTGGCCGGCGTCGGCCGGGTCGGGCGGGTCGGCTCGGGCGGGGGCGCCTTGCCGGGGATGCGCAGCGTCGTGCCTTCGCCGACCTGGCGCGGCACCTTGATGTTGTTGTAGCGCGCGAGGATGTGGAAGCTGTAGATGTCGCCGAGGAAGCGGCCGGCGATGCGCGACAGCGTGTCGCCCGAGCGCACCACGTACGGGAACGACTCGCGGCCGAGCGTGGCCTGCGGGTCTTCGGTCATCTGCTTCTGCAGGTTCAGCGCCAGCTTGTTGGCCGGGTCCAGCGTCAGCGCGCGCTGCAGTTCGGCGCGTGCCTGCTCTTCGTTGCCGGCCTCGAGCAACTCGACGACGCCTTGCGCAACCTTCTGCGACTGGGCCTGCATCGCCGGGGTCGGCGGCGGCGGTGGTTCCGGCGCGGGGGCGGGGGCTGGCGCAGCGGCCGGCGGCTCGGGGGGAGGCTCGGCCGGTTTGGTGGCACAGGCCGACAGCGCCAGCGCCGCGACCAGGGCCGTCATCAGGGCGGCCGTGCCGGCGAGGCGGGACGGTGCCGTGCGATCAGTGGTTGCGATCATGCGTTCCATCTTCAGTCGAAGTGAGCGGAGCCCGGCAGCCGGGGTGCCGTCCGGGTGGGGTCGGCGCCGCTGGGGCGAACGGCAGATTGTGCCCCGAGCCGGGGGCGGATCAGAACCGCTTCACCCCGTCATCCGTGTGAAGAAAGTGCTTGCCACCACAACCACGTGGCTACCGCCGAGAAGATCGCACCGACCAGCAGCCAGGCCTTGGCCTGCGGGATCACGCGGCCGGCGGTGAGCCAGCGCGCGAGGCCGAGGGCGAGGAAGGCGGGGCCGAGGATGGCGAGGATCAGCTTGGCGTCGATGGGGGGCATCGGTTCTTCCTGGGTGTTCTGGTGAGCCGCGCGAGGGGCCGCGGTGAGTATTGCATGAGGCTTGGGCCCGAACGGCGCTCAGGCGTCGTCGGGCGGCGCGCGGCGGGACGGGTCAACATTCAGATCAAGGGCGGGACCGACTGCCACGCCTTGCCGTCTGTCGTGAAGGCGATTTCCCGGGTGCCGAACGACCACAGCACTCCGTCGACCGTCACAGAACGGCAATGAGGTCGCAGGCCACCGGGATCGCCTTCACGAGCATCAGGTGGTCGGGGACCTGGATGGTCTGCATGGAGTCATCACACGTTGTCGGGATGGATCACTTCGGACCAGGTCGTGCCGTCGAAGGTCAGGATGTCGATGCTGTACCAGTTGTCGGTGAGCGCGGCATCGTCGAGGTGCTGCCACTGGTTGGAGCGGCCGTGCAGCACGACACCCTTGTCACCGCAGATCCCCCAACGCAAACGTCGACGAATGCGTTCTGTCCGCTGAGATGGCCTTTGGGCGAGTTCATTTCGAAGGGATCGGTCATGCCCTGGGGCGTGCCGGGCGCCCCGAGTGCAGTCAGCTGGCCATCGACGCGAGCAGCCGTTGCTGGCGCCACGCGGGGGCTGCAATGTTGAACAGCGGCGTTCCCGGATTCAACAAGCACAGGTACTGCGCCGCCGTTGCGCGCTGGCGCTGGAAGCCTGTGCGCAGAACCGACAGGCAGTGCGCCGTCGACGGTTGCTCGCCCATGAAATAGCGGGTGCCGCTGGCGAAGCGGGTGCCATGAGTCTGCCACCAGGCGGCGATGCGTTGCGGATCCGGCCACGGCAGACCGTCGTCCTCGTCCAGCCTCACGTCTGCGTCGGAGGCATCGTCGTTCGGCCCGGCCGCGATCTCCTCCGGGGGCTTGCGCTCCAGGTCGATCAAGGCCAGGTCGACGCCTGTGATGAAGCTGAACGACTCGCCTGCCAGCCGCGTCAAGGCAGGGTCCTGGAGGTGCTTCAGCAGCCATGGCATGACCTGCGTGTCACCGGCCCAGGCGGCTGCGCGCAGCATCGTGCGCAGCGGCGCCTCCTGCTGTGCCAGAGCGCGCACCTCGGCGCGGGCCGACTCCGTGTCGATCGCCGGCAGCAGCAGCGACAGCGCCGCAAGCTGGGCCGGGCCTGGCGTTCGAGCCAACGACTGCAGCCCCGCGAGCGCAGCGCCACGGTCGCCGAGCAGCAGCGCCGATCGGGTGGCGGCCAGCCGCACGGCCGCATCGGCGTGCCTTGCCGATGCGAGGCAGGCCGCCAGCAGGTCCGCGCGGCCAAGTTCGCCGGCGGCACGCAAGGCCCAGGCGCGCAAGCCGACATCGTCGTGCGCTGCGAAATCGGCCAGCACCGGCCCCGGATCCACGCGGTGCAGCAGGCAACCGGCCAGACCGACCCAGCGTTCTTCGGGTGTGCCGGCCAGCAGGCGCGAAATGATGCCGCGCAGCAGCGGCGCCGGCACCCAGCCGAAGGCCGACGCCAATGCGCGTCCGGCGTCGGGAACGGCTGCGGTCAGCGACAGCAGCGACGCGAGGCGTTGTTCGTCGCGCCGCTCGATCGCGCCGACTGCCGCCACGAACAACTGGCCGACGCCGGGCGTCTCGAGCGATTGCCGGCTCAGCGCGTCGGCGAGTGGCCCGGCGCCCTGGAGGCCGTCGAGGTGGGCGGTCAATCGCTCGTCGAGCCGTTCGAGGTGCAGCAGCCGCGCATGCGGCGAGCGAACCAGCACCGCGCGCGTGGCGCGCAGCATCACCGCGTCGTCGAGGTGCTGAGAAATGACCTGAGGCACCGCGCCCTGGAGGATTTGAATCGACATGAAGGCTCAGGGCTTGTCCGGCGGCGTGCGGTCCTGCCAGGTCTTGCCATCGAAGAGGTAGGCAACGTCGTTGCGCACGAAGATCAGCGCGCTGTCGTTGGCGTCGAGTTGCCCCCCGCCTTCGTCGGGCGGAGGAACCTCGGTGACCGGCACCAGCTTGTCGCCCACCAGGTCGAACAGCCTGCCGTTCTCGTCGGCGACGAAGGTGCGGCCGGCGAAGCGGGCGATCCCGGTGATCGGGGCGTTGGTGGCCTCGTGTTCGATCGAGACGAAGCCCTTGGCGCTGCCGCGCAGCAGCACGCCCAGGCCGCCGCCGATCAGCACCTCGCCGCCGGGAAGGCAGCGCACCGTGTACAGGCTGGTGTTGGTCGGGCTGTCGAGCGCACGCCACAGGCCGGCCGCGCAGCACCAGATCTCGCCGCGCAGTCCGACGGCAAAGAGTTCGGCTTCGTCGAGGCCGTGGATGGCGTTGAAGCCGACGATCTCGGTGCTGACCGCCGGGTCGCTGAAGCAGCCGTTGTCGAAGCGGCTCCAGGTCTTGGCGTCCAGCGCGCGCCGGTAGACCTGACGCCGCATGCCGGCCGCATACACGTGCTCGCCGACCGCGCAGGCGCCGTTGATGGCGCGCAAGGAACTGGGGCCGTTCCCGGACGGGTCGATCACCTCGTCCCAGGTCTTCACGGCGGTGGTCGCTTCGATGCCGCCGTTCTGTCCGACCAGAAAGACGGTCTTGATGCGTGGCGCATAGGCCACGGCGGCAACCCGGAAGTTGGCGGACCATCCGGTCCACTTGCCTTGCGCCAGCTCGAACACGACGGCGTGCTCGACATCGTCGTCCTCCAGCGAGGTTTCCGTTCCGACAACATAGGTGTCGGTGCCGGTTGCCATCGCACCAAAACCGTAGCCGTACATCTCAGACATGCGTCTCTCCGTAGATTGTTTTCGTCATGTTCATGCTCACCTTCTGCCGCTCGACGGCAGTGTCGTCGGCGGTGAGTATTTGGCGTGCATCTCCGCGCGGGCGTCGCCCAGATCGTCCTTCGCGGGCTTGTTCAGCATGCGCTTGTTGTCATTGCCATAGAACGCGTCCAGCTGCGACTCGATGCACGACCACGAGCAGCCGGCCGCTTTCAGCGACGGCACGTCCTTGTAGCAGTCCTTGACCGAATCCTTGGCCGCGCCGTAGTCCCACGGTCGGTCCGCCATCGCCAGGCCGGGCATGTGCAGTTCACAGTGCGCGCCCTGGATGTTGTGCATATCGCGATGCAGGGTGCCGGGCGACCGGGTCTTGTTCGCGCACACGGTGGGCGCGTCCTCGTCGGTCTTCATGCCGGCTGCACGTTCGGCCTTGGTCGGCGGTCCGCCGCCGCCGTTGCGCAGCGAACGGTAGTTCGGGAACGTGGCGTTGGCCTTCAGCCAGTTGTCCTGAATCAGGTGGTGGCCGGTGTTGGCTGGGTGGCAGCACATCTTCTTGTCGGCCTTCTTCGGCACCAGGATGCACGACATCGACTCTTCGCAGTCGGTGCCCGTGCAGTCGCGCACCTCGCCCTTGCGCCCGGGCTTGACGGTCATCGTGGTGTTGGCGCAGCCCTGCTGCGCCTTGCCGATCTCGTCGTGACAAGGGTGGTCGAGCGGCGGCGGGACCACCTCATCGATGTACATCCACGGCGGTGTGTTCGGGCCCATCGAGCCGTGGTTGTGGGTGGTCATGTCACCCATGCGGGTGACGTTCTCGCCTTCGATCTTCACGTCCATCGACCAGACCGTGAAGTAGACCTTGCCGGTGATCTTGCTGGTGACCACGCCCTTCTTCGGGGCGCAGCCGGCCTCGTCCCCCGTGCTCTTCTTGAAGTAGCTCTTGTTCTTGAGCATGACCTCCTGGCCGGAGATCTTGACGGTGGACGAACCATCGGTGGTGTCCGAGGCCATCCCGGTGTTCGGGTACGGAATCGGGATGCCTGGCGGCGTGGCCGGCGTCTGCGGCGGCGTGAAGCAGACATCGGGGAACGCGCATATCGATTTGCCGGCGGCCTGCTTGCAGGACACCTCCATCATGTTGGCGTAGATCTGGTTGCTCATCGTGCGCTCTGGAATTGCAAGGTGAACGCCGCCCGTTGGCCGGCATCGTTCGCGAGGTGGGCAAGGATGTGGTGCCCGCGGCTGTAGCCCTTGCGGCAGGCCGCGGCAGCCAGCGCCATGATGGCGGCGCCGGCAGCGCTGCCGGATTCGCCGGTGCACTCCGCCGGGTGCCAGAGGTCGAACTCTTCCTTGCGCACGCGCAGCGTGCGCGAGACCGCCAGGGCAGCTTCCTTGAAGTAGTACTGCTCGCCGGAGATGTCGGTGATGCGGAAATCCATCTCATGCATCTGGCGACCGGCATCGGCCAGCGCCGCCTTGATCGCCGCCGACAGGCCGTTCGCGCGCAGTGGCTCGCCGCTGTCGACGTGGGCCGGCTCGCGGCCGAATCCGATGCCGGTGACGAGCAACTCGCCGTCGCGGCCAGCAGGTGCTCCCACCAGCAGCGCACCGGCCGCCTCGCCGGGCATGAAGCCGTTGGAATTCACCGGTGACAGCAGCCGCCCACCGTCGTCGTAGGAGCCCAGCGTGGCAGCGTTCAGAAGGCTGTCGGTGGCGGCGACGAGGATGCGTGGCAACCCATGCCGCTGCATCAGCGCGCGGGCCTGACCGAGCGCTACCGCGATACCGACGCGGCCGTGTGCGACGACGGCAGAGTGCTCGCTGAAGTGCAAGCCGAGTTCGGTTTCGATCAGCCGGAACAGCCGATCCTCGAGTCCGGCCGTGCGGCCCGGGCGCTCGGCCTCGGCCACGCACAGCAGCAAGGGCAGCGACTGCCGCTCGGCATCCGCAACGCCGGCCAGCGCCTCGCGGATCGCCATCGCAGCCATCGTGGCCAGCTTGTCGAGCCCGCTGCGCGGAACCGGCAGCGGCACCTGGTGCGCCATGATCCATTCGCCCGACGAGTCCATGAACCGGGTCTCGGTGGGGTTGGTGAGCTTCGCGCGGAACGCGGCACAGCTGCTGGCGGCATCGAGACCCACCGAGGTCACCAGGCCCACCTCGTGCAGCGCGAGTGCGCCGGCAAGGGCCGTCATGCGGGCTCCCGCGGGGCGGGTGCCATCGGCACCATCACGACGGGAATCGGGAAGGTGGTCGCATCGCGCTGCTGCCACCACTCACGGCCCTTCTTGCCGACCAGGATCTGTGCGATTTCGAACATGTTCTTCTTCAGCGGTCGCGTCACGCGCCAAGTGAGCGAGAAGCGGTGCCGGTCGGGCTCGATCACGACGGTGTCCAGCGTCGCCGTGTAGTCCTCGCGGCCGCCCGTTCGGGGGAAGACATGCACCGGCGCGACCAGGTGCGGAATGGTGAAGCGGGTCACGCCTTCCGGCGTCAGGTTGGCCAGCGCCACCTCGGTCGGTCCGGCCTGCAGTGCATCGAGTGCGAGTTGCTGGTCGATGGGAGCAGCCTGGTAATAGCGCTCGTCGAAATCAGGCGGCAGGAACGGGAAGTGTTCGTCGAGCCAAGCCTCGTCGTACGTGCCCGCAAAGCGCGACCGCGACGACCAACCGCGCCCGAGCGGCCCGTACGACATCGGTGCGTAGTCGCTGTCCGGGTCGCTGATGCTGCGTCCGATCTCCTCGGTGCGCGGCAGCGGCTTGCCGTCGACCCAGGACTTCTTCAGATGCTTGTGGAAGCCCACGCCGACCGGGTTGGCCATGTACGCGGCGTGCTGCGACGGGTCTTCATGCGCCAGGTCGGTCCCGCCATACGCCACGTCGTAGCTGATCGGCTGCGTGACGAACGGCTCGGCCGGCGTCGCGCGCAGCGTGGCCAGGCCGCAATCCCATTGCCGCGCGCCGACCACCGCGATGCGCTTGCTCCAGTGGCCGATGCGGATGCCGGTCTCCACGCGCGTGGCAGGCCGGCCGTGCGGCGCATGCGCGCTGCCCAGCAGCAGCACGTCGACGCGCGGCTTGCGCGGCGCGAAGTCGACCTCGTACACCGGCGCCGACAGCCCCGACTCGCCGGTGAAGGTGTCGGCCATCACCAGCGGCAGCTGCTCGTCGTGCAGCGCGAAATGCGTGGCCGGCTCGCCGGCCTGCGGGAAGCGGAAGGTGCCCTTGATGACGACGACGAGCGACTCGCGCCCGCTCGGTTCGAGGCCCATGTTGTAGCCCGCCGTCATGCGGGTGGCATTGATCAGTTCCATGCGGGTACTGCCGTCGGGCAATCAGTTCAGTTGCACCGAGCCGCCCTTGATGCGGTTCACGCCGGTCGAACGGCTCGACACGTAGCTGCCCTGGATCAGCACCTTGCCCGCTTCGGTCAGCGTGATGCTGGCCTTGCCGCAGCGCAGCGTCAGCTCCTTCTTCGCGCTGACCAGCATGCGCTGGCCGTCGCTGTCGAGCTGCACCTGGTCGGGCCGGTCGGCCAATGGCCAGCCGGCGGCCGGGCGCAGCACGCCGGTGACGATCGGCAGCGCCGCATCGCCGTTCTCGAACATCAGCGTCACCTGGGCGCCGATGTGAGCGCCATGCAGGTCGAGCACCGTCCTCGCGCGCAGCGCGGCCGTGCCGGGCTGGCCGGGGTAGAGCACCAGCGGCGTCGCGCCGTCGTCGGCGATCGCGATCAGCTCGCCGATCACCAGCGACGGCAGCGGCTCGCTGCGCAGCACGGCCGGGCGCGATTGCAGCAGCGGCTGCAGCGCATCGACCCGATCGGCAGACCCGCCGATGGGCGAGGCGGGGATGGCTTCTTCGCGCGCGTGCGCTTGCAGAAGTTGTTGGTCCAGCGTGTCGCGGCCGCTCATCGTGTGCCTCAGTTCTGCAGGATCTTGGAGCCCTTCATCACGATGTTGCCGCCGGCCTTCTTCTTGATATCGCCGGAGCCCTCCACCGTGATGTCCTTGCCCTTGATGATGATCGTGCCGTCTTTCTTCATCGTGATGCTGGCGCTGCCGGTCTTCAGCGTGATCGAGTCTGCCGCCTCGAGCACGTAGTTCTTGCCGACCTTCAGCGTGTTGTCCTCGCCGACGTTGGTGTTGCGGGCCTTGGCCACCTGCACGCTCTGCTTGCCGCCGACGCTCAGGCTGCGGTCCGAGCCGACGTCGATGCTCTGCTTGGCGCCGATCGAATGACTCTCGTTGATGCCCACCGTGACCGAGCGCGTGGCGCCCACCGTGATGCTCTGCGCCGCGCCGACCACCACTTCCTGCGCCGCGCCGATCGCCACCGTCTCGTTGATGCCGACCGCGCGGGTGCGCTGCAGCGCGACCGTCTCGGTCTTGCTGGCGCCGATCGTCACGGTGCGGTTGCTGCCGATCGTGATCGTCTCGTTCGAGCCGACCGTTTCGGTGCGGTTCACGCCGATCGCGATGGTCTCGTTGCTGCCGACCTTCTCGTTGCGGTTGACGCCGATCGTGATGTCTTCGTTGTTGCCGACCTTCTCGGTGCGGTCGACGCCGATCGTGATGGTCTCGTTGTTGTCGACGGTCTCGGTGCGGTCGTGCTTGACGTGCACCGTCTCGTCGCGGTCGATGGTCTTGCTGCGGTCGCGGCCGACCCACTTCGATTCGTCGTTCTCGACCTCGGTCAGCTGGTCTTTCTCGGCATGCAGCCACAGCTGCTCGGCGCCCTGCTTGTCCTCGAAGCGGATCGCGTTGGCATTGCCGTAGCCGCCGCCCTTCGACGACCGCGTCAGCAGGCCCGACTGCGTCGCATTGGCCGGCAGCTCCCACGGCGGCATCTGCTCGGCGTTGTAGACGCGGCCGGTGATCAGCGGCTGGTCGGGGTCGCCCTCGAGGAAGCCGACGACCACTTCCTGGCCGATGCGCGGGATCGAGATGCCGCCGAAGTTCTTGCCGGCCCAGGGCGACGACACGCGCACCCAGCACGAGCTCTTCTCGTTGCTCTCGCCATAGCGGTCCCAGTGGAACTGCACCTTCACGCGGCCGTACTTGTCGGTGAAGATTTCTTCGCCGCCGGGGCCGACCACGACGGCCGTCTGCGGGCCCTGCACGAAGGGCTTCGGCGTGCTGCGCTGCGGACGGAACTGCTGCTTGCTCGGGATCGCCGAGAACGCGCACTGGAAGCCGGCGCCGCCGTTGCCCGATTCGTGCACGCCGAGCTCGGCCTTCACCGACATCGACGTGATCAGGTATTCGGCGTTCTGGTCGTCGCGCGGGTGCTTGGTGAGCTTCAGGTTGCAGCCGACCTTCAGGCCGAGCGCGTTCGACGCGCCGCGCAGCTGCGTGTAGCGCGACTGGATCTCGTCCATGCGGTTCTCGATCCACTGCGAGCCGTCGGCCTTCTGGACGTAGTCGCCCTGGTAGTCGAAGCTTTCGTAGTCGGCGAGCTCGTGCGGGCGCGTGTTCGAGGTCTCGACCTCGAGCGAGGTCGACGGGCGCTCGAAGTCGTAGCTCGTCATCACCGTCTTGCCGGTGCGCACCGATTCGTCGAACACCCAGTTCGAGATGTATTCCTGGTCGGGCGGCGCGCTCGCGCTGTCTTCGATGTAGCGCATGCTCTCGTAGCCGGGGGCGGCGTCGTGCGCGCTCTGCGAGTCGACGAGGATCAGCTTGTGCGCGCCGTCGGTGTGCTCGAAGTACCAGTAGATGCCTTCGTGCTCCAGCAGGCGCGCGATGAAGTTGTAGTCGCTCTCGCGGTACTGCACGCAATACGTCCACGGCTGGTACGAGCGGAACAGCTTGGGCTCGAAGCTCGCGACGCCGTGGTCGCCGAACACCTTCTTGACGATGTCGGGCACCGACATGTCCTGGAAGATGCGGCAGTCGGTGGTGCGGGTCAGGAACCACAGCCACGGCCGCACCGTGGCGCGGTAGCCGAAGTAGCGGCCCTTGTGCCCGCCCAGGCCGAAGCGCGTGACGTAGCCGTTGTAGTGGCGCTTGGCGCCGCTCGCGAGCGTGACGTTGACGGTGACCAGCTTGCCGAGCAGGTCTTGCGGCTTCAGGTCGGGCTTCTCGCTCAGCAGCGACAACTGCATGTCGCCCAGCGAACTCAGGCCGGTCGAGTACGTCATCGACTCGAAGAACAGGTCTTCGGGTGGGAGCGGTGAACTCAGCGTGATGGGATTGGCCATGGGTGCGCTTGCTGTGCAGACAAAGGGCGCACGGGCGGTGCACCATGGTCCCCAGAGTAGGAAAACCGGCCCGGGGGGTAAAGCGACGAAAGTCATGTGCCCCCCGGGACGGGGCGGCCGCGCCGGTGGTTTGGCCTAGGATTCGGCCAGGCGGCACCCAGGCCGCCAGAGTTGAGCTTCGACAAGCTGTGGCAGGGCTATCCGAGCAGCAAGCCGTACGTCGACAAGTCGGGTGACCCGCCAAAGGGCTTCGAGAACCAGTGCGCGATCAAGGTCAGCGTCGCGCTGCATGCGGCGGGCGTCGACATGAAATCGTTTCGAGGTGCATCGGTGACGGTCGACGACAAGCGCCTCGCGATCCGGGCGGAGGAACTCGCGGCGTGGCTGAAGACACAGCACCTGATCGGGTTGCCGTTGAAGCCGGAGAACGTGACGGGCGAGGAGTGGCAGGACAAGATCAAGGGACGCAAGGGGATCGTGTTCTTTGCGAACTACTGGGCACGAGACGGCGAGAAGCGCCTGACCGGTGATCACATCGATCTATGGAACAAGTCCACGTTGACGCCGTCGATCGAGTCGACGTTGCGCTTCAGCCTGGGCATGTCCCGCTTCCCGAACCTGCTAGGTCCGGGCAACTGGTTTTCGAACCTTGGCAAGTCGGAGACCATCCTGTTCTGGGAGATTCGATGAAGCGTTTCCTCGCCGCCATTGGTGGATTCATCGCCGGCCTGCTGCTGACGTGGCTTTGTCTGTACGTCCTGAGCAATGCGCATTTGCCGAGCTTGGGATGGAAGCGTGCTGGCTGCGACGTTGAGCATTGCGGCCCTGCGTGGATCGTTCCGGCAACCCTGGCGCTGATCCTCGTTCCCTCGGTGAGCTTCGCCGTGGCCGGCTGGTGTGCTGCAACTCGAGGCTGGCCCGTCAAACGAGCAGCGACCGTCTTCGGACTGTTGATCGTCGGTATGGTGGTCGTCTTCACAGTCTCCTATGTCTTGTAGCGAGCGCGCAGTTCAGCCTCCTTCGTTTGATTCGATGAGGCGGTTCCTTGCAATGTTTGCCGCGCTCACCAACCGTTACGCCTCCACCGCCCGATCCGGCGATTCCCCGTTGTCCACGCCCCTCGGCCCCCGTAACATTCCTGCCGCAATGGAAGAGGGCAGACGGGCGCCACCCCAGGACGCCCGCGTCGACCGCATCGGAGGGATCTTCATGGCATTGCCTGGCGCCAGAAACGCCCCGCAGGATCACCTGCCCGAACTGACCAGCCTGCGCTTCATCGCGGCCTTCGCGGTGCTCGTGCTGCATTACCGCGACCTGTTCGGACCGCTCCCCGAGGGCCTGCTGCGCGCGATCGTCGGCGGCCAGTACGGCGTCACCTTCTTCTTCGTGCTGAGCGGCTTCATCCTGACCTATCGCTACCACGACTGGTTCGATGGCGGTGTTCTCGATGGACGCTTCTGGCGCTTCCAGCGGCTGCGCTTCGCGCGCATCTACCCGGTGTACCTGCTCGGGCTGCTGCTCGACACGCCGTGGCACCTGATCGAGCGTGCGCAGGCCGGCCAGCTGGCCGAGGTCGGGCAGACCTGGTGGGCCTCATGGCTGTTGAACCTGGTCGGGCTGCAGGCCTGGGTGCCGGCGGTGCCGTTCGCGATGTTCTGGAACACGCCGGCCTGGAGCGTGGCTGCCGAGTTCTTCTTCTACGCGACCTTCCCGTTCCTGTGCGCCGGGTTGCTGCGCCTGCGGCTGCGGCTGCGCGGCCTCGCGCTGCTGCTCACGGCCAGCGTCGCGCTCGGCGTCGGCATGTATGCCGCGGTGATCTGGTGGATGAACGTCGTGCTGCATGCCGAGGCGCAGACGCAGTACATCGTGATGGTCTACAACCCGCTGCTGCGCTACAGCGAATTCCTGGGCGGCTGCCTGACCGGCCTGGCGTTCCTGCAGCTGCGGGCCGGCACCTGGCCGCGCGCGGTGTGGCTCACCGGCACCGATGTCCGTGCCCGCCGCGTGCGCGATGCGATCGTGCTGCTGGCGCTGTTGGCGGCCGGCGTGCGCATCGGCCTGCCCGACTACACCGGGCCGTCGATGGAGCGCTGGGTGTTCGACGTGGCGGTGAAGTACGGCGTCTTCATCGTGCCGTTCAGCGCGCTGATCCTGGCCGTGGCATCGGGCCGCACCTTCCTGAGCCCGCTGCTGCAGCGGCCGTGGCTGGTGCTGCTCGGCGAGGCCAGCTATGCGCTCTACATCATCCACTGGTCGGTGACCACCTTCCTGCGCCTGGGCTGGCTCGGCGAGGCCGGCACGCCGGCGGTGCACGGGCTGTTCCTGCTCGGCACCGTGGCCGCCTCCGTGCTCTGCTACCGCTTCATCGAGGTGCCGTGGCGGCGCCGCTTGCGCGGCACCGCCGATGCCGGCACGCTGGACACGCCCGCGGATGCCGCCGCCCCCCTTCAACCCCAACCGAGACCTGCTCTGCCATGAACGCTTCCACGCTGATGCCCGCACCGCGCCCGCGCGAGATCGAGGCCCAGGCCCGTCCGATCGACAACGGCTGGCTGCAGTGGGTGGCCGAGAACAAGCTGCGCAACTGCGCGATGGAATCGATGCTGCAGACGATGACGGCTGCCGGCCTGTCGCGCGCCGAATCCGAAGCGGCCATCGTCCGCATGGACAGCGACCCGGCGTTCCTCGCGGCCAAGCGCTACCAGCAGATGCAGCGCAAGTTCGAATCGGTGCTCGCGAACCAGCAGAAGCTGTGGGAATCGTCGCCGCATTACGGCCGCGTCGAGAAGCGCAGCCACGTGTCGCGCGACGAGTTCATCGAACGCTATGTGCGCGGCAGCCGCCCGCTGGTGCTGACCGAAGCGGCACGCGACTGGCCGGCGCGCACGCGCTGGTCGCCGCAGGACCTGAAGACCCGCTTCGGCCACCTCGATGTGGAAATCCAGGCCGAGCGCAACGCCGATGCGAACTACGAGCAGAACAAGCTGGAGCACCGGCGCACGGTGCGGCTGGGCAGTTTCGTCGACCAGGTGCTGGCCGGCGGCGCGACCAACGACTACTACCTGACGGCCAACAACGAGGTGTTGCGCCGGCCCGAGTTCGCGCCGCTGCTGAAGGACATCGGCACGCTGCCCGAGATCTGCGACCCTGCGCAGCTCGCGCAGCGCTCGTCGTTCTGGTTCGGGCCGGCCGGCACGCGCACGCCGCTGCACCATGACACGCTGATGCTGATGCACACGCAGATCGTCGGTCGCAAGCGCTGGCGCTTCATCTCGCCGCTGGAGACGCCGAAGCTCTACAACCACTTCCGCGTCTACAGCCCGATCGACCTCGACGCGCCGGACCTGGTGCGTCACCCCGATTTCGCGAGCGTGAAGGTGCTGGAGGTGGTCGTCGAGCCGGGCGAAACGATGTTCCTGCCGCTCGGCTGGTGGCACCAGGTGACCTCGCTGGACGTGAGCCTGTCCTTCTCGTACTCGAACCTGGCGATCCCGAACGACTTCACGTACGTGAATGCGGAGATTCACAACTGGTGAAGTGACACGCCCGGTCTGGAATGCGTCTTGCACGGGTGTTCGAACAAATCGAACGCCAGCACGGATGGGTAACCGTCCGTATCAACAAAACGCCACCAGGAGGGTTCCATGAATCAGCAGCGCAGGCCGGCCGGAGCAGGTCGGAACGACAGGTCGCGAACACTCGCCGCGGCGGCGATCCTGTTCGGCAGCGCGATGGCGCTCTCGGCCTGCGGCTCGGGGGGCGGCGATGATGCCGGCCCGGCGAGCAGCCCGCCGCCGACGAGCCATGCGCCGGCGCCTTCACCAGCACCCGCTCCGGCGCCGGCTCCCGCGCCGTCCGCGGCGCCGTCCCCCGCGCCCGCGCCCGCACCGGCCCCCGCACCGGCGCCAGGCACGCCCGTCTCGTCCGCCCCTGCACCTGCCGGCACCGGTGCGACCGACTACGTGCCGCTGTTCAACAGCAGCACCCAGCCGATCGAGCAGATCCAGTACCGCGAGGCCGACGGCACGCTGGTCACCTACGCCGGATTCCGCCCGACGCCGCGCCATGCGCGCGAGGGCGGCGAGCCGTGGACCGACACCGTCGACAAGGGGCCGGGCAGCTACTTCGCGTTCCCGCCGTTCTACTTCCAGAACCGCACCTTCGGGCTGGTGATCCGCGACGAGGTGCCGGCCGGCCGCCAGAAGATCACCGCGTACCTGAAGCCGAACGTCGGCACGATGATCAACAACAGCTTCAGCGCGTTCCGCCGGCTCGACCCGAACGTCATCGAGTACGGCTGGAAGATGGGCGTCGGCTACACCAACCCGAAGGACGGCACGCAGCGCTGCAATCCCGCGACCGCGATCGCCGACCTGTGCGTCGCGCAGAGCATCACCGACTACTGGCGCCTGGCCGACGAGGCGCAGTACCAGGGTCTCACGCGGCCCGACAACAAGCTGCGGGTGGGCGACAAGATCGAGATGTCGCCCGGCGTGTTCCTCGACTACGTGCCCGGCACCGACATCGCGCTGATCGACGGCGGCCACAACCGCGACTATTCGTTCGAGCAGCTCTACGTGGTCGGCAAGGGCATGGTGCCGTGGTACGGCATCGCGCCGAAGCTCGACACCACGCCGCTGCCCGACGACGCGCTGCTCGGCGGGCAGGCCAGCGTCTCGTACAACTATTCGGAAGAGCCGCACCGCGTCTTCCAGCAGTCGGTCAACAACATCGGCATCGCCGACATGCAGCGCTTCGTCGAAGGGCGCCGGCTGTTCCACACCTCGTTCCTCGACGGCAAGCACTCCGAGAGCCCGACGGTGAACCCGGTGTTCACCGCGCATGCCGGCCAGTTGGGCGAACGCTTCAACGAAGTGCGCTGCCTCGGCTGCCACACGCTGAACGGCCGCAGCCCGGCGGCCGACATCGGCACGCCGCTGAACAAGTTCGCGGTGCTGACCGCAGCGGCCAGCAGCGCGGCGGGCGTCACGCCCGACGCCACCTACGGCATCAACGTGCAGCAGTTGTCGCGCACCGCCGGCGCAGCCGACTACGGCGTCAGCATCCAGTCGTACGTGAAGACGGTGCGCACGCTGGCCGGCGGCGAGACGGTCGAGCTGCAGAAGCCGGTCTATGCGTTCAAGGGGCCGGTGCCGGCGCAGTTGTCGGTGCGGCAGGCGCCGCAGGTGGTCGGCATGGGGCTGATCGAAGCGCTGGACGAAGCGACGATCCTCGCGCTGGCCGATCCGGACGACAAGAACGGCGATGGCATCCGCGGCATGCCGAACTGGTCGACCAACCCGGAGACCGGCCAGCGCCACCTGGGCCGCTACGGCTGGAAGGCCGGCAAGGCGACGGTGCGCCAGCAGGCGGCAGGGGCCTTCCTGCAGGACATGGGCGTCACCACCCCGGCCTTCAAGACGCTGGGCTGCCTGCGCGGCGCGGCCGATTGCAAGACCAGCACCGCGACGCCGGCCGTCAGCGACCTGGAGCTCGAGCGGATCGCGTCGTACCTGCAGCTGCTGGGCGTGCCGGCGCAGCGCAAGTACGCGAGCGGCTACACCGACGGCACGGTGACGCCGCCGGAGCATGACATCAGCGATGCGACGCGCACCGCGATTGCGCGCGGCAGCCAGCTGTTCGCGCAGGCGGGCTGCACCGGCTGCCACACCGCCGAGCTGAAGACGGGCGGCAACCACCCGTTCCAGGAACTGCGCAACCAGACCATCCACCCGTACACCGACGTGCTGCTGCACGACATGGGCGCGGAGCTGGCCGACACGATGACCGAAGGCCAGGCCGGCCCGAGCCTGTGGCGCACGCAGCCGCTGTGGGGGTTGGGCTCGCTGAAGTACGTGCAGAAGGAGACCGGCTTCGCGGATGCGAGCACCGTGCGCTACCTGCACGACGGGCGGGCGCGCACGCTGGTGGAGGCGATCGGCTGGCATGGCGGCGAGGGGGCCGGCAGCCGCACGAAGTTCGAGGCGATGAGCAAGGCCGACCGCGATGCGGTCGTCGCGTTCCTCGAGTCGTTGTAGACGTGTGAGGCGGCCGGCTTCAGCGCCGTGCCGCCGCCCTGGACAGCGGCGCCAAGACGCCGTCAGGTCCAGCGCGTAGGTCTTGCCAAGACCGCGCTGTGCCAAAGGGCTTCTGCACTTTTTCTCCAAAGTCCCTGTCGAGACTCGCTGGCGAAGTCCACCCAGGGAGATGACATGGATCCCACGCTGTCGAGCCCGCATCGCGGTGGGCGACGAGTTCGCGGCCTGATCCGGCGCTGGCTGGTTCCACCGTTCATCGCGTGTTGTGCGATTGCAGCGGCGGCAGCCCCGGCGGCGGTGCCCAATCGACTGGCTTCAACGCACGATGGAGACCTCGCCATCGTGCGCGGCATCCTGATGCAACGGGAGTCCGAGATCGATCTCGCGACGGCCAAGCTGACGATCGATCGGCTGATGGATCCCGGCATCGACGTGCCATCGATGTTGCGGGAACTCGATGCGATGGCGACAAGCCTCAAGGCGGCGATTCCGGCAGGTGCATCCTCGGGGCTGAAGCTGGAGGCGCTGCGCCAGCATCTCTACGCAGCCAACGCGTGGAACGGCCAACGGCCGTACCACTACGACCTGGACGATCCGTTGGGCCGGAACCTGCGCAACAAGCTGTTGCCGGTGTACCTCGAGACTCGCGCGGGCAACTGCATATCAATGCCGTTTCTGTTCGTCGTGCTCGGGCAGAAGTTGGGCCTCGATCTCGCGATCGCGACATCGCCGAACCATGTGTTCGTCAAGTACCGAGACGAACGAGGTGCACTTTTCAACCTTGAAACGACGAGCGGTGCAGGCTTCACCCGCGATGTGTGGATGCGCCAGCAGTTTCCGATGACCGACAAGGCCATTGCCTCGGGGCTCTACATGCGGCCGCTGAGCAAGAAGGAGGCGGTGGTCGTGATGGTGGGCACCTTGCTGGAGTTCTACGAGCAGCAGGGCCTGCGCGAGCTGCAACTGGACATGGCCCGGATGGCGCTCGACCACAACCCGAGGGACGTGGCGCTCATCCTTCACCAGCATGCCGCGTGGCTGTGGTTCAGGAACCTGCTCGTCAGTCGGTACCCGACGGCTGACGACATGCCTGATGGAGCGCGCGTGCTGCTCGTGCAACACGAGCTTGCGCTGCGACGCCTGTACGAACGGGCCTGGTCACTGGGCTGGCGGCCGCCGGATGACGCGCAGGACGAAGCGGTTCGTCGGCGCGCCGCAAATGCCAAGGCCCTACAACAGGAGAAAACGAAATGAACGGCAAACGTGCGTCGGCGATGGTCGCGCCTTGTCTGATGGCCATGCTGTGTCACTCGCCGGTGGCGCAGGCGCGCTATGTGCAAAGCGATCCGATTGGCCTGGGTGGCGGCGTCAACACCTACACCTACGTCGAGGGCAATCCATTGAGCTATGTCGATCCGCAGGGGCTGGCAACCTGTGTCTACTCCGTCGGCGCAGGGCGCATGGACTGCATGCGCAACGGAAGCGAAAAGTTCACCTGGTCGGGAAGCTTTGCTTCCGGCAACAACAGCGTGGCCGGGTGCAAGAACAATGCGAGTTGCGAAAGCATGCAAAGCGTCGGCCCGATTCCGAGAGGTTGTTGGCTGTGGAGTGGAGGGCCGAGCGGCAAGCCGGGCGGGCGAACGCTCAATCCGCTCCCGCCACTGTCGTCACAGCCGTTCGGACGAACCAATTTTCGAACGCACAGTTGCCAGAATCCTTTCGGGCCTTCTTTGGCTTCGCCCTTTTGCTCGGAAGGATGCGTGACGGGGACCTCCAGCACGATCTTGGATTTGAACAGTCTGATTGATTCGGAACCGGGGAGCGTGCTGTGCGTATTCGATTGATTGCGGTGGCGGGTGCGTTGCTTCTCGCGTTGCCGGTGATGGCCGAGTCCCTGGAGGAGGAACAAGACCGAGCCGCTGGGCAACTGATCTTCCAGATCGTGAAGATCATGGGGGCGAAGTCGAACCTCGACATCGAAGCGCAAAGTGCGCTGGGTTCTTCGCTGGAGTTCACGTTCTTGCTGCTGCAGCGCTCTCGCACAAGAGCTTCCGCCGAAGCCCTGGCGCGCATCGCGGTGCTGAGCATTGATGCGGGAGGCGGGGAGAGCAAGGACGAGGCCATTCTGTCGAAGGGGGCCGAGATGTTGCCGCTGCTCAGGAAGATCCCGCTCGAAGAGTACTCGCGTCTGTGCGCTGGTGCGATGAGCGCGGTCTGCATGAGCGAAAGCGACGTGAGGCGCTACGTGGCCGATCTGTCCGGCGCGTTGATTCACGGGCGGGTCGTGCCCGACTGAACGTCCTCACGCCATGAGTTTCTCCGCGGTGTCGTCGGCCACGATGCTCTGTGTCGGCGTGGTCTTGTGGGGCACTTCTGCCATTGCCCAACCGTCGGTAGAGCGTTGTGCAGGGACGGTGTGCCTGCGCGACCGGCGACTGACTGAAGACGCATTCGTGGAGAGGTACGGGCCGGGAATGCTGGTCACGGATCCGGACGAGCCGCGGCTGCATCGGCACTGCTTCTTCCTTGGCGTTTCGTCGCACTCGGCCCTCTTCACGTTCGATCGTGCTTCGACGCAGCGGAAGGCGGAACTGGTGAGCATCCTGCTCAGCGATGTCGAACTCTGCCCCATTCGTGTTCTTCCGAAGAGGGACTTGGGGCGGATCGCCACCGAACGCGGCATCGCGATCGGGAATCGACGGGATGAAATCGAACGCGCCTTGGGGCGCCCGCACCGAACGGACAGGGTCGAGACCAGCGCCGAGAACGGCCTGAACGCAAGGGCAGACATCAACTACTCCCCAAGGCTCGGCCGAACCAGGCTGGTCTACGAGATCGAGCAAGACACGCTGTTCAACTTCTTCTATCTGGGCGAAACGGGCCGCCTCAGCAGTGTCCTGCTGGATGACTCTCCTTGATCCGCTGAGACCGGACCGCGCCCGGTGGATCTCGCGGCCGGTCTCACCGCCGCGCTGCCACCAGCCACCCCGTCACCGGCTTGCCGCCTTCCTGCCGCAGCGTCTCGCGGCCGATCTCCAGCAGCGTGAACCCGTTCGCCGCCAGCGCCGCTTCCACGTGCGCCCGCGCATGTGCATAGCGCCCGTGCGGCTCCAGGTGGAACATCTGCGGGCTGTCGTCAGGCAGCGCCTCGACGGTGAACACCATCCACCCACCCGGCTTCACCGAGCCGCTCGCCGCCGCCATCAGCGGCATCAGGTCGCCGAAGTAGCACAGCGTGTCGGCCGACAGCATCACGTCCCACTGGTCGGGCGATTCGCGCAGGAACTCGGTCAGCTCGGCCTTGTACAGGTCGCCGTAGACGCCCTTGGCCTGCGCGTGCTTCAGCATGCCGCCCGACAGGTCGACGCCGGCCAGCACGCGCGCCCACGGCGCCACCAGCGGCCCGCACAGCCCGGTGCCGCAGCCGGCGTCCAGCACGGCGAACTGCTTCGCCGCCGACGGCAACCGCCGTGCCAGAAGTTGCGCGCACAACTGCGGCGCGCGGTAGTCCAGCCGCTCGTTCAGCTGCGTCTCGAAACTGTCGGCAAAGTGGTCGAAGGTGTACTCGACGTAGTCGTCCGATGCGCGCTCCGGCGCACCGCTGCCCGAACAGGCCGCGAACATGTGCTGCGCCATCGGGTGGCCCGGCTCGTCGGCCAGCCACTGGCGGAACACCTCGGCCGCCTCGCGCACCTTGCCCATCGTGTAGTAGGTCATGCCGAGCAGCTTGCGGCCGTCCGGGTGCTCGGGCAGCAGCTCGATCGACTTGCAGTACCAGCGGATCGATTCCGGCAGGTCGTCCTGCGACGCCGCCAGCAGCCCGAGGTTGTTGTGCGCATTCAGGTGCCGCGGGTCGAGCTCGATCGCGCGCAGGTAGGCAGCGCGCGCATCGGCCGGGCGCTTCTGCGCGCGGTACAGCGAACCGAGGTTGTTCTGCAGGTCCGCGCTGCCGGGCTCGAGTTCGGCCACGCGCTCGTAGGCCGCGGTCGCTTCCGGCAGCTCATGGCGCGACACGTGGATGTTGCCGAGGTTGTTGTGGTAGCCGGCGTAGTCCGGCACCAGCGCGATCGCGCGCCGGATGGCCGCGATGCCTTCGTCGCTGCGCCCGGTCTCGTGCAGCACCCGGCCCAGCAGGTGCAGCGCGTCGGGGTGGTCCGGCGCCACCGCGAGCACGCGGCGGTAGACCTCTTCGGCGCCGGCGAGCTGCTGGTTCTGGTGCAGCCCGATCGCGAACTGCAGCGCGTCGTCGAGGCTGAGGTCGGCAGGCTCGGTCACGGTGGTACCTCGGTCAGTGGGTCAATCGGGGAGGCGCGTCACATGTCGCCCAGCGTCGCGCCGAGCCGGTTGTTCGGCACCACCATCGGCACGCCGCCGCTCAGCAGCATCAGCACGTAGGCGAGGCGCGCGGCGCGCTTGTTGCCGTCGGTGAAGGCCTGCGTGGTGATGATCGCGCCGAACAGGTACAGCGCCCGCTCGTACCACTCGTCGCTGCCCTGCGCAGGCATCGGCGAGGTGCTCAGGTCGGACAGCACGTCGCCCAGCACCTTGGCACCGCCGACGTTCGACGGGTACTTCTGCATGCCGGCCGCGTTGTTCCAGCCGCGGTAGGCCGGGGCCAGCGGCACCATCCGCTGCCAGGCCGCCTGCAGCGGTGCGAGCGTGCCGCCCAGCGGGAAGCTGCCGTCGCGCTTGACCAGCCCGAGCAGCACCTGCGAATAGGCCGACGCATCGCCCTGCACACCGTTCGTCAACCAGGCGAGGCCGCGGGCCTGGTCGAGCGAGCGCTCCGAGCGCGGCGGCACCGCCGGCACGCCGGGCTTTTGCGCCACCGGCGCCGGCGCCTGGTAGTAGCTGGCCTCGGGCTGCGTCTCGGCGCGCAGTTGCGGCAGCAGCAGGTTCGAGCCGGCCTTGCCCTTCAAGCCGTTCGCGTAGGCCGCGCGCCGCTCGATCAGCGTCAGGTCCATCTCGAACATGCCTTCGATCGCGGTCATGAAGAAGGCCAGGCCGGCGTTGTCGGCAAAGCGCAGCGCCGCCGGGTTGCCGACGTTGGCGTTGGTGCCGTAGTGCCAGAAGCCGTCGGCTCCCATCCCGCGCAGCGCTTCGGTGAAGGCGTTGTCGAACGCGGTGCCGGCCGGCAGCAGGCCCACCGCCTGGCCGTACCGCCGGAAGATCGGCCGCGGCCGCATCGTGGTGATGAACTGCGTCCGGTCCATCGTGATCGCACCGGCCGGCGCGACGTACGGGGCGACCTTGGGCTTGGTGTCGAAGAGGGCCATGGGTCGCTCCTCAGAACGCGTAGTGGAAGTTGTTGTCGACGACGCTGACCGTCACCCGTTCGATCGGCGTGCCGTCCATCATGCGGGTCAGGAATTCCTTCGAGATGTCCGGCAGCATCGTGTTGGTCAGGATCGCGTCGATCATGCGGCCGCCCGATTCGCTCTCGGTGCAGCGGCTCACCACCAGCTTCACGACGTCGTCGCCGACCTCGAACGGGATCTTGTAGCGCGCCTCGACGCGCTTCTTGATGCGGCCGAGCTGCAGCTTGACGATCTGCCCGAGCATCTCGTCCGACAGCGGGTAGTACGGGATCGTCACCAGCCGGCCCAGCAGCGCCGGCGGGAAGATCTTCAGCAGCGGCTCGCGCAGCGCCTTCGCCAGGCCCTCGGCCTCGGGCATCAGCTCCGGGTCCTTGCACATGTTGGCGATCAGCTCGGTGCCGGCGTTGGTCGTCAGCAGGATCAGCGTGTTCTTGAAGTCGATGAAGCGGCCTTCGCCGTCTTCCATGAAGCCCTTGTCGAACACCTGGAAGAACATCTCGTGCACGTCCGGGTGGGCCTTCTCCACCTCGTCGAGCAGCACCACCGAATAGGGCTTGCGCCGCACCGCCTCGGTCAGCACGCCGCCTTCGCCGTAGCCGACGTAGCCGGGCGGCGCGCCCTTCAGCGTCGAGACGGTGTGGGCCTCCTGGAACTCGCTCATGTTGATCGTGATCAGGTTCTGCTCGCCGCCGTACAAGGCCTCGGCCAGCGCCAGCGCCGTCTCGGTCTTGCCGACGCCCGAGGTGCCGGCCAGCATGAACACGCCGATCGGTTTGCTCGGGTTGTCGAGCCCGGCCCGCGAGGTCTGGATGCGCTTGGCGATCATCTCCATCGCATGGTCCTGGCCGATCACGCGCTGGCTCAGCAGCGACGCCACCTTCAGGATGGTTTCCATCTCGTTGCGTGCCATGCGGCCGACCGGGATGCCGGTCCAGTCGCCGACCACGCTGGCGACCGACTGGTAGTCGACCGTCGGCAGGATCAGCGGGTGCTCGCCCTGCAGCGCGGCCAGTTCGGCCTGCACCCGCTTCAGCTCGGCGAGCGTCGCGGCGCGGTCGTCGTCGGACAGCTTCGGCACGTCGGCGGCGACCACCTCCGCCGTCTTCTCCGCGCTCTTCTCCAGCGCGCTGCCGGTGCCCTCGACCGCGCCGGCCACGCCGCGCAGCTTCGAGCGCAGCGCGAGCAGCTGGTCGACGAGGCCTTTCTCGGCCGTCCAGCGCGTCTTCAATTCATCGAGCCGCTTGCGCTCGATGCCGAGCTGCTCGGTGACGATCGCGCTGCGTTCGCGGGTGTCGATGCCGATCGCCGACTCGCGGCCGATGATGCCCTGCTCGGTCTCCAGCGCCTCGATGCGCTTGCTGCAGTCGTCCACCTCGGCCGGCGTCGCATGCAGGCTGACGGCCACGCGCGCGCAGGCGGTGTCGAGCAGGCTGACCGATTTGTCGGGCAGCTGGCGCGCCGGGATGTAGCGGTGGCTCAGCTTCACCGCCGCCTCGAGCGCCTCGTCGAGGATCTGCACCTTGTGGTGCTTCTCCATCGTCGACGCGACGCCGCGCATCATCAGGATCGCCTTCGGCTCGTCCGGCTCGTCGACCTGCACGCTCTGGAAGCGCCGCGTCAGCGCCGGGTCTTTCTCGATGTACTTCTTGTATTCGGCGAAGGTGGTCGCGCCGATGGTGCGCAGCTGGCCGCGCGCGAGCGCCGGCTTCAGCAGGTTGGCGGCGTCGCCGGTGCCGGCCGCGCCGCCGGCGCCGACCAGCGTGTGGGTCTCGTCGATGAACAGGATGATCGGCTTCTCGCTCGCCTGCACCTCGTCGATCACCGAACGCAGCCGCTGCTCGAACTCGCCCTTCATGCTGGCGCCGGCCTGCAGCAGGCCGACGTCGAGCGTGCGCAGCGTCACGTCCTTCAGCGCCGGCGGCACGTCGCCGCGCGCGATGCGCTGCGCGAAGCCTTCGACCACCGCGGTCTTGCCGACACCGGCCTCGCCGACCAGGATCGGGTTGTTCTGGCGGCGCCGCATCAGGATGTCGACCACCTGGCGGATCTCGTCGTCGCGGCCGACGATCGGGTCCATCTTGCCGCCGCGGGCCTGCTCGGTCAGGTCGGTCGTGAAGCGCTTCAGCGCCTCCTGCTTGCCCATCGCGGCCGGTGCGATCGCTTCGCTGGCCTCGCCCGGCGCGCCGCCGTCGCTGGCCGCCTGCGCATGTTCGGGCGATGCCGCCAGCAGCGACGCGAAGCGGTCGATCAGGTCGTCGAGCTTGATGCGCTCGAACTGCTTGCTGATCGCCAGCAGCGCATTGCGCAGCGACGGCGTCTTCAGCGCGCCGACCAGCAGGTAGCCGGTGCGCACCTGGCGGTCGCCGAACATCAGCGAGCCGTAGACCCAGCCGCGTTCGACCGCGTTCTCGACGATGCTCGACAGGTCGGTCACCGAGGTGGCGCCGCGCGGCAGCCGGTCGAGCGACTGCGTCAGGTCGGCCACCAGCTGCGCGCCGTCGAGCTCGTAGTGCTTGACGATGCGGTGCAGGTCGCTGTCGTTGCCGTTCAGGATCTGGTAGATCCAGTGCTGCAGCTCGACATACGGGTTGCCGCGCAGCTTGCAGAACACCGTGGCGCCTTCGATGGCCTTGTAGGCGATCGGGTTGAGCTTGCCGAAGAGGGCGGTGCGACTGATTTCAGCCATGGTCGTTCCTTAGGTCCCTGGGGTGGAGGAGTGCGATCCGGCCGCATGCATCTGCGCCGGGTTCAACAGGAGTTCGCCGCGGTCGGGATGCGGCGTCTTGCGGCCGAGCCAGCTGGTCAGCCCGAGCGCGGCCGGCGTCGCGCCCGACAGGCCGAGCGCCGGCACCGCGCTGCCCTGCAGGATCAGCCGCAGGTCCCACAGCATCTCGAAGCCGAGCAGCTGGCGCATCCAGTCGCGCAGCTCGACCAGCGAGCGCTGGCCGGGCAGGAACTGGCGGTACTGCGCGAGCGTCAGCGGGCCGATGTGCAGCCGCAGCTTGTACTGGCGGTCCCAGACCTTGCTGCCGGCCACCGCCGAGACGCCGAGCGCCGCGCCCATGCCGCCGCGGCCGCCGAGGCGGGTGCGGTCCTCGGGGCGCAGCGGCAGCCAGTGGCCGACGTGCGACTCGACGCGAATCGGCACCGCGAAGTACTGGCGCAGCACCTTGACGATCGATTCGGGCCGGCGCGTCGCGCTCGCCAGGTGGCCGCTCATGAAGCGCTTGGCCGCATCGGGCACCTGGTCGGCGCGACGCAGCGCCGCCGGTGCCTGGCCGAACAGCGCGCCGACCCATTTGGCGAACTGGTCGTCGCTCGCGCGGTCGGCCTGCACGGCCGGCTGCGACTGCGCCCACGCGCGGTAGAACAGCAGCAGCATGCGGTGGTGGAACAGGTCGGCGAAGCGCGCGAAGGTCGCGTCGCCGTGGTTGCGCAACCGGTCGCGCGCGTGTTCGGTGTAGTGCAGCGGCAGCGGGCCCATCGGGCCGAACAGCCCGAAGAAGCGCACGCCGAGCCGCGGCACGTTGCGCTCGCTGGCGTCGAACGACATCACGCCGGCCGGCGCGAAATCGAGCTCCGGGTCCTGGCCCAGCCGCACCGGCTCGGCCCCGGGCCGCAGCGCCGAGCCGAGCCGCGGCGATTGCGGCCACAGTGCATCGATCTGGCGCAGCACCGCGAAGAAGTCGTGCGCCCACGGCTGCTTCGCGATCTCGTCGAACAGCCGGGCGCGGCGTTCGTGCAGCGCTTTCGGGTCGGGCGGCGTGGCGCTCACAGCATCGCCTTCGAGCCGACGCGCGGCTGCGACCGCAGGATCTCGCCGCGCGTCGCCGAGCGGACGATGGTTTCGGAAAAACTGTTGGCCGACGCATGCCGGGCGTAGAAGTGCTCCAGCACGCAGCCGAGCAGGAAGGCGCTCGAGCCCTGGAAGCCGAGCTCGTCGACGGTGGTCGTCACCTCGACGCCGCAACCGAAGGTCAGCGGCCCGGGGAAGGGCAGCCGGCGCACCACCGCGCGCGCGTCCACTGCCTGGATGCCCTCGACCTGCTTGGCCCAGCCGACGTCCTGCTCCGGCCCGTGCAGCGCCATCAGGCTGCGCAGCGCCGACGCGGCACGGCGCGGGTCCTCGCCGGCGATGCTCAGGTAGTTCAGCGTCAACAGGCTCACCAGCGACCAGCCGACATCGCCGCGCGCGATGCGCTGCACCGGCCGCGACGGGCCGCGCAGCGTCTCGATGCGGCCGGCCGGCCCGGCGACGTCGAGCGCCCAGGTGCTGGCCGAGCCGGGCAGCAGCGTCGGCAGGTCGCGGTTGGTGACCAGCGCGCTCAGCGAGACCTGGCGGATGTCTTCGCGGTACGGCGCGTTGCGCGGGTCGACCAGCGACAGGAAGACCTCCTGGCCGATGTAGGCCGAGCGCGGGCCTTCGAGGCGCTGCCGGCTCGACAGCAGGCGCGGCTCGCGGCGCAGCGTGTAGAACGCGCCGTGGTTGCGCGATTCTTCGTGGAAGGTGGCGTACAGCGGCAGGAAGCGCTGCTCGGCGACCTGCCCGGTGCCGAACCCGGTGACGCTCTCGATCGTGTGGACCTCGTAGTCCATCGGCCGCGTGCGGTCGGGCACCGCATGGTGCTCGAAGCTGCCCGGGCCGAGCTGGATGCGGTCGAGCCGCTTCGGGAACAGGTTGATCGCCGGCGTGCAGTACAGCGCGAGGCTGTTCGCGTCGACCAGCGATTCGAGCGCCGGCTCGCCGCGCCCGAACAGCAGCACGATCTCGCATTCGCTGCTGTCGATGCGCGCCAGCCGCCGCGCCAGGTCGGTGACCGAGAAGAACAGGAAGCGCTGAGGCAGCGCCGCGTACTCCTGCAGCAGCCGGTGGCCGCTGAAGCCGCGCAGCGTGTCGGGCAGCAGCGCCTGCTCGTCGTCGTAACCGACCGCTTCGACCGACGCGCCGTCGGCATAGCCCTGGTTCGGCGAGCGCGCGGCACCGCCGTGCACCCAGGTCGCGAGGCTCGCGCCCAGCACCAGCTCGTGCAGGCGGAACGCGACGTCGTCGCCGGCGCTGATGTAGAAGCTCAGCTGCTCCATCGGCAGCTGGCTGAACTTGAGGCCGGCGCTCGCCTTCAGCCGGATGCGCAGGCCGCCGCGCACCTGGCGGGCCGGCGGCAGGTGCGCCAGCGGCAGGTCGGGCGCGTGCGTGAAGTACTGCACCGCGTCGATCTCGACCGGCCACAGCGTCACGTCGTGCGCGGTGCGGAATTCGCAGCGGGTGTTCTGGCCGCGCACCAGGTCGCTGTGCAGCGCGCTGCCGCGCTTGACGCCGAAGCCGCGCGCCAGGTTCGGGTCGAGCGGGTCGGGCCGCATGCGCGCGATCATCGTCGACGGCATCGGCGACAGGAAGCCGGGGTAGACGGTCTCCAGCAGGTGCTGGATCAGCCGCGGATGCTCGGCGTCGATCTTCAGCTGCACCCGCGCGGCCATGAAGGCGAAGCCCTCCAGCAGCCGCTCGACGTACGGGTCGGTGACCTCGACGCCGTCCATCGACAGCCGCGCGGCGATCTTCGGAAACTCTTTCGCGAACTCGGCGCCGACCTCTTTCAGGTGGCCGAGTTCGTCGTTGTACAGGCGCAGCAGGTTCGGATCCATGCTCGTGGCCGCTTACGTTCTTCGTTTCAGGGAGCCGCCCGCGGCGTCGCGCACCTCGATCTGGCCGGCCTCCAGGTCGACCTGGGTGCGCAGCAGCAGCTCCAGTGGCACCGGCTGGGCCCACATGAAGCCGCGGATCTCGAACTCGATGACGTTGTGGGTGTCGAGCACGCTGGACGGTTCGAGCGCTTTGACGTCGAGCGAGTCTTCCATCACGCGCGGCTCGAAGCGCAGGATGGCCTGCTTGATCGTGCGTTCGAGCAGCGGGATGTCGATGCGCGACGCGAGCTGGCCCGACATCGGCGGCAGCCCGTAGTTGATGACCGATTCTCCGGCCAGCGGGTAGGTCTGCGACAGCAGCGGCATCGGCTTGACGGCGTTCAGCAGCCACGACAGGTCGCGCAGCACCGCCTCGCGGATCTGCGTCTTGTTCATCACGCGGCTGTCGTCGGACTCGACGCGCGACTGCGGGGCGAGGTCGGTCAGGCGGTCGAGCAGGACCGGCTGCAGCCGGTCGCGCACTTCATGGCTGCTCATCGTCGGCCACCGGCAACGGCTCGAGCGTGATCTCGCGCACCGCCAGCAGGTCGCTGTCGTGCTCGCCGAGCGCCAGCACGCGCTGGCCGATGCCGCGGAAGTGCTCGTCGTTCAGGGCCTGCCATTCGGTGCGGCGCGACAGCTGCGCCAGCGCGTCGCCTTCGGTCGCGGTGCCGGGGTAGCGGGTCGGGATCAGCGCGACCGACTGGCCGCCGTTGGTGAATTCGAGCTGCGCGGCGCTCCACACCATGTCGCGCAGGTCAGCGGGTTCTTCGATCGTGATCTTGGTGAGCGCGCTGAACGGCACCCAGCAGTAGCGGCCGTTGATCAGCGCTTCGAGCACCGGGCCGAGCCGCGAATCGGCATCGGCGATCCAGTCGAACGGTTGGCCGTTCAGCGTGCCGGGGGTCGGCGGTGCGGCCTCGAAGGCATCGGTACGCAGCTTCGCAGCCAGTGCCGCATCGCCGCGTGCATCGGCCATCAGCGCCTCGACCAGCCAGGCCACCCAGGCCTGCGGCCGGCCGAACACCATCGGCGTGGTCTTGCCGGCGAACACCGCTTCGCGCAGCGTCTCGCATTTCAGCGCCTCGCGGTAGGTGTTGACCATCGGCAGCGTCGACGCGTCGAGCTCGCCGCACACCTCCAGCTGCGTCATCGCGCGCGGCCACTGACCCAGCACGCACAGCAGCTGGAACAGGAAGACGCGCAGCTTCGGGTCGGCGGGCTTCGCGCGCACGCCGTCCTGCAGGCTCTTCAATGCGGCATCGGTGCGGCCCTCTTTCAAGGCCTGTTCGGCGGCTTGGACGGGCGTCATGTCAGCTCGCCTGGACTTCGTTCTCGAAGGTGTTCACGCCTTTCGCTGCGCCGGCCATGTCCTGCGCGCGGTACTCGACCTTCACCTTGAAGAAGGCGATGCGGATCTCCTCGATCAGCTCCGGCGCGCCGTCGGTCTCGTTGCGCAGCCGGTGCGACAGGATGCGCGCCTTCTCGACGGTGATCGTCAGGTACGGGATCGACGCCATGCCGCCGGCCTTGTGCACCGACAGCGTCGCCTTCTTGATGATTTCGTTGCTGCGCAGCGCGGACATCAACCCGGTGCTGGCCGAATCGACGCGCTTGCGCACGACCAGCTCCTGCATCGTCGTGCGGGCGGTCGCGCTGCCGAAGGCGGTCGCATTGCCGTCCAGGCCCCAGCTCCAGCCGACGACCTCGATCTCGTCGGTGTGCTTGGCATCGCGCGATTCGCCCTTGATCGGGCCCTGCGCCGTGCCCTCGACCTTCAGGTACATGTCGGCCTTGGCCATGTTCTTTCCTCGGTGGCGTTTGAGTTGTCAGGTCACGCAATGAACACCGCCACGAAACGGCCCGAAGGCCGATCCGTGGCGTGCGCAGGAAGCCTGCGACCGGTCACTTGACTTCGTTCTTCTCGCGGTCGATGCCGACGGTGCTGGTGGAACCCTTGCCGCCGGTGTCCGACTGCGTGGTGTATTCCATCTTGAACTTCGCGAAGTTCAGGCTGATGTTTTCCGTCAGGCGGTCTTCACCACCGCTGCCGCCGGTCGACAGCGACGACACGATGACGCTCTCGAGCGTGATCTTGATGTACTCGAGCGGCTTGTCGCCGGCCTTGCGCACGGTCAGCACGGCCTGCTTGATGTGCGTGCCCTTGAAGCTGGCCATCGCCAGTGCGGTCGACGACGCGTCGACGTACTTGGTCAGCGACAGGTCCTGGATGCTGACCTTGCCGGAGCCGCCGCCGGCGCCATTGCCGAACGAGGCGCTCTGCGCGCAGCCCCAGTTCCAGGCCAGGACGTCGATCTCGTCCTTGTGGGTGCTGTCCTTCGACTCGCCCTTGATGTCACCGATCTTGATGAACATGTCTACAGCCATGATGCTTCTCCTTCAACTAAGTTGACCCGCTTGTGGGATGCCGGGAGAGGGGTGCCGCGACGTCTGGGTATTCCGTCGCGCGCCCGGCGTTTCTGTTTCGTTTCCCGGCAAGCTGAACCTCCCGGGCTGCGATTCGCGTGGCACGCCGTGGGAGGTTCCACGCCGGCCCCGCTTTCCTGCACCTGATCAGGCTGCCTTCTGCGAGGGCAGCTTGGACACCAGGCGCAGAGACACTGTCAAACCTTCCAGCTGGTAGTGGGGGCGCAGGAAGAACTTCGAGCTGTAGTAGCCCGGGTTGCCCTCGACCTCTTCCACCACCACCTCGGCGGCCGCCAGCGGGCGACGCGCCTTGGTGTCTTCCGACGAGTGGGCGGGGTCCCCGTCCACGTAATTCATGATCCAGTCCTGCAGCCAGCGCTGCACTTCGTCGCGTTCCTTGAACGAGCCCACCTTGTCGCGCACGATGCACTTCAGGTAGTGCGCGAAGCGGCAGGTCGCGAACAGGTACGGCAGGCGTGCGGCCAGGTTGGCGTTGGCCGATGCGTCCGGGTCGTCGTACTCGGCCGGCTTCTGCAGCGACTGCGCACCGATGAAGGCCGCGAAGTCGGAGTTCTTGCGGTGCACCAGCGGCATGAAGCCGTTCTTCGCGAGCTCGGCCTCGCGCCGGTCGCTGATCGCGATCTCGGTCGGGCACTTCATGTCGACGCCGCCGTCGTCGGTCGGGAAGGTGTGCGTCGGCAGGCCTTCGACCGCGCCGCCGGATTCGATGCCGCGGATGCGCGAGCACCAGCCATATTGCTTGAACGAGCGGTTGATGTTGACCGCCATCGCGTACGCCGAGTTCGCCCAGGTGTACTTGGTGTGGTCGGCGCTGCCGGTGTCTTCTTCGAAGTTGAAGGCCTCGACCGGGTTGGTCTTCGCGCCGTACGGGATGCGCGCGAGGAAGCGCGGCATCGCGAGACCGATGTAGCGGGCGTCGTCCGATTCGCGCAGCGAGCGCCAGCCGGCGTATTCGGGCGTCGTGAAGATCTTGCTCAGGTCGCGCGGGTTCGCCAGTTCCTGCCACGAGCCCATCTGCATCAGGCTCGGGTCGGCGGCGGCGATGAACGGCGAGTGGGCCGCGGCCGACACCTTGGCGATCTCGCCCAGCAGCTCGACGTCGGGCGGGGTCTGGCCGAAGTAGTAGTCGCCGACCAGGCAGCCGAACGGCTCGCCGCCGAACTGGCCGAATTCTTCTTCGTAGACGCGCTTGAAGATCGGGCTCTGGTCCCAGGCCGTGCCCTTGTAGCGCTTGAGCGTCTTGCTGAGCTCCGTCTTGCTGATGTTCATCACGCGGATCTTCAGCTGCTCGTCGGTCTCGGTGTTGTTGACGAGGTGGTGCAGCCCGCGCCACGCGCTTTCCAGTTGCTGGAATTCGGGGTGGTGCATGATCAGGTTGATCTGCTCGCTGAGCTTCTTGTCGAGCTCGGCGATCATCGCCTCGATCGAGTTGACGACATCGGTGCCGATCAGCTTGGTCTGCGACAGCGCTTGCTGCGCCAGCGTCAGGATGGCCGTCTCGACGGCGGATTTCGCCTCGTCGCTCTTCGGCTTGAATTCCTTGTTCAGCAGGCTGGCGAAATCGCCGCCCTGGAACTCGACGCCCTGCAGCGCGGAGGATTGGTTCTGTGCTTCTGCCATTGCGTTCTCCTGTGTCGCGCTGCGCTTACTCGGCCTTCGGCTCGTCGCCGGCCTTCTTGGCGCCGGCCAGGCTGCTCAGCAGCGCCGGATCGGCCATCACCTTGGCCAGCAGTTCTTCCGCACCGCTCTTGCCGTCCATGTAGGTGATCAGGTTCGACAGCTGCTGGCGGGCTTCGAGCAGCTTGCGCAGCGCGTCGTTGTTGCGCGCGATGGCGGCCGGCGAGAAGTCGTCCATGCTGTTGAACGTGAGGTCGACGCTGACGTTGCCTTCGCCGGTCAGCGTGTTGGGCACCTGGAACGCGACGCGCGGCTTCATCGACTTCATGCGGCTGTCGAAGTTGTCGACGTCGAACTCGAGGAACTTGCGGTCGGCCACCGGCGCGAGCGGGTCGGCCGGCTTGCCCGACAGGTCGGACAGCACGCCCATCACGAACGGCAGCTGCACCTTCTTCTCGGCGCCGTAGAGCTCCACGTCGTATTCGATCTGGACGCGCGGCGCGCGGTTGCGGGCGATGAATTTCTGACTGCTGGTGGCCATGGTGGACTCCTCTGGGGCGGGTTATTCAGTTCACTGGTCGGGACTGCCGGCGATGCGCTCGACCTGGCCGAGGCCGTCGGACGCGAGGTCGCGGATGATGTCCATGAAATTCTTGCCCATCAGCCGCTGCGCGCGGCGGATCAGCAGCGGCGCCGGGTTGCTGGGCTCGTTGCGTTCGATCCATTCGCAGACGCGGTCGAGCGTGCGGCTGACGTCTTCGCGGCTGCGCAGCGCGCCGACCGCGACGGCGCTGCCGCCGGTGCTTGATGCGCTGCCGGCATCGCCGCCGTCGGCGGCTTCCGCGGCGGCGGCCTCGCCGCCAGCCGCCTCGGCCTGTGCCGCGGCGCTCGCCAGGCACTGGGCCAGCACGCGCAGCGGGCGCAATTCAGGCCCCTGGCTGCCGCCGACCTTGTCGATCAGCACCGCTTCGATGCGGGCCATCTCGTCGCCGGTCTGCTTCAGCGCGGCCAGCGTGCCGGGGGCCTGCGCTTCGGCGGCCTTCAGCGCTTCCTGCACGCCTTCGGGGCTGGGGGCGGATTCGTTGCTGTTCGGCTGGGCCTTGCCGGCGGCCAGTTCGATCTGGCGCACGGTGAGCTGGGTGCGGCCGCCGCCGACCGGGGCATGGCGCAGGTCGGCCAGCCCGAACGACGGGTCGACCAGCGGCGCCAGCGCGTTCAGGCGCATCGTCGGGTCGTTGTTGTCGTCGGCGTCGAGCAGCGGGTAGGCACGGTCCCAGTGGCGTTCCAGCAGGCCGGCGATCAGCGCCAGCGCGCTGGCGTACATCGCCACGCCGTGCTGGCGGGCGCCGGAGCGGGCCAGCAGCACGGCCACCCGCAGGTCGCGGGTGCGCTCGGCGAGCTGGCGGGATTGCTCGAAAACGGTGCGCCAGTCGGGGTCTTCGGCCGGGATCACGGTGTCGCCGAACTGCTGCTCGGGCTTGCCGCGCGAGGCTTCCTCCAGCGCGAGGAACGCCGGGTCGTACTCCAGGTCCGGCCCGCAGGGCGCGTCGTCGGAGAGCGGCGCCAGCAGTTCTTCGACGGGGAGGGCGTTCATGGAGGTGCGGGACGGCAGGCAGTGACGATGGGGTGGACTCTAGAAAGGAGGGGAGTCCTCCACATCTGCCGAAAGTCACTTCTTCACGATCAGGCCTCGGTTCTGCCCCCGTGTCCAGGGGGGGCGAAGCGCATTGACACCTCGAGTCCCGGCCCGGCCAGCCGGATCTGCAGCGCGCTGCCGTGCGCCTGCGCGACCAGCCGGCACAGGTAGAGCCCGAGGCCGACGCCGCCGGTGCTGCGCTGGCGCGCGCGGTCGAGCCGGTAGAAGGCCTGGCTGAGCTGGGCGAGCTGCTCCGGCGGCACGCCGGGGCCGTGGTCGCGCACGCTGAGTGTCACGCCGCCGTCATCGTCGAGCCGGGTGCTGACGACCGGCGGCCGGGGGGCGTCGGCCGCATGGCGCAGCGCGTTGTCGAGCGCGTTGCGCAGCAGCAGGCGCAGCCGCATCCGGTCGAGCGCCAGCATCGGCAGTGCCGGCGCCAGCTGCTGCTCGACCGGCTGGCCGGCGAAGTGCGCCGCCAGCGTGTCGGCGACCAGCGCGTTCAGGTCGGTCGGCTCGCGCTGCAGCGCGGCATGGCCGGAGGCCAGGCGCTCGCTTTCCAGCAGGTCGCTGACCAGGTCGCGCATCTCGGCCAGGTCGCGCAGCAGCGCGGCGCGCTCGGTGCTGTCGTCGATCAGCTCGGCATTGACCCGCGCGCGGGTCAGCGGCGAGCGCAGCTCGTGGCTGATGGCCAGCAGCAGGCCGCGCTTGGCGTCGAGCATCGCGCGGATCTCCTGCGCCATCGTGTTGACCTGGCGGGCCAGTTCGCCCAGCTCGTCGTCGCGTCGCACCGGAATGGCATCGTCGAACTCGCCGCGGCCGAAGCGGATCGCGCCGGCGCGGATGTCGTCCAGCGGCCGCAGCAGGTGTCGCACATGCCGGAACGCGAACCAGGTGATCGCGAGCAGCAGCGTCAGCGTGCCCCAGCCGACCCATTTCGGGTGCGCCGCCGGGCTGGGCGGCGCGAGGCCGAACACCAGCCGGTGGCCGTCGGCCAGCGTGCGAACATGGATCATCCCTTCGGGGTTGCCGGGCGAGGCGATGCGCTGCCACGGTGCCGGGCGCTGCGGGTGCGAATCCCACTGGACCTGCGGGCCGTCGATGTGCAGCGAGATCGGCAGCCGCGCGACCAGCGCCTTCGCGCGTTCGACGTCGGGCGGCGTGCCGATGTCGGCCGCCAGCAGCGTGACGTAGTCGGCCAGCAGCGGCCGGCCCCAGCCCTGCCAGCCGAGGCGCACGATCTCCTTCATGCCGACCAGGAAGATCACCGTGGTGCCGAGCGCCAGCAGCAGGAACAGCCGCACCAGCTTCCACTTCAGCGAGTGGTTGACCCGCCGGCGGGCGCGGTGCCAGGGGCGGGCCCAGCGGTTCATGCGGCCGGCCCTGCCGCGAAGCGGTAGCCGACGTTGCGCATCGTCTTGATGCAGTCCAGCGGTTCGAGCTTCTTGCGCAGGCGGCTGACCAGGATGTCGACGGCGCGGGTGTAGAGGTCGTCGGCGGCTTGGCCGCGCAGCTGCTCGAGGATCTCGTCGCGCGAGAACACCTTGCCCGGCATCATCGCCAGCATCACCAGCAGCTCGAACTCGGTGCTGGTCAGTTCGAGCGGCTGGCCGTGGCGGCGCGCCTCGCGGCGCTGCAGGTCGATCTGCAGGCCGTCGAACGACAGCTGGGTCGGCGCGTTCAGGCGCAGCGAGCTCGGCCGCGTGCGGCGCAGGATGGCCTGCACGCGCACCAGCAGCTCGCGCGGCTCGAAGGGCTTGGGCAGGTAGTCGTCGGCGCCGAGCTCGATGCCGACGACCCGGTCCATCACGTCGCCGCGCGCGGTCAGCATCACGATCGGGATGTCGCTGAAGCGGCGGATCTCGCGGCACACCTGGAAGCCGTCCATCTCGGGCAGCATCACGTCGAGGATCGCGAGGTCGTAGGTCAGGCCGCGCAGCGCCGGCAGCGCGGCGCTGGGCCGCGTGACGGCGTCGAGATCGAGATCGTGGCGGTGGAAGTAGGTCCGCAACGGCCCTGCCAGGTGTTCGTCGTCGTCGATCAGCAGGATTCGTTGCATGAGCGATTGTGCAAGCGCAGCGACGTTGGGGCCGTCATTCAGCTCCAGGGGCCGTGCCGTCTTTGCAGGAAGTCGCGCACCTGCCGCTGCTGCTCCGGCCGCAGGCTGTCGTAGAAATCGCCGGCCGCCGCGACCAGCTTCGGGCTGCCGTCGCGCACGCTCGCGAGCTTGCTGTTGATGAGGTCCTGCGCATGCCAGCGGTCGAAGGTGCCGTCGCCCATCAGCGCCTGGAACTGCGCACGCGGATCGGCGTCGCCGCGCAAGGCCTGGCGCTGCTGCTGCAAGGTGTCGATCAGCACGCCGAGCCGCGCCTGCTGCACTGCGTCGAGGTCGAGGCTGCGTGTCGCATGGTCGATGGCCCGCGACTTGAAGCGCGCGACATCCGCCTCGCTCATCGATTCCCAGCGCCCGAACCCGTGCGGATGCTGCGACCACGCCGCGAAGCCGCCGAACAGGGCCGAGGCGCCGAAGACGCCGATCAAGGTGCGTTTGAGCCAGGGTCGCATGAAGAATCCTCCTGCAGGTGTGAACATGGCCTGCATGCTCGGCGCTGCGTCTTCCGGCGTCTTGTCGTGGCGGTATCGCTGTGTATCGTTTTGATTCAGGGTTCTTTTCAGCGCACCGTGAACACGTAGCGCAGCGCCTGCTCGAAACGCTGCCCCGGCCGCAGCACGCAGCCCGGCCACTCGGGGTGGTTCGGCGTGTCGGGCGAGTACTGCGGCTCCAGCGCAAAGCCGGCGTGCTGCGCATAGGTGGCGCCGGCCACGCGCGTCGGCGTGCCGGGCAGGTAGTTGCCGCTGTAGACCTGCAGCGCCGGCAGCCGCGTGTGCAGCGCGAGCGCCACCCGGCCGTCGCCCGACAGCACCTCGGCCGCCGGCGCGCGGCCGTCGGCGCACCCCGCATCCAGCCAGTACGAATGGTCGTAGCCGCGCGTGAGCTGCTGCTGCTCGTCGCGCATCAGCGCCTCGCCGATCGGGCGCGGCGTGCGGAAGTCGAAGCCGGTGCCGGCCACGTCGCGCCGCTCGCCGGTCGGGATCGAGCCGGCATCGACCGGCAGGAACTGCTGCGCCGCGATGCGCAGCCGGTGCGCGCGGATGTCGCCACCGGGCGCGTCGCCGTCGAGGTTGAAATACGCATGGTTCGTCAGGTTGACCGGGCACGGCGCGCTGACGGTGGCGGCCAGTTCCACCTGCACGCCGAGGTCGTCGCCGAGCCGGTAACGCACCGTCGTCTCCATGCGGCCCGGGTAGCCCTGGTCGCCGTCTTCGCTGGTGAGCGACAGCACCAGCTCGGTCGGCGTGTGCGAGACCAGCGTCCACAGGCGCTTGTCGAAGCCGACCGGCCCGCCGTGCAGCTGGTTGCGGCCTTCGTTCGGCGCCACCGCCACCTCGCGCCCGTCGAGCGGAAAGCGCGCGCCGCCGATGCGGTTGGCATAGCGGCCGATGGTCGCGCCGAGGTAGCCGGTCTGGCGGCGGTAGTCGTCGAGGCGCGCGCAGCCCAGCAGCACCTCGCGCGAGGCGCCATCGGGCAGCGGCACGGTGCAGGACACCCAGGTGGCGCCGTGGTCCATCACCTGGATGGACAGGCCGGCGGCGTTGGTCAGCGTGAAAACGGCGGTATCGAGGGCGAGGCTCATGCGGATGTAGGCGAAGGACTGCAACGAAATCAGTCCGCCAGTGTGCCTCGGGTTGAAGGCCCTCTGATAAGGTCGCCGCGATGCACGCCTTCTTCCTCCTGCTGCTGGCGAGCGGGCTGTTGATCTTCGTCAGCCTGCTCGCAGGCGTGTTCTCGGCCCGGCTCGGGCTGTCGTTCCTGCTGGTGTTCCTGGCCGCCGGCATGCTGATCGGTGTCGACGGCCCGGGCGGCTTGCGCTTCGACGACACGCAGATGACCGCCTGGGTCGGCAACGCCGCGCTCGCGGTGATCCTGCTCGAAGGCGGCATCAGCACGCCGATGGCCAGCGTGCGCGCCGGGCTCAAGCCTGCGCTGTGGCTCGCGACGCTCGGCGTCGTGCTGACCGCGCTGATGATCGGCGCGGTCGCGGTGGCGGTGATGGGCGTCGAATGGCGCTACGGCTTCCTGCTCGGCGCGATCGTCGCGTCGACCGATGCCGCGGCGGTGTTCTCGCTGCTGCGCCACGCCGGCATCCAGCTGCCGGAGCGGGTGTCGGCCACGCTGGAGATGGAATCCGGCCTGAACGATCCGATGGCGGTGTTCCTGACGCTCGCGATGACGGCCGCGATCCGCACGCATGCCGGGGCCGGCGACCTCGCGCTGCTGTTCGCGACGCAGGCCGGCTTCGGCCTCGCGATCGGCGTGGCCGGCGGCTGGGGCGTCGCCTGGCTGCTGAACCGGCTGACGCTCACCGTCGAGCACAGCGGGCTGCTCGCGCTGATCGTGCTGTCGGGCGGGCTGGCGGTGTTCGCGGCGGCGGGCCTGGTCGAGGGCTCGGGCTTCCTCGCCGTCTACCTGTTCGGGCTGCAGGTGCGGGCGCGGGCCGAGGCGGCGGCGCATGGCGCGTCGTCGGCGCTCGACGGCTTTGCGTGGGCCGCGCAGGCCAGCCTGTTCGTGCTGCTCGGGCTGCTGGTGTCGCCGCGGCAGATGCTGGGCATGGCGGTGCCGATCGTCGCGGTGGCGGTCGCGCTGCTGTTCGTCGCGCGGCCGCTGGCGGTGTGGCTGTGCCTGGCGCCGCTGCGCTTTCCGGCGGCGCAGCGGCTGTTCATCGGCTGGGTCGGCCTGCGCGGCGCGGTGCCGATCGTGCTGGCGCTGTTTCCGCTGATGGCCCAGGTGCCCGACAGCTACCGATTCTTCAACATCGCGTTCGGCGTGGTGCTCGCGTCGCTGCTGATGCAGGGCATCTCGCTGCGCTGGGTCGCGAACCGGCTCGGCGTGGTCGAGCCGCCGGCGCTGCCGCCGGACGAAGAGCGCGCGGTGCAGGGCCGCTTGACGCTCGACGCGCACCTGCCGCTGGCCGACGTGTTCGCGTTCTTCCAGCTGCCGTTGCCGCACAACGCCGGGCCGTCGCTCGGCGACTGGATGACCGACAGCCTGGCGCGCGGGCATGTCGAGGGCGATGCCGTCGAATGGCACGGCGCGCACTTCGAGGTGCAGGAGATGGCGGAGGGGCGGGTGACGCGGGTCGCGATGGCGCTGCGTTCGCGGGATCCGCAGGCGCCATGAGCCGACGGCTCGCGAGCCTGGGCACGCGCTGGTTCGCGCAACGCGGCTGGAAGCCGTTCCCGTTCCAGCGCGAGGTCTGGAAGGCGATGGCCGAGGGGCGCAGCGGCCTGCTGCATGCGACCACCGGCGCCGGCAAGACCTATGCGGTGTGGTTCGGCGCGCTGGCGAACGCGGCGCGCTGCGGCGTCGACCCGCTGGCGGCCCGGACGCCACCGCTCGGCGTGCTGTGGATCACGCCGATGCGTGCGCTGGCCGCCGATTCGGCGCGTGCGCTGCAGGTGCCGCTGGCCGAACTGGGCAGCGGCTGGACCCTCGGCCTGCGCACCGGCGACACCGTGTCGGCCGAGCGCGCGCGGCAGGACCGGCGCTTCCCGACCGTGCTGGTGACGACCCCCGAATCGCTGAGCCTGATGCTGACCCGCGAGGCCGCGCAAGAGGAGCTGGCCGGCGTGCACACCGTGATCGTCGACGAATGGCACGAGCTGATGGGCAACAAGCGCGGCGTGCAGGTGCAGCTGGCGCTGGCGCGGCTGAAGCGCTGGAACCCGGGCCTGGTCACCTGGGGGCTGAGCGCGACGCTCGGCAACCTGGACGACGCGATGCGCGTGCTGCTCGGCAACACCCCGGGCACCGCGGTGCGCGGCAGCCTCGACAAGAGGCTGGTGATCGACACGCTGCTGCCGCACGAGCCGGGCCGCTTTTCGTGGGGCGGCCACCTGGGCCAGCAGATGCAGCAGCCGGTGGTCGACGAGATCGAGCGATCCGGCACCACGCTGGTGTTCGTCAACATGCGCTCGCAGGCCGAGGCCTGGTACCAGATGCTGCTGGCGCAGCGCCCGGAGTGGGCTGGCACCGTCGCGCTGCACCATGGCTCGCTCGACCCGAAGGTGCGCGAGTGGGTGGAGCTCGGGCTGAAGGAGGGGCGCTTGAAGGCGGTCGTCGCGACCTCGTCGCTCGACCTGGGAGTCGATTTCCTGCCGGTGGAGCGCGTCCTGCAGGTCGGCTCGGCCAAGGGCATCGCGCGGCTGCTGCAGCGTGCCGGCCGCAGCGGCCATGCGCCGGGGCGGCCGAGCCGCATCACGCTGGTGCCGACCAACACGCTCGAGCTGGTCGAGGCGGTGGCCGCGCGCCGCGCCGCGCAGCAGGGCCGCATCGAGAAGCGCGCGACGCCCGAGAAGCCGTTCGACGTGCTGGTGCAGCACCTGGTGACGGTGGCGCTCGGCGGAGGTTTCACCGCCGATGCGCTGTACGACGAGGTGATCGCCGCGCACGCGTACCGCACGCTGACGCGCGACGAGTTCGACTGGGTGCTGGCCTTCGTCGAACGCGGCGGCACCAGCCTGGGCGCGTACCCGGAATATCACCGCGTGCGGTTGGTGGACGGCGTGTACCGCGTGCCCGACCGCGGCATCGGGCGGCGCCACAAGCTGCAGATCGGCACCATCGTCGCCGACTCGGCGATGCAGGTGAAGTACCTGAGCGGCGGACGCATCGGCACGGTCGAAGAGGGCTTCATCTCGCGGCTGCGCGCCGGCGACTGCTTTGTCTTCGCCGGCCGCATGCTCGAATACGTGCGCACGCAGGAGATGACGGCCTACGTGCGGCGCGCCGAGGGCCGCAAGGGCGTCGTGACGACCTGGAACGGCAGCAAGATGCCGCTGTCGAGCGAGTTGGCCGATGCGGTGCTCGACGTGCTGGCCGCGGTCGACGCCGGCGACTTCGACGCGCCGGAGTTGCAGGCCGCGCGGCCGATGCTGCTGGCGCAGCAGCGCATTTCGCGGCTGCCGACGCCGGGCACGCTGCTGGTCGAGCGCATCCGCTCGCGCGAGGGTCAGCACCTGTTCCTGTACCCGTTCGGCGGGCGCAACGTGCACATCGGCCTGGCGAGCCTGCTGGCCTGGCGGCTCGCGCGCGACGCGCCCAACACCTTCAGCATCTCGATCAACGACTACGGGCTGGAGCTGCTGAGCGCGTTGCCGATCGACCCGCAGCCGCTGCTAGACGGCGCGCTGTTCGGCGATGCGCAGCTGCAGGACGACGTGCTCGCGAGCCTGAATTCGAGCGAGCTGGCGCGCCGGCGCTTCCGCGAGATCGCGCGCGTGGCGGGGCTGATCTTCACCGGCTACCCGGGCCAGGCCAAGAGCGCGCGCCAGCTGCAGGCGTCGAGCACGCTGTTCTACGAGGTGTTCCGCAAGTACGACAGCGGCAACCGGCTGCTCGACCAGGCCGAGAACGAAGTGCTGAGCCAGGAGCTTGACATCCGGCGGCTCGCCGCCAGCTTGGAGCGCATGCGGGGACAGCGCGTCGTGTTCGTCGAGCTCGAGGTGCCCAGCCCGTTTGCGCTGCCGCTGATGGTGGAGCGCTTTCGCGAGAAACTCACCACCGAGAAGCTCAACGACCGCCTGGCCCGCATGCTCAAGGACATGGAGCGCGCGGCCGATCCCGGCAACCAGGACCCCCGATGATGTTGCGCAAATCCCGGCTGCTGCGCGCGGCCAACACCGCCCGGCTGGCCACCTACCTGATCGCGCTGTGGAAGCTGTTCAAGCACCCGCAGGCGCCGCGCGGCGCGAAGTGGGTGGCGGTCGCGGTGCTGGCCTATGCCGTCAGCCCGATCGACCTGATCCCCGATTTCATCCCGGTGCTCGGGCAGCTGGACGACCTGCTGATCATCCCGCTCGGCGTCGCGCTGGTGCGGCGCATGACGCCGGACCCGCTGTGGCAGCAGTTGCTGGTCGATGCCGAGAAGGCACGCGAGAAGCTGCCGCGCTGGTGGTGGGGCGCGTTCGTGGTCGTCGTCGTGTGGCTGCTGCTGTTCGGCGGCTTCGTCTGGTGGCTGTGGCACGGGCTGTTCGGCGCATGACGCGGCGGTGGGGGTGGTGGCTCGGCCTGCTGATCGCGGCGGGGCCGGCGGGCGCGGCCAGTGGGGTCGTGACCCACGTGACCGATGGCGACACGCTGTGGGTGCGGGTCGACGGTGCATCGCCGCGCGCGAAGCCGAAGAAGCTGCGGCTGCAGGGCATCGATGCGCCGGAGCGCTGCCAGGCCTGGGGACCGCAGGCGGCCGAGGCGCTCGGCCGGCGCGTGCTGCAGCGGCGCGTGCGGTTCGAGACGGTGGCGCAGGACGGCTACCACCGCAGCATTGCGCGGGTGTCGGTCGACGGCGACGATGTGGCGGCGTGGATGGTGGCGCACGGGCATGCCTGGGGCGACCACTACCGGCGGCGCGATGGCGGCCGGTATGGCGCGCTCGAAGCGCAGGCGAAGGCCGCCAGGCGCGGGCTGTTCGCGCAACCCGGGGCGATCGAGCCGCGGGTGTTCCGTAGGATGCATGGGAGCTGCAAAGTCGGCGCACACTGACCGTTACATCGTTTGCCGGGGCAGAAGGCGAATCGGTGACAGCAGCGCCCTACCATCGGCGCCAACGGCAACAGGGAGCGTCGATGAGCTGGACGATGAGACGCTTCGGGTGGGGGGCCGCGGTGGCTGCATGGTGCGTGGCCGCCGCCTGCGGGCTGGGCGCCTGCGGTGGCGGCGGTGACGGTGGAGGCGAGGCCCCGGCGCCGCCCGACCCGGGCCCGCCGGCGCCGAGCGGCCTGACGCTCACCGGGAAGGTGATGCGCGGCTACCTGCAAGGCGCGACGGTGTGCGTCGATGCGAACGACGACCTGCAATGCAATGTCGATGAACCTGCGGCGCCGACCGATGCGCACGGCGACTGGCGACTCGAACTGACGGCGGCGCAGGTGGCGCTGCTGGCGACCACGCGCCTGATCGCGGTGGTGCCGGCCGCGGCGATCGATGCGTCGACGGGGGCGGTGGTGGGTGACGAGCACGTGCTGCTCAGCCGGCCATACGAGGCGGGGCGCGTGGGCTACCTGTTCACGCCGCTGCGCACGCGGGTCGAGCAACTGGTGTGGGGCGGCGTCGCGCGCGAGGAAGCCGAGGCCGTCGTGCGCCGCGGTGCCGCGCTGGTCGACCTGGCGATCGACGACGACTACATTGCCGCTGCCGACGGACTGCACCGCGACGAGGCCCTGTGGGTGCGCGAGCAGGCGGTGGCGTGGTTCGGCCAGCAGACGCGCGGGTTGATGGCGATGCTGCACCGGCCGTCGGATGCGTGGTTCACCGCGGCGTCAGGCGCAGGCGTGTTCGAGCTGTCGGCCGACCTGGGCCGCGACGGCACGGTGTACACCGCGACGGCGACGCGGCTGGCCGCAGGGCCGGTCGCCGGCGAGATGCTGGCGTCGCGGCGCGTGTGGACGTTCGATCCGGCGGTGGACACGGCGTTTCACGGCTACGCGCCGATCGGTGGGCGATCGGATTTTCTCGACGAGACGGCCGGCTGGCTGGATGGCGACCCGCAGGGCACGCTGGCGCAGCGGCTGGATGCGGGGCGCGTGCTGCAACTGCGCAGCGGGGTGGCCATCGCGGCGGAGTTCCACGACGTGGAGGATCTGTCGGGACAGGCGATCACGCGCGGCGACGTGGGCGGCACGGCCGACGTGACGGTGGCCGGCACCTACCCCACCGGCGCGCAACGCTTTCGCCACCATGCCCGCGTGCAGTGGCGTGCCGGCGGCTACGCCCGCGTGCACGAAGAGGGCGAGCCGTTCGGGATGACGCTCGCAAGCCTCGACCAGTTCATCGCGACGCGCCGGGTGCAGCCCGACGGCAGCGGCTCATGGCGCGCGCTGCGCGGGCTGGACGCGAGCGCGGTCGAGATGGGCTTCGACGGGGAGGGCGGCGTGATCTTCCGCGACACGACGACGCTGCGGCCCCTCGGCGGCGCCGCGACCGAGACCTTCACCTTCGGCGGCGTGCCGGTGCTGCGCGTGCCGCTGAGCGACGAGGCGAGCGCGGCGGAGTTCGGGGTGCTGGGGGTCAGTCTGTATTTCGCGGTGTATCGGGGGGTGCATCAACTGGATATGGTGGAGGCGGGCGAACTTTTGGTGGGTGTCGACGACCGGACATACAACTGCATGGCAGTCAATGCGCTGATGCAGGCATTCGTCATACCTGAGTTGTGTCGATGACGGCCTTGCCGACGCCAGCAAGCCATCGAACATTGCATCAGGTCCTTGCCTCCGAACCGGTCACGATGGGATCGTCGACGAACAACTCGGCGAGATCCACGGTAGTTGTCGTCGGCGCATTGGTTTTCTGGGCGTTGATTTGCTCTTCGAGCTTCCGGTAGAGATCATCCTTTGCACCTGACAGGATCTTCAGGATCTCGTCGGCTTGGGCATCCAGCAAGGTCTCGTCCGGATGGACAATCTCCTGCAGGCGCTTGCACAGGTTGCGCGCATTCAAATCCAGATCGATGGCGTTGATTTGGGCCCACACGTCGCCCCACACTTCTTTCGCGTTGGTTTCATAGGTCAGGGAGACTTCTCTGTTGATCAATGAGTTGTCTATCTGGTGGGCAAGCAAGGTCTTGAAGTTGGTCACGACGCCCTTGCATCGATCGGGGTTGAATCCGCGAAAGTAGGATTCTGCATCCGGATCCAGGATGCTCGAATTGGGAGGCGCGAACTTGTCGTTCAATTTGGCTTGGCGCTGGCGGTTTTTCTCCAGGATGAATTGCCAGTAGCAGTAGGAAACCAAGTAGCCGACAAATGCGGTTCCCAGGCTGAACGCTCCTCCCAAGATCTGGATGGCCTTGGCGATGACATCGGGTGTGTCATGTTCAAACGTCGAGCAAGACTTGCTGACGGCAGCCGCAAAGTCGATGACGCTCTTGACGAACGTGAAGGCCGCCGTTCCCGCAATGCCTCGCTTGGCCAGGGCTTGGCCCGCCTTCTGCGGAAACTGACCGTTCTTGAAGCTGCGCGCCTCGATGTCCCCGAATACGGTCATGAGGGTCTTCCAATGAGCGTGGTCTTCCGCGCTTGTCTCACCGCCCGCAGCAATGGTGAGTCCGCTACGCAGCAGTTGAATGCTGGAAGTGGGGAGTAATTGCGCGTCGAGCAGATCGGCAACCTGTCCTTGTTTCACAAGTTCTATGGCCTCGACGATCTGCTTGTGGTGTTCAAGGAGAAAGTCCACTTCGTCGGGAACGCGGCGCCCGGCCTTAAAGAAGAGGGTCAGCATGTAGCGACGTCGATCGCTTCCCGTCTTGAGCGCTTCGAATTGAACGAGCAGCCACTTGTAGGGGTGGGACGTCCCCGTGGGAACTGGAGCGAAATCGATGATATGCGTCATCAATGCCGAGGCTGTGCAGTGAAGGTCCGCCTCGAGTGCTTTCGCAGTGCAGTCGAGCACCCGCCACATGCGCCCTGTCAGCATCTGCTTCAGTGAATCGGGGTCGATCGCTCCATGCTTGGTCGCCAGCTTGCCATGCGGCTGCAACATCAACGCTGCCGAATAGGCAACGACCTTCCGAATGTGATCGTTCGCGCACGCCTCTGGCAATTTCAGCGTGTATCGGATGGGGTTCCAGAGAGTCAGCCCGAAGTTCGCCACTTCGAGGGCAAATCCCCACGGATTGAAGCCTGTGCATTCCGCGACCAATTCGGACGTCTCCGTCACGTTGACGGCCCCGAGTGCATCCATGATCTGGGAACCTGCCCATGTCACATTCCCGGCCATTGCCGCCGCCGATTCGACGACTGTGTGAGGAATGCAATGACCCAGGCGAGTACCTGCTCCCGCGATGTTCATGGCCGCCTGCAGGCCGAAAATCTTGTATCGAGCGGCCCTGACCGCCGATTGCGCAGGAGCAGAGTTGAACGTGGCGGCGATCTCTGCAAGTGCCAACTCTTTCTTGAGCAGGCCTTCTTTCTCCGCCAGACGGTTCCAGAGGTTGGGATCGTCGGGATTCTTCGGAATTTGGCTCGCCAAGCTGACAAGCTCGAGCCGCTGCTTCGCCAATCGCAGTTTGTGTTTCTGTTTTCTGGACAGGCGAGTTTTTTCTTCCAGTCGGCCGACGGTGGAGGCAAGTTTGCCTTTTTCAGTTTCCAGTAAGCCGTCAAGAAACCAGTGGTCTTCTTGCTGACTGTGGTCTATCACTTGTTGAATCAGATCAAGGCCCCACTGGACATCTTTTGCTTGGGCATAGGGCACTGATTCCAGTTTGCTTTCTCCCGAGGCCGAGATGATGGGCAACTTGTAGTCGATGGACGAAACATTGGGCATGTAGGGAATGGATGCAAGTTCCTGCCCCTTGACGTTCTTGGACTGTTCGTGTGACGCAAGAAGTGGCGCCATCGGTGTTGCGACGGTACCCTGCCACGTGAGCTGGGCCGCTTTCAACGCCAGCTTGATCTTGTCGACTGAGGAGCCCGCGACGACGGATCTGGCCATCTCCAGCAGCACACTGGCTCCGCTGACGGCAATGCTTGATCCTTGGCCAAACCAGAATGGCTTTGTGGCGCTGTACCACTCTCCGGCCTCCCTGAAGGCATCGAGCAACTCGGGAGTCCATTGGATCGAAGATCCCTCGGTCCCTTCGACGATTTCAATGTAGCCGATGGCTTCCAGGAATTTCGTGGCGCAACTGCTGGCGACGAAACGGATGGTTTCTACATTCAGCTCGTTGCGGGCGATGGCTCCTTCCATCCAACTCTGAATCGACGCGCAGTCTTCGATCGCCTTTCTGAATTCGTGGTCGCTGGACAACTTGCGCTGCCAGTAACTTTGCTGTTGATCAAAGGCCGCTTGAAAAGCGCTGCTGGCTGACCCGGAGTGCAGGGCCGGCCTGACAGCGCGCCCCTCCGTACGCGGCGCTTCGCTGTAGTTTCCGTAGAGGGAAAATGGCTGCTGAAGATCGAGGCCGCCTTCGTCATCGGAAGAGTCGGCATTGCAAGCCGATTGCCAATCGCTGGTCTTCCAGCCTTCCGTCGAACTCCGCGTGGAATGGCGGCGTTCAGACGATGAGCCCCTGTCGAGCATTTTGTTCTCCACGTGATGATGCATGTTTGTGACATTGGCATCGCACGCGTTCCTCAGGGAGAACACTCGGGTATGACTGCAACCCTTCCCGTATGGGAAGACATGGCGCTCGCGCGGAAATGAGACGGCCCCGATGCAGGGGCCTGTTCATCCTCAAGAGAAGATGTCGATGGGGCGATGCGAGAGCGCTACTTCCTCATCAACGTACTCTTCCCAAACAACGACTCGATCAGGTCCACCGCCACCTCGGCCGTCCGGTTGCGCACATCCAGCGCCGGGTTCAGCTCCATCACGTCGAGCGAACCGAGCCGCCCGGTGTCGGCGATCATCTCCATGCACAGCTGCGCTTCGCGGTAGGTCGGCCCGCCGCGCACCGTCGTGCCGACGCCCGGCGCCACGTCCGGGTCGAGGAAGTCCACGTCGAAGCTCACATGCAGGTGCGTGTTCGCATCCAGCGTCGCCAGCGCCAGCTCCATCGCATGCCGCATGCCCATCTCGTCGATGTAGCGCATGTCGAAGACCTCCAGGTCCATCTCGTGCACGAAGCGCTTCTCGCCTTCGTCGACGCTGCGGATGCCGATCTGGCGGATCCACTTCGGGTTGATCGCCGGCACATGCCCGCCGATCTCGATCAGCTCTTTCGGGCCGTGCCCGCACAGGCAGGCCACCGGCATGCCGTGCAGGTTGCCGCTCGGCGTCAGGATGTTGGTGTTGAAGTCGGCATGCGCATCGAGCCACAGGATGCGCAGCTTCTTGCCGGTCTCGCGGCAGTACCGTGATACCGCGCTGATCGACCCCAGCCCCAGGCAATGGTCGCCGCCCAGCAGGATCGGCAGCCGCCCCAGCATCAGCTCGGCATGCACCGCGTTGTGCACCGACTGGTTCCACGCCACCACCTCGCGCAGATGGCGGTAGCCGTCGGTGGGCGGTAGCCACGGGTTCGACGGGCCGGTCAGGTTGCCGCGGTCGGCCACCTCCAGCCCGTGCCCTTCGAGCACCGGCACGATGTTGGCCACGCGCAAGGCCTCCGGCCCCATGCTGGAGCCGCGGGTGCCGGCGCCGATGTCGGTCGGGGCGCCGATGATGCTGATCAATTTCGTCATGTTCGTTTCCTTGGATCCAGCGACCGCCGCGGAACCGGCTTTGCCGGGCCGCTGGCGGTGCCCCCTGGGGGGAGGCGCCGAAGGCGCTTCGGGGGGGTCATTCAATCTCGAAATGATTCTTGTCGTCGGGGTCGATGTCGCGCAGCTCGAAGCCGTATTCGGCCTCCAGCAGGTCCCACGCCTCTTCGGCCGTCTCGACGAAGCGGAACAGCTGCAGGTCGACCTCGCTGATCATGCCGGTCTGCACCAGCAGGTCGAAGTTGATCAGCTGCGTCCAGAACTCGCGCCCGAACAGCAGGATCGGCCGGCGCCGGCACTTGCCGGTCTGGATCAGTGTCAGCGCCTCGAACATCTCGTCGAGCGTGCCGAAGCCGCCGGGGAAGCACACCAGCCCGATGCTGCGCATCAGGAAGTGCATCTTGCGCATGCCGAAGTAGTGGAACTGGAAGCACAGCTCCGGCGTGATGTAGGGGTTCGGCGCCTGCTCGTGCGGCAGCACGATGTTCAGCCCGATGCTCTTGCCGCCGATCTCGTGCGCGCCACGGTTGCCGGCTTCCATGATGCCGGGGCCGCCGCCGGTCACGACGTAGATCGGCGTGCTCAGCGCCTTCGATTTCAGCGTGACGATCTCGGCGAAGCGGCGCGCTTCTTCGTAGAAGCGCGACATCGCCACATGCCGCTCGGCAATGCGCAGCGCGGTGGCGTCGCCGGCGGCCTGCGCATCGCTCAACAAGCGCTGAGCGACGTCGGGCGACACGATGCGCGCGCTGCCGAAGATCACGATCGTCGATTCGATGCCCTGCTCGCTCTGCACCAGCTCGGGCTTCAGCAGCTCCAGCTGCATGCGCACCGGGCGCAGCTCTTCGCGCAGCAGGAAGGCGGTGTCGGTGAACGCCAGGCGGTAGGCGCTCTCGGGGCCGTCGTAGCGGTTCGGGGCGCTCGGTTTGTCGGCCTCCTGGCGGGCCGATGGGAAGTTGCGGGCGGTGAGGTCGGTTCGCTTGTCCATGGCGCGCAGCTTAACGCCGCCGCGGGCCGGATCGGCGCCCCGGGTCACCCGGTGTGCGACAGCAGCGCATCGAAGGCCTCGCGCATCGCCGGCGTGCTGGCGGCGAGCGACCGGCTCTCGAGCAGCGGCAGCCCGTCGCGCGCGACGATGCCGGCCCCCGCTTCCTGCAGCAGCACGATGCCGGCGGCAGCATCCCAGGCGCCCATGTCGTGCTCCCAGAACGCGTCGATGCGGCCGGCCGCGAGGTAGGCCAGCTCCAGCGCCATCGAGCCGGAACGCCGCACGCCGCCGAAGCTGCGCAGCACCCGGCCGAACTCGCCCAGGTAGCTCGCCATGCGCGGCGAGGTGGGCTTGGGGAACACGGTGGCGGCCAGCGCGTCGATCGGCCGGGCCCGGTCGGCGCATTGCAGCGCCGCGCCGTTCAGCCGCGCGCCGCGCCCGCGGATCGCCGCGAAGAATTCGTTGCGGCAGGGGTCGAGGATGACGCCCAGCACCGGCGCGCCGTCCACCACCAGCGCGATCGACACCGCGTACTGCGGGTAGCCGCGCAGGTAGTTCGCGGTGCCGTCCAGCGGGTCGACCACCCACAGCGGCGGCTCGCCGTCGCCCGCACCCGCCTGCGCGACCGCGGCAGCCGCGTGCCGGCCGAGCTCTTCGCCGAGGAAGGCATGGCCGGGGTAGGCGCGGCGCACCACGTCGAGGATCAACTGTTCGGCCTCGTGGTCGATCTCGCTGGCCAGGTCGCCCGGCTGCTTGCGCAGCAGCGCCACCGCGTTCAGCCGCGAGCGCGAGGCCTGCAGGTGGGCACCGGCCGCGCGGGCCGCGCGTTCGGCCACCTGGTAGGCGGCGAGCAGGTCGAGGGAGCCGGTCACAGCGGTCATCGGGCGGCATCCTTTCGGGACAGCAGGCTCACGTACTCGTGCTGCGCGGTGTTGATGATCGATTCGCGGTGCTCCACCGGCTTGTCGCCGAAGGTCAGCGCGACGCGGTGCACCTGCATCACCGGCAGCCCGGCCGCGATGCCGAGCACCCGCGACGCGTGGCGGTCGGCGGCCGCGGCGCGGGCGCGTTCGCGCGCATGCACGACGGTGATGCCGAACTCGCTCTGGTACAGCTGGTACAGCGTGCTCGGCCGTTCGCGCAGGCGCTTCTCGGTCAGGCCCTTGAAGAGGCCGGCCGGCAGCGTCAGCCGGTCGAGGATCACCGCGCGGCCCTGCAGCGCGAGCCGGTTCTCGAACTGGAACGCGGCATCGCCGGCGCGCAGGTTCAGCGCCTCGGCCTGCGCGTCGTCGAGCTTCACGCGGTCGAACGACAGCAGCTCGACCGACGGCGCCTCGCGCAGCCCGTCGGCGCGCTCGACGTGGAAGAACTGGAACAGGAAGCGGTCGGGCGAGTGCGTCGCGACGAAGGTGCCGCGGCCCTGGCGCCGCACCAGGATGTGCTCGGCCGACAGCTCGTCGACCGCCTTGCGCAGCGTGCCGATCGACACGCCGAACGCGACGGCAAGCTCGGTCTCGCTCGGCAGCGTGCTGCCGGGGGCCCAGGTGCCGCCCTCGATCGCCTGCAGCAGCGCGCGCTTGACCACGCGGTACAGCGGCATGCCGGCGGCCTCGGGCGCGATCGCGGCGAAGTGCGGGCTGGCGGGCATCCGGCGATTCTACGTCCAGGTGATCCATGTCAATCAAGTCATATGAATGACTTGTTTGACAGCCGGCGGGCGCGGGCAGATATTGGCGTCCATCGTGGCAGGCAGCCGCTGTGGCGCGGCAGGAGTTTCCGGATGATTCATTTCGTATTGCATGACGCCCACGACAGCGTCGCGGTGGTGGTGGTCGAAGGCGTCAAGGCCGGCATGCCGCTGGCCGGCTGGATCATGGACGAGGACCGCATGACCGAGCTGGTCGCGCGGCAGGACATCCCGATCGGCCACAAGGTCGCGTTGCGCGACATGGCGGTTGGCGACACGGTGCTGAAGTACGGCATCGACATGGGCAAGGTCGTCGCGCCGATCAAGGCGGGCGAGCATGCGCATGTGCAGAACATTAAAACCAAACGCTGGTAACGGGATCCACCATGGCAGTCATTTCGAAGAACACCACTTTCCTCGGTTACCGCCGCGAGAACGGCCGCGTCGGCGTCCGCAACCACGTGATCATCCTGCCGCTGGACGACCTGTCGAACGCCGCGGCCGAGGCCGTCGCCCACAACATCAAGGGCACGATGGCGATCCCGCACCCGTACGGCCGGCTGCAGTTCGGCGCCGACCTCGACCTGCACTTCCGCACGCTGATCGGTGCCGGCTGCAACCCGAACGTCGCCGCGGTCGTCGTGATCGGCATCGAGGACGGCTGGACCAAGAAGGTGGTCGACGGCATCGCCGCCACCGGCAAGCCGGTCACCGGCTTCGGCATCGAAGGCCACGGCGACCACGACACCATCCTGCGCGCGTCGCGCATCGCCCGCGAGTACGTGCAGTGGGCGAGCGAGAAGCAGCGCGAAGCCTGCGCCATCAGCGAGCTGTGGGTGTCGACCAAGTGCGGCGAATCCGACACCACCTCCGGCTGCGGCGCGAACCCGACGGTCGGCAACGCGTTCGACAAGCTGCACCCGCTGGGCAGCACGCTGTGCTTCGGCGAGACGTCCGAGATCACCGGCGGCGAGCAGATCGTCGCGGCGCGCTGCGCGACCGACGCGGTGCGCGAGCGCTTCATGTTCATGTTCAACCGCTACCAGGACATGATCAACCGCCACAAGACCAGCGACCTCTCCGACAGCCAGCCGACCAAGGGCAACATCGCCGGCGGCCTGACGACGATCGAGGAGAAGGCGCTCGGCAACATCCAGAAGATCGGCAAGGTCTGCACCGTCGACGGCGTGATCGACAAGGCCGAGATCCCGACGCACGCCGGCCTGTGGTTCATGGATTCGTCGTCGGCCGCGGCCGAGATGGTGACGCTGTGCGCCGCGTCGGGCTTTGCGCTGCATTTCTTCCCGACCGGGCAGGGCAACGTGATCGGCAACCCGATCGTGCCGGTGATCAAGATCTGCGCCAACCCGCGCACCGTGCGGCTGATGGGCGAGCACATCGACGTCGACACCTCGGGGCTGCTGCAGCGCGAGATCACGCTCGACCAGGCCGGCGACCAGTTGCTCGAATCGATGCTGCGCACCGCGAACGGCCGGCTCACGTCGGCCGAGGCGCTGGGCCACCGCGAGTTCGTGCTGACGCGCCTGTTCGAGAGTGCATGATCCGGCGATGAAGATCCTCATCACCGAATTCATGGACGCGCCGGCGGTGGCGCAACTGGCTGCAAAGCACGAGGTCCTCCACGACGCGACGCTGGTTGACGACCTGCCGCGGCTGCTGAAGCTCGCGGCCAGTGCCGACGCGATCATCGTGCGCAACCGCACGCAGGTGCGCGGCGAGCTGCTCGCGGCGCTCACGCGCTGCAAGCTCGTCGGGCGGCTCGGCGTCGGCCTCGACAACCTCGACCTGCCGGGCTGCGAGGCGCGCGGCATCCGCGTGATCCCGGCCACCGGCGCCAATGCGCAGAGCGTGGCCGAGTACGTCGTCGCGACCGCGATGCTGCTGCTGCGCGGGGCCTATGGGTCGTCGGCCGAGGTGGCGGCCGGGACCTGGCCGCGCGCTGCGCTGACGAACGGCCGCGAGATCGGCGGCAAGACGCTCGGGCTCGTCGGCTTCGGCTCCATCGGGCAGCTGACCGGGCGGCTGGCGCGCGCGGTCGGCATGCGGGTCGTCGCGCACGATGCGGCGATGCCGCCTGGGGCAGACTTGCCGTCGTTGTCGCTCGATGCGCTGCTGGCGCAGGCCGACGTCGTCAGCCTGCACGTGCCCTTGCTGGCCAGCACCCGCCACCTGATCGATGCGCGGCGCCTGACCGCGATGAAGCCGGGCGCGGTGCTGATCAACACCGCGCGTGGCGGCGTCGTCGACGAAACGGCGCTGGCCGACGCGCTGAGGTCCGGGCACCTCGCCGGTGCGGCGCTCGACGTGTTCGAGGCCGAACCGCTGCCGGCCGGCAGCCCGCTCGCCGGCTGCCCGAACCTGTTGCTGACGCCGCACATCGCCGGTGTGACGGCCGAAGCGAACGAACGCGTGTCATCGCTGATCGCCACCAAGGTGCTGGAGGCCCTCGCGTGATCACGATGACGATGGACGACGCGCATCGCAAGGTGGCCGCCGCACTGCAACGTGCCGGCGCCAATGCCGCGATGGCCGAATCGACCGCCCGCGCGCTGGTGCTGGCCGAGGCGCAAGGCCTGGCGTCGCACGGCCTGAGCCGCGTCGCGCAGTACAGCGGCCACCTGCGCTGCGACCGCGTCAACGGCGCGGCGCAGCCGCAGGTCGTCAAGCGCAAGGGCGCGGCGCTGGTCGTCGATGCGCAGGAAGGGCTCGCGTTCCCGGCCTGCGACCTGGCCATCGCCGAGGCGATCCGCACGGCCGGCGAGCTCGGCATCTGCATTGTCGGCATCGTCAACAGCCACCACTGCGGCGTCGTCGTCGACCACCTGCGCGCAGTCACCGCGGCCGGCATGGCGGGGCTCGGCTTCTCGAACTCGCCGTCGGCGATGCCGGCGGCCGGCGGCAAGCATCCGATCTTCGGCACCAACCCGGTGGCCGCGGCGTTTCCGCGGCGCGGCGCCGATCCGCTGCTGATCGACCTGAGCCTCAGCGAGGTCGCGCGCGGCAAGCTGATGGTGGCCGCCAAGGAAGGTCGCAGCATCCCGCTCGGCTGGGCGCTCGATGCGAACGGCGAGCCGACCACCGACCCGAAGGCCGGCATGGACGGCTCGATGCTCGCGATCGGCGCGGCCAGCAGCCCGAAGGGCGCGATGCTGGCGCTGGTGGTCGAGCTGCTGGTGACGGCGCTGATCGGCGCGAACTTCGGCTTCGAGGCGTCGAGCTTCTTCGTCGACGAAGGCAACCGGCCGCACCTGGGCCAGACCTTCATCGTGATCGACCCGGGCGCGCTGGCGGGGCGCGAGATGTTCCTGGATCGGCTGGAGGTGCTGGTGCGCGAGATGCTGCGCGACGACGGTGTGCGCCTGCCCGGCGCGCGGCGCGAGCAGTTGCGGCGCGCCGCGGAGCGGGATGGACTGACGGTGTCGGAGGTGCTGGCACAACACCTGTCCTGAAGCTACGACTTTCCGCGCATAACGATAGGTTTGCAGCGAGCCCGCGTCCCGGGCAGCATGCCGGCCTTCTGACAAGGAGACAAGCGTGAAGCGACGTGCAGTACTGATCGGTGCCGCGGGCCTGTGGCCGGCGCTGGGTTTTGCGCAGGCGGGCGACTACCCGAAGCCCGGCGCGACGATCCGCTACGTGGTGCCGTTCCCGCCCGGCGGCCTGACCGACGTGATGGCCCGCCTGGTCGGCCAGCAGCTCGGCGAGCGCTGGAAGGTCAGCGTCGTGATCGACAACAAGCCCGGCAGCGGCGGGCAGATCGGCGCCGACGTGGCGGCCAAATCGCCAGGCGACGGCAACACGCTGCTCGCGATCACGCTGACGCATGCGGCCAACGTCACGCTGTTCCCGAAGGCGGCCTACAACTTCTCGAAGGACCTGCGGCCGGTCGCGCTGCTGGCCGGCTCGCCGATCCTGGTGGTGGTGCCGGCGGCCAGCCCGATCCAGACGCTGAAGGATCTGACCGCGGCCGCGAAGTCGCGCAACCTGAACGCCGGTTCCAGCGGCAACGGCACGCCGCCGCACCTGACGCTCGCGCTGTTCAACGAACTGGCCAAGACCACCATCCAGCACGTGCCCTACAAGGGCGGTTCGCCGGCGATGACCGACCTGATCGGCGGCCAGCTCGACGTGGTGTTCTCGAACTTCCCCGAGAGCATCGCGCATGTCAAATCGGGCAAGCTGCGCGCGATTGCCATCGCGAGCGCCGCCCGCCACCCGCTGGTGCCCGACGTCCCGACCACCGCCGAGGCCGGCCTGCCGGAGCTGCTGACCGAGAACTGGACCGGCCTGATGGCACCGGCCTCGATGCCCGACGCCGCGGTGAAGAAGCTCGCTGCCGAGGTCGTGCGGATCATGCAGACGCCCGAGCTCGAAGAGCGGGCACGCACGCAGGGCTTTCGCATCGATGCGCGCGGGCCGGAGGCCTTCGCGGCCTTCCTGCACGATGAAGTGGCGCGCTGGGCGAAGGTGATCCAGTCGGCCAACATCAAACCCGATTGAGCGGGCGCTGCCCGCACACCGGGCAGCCGGCCTGGCGGGCGAGGCGGATCTCGGTCCATTCCATCGTGCGGGCGTCCAGCATCTGCAGCCGCCCGGCCAGCGAGCTGCCGATGCCGGCCAGCAGCTTCAGCGCCTCGGCGGCCTGCATGCTGCCGATGATGCCGACCAGCGGCGCGAGCACGCCCATCGTCGAGCAGGCGACCTCCTCGAACGCGGCATCGGGCGGGAACAGGCAGGCGTAGCACGGCGCGGCATCGCTGCGGGTGTCATAGACCGAGATCTGGCCGTCGAAGCCGATCGCGGCGCCCGACACCAGCGGCCTGGCGTGCCGCACGCAGGCGGCGTTGACCGCATGGCGGGTCGCGAAGTTGTCGCTGCAGTCGATCACCACGTCGGCACCGGCGACCAGTGTGTCCAGGCGCTGCGCATCGGCGCGCTCGGTCAGCGCGTGCACCCGCACGTCGGGGTTGATGGCCGCGACGGAGCGCGCGGCCGAGGCCGCCTTCGGCTGGCCGACGCGCGACAGGTCGTGCGCGATCTGGCGCTGCAGGTTGGTCAGGTCGACGGTGTCGTGGTCGACGATCGTCAGCGTGCCGACGCCCGAGGTCGCGAGGTACAGCGCCACCGGCGAGCCCAGCCCGCCGGCGCCGATCACCAGCGCATGCGAATCGAGCAGCCGCTGCTGGCCGGCGATGTCGAGCTCGTCGAGCAGGATGTGGCGGGAGTAGCGCAGCAGCTGGTCGTCGTTCATGGGGAAAGGATGGTACCGGCCCGCTCGCGCTGAGCCTGTCGAAGGGCCGGGCCGAGCCTGCCGAAGCCCGCGCACCAAACAAAACGCCCGCGCAAGGCGGGCGTTCGACGGGAAGCGAAGGGTGGGTCAGTTCGCGGCGGGCGCCTCGGCATGCCGTTCGACCACCGACTTCGAGACGACGACCGGCTTGCCCTTCAGGCGGTTGATCGCCTGGGCCAGCGGGAAGTCTTCTTCGCTGCCGAACTCCGGCAGCGGCTTCAGCGGGTTCTTCTTGGCCGCCTCTTCCTCGAACTTCTTGCGCGCTTCCTCGCGCGCCTTCTCGCGGGCTTCATCCTTCTGCTCGGCACCCTGGCCGCTGCCGATGTGTTTTTCCAGGTCGGCTTCGCGCACGCGCAGCGCCGAGAACAGGTTGCCGTCGGCGGTTTCGTCGATCATCACGTCGGGCACGATGCCCTTGGCCTGGATCGAGCGGCCGCTCGGCGTGTAGTAGCGCGCGGTGGTGATCTTCAGCGCGGTCTCGGGCGACAGCTGGCGCACGGTCTGCACCGAGCCCTTGCCGAAGGTCTGCGTGCCCATGATGGTGGCGCGCTGGTGGTCTTGCAGTGCACCGGCGACGATCTCGCTGGCCGAGGCCGAGCCTTCGTTGACCAGCACGACCAGCGGCACCTTCTTCAGCGCGTCCGGCAGCTTGCGCAGCGGGTCGCCGCCGCCACGGCGCAGGTAGTCGCTGGGCGAGGCCTTGAACGATTGCTTCGATTCGGCGATCTGGCCGTTGGTGGTCACGACCACCGCATCGGCCGGCAGGAATGCGGCCGACACCGCGACCGACGCCTCGAGCAGGCCGCCCGGGTCGTTGCGCAGGTCGAGCACCAGGCCCTTCAGGTTGGGCTCCTGCTTGTAGATGTCTTCGAGCTTGCGCGCGAAATCGTCGACGGTGCGGTCCTGGAACTGGCTGACGCGCAGCCAGGCGTAGCCGGGCTCGACGATCTTCGAGCGCACGCTCTGCACGCGGATCTCTTCGCGGGTGATCGTGACCGGGAAGGTGCGGCTCTCGGACTTGCGGAAGATGGTCAGCAGCACCTTGGTGCTCGGCTCGCCGCGCATGCGCTTGACGGCCTGGTCCATCGTCAGGCCCTTGACGACGGTGTCGTCGATCTTGGTGATCAGGTCGCCGCTCTTCAGGCCGGCGCGGAAGGCCGGGGAGCCTTCGATCGGCGAGACGATCTTGACGAGGCCGTCTTCCATGCCGATCTCGATGCCGACGCCGACGAAGCGGCCGGTCGTGCCTTCACGGAATTCCTTGAAGGTCTTCTTGTCGAAATACTGGGAGTGCGGGTCGAGGCCGGCCACCATACCGCCGATGGCGTCGGTGATCAGCTTCTTTTCGTCGACCGGCTCGACGTAATCGCTCTTGACCATCCCGAAGACGGCGGCGAGCTGCTGGAGTTCTTCCAGCGGGAGTTGCGCGGCGGTGTTGCGGGCGGTGGCCTGCAACTGCATGGTGGTCAGCGCGCCAGCGACGGCCCCCAGCGTGATCCAGCCTGCGACCTTGAGTTTGGCACCCATCATTGACCCACTTCCTGCCTGATAAGAAGACTTCACGCGAACCCAGTATAGAGCTGTGACCGGGCTTGGAGCTGCAGAGCTGCAGGAAGTTTCAAGGCTATTTCGGCGCTTTGACCGGCATGGTGTCGCCACGTGACGCGGGGTTTTCCCGCGTTGGTGTCAGACACGCATGCCGCCGGCGGGCCACGACCCGCCGGGTCGTCACTGCTTCGTGGCCGCCCAGGTGCCGGTGGCCGACGCGCTCGGGCGCGACCAGGTGCCCGAGCCGGTGGCGGCGCCGAGCGTGCCGGTGAAGCTGGCGTCGCTGCTGGTGCTGCCGACCGAGAGGCCGCCGACGGCATCGACCGTGCCGCTGACGATGAAGCTGCCGCCCACGCCGCTCGAGGTGCAGGTGCCGATCACGTGGCCCGGCGCATTGACCGACAGCGCGCTGCAGCTGCCGGTGTCGCCGCCGGCGTAGGTGACGCTCCAGGTGCCGGCCGCGGCCGCCGGATGGTCGGGAATGACCGGCGGCGTGACGCCCAGGCTCGCGGCCAGCGCCTCGAACGCGACCTTGTTGAGCCGGGTCTGCTTCGTCATCACGGCCGGCTTGTCCTGGAAGCCCAGGTAGACGTGGCCGCCGCGCTGCACGAAGACGCGGGTGAAGGTCTGCGCGGACACGGCGGCCGGCAGGCCGCTGAAGGTCATGATCGGCGTGGCGCCGTCCAGCGCGGTCGTCGACTGGTAGCTCGCGGTGCCGATGCTGCTGCAGTTGGAGAACGCACCCGACACCGTGTCGAGGTCGCACAGGTGCAGGGTCACGGTGCCGTTGGCGTCGAAGCTGCCGCGCATCCGTTCCTGCAGGCAGACCTGGACCCCGCAGCCGTTGCTGCCGTGCAGGTTGCCCATCGACACGGTGTTGGCCGTCGACACCGCCGCGGCGTTCGACACCGCCGGGTAGCTGGTGACCAGGCCCGCCAGCGTCGTCACGTTGTTGCCGGCGAAGCCGTCCGTCAGCCGGTAGCCGACCGGGGTGAGGCTCTCGGTGTTCGAGATCGCGCGGATCTTCGCGCCGGCCGGCATGGTGCCGGTCAGGTTCGCCGCGGTGACGCCGACGATGGTGGACGAGGTGTTGGTGCCCAGGTCCTGCGCCTTGGCGACGACGCTCGCGATCGTCTGGCCGGCCACGTCGGTGTCGACCCAGGTCGATTGGCCGATGTAGCCGTGGTTGTAGTCGTAGGCGCCGTTCGGGCCGCTGTGGTTCGGCGTGGCGCCGTCCAGCGGCGTGTGCCAGCCCTCGGCGGTGACGAACTGGACGGTGTCGTACACCACCACCGCCGGCTTGCCGCCTGCCTGGGCCTCACGCACGTCGTAGTAGGTGCCGCGGCCGGTCGAGTCGACGACGTTGTCGGAGTAGTAGTAGCGCAACACATGGTTGCCGGCCGAGGTGTACGTGAAGGTGCGGGCCCAGTAGCTCGCCGGTGCAGGAGCAGGAGCAGGAGCAGGAGCAGGTGCGGGTGCGGGTGCGGGTGCGGGTGCGGGTGCGGGAGCGGGAGCGGGAGCGGGAGCGGGAGCGGGAGCGGGAGCGGGTGCGGGTGCCGACGGGGTGCCCGCGGCCGGGGCCGGGGCAGGCGAGCCACTGTCGCCTCCACCGCCGCAGGCGGCCAGCGTGGACAGCGAAATGGCCAAGGCGGACGCCCACAGGGCGCGCGTGGAAGCAGTGATCATGGATCTCCCTCGTGACATGACGTTCTTGATCGTTGTGATCCGGCGCGCGATCCCGATCGCGCCCGGCAGGGGCGGATTCTGTCGGACAGGTTCGCTGTCCTACAAGCCCCCAGTTTGATGAGCCGGCGTTCGCATGTGTGTCATGCGCGACACGACTGGATGCCGTCAGGTCAGCCGCAGCTTCCGATGTGCCCGCAGGCGGTGCAGAACTCGCAGCCATCCTTGTGGATGACCGCATGGTTGCCGCATTCGGGGCAGGCCGTGCCGGCCAGCGGCGCGCTCGCCGCGGTTTCGCTCGGGTCGGGCGGCTGCAGGATGCCCATGTCGCGCAGCGGATAGCCGGCGTCGTCCAGCACGCCCAGCATCGTGTAGCGGTGGATCACCAGCCGCGCCAGGTAGGCCACCGTCGACGGCCAGGTCTGCTGGCGCTGCTGGCCGGGCGCGAGCCCCGGCACGAAGGCCATGAAGTGGCCGAGCGGTTCGGCATAGCTCAGCAGCTTGCGCAGTTTCATGCCGATCCACGCTGGGTCGAGCACCCGCATGTCCAGCGACAGGATGCGCGCCAAGCCGTCCATCGCCCGCGGGTAGTTGCCCGACAAGCCCATCGCACACGGCAGCGTGACGGCCGCGCCCTGGCCGCCCAGCCCCTCCGGCAGCTGCACCTCCTTCAGCGACAGCGTGAAGGCCTCGTCGCTGGCCGGGTTGTGGATGTCGACCGACCAGGCGAGCGTGCCGTTCGGTCCGGTCAGCGGCTCCTGGCGGCTGAACATCGCGTCGATCACCGGGGTGGCGACCGGCGACCCGCCGGCGCCCGACCACAGCCCCAGCTGCTCGCAGCGCCAGCGGATCACCGCGGCGGTGGCCGCCACCACGCCCGGAAAGCGCCGCGCCGCGCCATCGGGCGGAAACGGCATGTCGAACGCGCGCTCCTCCTGCACGGTAGCCAGCGCGTCGAGCTTCAGCCGCACCCAGGCGGGGTCCTTCGCGCGCAGGTCCATCGACAGCGTCTTCGCGAGCGCGCCCAGCCCGCGCGGCTGCTCGGCGCCGTTCACCCACACCTCGAACGGCGCGCTGCGGCCGTCCTGCGGCAGCTCGCCGATGAACAGCGCGAACTCGCCATGCGGGTGCCGGATCATGTAGGTCCACGCGGCGTTGCCGGCCATCAGCTCGGGCCGGCCCGGCCAGCGCAGCGAGGCCAGCACCGGCTGCGGCGGCCGTTCGATCGCGAGGCGCTGGTTGGCATGCCCGGCAGGCGCCAGCTGCAGCGGCGGCGTGGCCTGCTCGGCGCTTCCGACGCTCAGCACCGAGCCGAGCACCGCGTTCGGCCGGTACGTCGCCAGGCCCTTCAGCCCCGAGGTCCACGCCCGCAGGTACAGGTCCTGGAAGTCCTCGTACGGGTAGTCGGCCGGAACGTTGACCGTCTTCGAGATCGCGGTGTCGACGAAGGGCGAGACCGCGGCCACCATCTCCTCGTGGGCCTGTGCGCTCATCTCGAGCGCGGTGACGAAGGCGTCGGTCAGCGGCGCCTGCGGTCCCTTCAGGTGGCGAAACAGCCGCCACGCATGGTCTTCCACCGGGTACTGCTTCATGCTGCCGTCGGCCATGCGCTTGCGGCGCTGGTAGCGCCACGAGAACGCCGGCTCGATGCCGTTGCTCGCATTGTCGGCGAAGGCCAGGCTGATGGTGCCGGTCGGCGCGATCGACAGCAGGTGCGAATTGCGCAGGCCCTGCTTGCGGATGCGCTCCTTCAGCGGCCCGGGCAGGCGCGACGCGAAGGTGCCGCGGCTGAGGTACAGGTCGGCATTGAAGAGCGGGAACGCGCCGCGCTCGGCGGCCAGCTCGCAGGACGCGGCATACGCGGTGTCGCGCAGCAGCGCGGCGATGCGGCGCGCTTCCTCGCGGGCCGCCGCGCTGTCGTAGCGCAGGTTCAGCATCGCCAGCGCATCGCCCAGGCCGGTGAAGCCGAGGCCGATGCGGCGCTTGTTGCGGGCCTCGCGGGCCTGCGCGTCGAGCGGCCAGAAGCTGATGTCGAGCACGTTGTCGAGCATGCGCACCGCCAGCGTCGCGAGGCGGGCGAAGCCGGCGTCGTCGAAGCGGGCCGCGCTGTCGAAGGGCGCGCGCACGAAGCGCGTCAGGTCGATCGAGCCGAGGCAGCAGCAGCCGTAGGCCGGCAGCGGCTGCTCGCCGCACGGGTTGGTGGCGGTGATGGTCTCGCAGTACGACAGGTTGTTGTCGAGGTTGATGCGGTCGAGGAACAGCACGCCCGGCTCCGCATGGTCGTAGGTGGAGCGCATGATCTGCTTCCACAGCGCGCGCGCCGGCAGGCTGCGGTAGACCCACAGCCCGTCCTCGCGCTGGTGCGCGCCGGCCGCCACCTGCTGCGGCCCGGCCGCGGCGCGATGCACCAGGTCGATCGCGGCGTCGCGCTGCACCGCCTCCATGAACGCATCGGTCAGGCCGACCGAGATGTTGAAGTTGCTGAGGTCGCCCTGGTCCTTGGCGTGGATGAATTCCTCGATATCCGGGTGGTCGCAGCGCAGCACGCCCATCTGCGCGCCGCGCCGCGCGCCGGCCGATTCGACCGTCTCGCAGGAGCGGTCGAACACCCGCATGTACGACACCGGCCCCGAGGCGCTCGCCTGCGTGCTGGCGACCCAGGCGCCGCGCGGGCGGATGCGCGAGAAGTCGTAGCCGACGCCGCCGCCGCGGCGCATCGTCTCGGCCGCTTCGGTCAGCGCGGTGTAGATGCCGGGGTGGCCGTCTTCCTCCTGCGCGATCGCGTCGCCCACCGGCTGCACGAAGCAGTTGATCAGCGTCGCGGTGAGCTCGGTGCCGGCCGCCGAGTTGATGCGGCCGGCCGGGATGAAGCCGGCCTGCAGCGCCTCGAGGAAGCGCGCTTCCCATTGTTCGCGTGATCCGGCGCGCGCCTCGGCCGGCTCGGCCTGCGCGATCGCGCGCGCGACGCGCCGGCGCACGTCGTCGGGCGTGCGCTCGTCGCCCTTCGCGTACTTCTCGAGCAGCACCTCGGTGCTGATGTCCTGGGGGAGGAGGGCGGCGGTCCGGGTGTCGGCCGGGGTGTCGGTGCTCATCGGGCTCCTTCGGGGCAGGTCCGTCGGTGGACGGCGCCATCGTGGCCCAGGCACCCGCGCGCGTAAAGCGCCTGCGTGCGGATCCATGACGGCAGCAATGTTGACGCGGCGCAAGCCGCGGCGAACCTGGCGCTCCTAGAGTCGCCGGCTCCGACTCGAAACGACACGATGCCGACAGAACTCTTCAATGCCGACGGACACCAGTGCCTGATGTTCACCGACCTCTGCGACGAGGACGGCGACGCGGTGCAGTCGAACCAGTTCCTGATCGTCGACCGCGGCACCGGCGCGATCATCGACCCGGGCGGCACGCTCGCCTACAACGAGCTGTACATGGCGATGACGCGCCATTTCGCGCCGCACGCGCTGTCGGCGATCGTCGCCTCGCATGCCGATCCGGACATCATCGCGTCGCTCGACCGCTGGATGACGGCGACCAGCAGCGCCAGGCTCTACATCTCGCGCGTCTGGGAGCGCTTCGTGCCGCATTTCTGCAAGGCCGGCAAGGTGAAGGGGCGCATCGTCGGCATCCCCGACGCCGGGCAGCGCATCCCGATCGGGCGCCACGAGCTGATCGCGCTGCCGGCGCACTTCCTGCACGCCGAGGGCAACTTCCAGTTCTACGACCCGGTGAGCCGCATCCTGTTCTCGGGCGACCTGGGCGCGTCGATGGGTTCGGGCGCGCAGGCGCAGCAGCCGGTCACGTCGCTGGCCGAGGCGCTGCCGCGGATGGAAGGTTTCCACCGGCGCTACATGGTGTCGAACAAGGTGCTGCGGCTGTGGGCGCAGATGGTGCGCCCGCTGCACATCGACATGATGGTGCCGCAGCACGGCGCGCCGCTGGCCGGCCCGGCGGTGAAGGAGTTCATCGCGTGGGCCGAGGGCCTGAGCTGCGGCATCGACCTGATGACCGAGCGCGACTATCGCGTCCCCGCCTGACTCCGGCGTCAAGCGGGCCAGGCGCCGGGCTGCCCCAAGCCGGCCTGCATCCCCTTGGGGGATCGCGCGGCGTACCCGCCGGGCGAGGGGTCGTCAGAACCTCCAGCCGAGGCCGACGCCGACCAGCAGCGGGTCGACCTTGAAGGTGCCGAGGTTCGTCCCGGCGGCGCTCACGTCGGTGCGGATCTGCACCTTCTTCACATCGATGTTGAGCGACAGCTTGCCTTGCAGCGGGATGTCGACGCCGGCCTGCAGCGCGAGGCCGACGCTGTGGCGGTCGATGTCGACGCCCGCGGGCAGCTCGACGGCCGAGAACTGCGTGAAGTTGACGCCGGCACCGAGGTAGGGCTTGAAGCCGTTCAGGCCGGTGAAGTGGTACTGCGCCAGCAGCGTCGGCGGCAGGTGCTTCAGAGAGCCGATGACCGTGCCGCCGGCCTTCACGTCGTGCTTCTGCGGCCAGGTCAGCACCAGCTCGGTGGCGATCTCGGGCGTGAAGAAGTACGAGATGTCGACCTCGGGGATCGCCTTGCTGTTGATGCTCAGGTCAAGGCCGGTGTCGTCCTTGTTGGCGCTGTCCAGGTAGACGGCGCGCAGGCGCACCAGCCATGGGCCGGAGGCCTGGGTCTGCGCCTGGGCGGCGCCGGGAAGGGCGGTGAAGGCGGCAACCGCGGCCAGCGCCAGCGCGGCGCGGGCGAACATCGAGCGGGGAGTCATGGTCTCTTTCCTGTGGCTGTGGGGTCGTGCGCGGGGAACATCCCCGGCACGCCATTGCAGCGCGACACGAGCGTGCGGACCTTGCCGCCGCGCAAGCCCGTGGCCGACGGGCGGGTCGACGAAGGCGCGGGCTGACGCGGCTCAAGCGGCAGCCCGGTGCGTCACACGCCGCGCCGCACCCCCACCGGGGCGTGCTGCGCCATCAGCTCGGCGATCCAGTCGATGAACACCCGCAGCTTGGCGCTCACGTGGCGGTTCGGCGGGAACGCGATGTAGAGCGGCATCGGGTCGAAGCGCCAGTCCTCGAACAGCGGCACCAGTTCGCCGCATGCCAGGTGAGGCCGCGACATGTAGTGCGGAAGCCAGAGCACGCCCAGGCCGGCGAGGCCGGCCGCGAGGTAGGCATTGCCGTCGTCCACCGAGACCACATGGCGGCCGGTCACCACGAGGTGTTCGCCCTGGCGCTGCATCGCGTACGGCACGACCTTGCCGGCGCGCGATCCCTTGTAGCCGACGATGCGGTGGTGCGTGTCTTCGAGCTCGCGCGGATGCGTCGGCGTGCCGGCGCGCGCCAGGTAGCCCGGTGCCGCGCAGGCGCCCAGCTGCAGGTCGCCGATGCGTCGGGCCACCAGCGACAGGTCGGTCAACTCGCCGCCGCGCACGACGCAATCGACCTTCTCGCCGATCAGGTCCACGATGCGGTCGCTGACGCCCAGGTCGAGCTGGATCTCGGGATAGCGCGCGTGGAAGGCCGGCAGCGCCGGCACCACGATCAGGCGGGCCAGCGGGCTCGGCACGTCGACCCGCAGGCGGCCGCGCGGCGCCGCCGCGGCGGCCGACAGGCTGGTCTCGGCGTCGTCCATGTCGGCCAGCAGTCGCAGCACGTGCTCGTAGTAGGCCGCGCCGTCGGCGGTGACGTTGACCTTGCGCGTCGTGCGGTTCAGCAGCCTGACGCGCAGCCGCGCCTCCAGTTGCTGCACCAGCTGCGTCACGCTGGTCTTGCTCAGGTGCAGCGTCTCGGCCGCTTTCGTGAAACTGCCGGCCTCCACGACGCGGGCGAAGGCCTGCATTGCATCGAAACGGTCCATCGCGGCGCCTCCCGGGAAGTCGATTGTTTGCCTTGCGCAAACAGTGATTGTCGACCGCCCTCGTTGATCCGCGCGGCACGGGTCCCTAGAGTCCCTGCATCGCAATCAAACGGGTCGGCTTCGACCCTTCAAGGACGCAAACGATGGGCCAACGTGATGTGGTTTTCCCGGCCGGGCGGCAGGCGCTCTACGACAGGAATCGCTATTCGCCGGCGATCCGCTCCGGCGGCTTCCTGTTCGTGTCCGGGCAGGTCGGCAGCCGGCCGGATGGTTCCCCCGAACCGGACCTGCAGGCCCAGGCGCGGCTCGCCTTCGAGAACCTGAATGCGGTGCTGGCGGCGGCCGGCTGCACGTTCGACGACGTGGTCGACGTGACGGTCTTCCTCGTCGACCCGGCATCGACCTTCGAGACGGTCTGGAAGATCGTGCCGGAGTACTGGGGCGACGCGCCCCATCCGACGCTCACCGGCGTCGGCGTCACCTGGCTCTACGGCTTCCAGTTCGAGATCAAGGTGATCGCGAAGCTGCCGGAGGCCGCGGCGGGCTGAGGGGCTTGCGACGGCGCTCAGACGCCGACGATCAGGACCTCGTTCTCGGCGGCCACGCGGGTCGCGTGGCGTGCCTCGCTGCGGCTGGACGGGGTCGCGGGCTGGCTGCGTTGCAGGCCGGCAGTGCGCTGCGGTGCATCGCTGCGCGGGGCGGATCCGGCTTGCGGGCGTTGCGTGGCGGGCCGCGGCGTTGCGGTCGAAGTGCGTTCGTTCATCGTGGACTCCTGTGGTTCAAGCAGTTCCGATGGTGGTCGTTGATTGATCGCTGGTAAAGCGATCTTTATTGGCCGATAAAAGCAATAATCTTGCATTCAAGGCAGGCATCGGAGGCCCCGTGGACGTCACGCTGGCACGCACGTTTCTCGACATCGTCGACACCGGCAGCTTCGTGCGGGCCGCCGAGCGCCTGCATGTCACGCAGACGGCGGTCAGCGCGCGCGTGAAGGCGCTCGAGGAAGCGGTCGGCGCCACCTTGTTCGTGCGCAGCAAGGCCGGCGCGTCGCTGACGCCGGCCGGCGAGCGCTTCGTGCGCCACGCATCGATGATGGTGCAGGTGTGGGAGCGGGCGCGCCACCAGGTGGCGGTGCCGGCCGGCCATGAATCGGTGCTGACGATCGGCTGCGAGATGAGCCTGTGGGATCCGCTGCTGCTCGACTGGCTGCTGTGGATGCGCAACGCGGCGCCGCACCTCGCGCTGCGCACCGAGGTCGGCGTCGCCGGCGAGCTGATGGACCGCGTGGCGTCCGGCATGCTCGACATCGCCGTCGTCTATGCGCCGCAGCGCCGCCCCGGCCTGCGCATCGAGCTGCTGATCGAGGAGAAGCTGGTGCTGGTCACCACGCACGCACCCACGACCAAGCGGGCGCGCAAGCTCGACCCGGCCGATTACGTCTACGTCGACTGGGGCCCGGAGTTCGCGCAGCAGCACAGCCTGGCCTTCCCGCAGCTCGGCCACGCGGCGGTGTCGGCCGGGCTCGGCCCGCTGGGCCGCGAGTTCGTGCTGGCCAACGGCGGGTCCGGCTACTTCCGGCAGGCGGTCGTGCGCAAGCACCTCGACAACGGCCGGCTGCACCGCGTGAAGGGCGCGCCGGAGTTCCTGTACCCGGCCTATGCGGTGTTCGCCGAAGAGTCCGATGCGGCGGTCGTGCAGCCGGCGCTCGACGGACTGCGCCATGCGGCCGGCGGCACGACGGCCGACCACGAGTAGCGCTCGACGCGCTTCAGCCCACCGGCACCCGGTCGGCCTCCAGCGCGCGCTCGGCGCGCAGGCTTTCCAGGTCCCGCCCGATCGTCACGACCGCGAGCACCCGGCCGCCCAGCCGGTAGCGCACGCTGCAGTCGTGTTGCGCGAGCGAGCCGTCGATCTCGATCGCATCCCAGCGTTCGGCATGGCCGACATACTGCAGCGTCACGTCGTAGTGCTGGCTCCAGAAGAACGGGCTGATGTCGAAGGCGCGACGCCGGCCGAGCATGTTCAGCGCGGCGACCTGGCCCTGGCGCTCGGCCAGCGCCCAGTGCTCGACGCGGATGCGCTGGCCCGAATGCGGGTCGGGCCAGCGCGCGATGTCGCCGGCCGCGAAGATGCCCGGCGCGCTGGTCTGCAGCCAGGCGTCGACGCTGACGCCGCGGTCGATGGCGAGCCCGGCCTGCTCGGCCAGCGCGAGCGCCGGCCGCACGCCGACGCCGGCGACGACCAGGTCGGCCGCCAGCACCGTGCCGTCGGCCAGCCGGGCCTGCGTGCCGTCGAGGCGTTCGAGTGTCGTGCCGAGGTGGAACACCACGCCGTGCGACGCATGCAGGTCGCGCACGAAGGCGCCGAGCTCCGGGCCGAGCACGCGCTGCATCGGCACCGCATCGGGCGCGACCACGTGCACCTGCAGCCCGCGCGCGCGCAGCGATGCCGCGACCTCGAGGCCGATGAAGCTCGCGCCGATCACCAGCGCCGTGCGGGCCGACGCCGCCCGCGCGACGATCGCGCGGCTGTCGGCGAAGCTGCGCAGGTGCAGCACCTGGCCGGGCGCGGCACCGGGCACCTCGAGCCGCACCGGATCGGCGCCGGTGGCGAGCAGCAGCGCGCCGAACGGCCGCGTTGCGCCGCCGGCCAGTCGAAGCCGGCGCGCGGTCACGTCGATCGCGTCGACCCGAGTGTCCAGCAGCAGCTCGATGCGGCGCTCGGCGTACCAGCTGTCCGGCCGCAGTGGCATCCAGTCGGCCTCGGCCGTGCCGGCGAGGAAGTCCTTCGACAGGTTCGGCCGGTCGACCGGCGGGTCGGCGTCGGCGCTGAGGATCGCGAGCCGGCCGCCGTAGCCCTCGCGGCGCAGCGTGTCGGCGGCGGCCAGGCCGGCCGCGCCGCCGCCGACGATGACCACGTCGTCGAGTGCGTCCGGCGGCGCCTGCCGCCGAGACCGCGGCGCGGCGACGATGCGCTCGCGCGCGAACACCTGGCCGCCTTGCTGCTCGACGCGCCAGCACGGCAGGTCGTCGATCGCCGGCGCACAGAGCGCCGTGCCGCTGCGGATGTCGAACTGCGCATGGTGCATCGGGCAGTGCAGCACGTGCCCGTCGAGCAGGCCGTCGGCCAGCGCCGCGTGGTAGTGGGTGCACTGCGCACCGATCGCGTAGACCGCATCGCCCTGGCGCACCAGCAGCGCGTCTTCGCCGTCGATCCGGCCGGCGAGCATCGCACCGTCGGCGATCCGTTCGAGCGGGATGCCGGCCTTCAGGTCGGGCGGGGTGTTGTCGCTCATGGCTCGCTCCGGTGGGTTGCGGTCGGACATGGTGGCACGAATGGCAGATCGACCGCAGGCTTGACATGGCTCAACGCCGGCGCTCAAGACCCCGTCCGGGACGGCCGAAATCACAAATGATCGACAACAATCGCATGGATTGAGCTGGCACGGCTCGCTCATGCCATGGAGACCGCCATGCGCAGCAACCTTCCAGTCACTCAGCGCGAGTACGAGATTCCTGCCGATGCGACGCTGATGTCGACCACCGACATCAACAGCCACATCACCTATGCGAACGATGCGTTCGTGGCCGTCAGCGGCTTCAGCCGCGAAGAACTGCAGGGCCTGCCGCACAACATCGTGCGGCATCCGGACATGCCGGCCGAGGCCTTCGCCGACATGTGGGCCACGCTGAAGGGCGGCGAGCCGTGGACGGCGCTGGTGAAGAACCGCCGCAAGAACGGCGACCACTACTGGGTGCGAGCCAACGCCACGCCCGTGGTGCGCGCAGGCCGCGTGGCCGGCTACATGTCGGTGCGCACGAAGCCGTCGCGCGCCGAGGTGGCCGCCGCCGAGAGCCTGTACGGCGGCCTGAAGGCCGGACGTCACGCGCACCTGGCCTTCCACAAGGGACTGGTCGTGCGCAAAGGCTGGTTCGGCTGGACCTCGGCGCTGCAGACGATGTCGGTGCGCTGGCGCATCCGCTGGGCGCTGCTGGCCTTCGCGGCGGTCGCGCTGCTGGGCGCCGGTGCGTCGGGCCTGGCCGGCACCGCGCTGGCGGCCTTCGCCGCCGGCATCGCCGGTGGCGGACTGCTCGCCGCGTGGTGGCTGCAGGCGCAGGTCGCTGCGCCGATCGAGCAGATGCGCGCCCAGGCGCTGCGCATGGCCTCGGGCGACACCAGCGATTCGCTGCACATGAACCGGGTCGACGAGATCGGCATCACCACGCGGGCCATCGGCCAGCTCGGCCTGATGTTCCGCTGGGTCATCGACGACGTGAACGGCCAGGTGATGAACGTGCAGACGGCGACCAACGAGATCGCGCAGGGCAACGACGACCTCAGCGCGCGCACCGAACAGGCCGCCGCCAGCGTCGAGGAGACGGCCTCGTCGATGGAGCAGATGACGGCCACGGTGAAGAACAACGCCGACACCGCGCGGGTGGCCACCGAGCTGTCCGGCGGGGCCAGCGACGCGGCCGTCAAGGGCGGCCAGGCCGTGGCCGCCGTGGTCGCCACGATGAACGGCATCAGCAACGGCTCGCGCCGCATCTCCGAGATCATCGGCGTGATCGACGGGATCGCGTTCCAGACCAACATCCTCGCGCTGAATGCCGCGGTGGAAGCGGCCCGTGCCGGCGAGCAGGGGCGCGGTTTCGCGGTGGTGGCCGCCGAGGTGCGCAGCCTCGCGCAGCGAAGTGCCGACGCGGCCAAGCAGATCAAGACGCTGATCAGCGCGAGCGTCGAGCAGGTCGAGTCCGGTTCGAAGCTGGTGGACGACGCAGGCCGCACGATGGAAGACATCGTGTCGCAGGTGAAGCGGGTGTCCGGCCTCATCACCGAGATCGGTTCGGCCACGCGCGAACAGAGCATCGGCATCACGCAGGTCGGCCAGGGCATCGCGCACCTCGACCAGGTGACGCAGCAGAACGCCGCGCTGGTGGAGCAGAGCACCGCTGCGTCCGAGAGCCTGAAGCAGCAGATGGCGCGGCTCGCCGAGGCCGTTGGCGTGTTCCGCTGAGCCGCCGGTCCTGGGTGACATCCATCACCCAGGGCGTGCCGCGGTCACCGCGCGACATGCTTTTCCGGCGATCGGCCCGGCGGGCGATGAGAACAATTCACTCATCGCAACCCGCACACCACGCACCATGCACATCGCCCGCCCCGCCGGCAACCTGCCGACCCCTGCACTCCCGAAGGCCGCCGCCAACCCGCCGGCCGCGGCACCGGGTGGATTCGGTTCCAGCCTGAAGCCGGCAGCCACTTCGGCTGCGGCGCCCGATGGGTCCGAGCCCGCACCGGCGGCGCCGCCGAAGCCGGACCTCGCGAGCCAGCTGTCGACGCTGTCGCTGGCCGCGACGACCACGCCGCGCCCGGCGGCCTGACACCCGCCATCCGGCCCGGCGGCGGCCCAGACCGCGCCGGGCGAATTCGCGAGGGAGACCCCATGGAACACACCGCTTCGATCGGCGCCGGCGCGCCTGCCGCGCACGCATCGGCCCCGGCCGCGGCAGCGTCGGCACCGCACGGCGCACACGGCGCCGCGCCCCATTCGCCTTCGGCGACAGCGCCCGACGCCCTCGGCAGCACGCTCGTGTCGCTCAGCGATGCCGGCCGGGCGCGTGCCGACGACGACACGCCCGACATGGCCGATGCGGCGCGGGTGGCCGCCCACGTCGCGCTGGCCGTGCTCGGCGAGCCCGACGGGCTGGTCGCCGACGTGGCCCAGGCGGCCGCGGGCTATGCGGCGCAGGCCGGGCTCGACCTGGCCGGCCGCATCGACGAGATCGCCTGAGGCCGCGGTGTCGACACGTTTGCCGAACCGATTCGCCATCGCCGTGGCGGCGGCCTGCAACGCCCTGGCCGGCTGCTCGCTGCTGAGCCCGGCGCCGACCTGGGAGCTGGTGAAGGCGACCGGCAGCGTGACCGCGCATGCGATCGGCCGCTCGCCGTCGCATGCGAGCGACACCGTGCACTACGGCGACGCGCCGGTGAAGCGGCTGTGCATCGAGTTCAACCGCAACGCGCCGCTGCCCGACCTGGTGCCGGCGCTGCAGGCCGAACTGCGCGGCATCGGCGTCGCGAGCCGCGTCTACGAGGCCGGCGCCAGTGTCGGTCCCGACGACTGCGAGGTCTGGCTGCGCTACGCCGCCACGGTCGACTGGGACACGCCGCCGTTCGGCGACACGACCCGGCCTTACCTGAGCGCGGCGTCGATGAGCCTGCAGCGCTCGGGCGGCGCGCTGCTCGCGAGCAGCGGCTACCGCGTCGACGACGCCGGCTTCGGCGCCAGCAAGTGGGCCACGACAAGAACCAAGCTCGCACCGGTGGTGCGGGCGCTCATCCAAGGATTCGAATGAAACCCCCGAAGGACGCGGTACGTGGTGCGGCAGCGGCCGGTGTGCCGATACTGATGCTGGCGCTGGCGGCCTGTGCGAGCCCGCCGCCCAGCCTGGTGCCCGGCCCGGTCAGCGCCGCGCCGCCGCTGGCGCCGATGTTCATCGAGCGCCGCAGCAATGGCGCGATCTGGCAGCCGCAGCTCGAAGCGGCCTCGCTGTTCTCCGGCGAGCGCCGGCCGCAGGCGGTGGGCGACACGATGAAGGTCGACATCGCCGAAAGCCTGAAGGCCTCGCAGAAGCGCGCCACGGACACCAGCCGCGACAACAAGCAGGCGGTGAAGGGCCCCGGCAACGGAGACAGGAACGGCGGCCTGTTCGACAAGATCCTGAACGTCGACGCGAATGCCGGCAGCAGCGATTCGTTCAAGGGCAGCGGCAGCACCGAGGTCGCGACCGAGTTCAGCGCGCAGCTCACCGTCTCGGTGATCAACGTGCTGCCGAACGGCCACCTGGTGGTGGCCGGCGAGCGCCGCATCGGCGTCAACGGCGGCGCGAGCGCGCTGCGCTTCTCCGGCATCGTGAACCCGCAGGACATCCGGCTGGGCAACATCGTCAGCTCGCGCGACGTGGCCAATGCCGCGCTGGAGAGCGCCGGCAGCGGCGACGTGTCCGAAGCGGCTTCGCGCAGCTGGCTGCAGCGCGTGATGGCCAAGACGCTCGCGGTGTGGTGATGCCGGCGCACTGGATCGACGATGCGGTGGAGCAGGTCTTCCGCCGCGGGCAGGCCATCGTGCGGGCCGGCGGCGAGCTGGCCGACTGGATGGCGATCCGCCAGGGGGCGGTCAGCCTGCACATCCGCGTGGCCGCGGGCACCGAGGTCGGCGTCGCGGTGCTGTGGGGCGGCGACGTGATCGGCTGGGGCTCGCCGCTCGGCCAGGACCGTGCGCTGTATGACGTGACGGCACTGATCGATGTCGTGGCCGTCAAGGTGCCGGCGGCCACCGTGCGGGCCGCGCGCGATGCCGGCGACCGCGGGCCGGGCGACGACATCGGCCGGCTGCATTCCGCGACCGCGCTGCGCATGCAGGAGCAGCTCGCGCTGCGGCTCGCCGGCAGCGGCTTCCAGCGGCTGGTGAACGTGCTGGCGACCTTTGCGGCGGCCTTCGCGCCGACGCAGGCGCGCGCCCGCGGGCTGCACATCGGGCTGCCGGTGTCGCAGGCCTTCATGGGGCAGCTGGCGGGGCTGTCGCGGCGCCAGACCTGGATCTACCTCGGCCAGCTGGCCGACGCCGGCTGGGTGCGCACCGAGCGCGCGCAGGTGATGCTGGAGGCGCCGGCCGCATGGCTGCAACTGCCGGCGCATGTCGAGCGCGAAGGGCTGGAGTGCATCGCGACGGCCGAGGACTGCAGCGCGACGCTCGGGCTGCTGTGCCTGGCCGCGGCGTCGGGGCGGACGGACGGCGGCGTCGCCTCGACGCGCTGACCGACGGCGTCCGCCCGCGCGCCGGCCTTCACCGGGCGGCGCTCGCGGCGGGCTCGATCGCCGTCACGGCGATCGCCCCGTTCACCCGCTCGGCGCTGAAGCGCACGGTGTCGCCTTCGCGAAGGTTCTCGAGCATCCGCGGGTCCGACACCTTGAACACCATCGTCATGCCCGGCATCTCGAGGTTGGCGATCGGACCGTGCCGCAGCGTGAGCTTGCCCTGGGCCTTGTCGATGCGGCGCACTTCGCCCTGCGTCATCGCGGGCGCGTCGCCGGCCACCAGCACCCGGCCCAGCATGCCGGCCTCGAAGTGCCCGGGCTGCAGGCAGGCGAACTGGAAGTCGCCGGCCTTCGTGAACTGCCAGACGATCTCGCCGCTGGCGCCGGGCTTCACATGCGCCATGTTCGGGCTCGCATGCTCCATCTCCGGGAACTTCTGCATCAGCGCCGCGTGGGCCTTCAGGTCGGCCGGCGTGCCCAGCACCATCTCGTGCAGCAGCTTGCCGTCGTTGCGAACGACGAACTTCACCGTCTCGCCGCGCTGCACGGTGATGTCGGCCGGCGTGAAGCGCATCGCGTCGCTCATGCCGAGCGGGATCACGCGGCGCACGTTCGCCGGGTTGCCTTCGTGGCCGAACGGGGTCTCCTCGACCTTGGCGGCGTCGTAGCGGCGCGGTGCCGCATGGTCTTCGTCGCCGTGGGCCGACGCGGGAGCCGCGTGCAGGGCCAGTGCGGCGGCCGCCAGGGCCACCAGGGTCATCGGGATCTTCGGGAATCGGGTGTTCATGGTTCAAGTCCTTTTCGGGTGTCGTGTCGTATCGGGTTGGGGTTCAGTGGCCTGCATGGCCTTGCGGCTTGCGCACCTGCAGCGTGCCGGCATCGGGCTGCGCCGCCGGCGCGCGCACCGCGGCACCGACCTCGCCGCCGTACTCATGGGCCAGCGTTCCGGGCGGGTGCCGGTACGGCCCGGGGTCGCGGTGATCGCCGCGCGGCAAGTCGTCGCGCACCTTCACCACGCTGAACATGCCGCCCATGCCGATCGGGCCGAACGGGCCGGTGCCGGTCATCATCGGCAGCGTGTTGTCGGGCAGCGGCATCTCCATCGCCGCCATGTCGTGCATGCCCTTGTCGCCCATCACCATGTAGTCGGGCACCAGGTTCGCGATCTTCTGCGCCACCTCGCGGTGGTCGACGCCGATCATCGTCGGCACCGCATGCCCCATCGCGTTCATCGTGTGGTGCGACTTGTGGCAATGGATCGCCCAGTCGCCGGCCATCGCGTCGAACTCGAAGGCACGCATCTGGCCGACGCCGATGTCGGTCGTCACCTCCGGCCAGCGCGCCGATTTCGGCACCCAGCCGCCGTCGGTGCCGACCACCTCGAAGTGCGGGCCGTGCATGTGGATCGGGTGGTTGGTCATCGTCAGGTTGCCGACGCGGATGCGCACCCGCTCGCCGGTGCGCGCGACGATCGGATCGATGCCGGGGAACGCGCGGCTGTTCCAGGTCCACAGGTTGAAGTCGAGCATCGTGTTCACGCGCGGCGTCGCGGCCCCCGGCTCCACGTCGTAGGCGTTCAGGATGAAGCCGTAGTCGCGGTCGACGCGCAGCTGCCGCGGGTCCTTCGGGTGGACGATGAACAGGCCCATCATCCCCATCGCCATCTGCGTCATCTCGTCGGCATGCGGGTGGTACATGAAGGTGCCCGAGCGCTGCAGCACGAACTCGTAGACGAAGGTCTTGCCGACCGCGATCGGCGGCTGGGTCAGCCCCGTCACGCCGTCCATGCCCGACGGCAGCAGGATGCCGTGCCAGTGCACGCTGGTGACCTCGGGCAGCTTGTTGGTCACGAAGATGCGCACCCGGTCGCCTTCGACCGCCTCGATCGTCGGCCCCGGGCTCTGGCCGTTGTAGCCCCACAGGTTGGCCTTCATGCCGGGGGCGATCTCGCGCACCACCGGCTCGGCCAGCAGGTGGAACTCCTTGACGCCGTCCTTCATGCGCCACGGCAGCGACCAGCCGTTCAGCGTGACGATCGGGTTGAACGGCCGGCCGGTGGGCGGTGGCGGCGGCGCCTGCAGCGTCGCGCTCGTCTGCGTGACCGCCTCGGGCAGCGAGGCCGCGCCGACGCGGCTGACGGTGGCGGCGCCGAGCAGCGTCGCGCCGGCGGCCTTGAAGAAGCTTCTGCGGTGGGTCATGGGGGGCTCCGTCCGGCGATCGCCGTCTGCAATGAGGTTTCGGCGATCCAGTGGTCGCGCAGCGACTCGACCGCGCCGGTCACGCCGGCGATCTGTTCGCGCGCATCGGCCAGCAGCTCGAACACGCTGCCGAGCATGCCGTTGTAGCGAAGCATCTGTTCGTCGGAGATGCGCTTGCGCAGCGGCACCACCTCGTCGCGGTAGTGCTTCGCCAGTGCGTAGGCGCTGAGGTAGGCCGAGTGCGATTCGCGCACCTCCGAGCGCGCCTGCAGCGCGAGCTGCGCGACGCGGTCGACCGACTGCCGGTAGGTGGCCTCGGCGCGCGCGACGCGGGTGCTGCCGGCATCGAACAACGGCAGCTCGAACTCGATCTCGTAGCCGTTGCGGCGCGGTTCGCCGCCGGCGTCGCTGCGGCTGCTCTGGTTCTGGTAGCCGACGTCGAGCACGTTGATGAAACGCGTCGTCTTCGTCAGGCCGAGCGAGGCGGCGGTCGATTCGGCGCCGCGCCGGGCCATCAGCAGGTCGAGGCGCTTGTCCATCGCCGCCTGCTCGGCGTTGCGGGCGTCGACCGGCGCGGCTGGCAGCTCGGGCAGGCGCTCGGGCAGCGTGAACGGCGGCAGGTCGTCGGCCAGGCCGAGCGCGCGCGCCAGGCGCTCGCGCCCGGCCACCGCCTGGTGGCGCGCGCGCAGCCATTGCGCCAGCGCATCGGCCTCGAAGGCCTGCTCGCGCATCTGCTCCAGGCCGCTGAAGTTGCCGACGGCCCGCATGCGCCGGGCGAGTTCGCCCGATGCGTCGGCCGCCTCCTTCACCTGCCCGGCATAGCCCAGCAACTGCTGCGCGGCGACCGCGTCGAAGAAAGCGCGCCGCGCTTCGGCGGCCAGGCTCACCGCGTCGGCGGCGGCCTGCAGCTGGGCGATCTCGAAGCGGTCGCGCTCGATGCGCGACGCGGTCGGCATCGACAGCAGCCCCAGCAGGTCGAAGATCACCGCGCGGTCGATCTCGACGCTGCCGCCGCCGGCCAGCCGGCCGAAGCGCAGCGAGGGGTTGTGCAGGCGGCCGGCGCGCACCAGGTCGGCCTCGGCGATGCCGAGCTCGGCGAAGCTCGCGCGCAGGCCGCGGTGGTTCAGCAACGCGATCTCGACGGCGGCGTCGGGCGTCAGCGGGTGTTGCAGCAGTTCGGTGGTGCGGGTGCGTGCCGCGTCGGATGCGCCGGCGTCGCGCGGCGCGACCGGCGCGATGCCGGTGCGCTCGCGCGTCAGCGACGCGACGCGGTCGAAGCCGCCGTCGGACGAGAAGGACGCACAGCCGGTCAGCGCCAGCAGCGACAAGGCGCCAGCCACCTTCGACAGGTTCAGGTTCATGGTTCGAAGTCGTTTGAATCGCCGGCGCCCGCAAGGCGGGGTCGGCAACAGCCCGCGCGGCGGACGCGCAGGCACCCTCGGGCCCGGTCGACGGGCCCCGGTGGGTCAGCGGCTTCGGGGAGGACGGTCGGGGCCGTCGGACTGGAAGCTGGGGCTCGGCGCGCGCAGCGCCGGGAAGCTCAGCGTGGCCGCGAGCATCGACGGCTCGACCGTCGGCGCGCTGCTGGGCAGCGGGGTCATCGAGCAGAAGCTCGCGCAGAGGTTGCAGCCGCCGTCGTGCGCGTGGGACGCGGGGGACGGTGGTGCGGCGTCGTGGTGCATGCCCTCGTGATGCGCCTGCGCGGTGGCCGAGTCGTCGTACCTGTCGGGATGCGGCTCGTGCTGTTGGTGGGACACCGCGTCGCCCCCCGTCGGGCACAGCATCGCCCCCGCGACCGCGGCCCGCAGGGGCATCAGCAGCGCAAGGACGATCAACAGGAAGGCGCGGGCGGTTCTCAAGGCAGGTGGGTATTCAGGCTGGCCGCGAGTCTAGGGGCTTCCACGGTGGCAATGTCAAGCGATGACCCGCCTCGTCGAACCGTGATTTTTCCCACTGAATGCCGGCGTGGACGCCCTGGATCCGTGATTTGGATCTCTAGACTTGTACGACAAGTGGAGCCTTTCCACTCCAAGGGAGCTTGAATGCAGATGTGGAAGAGTGTGCTGGCGTTGACCGCCAGCTTGATGGCGTTGGCACCGGTCCACGCCCAGATCAAGATCGGCCAGACGGCCGGCTTCACCGGCCCGGTCGCCGCCGGCGTGCGGGACATGACGGCGGGCGCGACCCTCTATTTCGACACCATCAACAACCGCGGCGGCATCGACGGCCAGCGCCTCGAACTGGTGTCGCTGGACGACCAGTTCCAGCCGCCGCTGGCCGCGAAGAACGCGAAGACGCTGGCGGCCGACCCGAAGGTGGTCGCGCTGTTCCTGAGCCGCGGCACGCCGCAGACGCAGGCGATGCTGCCGGTGCTCGAGCAATCGAAGATCGCGCTGGTCGCGCCGCTGACCGGCGCCGCGGTGCTGCGCAAGCCGGTGCAGCCCTATGTGTTCAACGTGCGGGCATCGTCGTCGCGCGAGGCGCAGCGGGCGATCGAGCACCTGATGGGCGTCGGCGTGAGCCGCATCGCCGTCGTGACGCCGGAGGATTCGTCGGGGCTCGATGCGCTGGCCGGTGCCAACGCCGGCTTCGAGGCCGGTCACATCAAGCCGGTGTTCGCCGGCCAGTTCAACCAGCAGAAGCCGGAGTTCGGGGCCACGGTCGAGGCCTTGAAGAAGGTCGAGCCGCAGGCGATCCTGTTCGTCGGCTCGGCGCAGGCGGTGGCCGGCGGCACCGCGCTGATCCGCGCGGCGGGGCTGCAGGCGCAGATCGTCACGCTGTCGAACAACGCGTCCAAGGGCTTCATCGACCTGATGGCGTCCAACGCGCACGGCACGATCATCGCGCAGGTGTTCCCGAACGAGCGGGCGATCTCGTCGCCGCTGATCAAGGAGGTGCTCGAGTTCGCGAAGGCGGCGCACGTCGAGAACATCACGCCGGCGCTGGTCGAAGGGTTCGCCGACGCGAAGGTGCTGGTCGAGGCGATCCGCCGCGCCGGCCGCGCGCCGAACCGCGCCTCGGTGCTGGCCGCGCTGAACGGCATGGCCGCGTACGACCTCGGCGGCCTGCGCATCAACTACAGCCCGAGCGACCACACCGGGCTCGATTTCGTCGACCTGTCGATCGTCGATTCGACCGGGCGGCTGCGCCGCTGACTGGTCAGCCGGGCGCCTTCTTCGCGGCCGGCTTCGGTCGGCACACGCGGGCCGCGATCTTCAGGAACTCCTTCGCGGCCGGCGAGGCCTGCCGCAGGCTGCGCACCGCGAGGCCGATCTGGCGCCGGGCGACCGGCCGCAGCGGCCGCGCCACCACGCCCGGGTAGTGGCTGTCGAGCCGGTCGGGCAGCGCATGCTCGGCGACGATCGAGACGCCTTCGCCGCGGTCCACCATCGACAGGATCGTGACCACCTGGGAGACGCGGTGGCGGATGTCGGGGCGCAGCCCGAGCGCGCTGAAGCGGCTCTCGACCAGCGACGAGCTGCCCGCCTGCGTCAGGATGAACGGCACGCCGAGCAGGTCGGCCGGCGCGATGCTGCGCGCCTTCGACAGCGGATGCGCCGCGGGGACCAGCGCCATCAGTTCGTCGACCAGCAGCGGCGTGGTGTCGAAGCGCTCGTCGGGCAGCACCACGAAGCCGACGTCGACCCGGCCTTCGAGGATCCAGCGCGCAACGACGCTGTCCTCGCCTTCGTCGACACGGACCTCGATGCCCGGGAAGCCGCTGCGGAACTCGGCCAGGATGCCGGGCAGCAGCCGCACCGACGAGGTCGGCCCGAACGAGCCGATGCGCAGCACCCCCTGGCTCAGCCCGCCGGCGGCCGCGGCCTCCTGCTTCAGCGCCTCGGCCAGGTTCAGGATCTCGCGCGCGCGCAGCAGCACCTGCCGGCCGACCTCGGTCGGCTTCAGCGCCGTCGGGTGGCGCGAGATCAGAGAGACGCGCAGCTCCTTCTCGAGCGCCTTCAGCGCATGCGAGGCCGCCGACTGGCTGATGCCCAGGCGCGCTGCCGCGGCGGTGAAGCCGCCGAGCTCGGCGACGAGCGCGAAGATTTCCAGCTGGGTGAAGGTCATCGGCGGCCCTGAGAAGGTATGAGCGTTTGCTCATTTGACCATGACTGCTCATGAAAACTAGCATTCGCGCCGAACCACGCTCCCTCGCCCCGCCATGACCGCCGTTCCCGTTCCCATTCCCGTCACCGCTGCCGCGCTGCCGCTGCGCGAGCAGCCGAACCTCCCCCTCGTCTACGCCAAGCTGGTGATGGTCGCGCTGTTCTGGGGCGGCACCTTCATCGCCGGCAAGGCGCTCGCGCAGGCGATGCCGCCGGCGGTCGCGGCGGTGCTGCGCTTCGGCGTCGCGGTGCTGCTGTTGCTGCCGCTCGCCTGGCGCTCGGCCGGCGGGCTGACCCGGCTGAGCTGGCAACAGGCGCTGGCCACCGCGGGCCTCGGGCTCACCGGCATCTTTCTGTACAACCTGTGCTTCTTCTCGGCGCTCTCGCGCATGCCGGCCGGCCGCACCGCGCTGTTCGTCGCGCTGAACCCGGTCGTCACCGCCATCGCCGCAAGCCTGGTGTTCCGCGAGCGGCTGCGGCCGCTGCAGTGGTGGGGCATTGCGCTGGCGCTGACCGGCGCCGTCGTCGTGATCACGCGCGGCAGCCCGCTGGCCGCCCTGCACGACATCGGCCAATCGATCGGTGCCGGCGAGCTGCTGATGTTCGGCGCGGTGCTCAGCTGGGCTGCCTACACGGTGATCGGCCGCATCGCGTTCGCCGGGCTGAGCCCGCTGCTCGCGACGACCTGGGCCGCGCTGTGGGGCCTGTCGTTCCTGCTGCTCGGGTCGGCGGGCGATCTGGCCGAGCTGGCGTGGCGGCAGGTGGCCTGGCCGGTCTGGGCGGCGGTGGTCTACCTCGGCGCGTTCGGCACCGTGCTCGGCTTCGTCTGGTACGGCGAGGGCGTGAAGGCCATCGGCCCGTCGCGCACGGTGGTGTTCAACAACCTGGTGCCGGTGTTCGGCGTCACGCTGGCGGCGCTGCTGCTCGGCGAGAGCGTCACGCTGTCGATGGGCCTCGGCGGCGCGCTGAGCGTGCTCGGCGTGATGCTGACCAATCGCAAGACCTGACCCCCCGCGACCCCTCGCGGGTCGCGACAATCCGGCGTCGAGGGGGTTCCTCGCCGCCTTTTCTTTTCAACTTTCAACAGGAGATCCGAATCGTGCAAGAACTCATCGCCCTGGCGGGCATCGTCGCCGCGCTGTCCGTCGGCGTCGTCAGCCCGGGGCCCAGTTTCGTGATGGTGGCGCGCATGGCGGTGGCCGGCTCGCGTTCACAAGGCGTCGCGGCCGCGCTCGGCATGGGCGTCGGCGGCATGGCGTTCGCGACGATGGCCTTGCTCGGCCTGCAGGCGGTGCTGATGGCGGTGCCGACGCTGTATGTCGCGCTGAAGCTCGGCGGCGGGCTGTACCTGTGCTACCTCGGCTTCCTGATCTTCCGCGGCGCGCGAGAGCCGCTGACGCTGCAGTCCGGCGGCGCCGACGAGCCGCGGCAGTTCGGGCGCTCGCTGTGGCGCGGCCTCGCCACGCAGCTCAGCAACCCGAAGACCGCGATCGTCTACGGCAGCGTGTTCGCGGCCTTCCTGCCGCACAGCTACTCGGTCGGCTTCGGCATCGCGCTGGTCGCCGCGGTGTTCGCGGTCGAAGCGAGCTGGTACGCTTTCGTCGCGCTGTTGCTGTCGTCGCAGGGGCCGCGCAAGGTCTACCTCGGCTGCAAGACCTGGGTCGACCGGACGGCCGGGGTCGTGCTGTTCGGGCTGGGCGTCCGGCTGATCGCGACCGCGCCGGACGCGTGAGTCACGCGCGCGAGATCCCGCGCTGCGCGCAGGCGGTGAAGGCGGGGGACGCGCAGGCGCAGTGAGGCTGGAGCGAGGGCCGGGCGTATCATCGATTCGCCCCCCAAGTCGAGGAGATGATCATGCAAATGGCGTCTCGCCTGTTGGCCTGCCTGCTGTTCGCCGCCCACCTGGCCGCTTCCGCGGTGGAGGTGGTCCGCATTCCGAAACCCGAGTTCGAAGGCGACCACCGCTACGACTATGCGCTGCAGCTGCTGGAGCTCGCGCTGTCGAAGAGCGGCACCGACTACCGCACCCAACCCGCCGAGACCGCGATGAACCAGGAGCGGCAGGTGCTGGAAATCGAGGCCGGCCGCAGCATCGACGTCGGGCCGATCCCCAGTTCCGCCGAACGCGAGGCGCGCCTGCTGCCGGTCTACATCCCGATCAACAAGGGCCTGCTCGGCTGGCGCCTGGGCCTGATCCGCAAGGGCGACCAGGGCCGCGTCGCCGGCGTCGACACGCTGGCCGACCTGAAGCGGCTGCGGATCGCGCAGGGGCAGGAGTGGCCCGACACGCAGATCCTGCGCGCCAACGGCATCGACGTGATCACCGCGCCGCGCTACGAGGGCCTGTTCAAGATGCTCACCGGCCAGCGCTTCGACTACTTCCCGCGCAGCATGATGGAGATCTGGGAAGAGCAGGCGCTCAATGCCGACACGCTGGAGGTGGAGCCGCATCTCGCGCTGCACTACTTCTACGACGCCTACTTCATGGTCAACCGCAAGAACACCCGGCTCGCGCAGGACATCCGCACCGGCCTCGAGAAGGCGATCGCCGACGGCTCATTCGACAAGCTGTTCCAGCAGTACTTCGGCGAGTGGCTGCGCAAGGCGCGGCTCGAGACGCGCACCGTGATCGAGTTGCGCAACCCGCTGCTGACGCCGGGGACGCCGTCCGACCGGCCCGAACTCTGGTACGACGCGAAGCGCGGACGCTGACCGGCGCGCTGACCGCGGCGTTCAGCCCAGCGCATGCAACTCGGCCATGACCGGGCCGAGCAACCGTTCGACCTTGCGCAGCAGCGGCTCGATGGCCGCGTCGTCGATCTCGTCGATGCAGGCGCGCTCGAGTTCCGCCGCCGCCTGGTGCACGCCGCGCACGGCCAGCGTGCCGGCGACATTCTTCAGGTCGTGTGCCATGCGCATCGCGGCCGCCCGCTCGCCGGCCGCGCGCGCAGCCCGGAAGCGCCTCACGAAGTCGGTTTCGCGGTCGCGGAACATGCGCATCAGTCGCCGGTACAGGTCTTCGTCGCCCATCGTCGCGGCGATGCCGGCCGCGCGGTCGATCGCCGGCGCTTCGTCCGGCCCCGCGGCCGCGGGACGGATCCAGCGGGCGAGGGTCGCGAACAACTGGTCCACGTCGATCGGTTTCGCGACATGGTCGTTCATGCCGGCCGCCAGCACCTTGTCGCGGTCGCCGACCAACGCGTTGGCTGTCATCGCGATCACCGGCAGTTCGCGCCACTGCGGCTGCTCGCGCAACGCGCGCGTCGCCGCGTAGCCGTCCATCACCGGCATCTGGCAGTCCATCAGCACGCCGTCGACCTGCCGCTCGGCCAGCACCTGCAGCGCCTCGCGGCCGTCGCAAGCCACGCTGACGACGATGTCGGCGCGGCCAAGGATGCTCAGCGCGATCTCCCGGTTGATCGGGTTGTCTTCCACCAGCAGGATGTGCGCGCCGCGCAGCTGCGCCTGGTGCGCGTGCAAGGCCTCCTGGCGCAGCGCCACACGCGGTGCGCGGGGCAGCGCCAGGCCCAGCGCCTCGCCGCAGGCGTCGAACAGCGTCGACGGCGAGACCGGCTTCGTCAGCAAGGCGCCGACGCGGACCTGCTTCTGCGCGAGTTGCCGTTGCGCGTCGTCGCGGCTGAAGGCGGTCACCATCAGCACGGTCGGCGCCGCATGGCGGCGGTCTTCCTGCTGGCTCAGCAGGCGCGCGCATTCGACGCCGTCGAGCCCGGGCATCTTCCAGTCGAGCAGCACCAGGTCGTACGGCTTGCCGTCGGCGTCCGCCTGCTGCGCCATGCGCAAGGCGGCGTGGCCGTCTGCGGCGGTGTCGATGTCCAGGCCGAGCGAGCTGCACATGCCGGCCAGCAGCTCGCGCGCGCAGGCGTTGTCGTCGACCACCAGCGCGCGCCGTCCGCGCAGCTCGGCCTCGTGCGACGCCGGTACGTCGTTCGGCTCCGGCTGCAACGCGAAGCGCAGCGTGAAGTGGAAGCTGCTGCCCCCGCCCGCCGTGCTGCTGACACCGATCTCGCCGCCCATCAGCTCCACCAGGCGCCGGCTGATCGACAGGCCCAGGCCGGTGCCGCCGTAGCGCCGGCTGGTCGACGCGTCGCCCTGCGTGAACGGCTGGAACAGGCGCTGCTGCTGCTCGTGCGTCATGCCGATGCCGGTGTCGCGCACCTCGAAGCGCAGGTCGATGGTCTCGGCATCGCGTCCGGCGACCACGATGGCGATGACCACCTCGCCGCGCTCGGTGAACTTGACGGCGTTGTAGCCCAGGTTCAGCAGCACCTGGCGCAGGCGCGAGGGGTCGCCCACCAGCGCGCGCGGCAGCTTCGGCGGCAGCGCGATCAGCAGCTCCAGCCCTTTCTCCTCGGCGTTCATGCCGACCAGGTGGCCCAGGCCTTCGAGCACGTCGCCGAGGTCGAAGGCAATCGATTCGATGTCGAGCTTGCCGGCTTCGATCTTCGAGAAATCGAGGATGTCGTTGATGATCCCGAGCAGCGATTCGGCGGCCCCGTGGATCTTCTGCACCTGGTTGAGCTGCTGCGGATCGAGCCCGCTCTGCAGCGCCAGGTACGACATGCCGAGGATGGCGTTCATCGGCGTGCGGATCTCGTGGCTCATGTTGGCCAGGAAATCGCTCTTGGCCTGGTTGGCCGCTTCGGCGGCGCGGCGCGCCACCCGATCGGCCTCGGCCTGCTGCCGCGCGGTGATGTCGCGGGCGATGCCGACCGTGCCGGTCACGCGGCCGTCGCGGTCGCGCAAGGCCGTCTTGACGGTCTCGACCCGCGCGCTGCTGCCGTCGGCACGCACGTGCTGCTCCTCGATGCGCTTGCTGGTGCTCGATGCCATCACCTCGGCATCGTCGAGCCGGTACGCGCGGCTGAGCTCCGGCGGGTGCACGTCGAAGTCGGTCTTGCCGATCATCTGGGACGGGTGCTCGAACCCGAGCGTGGTGGCGAGCGCGCGGTTGACGGCCACGTAGCGCCCGTCGGCGTCCTTCACCCACGCGAGGTCCGGGATGTTGTCGAGGATGATCGCCATGCGCGCGTTGGCATTGGCGAGTTCGGCGGCATGCTGTGCCAGCCGCTCGCGCATCGCGTTCAGCGCGTCGACGAGCTGGTCGAGTTCATCGCCGCGGGCCTGCTGGCGGCGCAGCTGCAGCGGTGGCGCCGGTGCCTGCGGCGTCACGCGGCCGATCGACGCGACGATGTCCAGCAGGTGGCGCGTCGCGAGCCGGTGCACGACGAACAGGATGAAGAGCGCCACCAGGAAGGTCTTGGCGGCGTTGCTCAGCAGGATCACGACGGCCTGCGCCGCCAGGTCGCGGTAGATGTCCGCCAGCGTGGCTTCGATGTGCAGCACGCCGATGACCTGCGGGTGGTTGCCGCAGCAGGCGAGCGGAAACTCCTTCACCACCGACTGGCTGGCCTGCCGCTCGCCGCGCAGCACCGTCAGCGCATGCGAGGACGATGCCGTTTCGCGCACCTCGGCGGCGCGGATCGACGGCAGGCGCACGATGCCTTCGAGCTGCTCCTCGAGCTGCTTGGAGTCGAGGGCCCACAGGCTTTCGCTGAGGCTGCGCGAGCTGGCCTGGTCGATCTCGCCGAAGCGGCTTTCGAGGCGGGCGCGCTCGCTGCGGTAGCTCAGCGTCAGCTGCAGGATGGTCAGCACCAGCGTGACGACGGTGCTGAACAGCAGCACGCGGATCAGCAGCGCGATCGCGATGCCGCCACCCGGAATCCGGGACACCGAAGCCAGCCAGCCGCGCCGCGGAGGCGCGGAATCCGATGCAGGTTCTTGGAGGATCATCGGTGAACTCGCTCGGACCGCCGGTTCCGGCGGGTCCCGGCTTGCGGCCAGCATAGCCGCGCGCGGGATCGGCGACCCCGGGGGTTCTCCCCAGGGCCGTCGCATCGCGCCGCCTCAGGCGGACCGGAGCTCGGTCTTGCGCTCGATGATCCGCGACACCAGCCCGTACTCGACCGCTTCCTCGGCCGACATCCAGCGATCGCGCTCGATGTCGGCCAGCACCGCTTCGAGCGACTTGCCGGTCTCGCGCGCGATGGTGCGGGCGATGCGCTCGCGGGCCTTGATGATCTCGACGGCCTGGATCGCGATGTCGGTGGCCGGCCCGCCGGCACCGCCGCTGGGCTGGTGGATCAGGAAGCGCGTGTTGGGCAGGCAGTAGCGCCGCTCGCGCGGCACGGCCAGATAGAGGTGGGTGGCGGCGCTGCCGACCCAGCCGGTGCCGATCATGTTCACCGGCGCGGCGATGAAGCGCAGGATGTCGTGGATGGCGTCGCCCGATTCCAGGTGGCCGCCGGGCGAGCTCACCAGCACGTCGATCGGGTCGGCGCTGTCGGCATCGAGTGCGATGAGGCGGCGCGTCACGTCGGCGGCGGTCACGTCGGTGACGGTGCCGAAGATCAGCAGGGTGCGCGCCTTGAAGGCCTTTTCCTCCAGGTAGGAGGTGCGCGGCTCGGTGGCGCTGGAGGGCGTGGCGGTGTCGGGGGTTTCCATCGAGGGGTCCTGGTGGTTGAACTGTCTTGACGAACGAGGCGGGGCTGTCGTGACACCGGCCGGCGGCCAGGCTGTTGTGGCAAGCTGCGCGGATGCATGATGAACGCCAGCTGGCCCTGATCGACGCCGACCGCCGCCGGCTGGTGCGCGCGGCCACCCGCCTGCTGGGACCGGCGGAGGCCGAGGACGCGGTGCAGGACGCCTGCGTCCGCGCGCTGGAGGCCGATGCGATCGAACTGAACGTTGCCCAGGCCTGGCTGCACACCGTGCTGCGCCACGTGGCCATCGACCGACTGCGGCGACGGGACTGGATGCAGCACTGGCTGGCGGAGATGGCTGCCGACGACGAGACCGCTGGCGCATCGCCGTCGGCCGAGATGGAGGCGGCGCGCTCGCAAGAGGCCGCCCGCGCGTTGCGACTGCTGGCCGCCGAACTGATACCGGCGGACGGTGCCGCCGTGCTGCTGCACGAGGTGTTCGAGGTCGGCCATGCCGAGATCGCGCGGGCCGGCGGCAAGTCCGAGGTGGGCAGCCGGCAGCAGTTGCGGCGGGCGCTGCTGCGGCTGCGGGAGGCGGCTGCCGCAGCGAAGCGCCGCGCCGCGCCGGGGCTCGATTCGAGCGAAGAGGCGGTCTTCCGCCTGTACCTGCAGTCGCTGCAGTTGCGCGATCCGCAGGCGCTGTGGGCGATGCTGCGCCAGCCGCCCGTCAGCGCGTCGACGGGGCCGATTGCCGTCGCGGCCAACGCCGTACCGGCGCCGGCTGCGACCGCCAGCGGCGTGATGCAGGTGGGCGGGCAGCTGGGGCTGGTGCTCACGCTGGACGGCGTCAGGCTGTGCGTGTTGCCGCTGGGCGTGCAGCCCGAGCGCGATCCGGAGGCTGCGCTGCCGTAGTGGCAGGCCGTGTCGATCCGGGTCGGTGTGGTTCGTCGTGTCGATGGCGGCACACACTCGAAAGGACACACTCATGCCCAAGATCATCGTGAACGCATTTCTGACCCTGGACGGCGTCATGCAGGCGCCCGGCGGCCCCGACGAGGACCGCGAGGGGGGCTTCGAGCATGGGGGCTGGCAGGGCCCCTATACCGACGACGTCATGGGGCGGCTGATCACCGAGGGGTTCTCGGACGCCGACGGCTTCCTGCTCGGCCGCAAGACCTACGACATCTTCTCCAACTACTGGCCCAAGATCACCGATCCGGGCAACCCGATCGCGAGCGCGCTCAATTCACGACCGAAGCACGTGGTGTCGCGCAGCCTCGAACGGGTCGGCTGGAACAACGCCCGCCTGGTCCGGGGCGACGTGGTTGCCGAGCTGCGGAAGCTGCGCGAGCAGCCCGGGCAGACGTTGCAGACCTGGGGCAGCACCGACCTGATGCAGACGCTGCTGAAGAACGACCTGATCGACGAGTACCGGCTGTTCATCTTCCCGTTGGTGCTGGGCTCGGGCAAACGGCTCTTCGGCAGCGGCACGATGCCGGCGGCGTTCAGGCAGGTCGAGTCGGCGACCAGCAGCAAGGGAGCGACCTACCACCGGCTCGAGCGCAGCGGGAAGCCGACCTACGGGCAGATCGGGGCCTGAGGTCTGCGGCCTCATCGCGCCCTCGACCGACGACGGCGAGGGCCGCTGCGACGTGAAGGTCTCTCAACGCCGCCCGACGCTGTTGGCATCGGCGGCCGGCGCGCAGGGGCGAACGAGCGTCCCTTGCCCGGCAGCATGCACCAGCTCGAACAGGCGCTGCTTCAACGCGCTTCGACGGCGGTGCTGCGCCCTGTGCTTCGACGCGACCTCGTGCTCGGGCCTGATCTGCGGGACGGCCGGCAATTGCCAGCATCGCTCGCTGAGGCGGCTCGCGCCGGCATCGCGCCAGACCTCGTCGTAGTCGAGCTGAATCTTGCATGCCCGGCCATAGCGGGCCGTCACGTGCCCCTTGCTCGATACCGTCATCGGGGCCGGCAGCCCCCATCCGGCGCACAGGCCTTGCAGTGCGCAGATCAGCAGCGCGCCGGGCCTGAGCTTCTGCATGGCCGCTCCGATCTCGCGCACCTCGTGCTCGGTGCCTCGAACCCCCTGGAAGCCGCCGACGAGCACGGCGCTCTGCCCGGGTCGAAGGCCTTCTTCGACAAAGCCGCTGACGATGCTGAAATTCGTGGACATGACGCGGCGTCCGGCGAACATCAGGTCGAGGCTCAGTTCGCCTTCCCGGCTCTGCGACGCGGAATGACGCAGCACCAGGCTGACGCCGGGAAACTCGGGCTCGGGGAGCGGCAGCAGGATCGGGGCGCCGCGCAAAAACTCGGGCGGCAAATGGTTGTGCAGCCAGTTGAAGTGCCACACCACGCAATCGACCCGCCTGCGCACGGACAGGTTGGCGCACAGGTAGGGCCGAAGAGGCCTCAGATGGAGCTCGATGGGGTACTGCTGGGCGGTCTCGGCCGACAGCGCATGGAAGTAGCGGATGCAGCTGTCGACACTGGACCGGCGCAGGGCGAGCCTGGCATAGAACTTCAGTGCCCTGCGGACGGTGGCCCAGCGTCCGCCGGCACCATCGTCGATTCGCGAGAACAGCGAACTCCCTCTCCACGTCCCAGGCGCGGCGTTCGCGAACATCTTCAGGTCTCCTCAGGCCTTGCCGTCGCATCGCGATCGGATTGTGTTCACAAAACTTTACCATGCGGCAAACTTCGTTCGCAATTTATCCTACGAACAAGCAGTGGTGCGTGGTTCAAGTCACGCAAGACGGGAGCGCCTTGCCGGGGCGCGACGGCATCCGCGAAGACCTCGACGGGGGCGGCTCGACGCCTGCGATGGGGGTGTCCGGCGGCCTACACCGTCACGGTGAGCCAGACGGACTGCGTCGGCGGGAACTACGACGTCAAGTTCAACCATCCCGATACTGCAATTTCCATCGATACGGCACGGGGCTGGATTGCCGCTGCATTGGCACGAGCGGAGCCAGATTCATCGGATGCCGAGCCGAGCTCGGAGTCCGAGTGACCGGACTGGGCAGCCAGCCCGTGGGGGGGGCTTTCGTCGAGCGAAACGTCAGCAGCAGCTCGGGCTTGTGCACGCTGGACAGCACCTCGGCCAGCCTCGCCTCGTTGGGCGCGGCGTCGCCGAGAAAGTGGAGCGTCGGGTACGGGTGGTGCGTCCCCATTGCCGCTGGCCGTGGATCGCCGGCAGTATCGAACACAGTGCTGGATGCGGCTTGACTCAGCCTGCGTGCTACCTCGTTTCAGACCGAGGCTGATGGCGCTGCGCCGAGGAGGCTCGTAGATTTGGCGTACTACCAGCCCGCGACAAACCCATGAAACAGCCGTTGGATCCTGCATCCGATCATGTTCAGCGTCGACACGAAGTGCAGCGGCGGACGGGCGCTGACACGCCCCGTTCGCATCTGGATCACAGCCCGCGGATGGTCGCCCAGCGCGAGCAGATCGAGTCCATCTTCGGCACGACGGTGCAGCGGGCGGAGGTCGTGCAGATGATCCGGCGGCGCAAGGTCAAGGATGTTCTCTTCGATGGCGGCGCCGAAGCGCTGCGTGTGCTCATCCTCCGATGGGGTTGCCCGTCGGGCTACACCGTCACGGTGATCCCGACGGACTTCGTCGGCGGGAACTACGATGTGACGTTTACCCATCCCAATAACGCAATCTCTCTGGCTACGGCACGGGGCTGGGTTGACAGCGCATTGGAACACGCGGAGTCTGACTGACTCAGCTGATTCCGTGCCGAGGTCGGAGTCCGACCGACATCGATCCGACCCCGGTGTCTATGTCGCAACACCGAACGGCCGGTCGAGGTGCGCTGCTCGACTTGAAGCCGCGATCGTCAGCCACTATCTTCCTCGTCGCGCCGGCGGCCAGTTGTCAGCGGCCGGCGCTCGATGACCAGGAGGACACCCATGGACGAAGCAAGATCGTCGTGTCCCAGGCCGACGGCCGAAGACACATCACCCATCCGCGGCGGCACGCCGCCAAGCGGAGCGCCTGGCCGGCGTCCCGCCGGCGAGCGACATCCCGCCACGCGCTTCGCGCCGCCCCTTCGGCGAGGCCAGTCCCTGCCACGGCACCAGCGCTGGCCATGGATCGCTGAAGACCTGTTCGACGAGGACAAGTGGTAGGGCCAACCCGGTGCCGTCTGCCGTGGCATGCTCCTGCCATGAGCCGAGCTGCACTGATGGGGCTAACCTGGGGCTTGACGATCGCGAGCTGCGTGCTGATGTTCGTGAATGGCGTCGCGTCGTTCCTTGTCAGCGTTGCGGCCTTCGCCTGTGCTTCCCTGGCGTGGAGGAAACCGCGCGGCTGAGCACCCGCAAGCCTGCGCATGGACTGGTGCGCTGTGCGGTGGCAGGCTCTGGCCATGCTGCTGGTGCTGGCCTGCGTGCTGGTGGTCGTGAGCACCGTGCTGCTCGTCAGCGTGGTCTGTCGGCGGCGAACGGCCTGTCACTGCGGTGGTCGCCTGGCCCGCGTTGTACAGAACGGGGCGCCGAGCGTTGCCTTCTCACGCAGCATCGTGGGCGGCGGGGCGCGCCCGGCAATCGAGCATTGATCGACAATGCCCGCACAACCCAAACAGGAGGAACCTCGTGACCATTTCGCATCGCCCCTGCAAGAGCATCGTCAAGTCGAGTCGACGCCGTGTCTCGGGGATGATCGCCACGCTGCTGCTGGCTTCCGCTGGGGGTGCCCACGCGTTGAGCAGCGTCACGGGCGCGACCATCGTGAATGTGGATACCCGGTCGAACGGCCTGTTCCTCGTGACGTTCTCGCAGCCCGCGACGACGCCCCCTGCCTGCGTCAGCGTCACCAATCGCATGACCGGCAATGCCAGCACGCCGGGCGGCAAGGCTGTGCTGGCCACGGCGATGCTGGCTTTCAGCACCGGCAGTCGCGTTGCCTTGGCCGAAGGGACCGGCGCGTGCAGCGAATACGTGGGCATCGAGTCGATCTCGATCCTCTCGGTGGGTCAGTGAGGTAACCCGAACAGAACGCTCTGGCAGATCAGGGCGGCACGTGGGTCTCTCAACCCTACCTGAATAGTCGCCCTGCGCAGCACTCGCAGATCAAGTCCGGATGACTTGACCGAAGCGGTCCTTCACCGAGCACTGGTCCCGCCGACAGGAATCGAACCTGTATTTGCCGCTTAGGAGGCGGCCGTTCTATCCATTGAACTACGGCGAGCGGCTGCGGATTCTAGCGGGCGTCGCGTGGGCCGGCGGCAGTGCTTCGTACCTGCCCAGCGGGGAAGGCGATACTCCGCCACGCCCACTCTTCAGGTCGAAAATGCAGCGATCTCCCGACTCCCTTCCCGTCGAGGTTGTCGATGCGCTGAGGCGTGGCAACAAGATCGAGGCCATCAAGCTCGTCAGGGACGCCACGGGACTGGGCCTGAAAGAGGCGAAGGACGCGGTGGAAAGAATCGAATCGGAGGAATCGCCCGCCGTCCTGCCGGAACGCATCCGTTCCTCCACGATGTCGCCTGAGATCGAAGCGGCTCTTCAGCAGGGAAACAAGATTGAAGCCATACGGCTGCTGCGAGCGCAAACCGGGGTGGGCCTCAAGGAGGCAAAAGAAGCTGTCGACGCGGCTTTTGACGGCCGGCAAGCAACGGCATCCGGTGGTTCTCCCGGCGAGGTCAAACGATCCGGCAGTTCATTCAAGTGGTTCGTCGCCGTGATCTTCGCCGCGGCCATCGTCGCCTGCTTCGTGCTCAAGCCAGCCTGAGAGGTCCGGGTCGGCGATGCGGATCGGCGCTCGCTCAGCCGCCACGTCCGTGAGTCAGGCTGCGGCCGCGGGCACATCGATCGGTGCACCGCCAAGAAACAGCCGCTCGATGTGCGGATCGGCCAGCAGCTCGCCGGCCGGGCGGTGCAGCACGAGGCGGCCCGATTCGAGTGCGATCGCCTCGTCAGCCACCTTCAGCGCGCTCTTCACGTTCTGCTCGACCATCAGCACGGTGGTGCCCTGCTGCGCCAGTTCGCGCAGCAGCTTGAACACATCGGCGACGACGATCGGAGACAGCCCGATCGATGGCTCGTCGATCAGCAGCACGCGCGGTCGCAGCAGCATCGCGCGGGCGATCTCCAGCTGCTTCTGCTCGCCGCCCGACAGCGCCGACGCCTGGCTGCCGATGCGCGCCTGCACGCGCGGAAAGCGCGCCAGCACCTCGGGAATGCGCGCATGCGTGGTCTTCATGCCGAGCGTGATGCCGCCGAGCTCCAGGTTCTGCCACACGGTGAGCTGGCCGAACAGGTTGCGGCCCTGCGGCACGAAGGCGACGCCGTGCCTGCACAGCAGGTCTTTCGGGGCGCTGCCGGTGATGTCCACGCCGTCGAGCCGGATGCGGCCCTGGCGCAGCTTCAGCAGGCCGAACAGCGTCTTCAGCACGGTCGACTTGCCGGCGCCGTTCGGGCCGAGCAGCAGCGTGATCCTGCCGCGCCTGGCCTGCAGGCTGAGCTTGTTCAGGATCATGAATTCGCCATAGCCGGCGACGACGTCCTCGAACTCGATCGCCGTGTCCGTCATGCCGCCGTTTCCCTTTGCCGCTCGAATCTGACCAGCGACTCAGTTGCCAAGATACGCATCCAGCACCTCCCGATTCCCCCGGATCTCCGTCGGCGTGCCCACCGCCATCACCGTGCCCTCGACCATCACCATGATCCGGTGGCACAGGTCCATCACGAAATCCATGTTGTGCTCGATCACGATGAAGCTGCCACCCCGCTCGCGGTTCAACGCTTTCAGCAACACGCCGATGCCGCCGACCAGGCTCGGGTTGACGCCGGCGCACGGCTCGTCGAGCAGCACCAGGTTGGGCTCGCTCATGAAGGCCATCGCGATGTCGACCAGCTTCTGCTGGCCATAGCTCAGCTCGCCGGCCAACTGCTGCGCCACGGGGCCGAGGCGGAATTTCTCGATCAGCGCATCGGCCTGCGCGCCGCGGCCGGAATCGCCCGGCGCAAACAGCCGGCCCGCCATGCTGCCGTGGTGCTCCTGCGCGGCCACCAGCAGGTTGTCGCGCACGCTCATCCTGCCGAACACCTGCAGCGTCTGGAAGGTGCGGCCCACGCCGCGCCGGCTCAGCTGCAGCGGCGACAGGCCGGTGATGTCCCGCCCCTGCAGCTCGACCCGCCCGCCGTCCGGCCGGATCTGCCCGAGCACGCTGTTGAACATCGTCGTCTTGCCCGACCCGTTCGGCCCGATCACGCCGAAGATCTCGCCCGGCATCACCTCGAACGACACGCCGGCCACCGCGGCGATCGCGCCATACGACTTGCGCAGGTCGCTGACCTTCAGCAGCGGCACGCTCATGGCTGCGCTCCCATCGATGCCGCCGCTGCGGCGCGCGCTGCCGACGCCTCGCGCGCCCGGCGCCGCGCCCGCAGCCGGTCGGGCAGGCTCAGCAGCCCGTCGGGCAGCCACAGCATCAGCAGCACCACCGCGCTGCCGAACACGAACAGGTACCAGCCCTGCGCAAAGCGCAGCCACTCGGGCAGCAGCACGCCGACCGCCGAGCCGAGCACCGGCCCGAAGAAGCGGCCCGAACCGCCCACCACCACCATCAGGTACATCATGATCGACGCGCCCACGGTGAACGGCGCCGGCTCGATGAACTGCACCAGCGACGCGAACAGCGCCCCGGCCGCGCCGGCATACGCCGCACCGATCGCGAACGACAGCAGCGTGTAGGCCTGGACGTGCACGCCCAGGCTCTCGGCGCGGATCGGGTTGTCGCGCAGCGCGGTGAAGGCCTTGCCCCATGGCGAGCGCAGCAGCTTCCACAGCAGCGCGCCGAGCACCAGCGCGCAACCGAGGATGAAGTAGTAATACGGCAGGCTGCGGTCGAGCGACAGCCCCGCCAGCGACGGCCGCGCGATGTTGTTGATGCCGAAGGTGCCGCCGGTCAGCCCTTCCTCGTTGCGCATCACCAGCCACACCGCGGTGTTGAAGCCGAGCGTCGCGAACGCCAGGTAGATGGCCTGCACCCGCAGCGCCGGGAAGCCGAGCGCGAGCCCGACCGCGAAGCAGCCCGCCATCGCGAGCGGCAGGCCGAGCCAGAAGCTGAAGCCGGCCTTCGTCACGATCGCCAGCGTGTACGCACCGATGCCGAAGAAGGCCGCATGGCCGAGCGACTTCTGCCCGGCGTAGCCGACCGTCAGGTTCAGCCCCATCGTGGCGATCACGAACACCAGCCAGTAGCTCAGCAGGTACAGCCCGTAGCTCTTCAGGAACGGCGGCAGCGCGACCAGCAGCGCGAGGCCGAGCAGCCCCGCCAGCCGCGGCACGAACGGCTTGCCGGGACTCATACCTTGCGCTCCTCGCGGCGGCCCAGCAGCCCCTGCGGCTTGAACAGGATCACCCCCATGAACACCACCAGCGCGACCGCGTCCTTGTAGGCGGCCGAGACATAGGCCGACGCGAGGTTCTCCGCCACGCCGACGATCAAGCCGCCGAGCAGCGCGCCGCGCGAGTTGTTGAAGCCGCCGATGATCGCCGCGAAGAAGGCCTTGGTGCCCAGCGGCTCGCCCATGTCGAACTTGGCGAGGTAGGTCGGCGTGACCAGCAGCGCCGCGGCGCAGGCCAGCAGCGCATTGATCGCGAAGGTGTAGAACACCATGCGCGGCACGTCGATGCCGAGCACGGTGGCGCTCTCGGTGTTCTGGGCCACCGCCTGCATCGCGCGGCCGGTCACCGTCTTCGCGAGGAAGGCCTGGGTGCCGAGCACCAGCACCAGCGCCGTCGCGAGCGTGCCCAGGTCGACCAGCGTCACCGTGACACCGCCGATGTGGACCAGCGTGTCCGCGAACAGGCTCGGGAACGGATGCGCCTCGGCGGTGAACCCGGCGCGCACGCCGTTGCGCATCGCGATCGCCAGGCCGATGGTCGCGACCACCACCGGCATCAGCCCGAAGCGCAGCAGCGGGTCGGCGACGCCGCGCTTGAAGGCCCAGCCGAGCACGCCCACCGCGAGTACGCAGGTCAACACGAAGCCGGCCCACAGCGGCAGGCCCAGGCCCATGAAGCCGAGCATCGCGAAGGCCGGCAGCATCACGAACTCGCCCTGCGCGAAGTTGATGGTGCCGCAGGCCTGCCACAGCAGCGTGAAGCCGAGCGCGGCCAGCGCGTAGATGCTGCCGGTCGCCATGCCCGACAGCACGAGTTGCAGGACATCGGTCATGACGGATCGACGATCCCGGACCCGTGCCTCACTTCTTCCCCAACGCAGGCAAGGTCTCCTTGACCTCCTGCTTGCCGTTCTTCACTTCGACGATGAAGCTCTCGCGGTCGAGGTCGCCGTTGGCATCGATGCTGACGTCCATCAGCACGCCCGGCTCCTTCGCCGCCGCGATGCTCAGCCCGTGCAGCGCCTTCGCGACCGCGACGCGGTCGAACCTGCCAACCTTCTCGATCGCCGCCTTCAACATGTAGACGCTGGTGTAGCCCTTGATGCCGTTGTGGTCCGAGACGTACTTGTATTCCTTCTCGAACCTTGCGCGGAACGACCGCATCGCCGGCGTCGGCGCGTCCACCGTCAACCCGACGTGCGCGATGGCGCCGTTCGCCGCCTCGCCGGCCAGGTCGATCACCTTCTGGCCGGTCAGCGTCGTCTCGCCGATCACCGGTTTGCTCCAGCCCTGCTTGCGCAGCTCGCGCAGCGCGCGCGCCGATTCTTCCTCGTTCGTGTAGACGAACAGCACGTCGGCGTTGCTCTGCTTCGCGCGCAGCACCGGCGCCGCGAAATCGACCTGGCCCGATTCGGTGGAGATGTCGGCTGCCACCTTCAGCCCGGCGGCCTCCGCCGACTTGATGAAGGCATCGCGCCCGCCCTTGCCGAAGTCGTTGTTGACGAACATCACCGCCACCGTCTTCGCCTTCAGCGTGGTCGCGATGTAGCGCGCGACCTTCGGCATCGACGAGGCCTGCGTGAAGCTGGTGCGGAAGATGTAGGGATTGCCCTGCTGCGTGATCGAGCTGGCCTCGCCGCCGGTGAAGTTGGGCACCTCGGCGCGCCGCGTCTCGGCCATGCTGACCAGCACCGAGCCGGAGAAGGTCGGGCCGAACACCGCGAACACCTCGTCGTCGACCGCCTTGGTGGCCAGGCCCTTCGCGATGCCGGGGTTCGATTGGGTGTCGTTGACCAGCGTCTCGAGCTTGCGCCCGAGGATGCCGCCGGCCGCGTTGATCTCCTTCACCGCGAGTTCGATGCCGTTCTTCGCGTTCGTGCCGGCGGTGGCGCCGGTGCCGGACAGCTCCTGGATCACCGCCAGCCTGACGGTCTGCTGGGCGTGCGCGGCGATGGCGGCCGTGCCGAGGATCGCGGCGAGCAGCGCGCGGCGGGTGGACGGGTTCATGGCTTGTCTCCTGGTTTTTGAATGGGGGCCTCAGGGCCGCCGAACAGCGCGCGCAGTTCGGACGCATCGGCCTGCACCGCCTGCGCGATGCGGTCGAAGCCGAAGAAGGACAGGTACTCGGGCACCTGCTGCACCAGCATCTCGAAGCCGGGGTGGGCGACGATGCCGCGGGCGCGGCAGGCGCGCAGCAGCGGCGTCGGCTGGTTCTTCATCAGGATGTCGACCACCACCGCGCCGGCACCGAGCCGCGCGGTGTCGAAGGGCAGCGGGTCGTCGGGGCGCAGCCCGAGCGGCGTCGCGTTGACGACCAGCGCGAAGCCGGCCGGGTCCGGTTGCGCGAGCGACACCACGTCGACGCCGAACTCGCCGGCCAGCCGCCCGGCCATCGCTGCGGCGCGGCCCGGCGCGGTGTCGAACAGCCCGATGCGCGACGCCCCGGCCGCGGCCAGCGAGGTCGCGATCGCCACGCCGCCACCGCCGACGCCGACCACCAGCGCGCTGCGCCCCGCCGCCGGCACGCCGAAGTGCGCCAGCGCCTTCGTGAAGCCGACGCCGTCGAACAGCGCGCCTTCGAGCGTGCCGTCGGCATCGCGCCGCACCGCGTTCACCGCGCCGGCGCTGCGGCCGAGCCGGTCGCAGCGGTCCAGCAGGTCGACCATCGCGGTCTTGTGCGGGATCGCGAGCCACAGCCCGTCGATGTTGCGGGCCTTCAGCACGTGCCGCACGAAGCCGGCGAGGTCGCCCGCCGCCACCTGGGCCGGCACCAGCACCGCATCGGCGCCGTGGCGGGCGAACAGGTGGTTGAACAGCTCCGGCGCGCGCACCTGCACCACCGGGTCGCCGAGGATCAGGAAAACGCGCGTGCTGCCGGAAATGCGGCCCGGGGTGTGGCCAGAGAGGGTCATCGGCGCGAGCGTAGGCAGCCGCCGGGCCGGCCACAAGCGTGCTGACCCGAAAATGCGCGATAGTCGCTCAGGCGGCGCGATGATCGCGCCAAATCGGGTTAACTCGGGCTGCGGCCCTCGCATGCTTCCATGGACGACACGCCGTTCCAGATCGACAAGAAGGACCTGATCGACGGCTTGGGCAAGGGCCTGCGCGTGATCGAGGCCTTCGACGACGACCACCCGCGCCTGACGCCGAGCGAGGCCGCGCAACTCACCGGCCTGACGCGCACCGCGGCGCGCCGCTACCTGCTGAGCCTGGTGCACTTCGGCTATGCCGGCACCGACGGCAAGCGCTTCTGGCTGGCGCCGCGCGTGCTGCGGCTCGGCCAGAGCTACATCGGCGCGGCCCGGCTGCCGCGGCTGGTGCAGCCCTTCATCCAGCGGGTCTCGATGCAATGCGGCGAAACCGTCAACGTCAGCGTGCTCGACGGCCACGAGGTGGTCTACGTGGCGCGCAGCAATGCGCCGCGGGTGGTGTCGATAGGCTACCACGTCGGGGCGCGCGCGCCGGCGCACGTGGCGACGCCAGGCATCGTGATGGTGTCGGCGCTCGGCGATGCGGAGCTCGAGATCTGGCTCGCCGGGCACGACTTCCATGCGTTCACCGCCCACACGGTGAGCACGGCAGACGTGTTCCGCGAGCACGTGCGCGCGGCGCGCGCGCTGGACCACTGGATCACCGCGCAGCAGCGCGACCTGGGCCTGTCGGGCATCGCGACCGCGCTGCGCGACCGCAAGGGCGCGTGCAAGGGCGCCGTCGGCATGACGCTGCAGTCGGTCTCGTACACGCCGGAGCAGATGCGGGCGCAACTGCTGCCGCTGCTGCACGAGGCGGCTCAGGCGTTGCGGCCCTTGCTCTGAAGAGCCTCCAGCCGCAGCATCGCCAGCAGCCCGCAGGCGATCGCGAACCACAGCGTGGCAAAGCGCACGCCGACGGCCGCCAGCGTCGCGGTGCCGACCGGCACGCCGAGCGGCGTGAGCAGCGCGACGATCGCGAGCTCGGTCGAGCCGATGCCGCCCGGCAGCATCGAGGCGGCGCCGACCAGCATCGCCAGCGGGTAGGTCGACAGCGCCGCCGTCCAGCCGAGCGTGAAACCCAGCTGCGCGAGCAGCAGCACCAGCGACAGCGCCGTCAGCGCCCACGCGGCCAGGCCGATCGCCAGGCCGATCGACAGGTCCGGCAGCGTCAGCCAGACCCGGCAGCCAGCGAAGCCGTCGCGCACCGCCCGCAGCATGCCGGCGAGCTTCGGATGGCCGCGCCGCGCCAGCGCATCGGCGGCCCGGCCGAACAGCGCCGGCCAGCGCGCGAGCACGCCGATCGTCGCCAGCAGCATCGCGACGAACGCTGCCGCGAGCGCCAGCAGCCCCGGCTGCTCCAGCGCCAGGCACGACAGCACCAGCACCGCGACCACGTCGCAGGCGCGTTCGAACAGGAAAGCCGAGAACACCTGCGCGCCGCCGATGCCGAACGGCGCGTGGTAGCGGATGCGCACCAGCTCGCCGGCCTTGCCCGGGCTCGCGGTGAACGCGAAGCCGGCGACGTAGGCGAGGAAGCCGCGCCATGGCGCCGGCCGGTTCGCAAAGCGCCGCAACAGCCAGCGCCAGCGCAGGTAGCGCAGCCCGTACGACAGCAGCGACAGCCCCATCAGAGCCGGCAGCATGCGCGCCATCGTCGGCAGCGCGCGGAACACCTGGTTGCTCGCGTCCAGCCAAGCCAACGCACCGAGATAGGTGAGCGTCAGCAGCCCAAGCGCCAGAAGCGCACGGCGCGCGTTCATCCGCGCCCAGGGCCGAACGACCAGCGTTTGTGCCCGAGGTAGCTGGTGAAGACCGGCGCAGCGATGCCGACGGCATGCGCGATCTCGGCCGCGAAACGCGTGACGCCTGCCCACGGCAGCAGGTACCCGGCCAAGGCCATCGTGATCAGCCAGGTCTGCGCGATGGCGGCCAGGTTCACCAACACGAAGAAGCCGGCCGCGTGGTGCAGCGGCCGCGTGCTGCTGCTGAAGACGAACAGCCGAGCCAGGACGAAGGCCGTGACCATGCCGGTCAGGTAAGCCAGCACCACCGCCCACGAGAAGCTGGTCCAGCGGTTGTAGACGATGCGCGAGCCGAAGTTGACCAGCGCGGCGAGTCCGCCCGTCACGAGGAACGAGAGGAACTGCCGCGACGCGAAGGACTTCATGCGGCGGCCGCCGAGGTGCCGGCCGCCGCAGCGTCGCGCGCCATGCGGCGGCCGAAGCCGATGCTCTCGGAGATGCCGCGGTCTTCCGGGTAGTAGTGGGAGGTGTCGGCCACCCACAGGCCGTGCACCGGCGTCTTCGCCGGCGGCAGCCGCTCGAGGAAGCGCGGCTCGCAGATCGGCTGGGCATGGCGGTAGCGGCTGGCGTGCATCGCGATGAAGTCCTCGTCGCGCAGCGCCGGGTTGATGGTCTGCAGGCAGGTCTTCACCTTCGCGAGGAAGGCCTCGTCCGGCTCGGCGTACAGCGGGTCTTCGCCGGGCACGTAGAACGGCACGTAGACCACGTGCTGCGCGCCGAGCGGCCGCAGGTTGGTGTACTCGACGAGGCCGGGGATGTCCATCCGCGGGTCGTTGACGTTGAGCCAGAAGTTGCCGGTCAAGGGCTTCGCGAGCTTGGCGATGACGCAGACCACCGCGATGTTCTTCAGCGCATCGAACTGCGCGCGCAACGGCGCCGGCAGCGCCGGGATCAGCCGCGACACGAAGGGCAGCGGCACGGTGCTGATCACCTGGTCGAAGCGCAGCAACTCGCCGCCGCTGCGCACGCCGACGGCGCGGCCGTCCTCGATCGCCACCTCCTGCACCGGCGACGCCAGCCGCACCTCGCCGCCATGCGCGACGATGTCGTCGCGCATCGCGTCGAGCAGCGTGTCGGACCCGCCGTCGAGGTAGCCGAGCTTCTCGCGCATCAGGCTGGCGCGCGAGTTGCCGATGCGCCGGATGCGGCTCCAGATCCATGCGGCCGACAGGTTGCCGGCGTAGCCGTGGAACTTGTGCTCGAACAGCCGCCGCCACAGCACGTCGTAGGCCTTCTCGCCGACCCAGCGGCGGATCCAGCCGGTCGCCTCGACGCCGTCGAGCGGCCGCCAGTCGCGCCGCTTCACCGACACGAAGGCATGCAGCGCGCAGCGCAGCTTCGACACCAGGCCCAGCCCTTGGAAGCGCAGCAGCGCGAGCGGATTGCCCCACGCCTGCAGCCGCCCCTGGTACCAGTAGCCCATGCGGGTCTCGACCCAGCGCATGCGGTCGGCCAGCTTCAGCTCGTCGAGCACCTGCAGGAAGGCGACGTCCGAGGTGCAGTGGAAGTGGTAGTAGCGCTCGATGCGCAGCCCGTCGAAATCGAAGCAGGCGGCCATGCCGCCCAGCCGGTCGTCGGCTTCGAAGACCACCGGCCGGTGGCCGTCGCGCGCCAGCTGGTAGGCGACCGCCAGGCCCATCGGCCCGGCACCGAGCACGGCAATGCGTTGCGTCATGGAAATGGCCTCAGAAGTCCAGCACCACGTGGCCGTAGGTGGGGTCGTTGAAGGTCTCGGCGATCGCGTCGGCGAACGGGGTGGCGGTGACGCCGAACAGCGCAGGCCAGTCGGTCAGCTCGAACTCGTCCTTCGCGACCAGCGCGCGCAGCTGCTGCGTGGTGAACGGCGGGTTCGCGTCGAACCGGCCCCAGGTCCACAGCGCGGCGTGGAACAGCGCATACGGCACCTTGACGATCAGCGCACGCGCGCGCGTCGCCCGCTTGATCTCGCGGATGATGTCGATGTAGTCGATCTTCTCGCGCCCGGAGATGTTGTGCACGCCGCGGGTCACGCGCCCTTCGATGCAGGCGACGATGACCTTGCAGAAGTCGCCGGCATACAGCGGCTGCCGCATGAAGCGGCCGTTGCCCGGGATCGGAAACACCGGCACGCGCGCCATGAAGCGCGACAACCAGCCGAGGTGCTTGCGGTCGAACCAGCCGAACATCAGCGTCGGGCGCAGCACCGGGCAGTCGAAGCCGCTGCGCAGCACCAGCGCTTCCTGCTGCTTCTTCGTCTCGGTGTAGAAATCGTTCGCGACCGATTCCACCACCGACGAGCTGACGTGCACCAGCCGCGGCACGCGATGGACGTTCATCGCCTCCAGCACGTTGCGGGTCGCATCGACGTTGTTGCGCACGAAATCGCGCAGCACCGGCCCGCCGATCTGCGCCTGCAGCATCACGACCGCGGCGGCGTCCTCGAAGTGGCGCTCCCAGTGGCCCGCATCGGCCAGGTCGACGCATTCGGTGGTCACGTCGGGGTGGATGCGGCGCAGGATCTCGAGGTTCGCCGCGTGCTTGTCGAGCACGACGATCTCGGTGTAGCCGGCGGCCTTCAGGCGCGGCAGCAGGTTCTGGCCGACGAGGCCGGCGCCGCCGGGGAGGATGATCTTGTTCGGCATGGGGGCTACCTGGAAGGAAGGGCGGATGGGGCCGGGGCCGGCGTGTGCAGGCGCCTGAAGGTGACGGCCATCTCGGCCTGCCAGAACGGCAGCGGGCTGGCCGAATCGATGCGCAACTCGCGCACGCTGCGGCGTTCGTCGATGCGGCCGTCGAACAGCGCGGCGACGTCGGCGGTGGTGGCCAGCAGCGGCGACAGCACGAAGCCGGTCTCCATCATGCCGGCATTCACGCGGTAGGTGGCCTGCGTGCCGTCGGCCAGCGTCACCCGCATCGACAGCGGCGGCGGCTTGTACAGCAGCGCGCGCAGCCGGCCGGCCCAGGTCGGGCGCACGACGATCTCGGCGAACAGCGGCAGGGCGGCCGGCACCGCGACCGGCTCGCCCAGTCGCGCCGCGAGCGTCACCGGCGCGTCGTAGCGGCTGGCCGCCTGCCGCTGCGGCCGGGCCTTCAGCACCAGCCAGGTCGACGACGGCTGCGCCGGCTCGTAGTTGTCGAGCAGCGCCGGCAGGCTCAGCCCGTCGTCCATCGCGGGCAGCCGCTCGTCGATGGTCTGCAGCCGGTACAGCAGCTGGCGCGGCGCCGACGGGCCGCGCAGGTGGGCCTCGTTCAGGCGCGCAAGTGCCGGCGTGTAGGCCGAGTAGCTCTGCAGCACCGGGCGCGGATTCCATGGCAGGCCCTGCGCGAGCAGGCAGAACTGGTCGAACGAATACACGTCGGTGTCGACCGGCGCGACACCGTCGAGCTTGCAGTGCGTGCCGCCCAGGCGCAGCCGCTCGGCGTAGCGCCGCGACCAGTCCGACGCATCGAACCCGGCGGTGCGCAGCGCCAGCGGGTTCGACGTGGCGCCGCCGACCGCGGTGCGTCCGTCCGTCGCGCGGCGGGCGGCGTTGCCGCCGCACAGCAACGCGGTGCCCGCCAGCGCGACCAGCAGCCAGCGGTTGCGGTACTGCGTCGGCGGAAGCAGCGGCCAGGCCAGGCCGAGCGCGGCCACCAGGTTGGCCAGCGCGATCTGTGCGTGCACGTCGTGCCGCACGAAGCCCGCCTTGAACGACAGGAACAGGAACACCGCCGTGATGGCCAGTGCGCCGAGCCGCAGGCCGCGCGGCAGCGAGCCTTGCGATGCCAGGGCCGCCAGCAGCAGCAGCGCCGGCAGGCCGAAGAGCCACAGCTCGCGCGACGGGCCCTTCACCGCCATGCCCTCGCTGTAGCCGGAGACGATCTCGCGCAGGCTCAGCAGGTAGCCCGGCAGGTCGGGCAGCGCCTGGCCGGCCGCGCACCAGAACGCACCGAGGGCGGCCAGCGGGCAGGCCAGGCTGAGCGCGGCGAGGCCGATGCGCCGGGCCTGCAGCAGCGCGGCGGCCGAGAGCAGTGCAGCGACGGCGCACAGCAGTGCCAGCGTGCCCTTCACCAGTGGCAGCAGCCCGAACGAGATCCAGGCCAGCACCAGAACCGGCAGCGCCCAGCGGGGCGGGTGCTCGCCATGCAGCCACGACAGCATGGTCAGCGTCACCAGCAGCGGCAGGGCCAGCAGCAGGCTGTCGGTTCCACCCAGCAGCAGGAAGAACGCAATGCAGGCGCCGGCCGGCCAGCGGCCTGCCGGCTGGCGCAGCAGCACCGCCAGGCAGGCCACGAACACCGCCGCGAGCAG